>ERZ808028.256-NODE-256-length-53419-cov-18.926081_pt1 | contig 53419 bp, 45 predicted proteins | sample MGYA00380184_ERZ808028 | MGnify/ENA primary metagenome ERZ808028 (study PRJEB31490, sample SAMN06133397) | mouse gut metagenome | isolation source: J8_1 | host: mice | place: China: Chengdu | collected 2015-05 ...
TAGAGCCGCAGGTCCTCCACGCAGTCCTTGTCGCGGCAGCTGTCAAAGATTTTTCGGGTGTGGATGCACACGGCCTCCCGGATACCGGCGGTATCACAGATCGGGCCCGGCTCGATAAATTCAGCCATTTTTGTACCTCCCGATGGTTGATGGGTCGGGGCGGGTGGGACGGTCCCCTTCCACTCCCATTGTATGCCGGGGGACAAAACGGGTGAAACCGGCCCAGCCGCGGGCCGGGGCGCGGGATGGCTGGCTTTTCCCCCCGCTTAGACATGCTTTTCTGGACAGGGCCGGACCCCTGTGATATAATTTGGTCTCCGCACAGGCTGCGGAGACATCAATCCAAAGGTCGTGATGGCATGGAACGCTCTGTCCAAAAACGCCGGGCGGGCCAGGCCGCCCTCATCGCGCTGGCCGTTTTGCTGGTGCTCACGGTGGGCGCGCTGACCGTCGCCGGCAACTACCTGTTCAATTTCGCCCTGGACCCCCAGACCGACGGCATGTTCCACGGCTACCGGGAGGAGGACTGGCTGCTGGAGGGAAAAAACGCCTGGCTTGCCGACAACGCCGAGGACCGCTGGCTCACCAGCCACGACGGGCTGTCCCTCCACGCCCTGTACCTGCCCCAGGAGGGGGAGAGCCACAAATACGCCGTCGTCTGCCACGGCTACGGCGGCATCCCCCAGGGCATGGGCGGCTTCGCCTCCCACTTTTACGATATGGGCTACAACATCCTCACCCCCGCCGCCCGGTGCCACGAGCTCAGCCAGGGCCGCTACGCCGGCATGGGCTGGCCGGAGCGCCGGGACATCGTGGCCTGGGTGGACACCCTGGTGGAGCAGGACCCGGACGCGGAAATCGTGCTGTTCGGCGTCTCCATGGGCGGGGCCACGGTGATGATGGCCGCCGGGGAGGCCGACCTGTCCCCCAGCGTGAGGTGCATCATCGAGGACTGCGGCTACACCTCGGTGTGGGACGAGTTCGCCGTCCAGCTGGAGGAGATGTTCGGCCTGCCCACCTTCCCGGTGCTGGACGCCGCCTCCCTGGTGTCCCGGGTGCGGGCGGGGTACGATTTCAAGGAGGCGTCGGCGGTGGAGCAGCTGTCCCACAACGACAGCCGCCCCATTCTCTTCATCCACGGGGAGGAGGACACCTTCGTCCCCTACTGGATGCTGGACAAGGTGTATCATGCCTGCTACTGCGAGGACAAGGAGCTGCTGTCTGTCCCCGGCGCGGTCCACGGCGGGGCGGCGGCGGCAGACCCGAAGCTGTATTGGTCCACGGTGGAGACGTTCCTGGAAAAGTACATCAATTGAAGAGACGGGGGCAAAACGCCCCCGTCCTTTTTATCCTTCCCTTCGGCCCCGCTCCTGCGCAAAGCGGTCCATCTCCCCTTCCAGCGCGGCAAAAAACTGCCCCATGTGCACCCCGTCCACCAGGGCGTGGTTGACCAGCAGGGTGACAGGCATGGTGGTCCGCTCCCCCCGCGTCACGTACTTCCCCCAGGTGACGCGGGGGTTGCTGTCCGCCGGGGTGGGCACCGGCTGGCGCAGGTCGGTATAGCCCACCCAGGGCAGGGTGGAGATGAACAGCAGGCTCAGGGCGTCCTCCCCGTCGTCCAGGTCCCCGTGGGCCTTGGCCTCCTCCTGGGCCCGGCGGGCGGCGGGCAGGAACTCCTCAAAGGGCCGCATACAGTTGAGGCGGCAGTAGCTGTAGGTCCCGTCCCCCCGCAGCACCGTGTGGGAGGTGTCGCAGGCGGCAAATTCCACCGGCCTGCCCTCCCAAACGCGCTGGCGCAGCTGGGGTACGGCGTTGGCCGCCCGCCCGGCGCACCACAAAAAGCTGAGGAAGAAGGGGCTTTCCCCCGCCCGGCACGCCGCCAAAAACCGGGTGATGTCCACTGGAACCGTCACCCCGGCGTAGGGGTCCGCCATGGCGTTGAAGTACTCAAAATGGGCCTTTCGGGGGTAGTTTTCCCAGTCGATGATCCGATAATCCATCCCGATCCCTCCTTTTTCGACATTGTACAACATTTCCGGCCCAAACGCAAACCGCCCCTTGACTTTTCCCCTCCGCCATGCTACTATATTTTTATCAGTAGTGAAGATTACAGTAGTGGAAGGAGCGCGGACCGATGAAAAAGGACTACATGGCCCGGCTGGAGCGCTGGGCGAAATGGATGCTCCCCCGCCAGGAGGCGGACGACGTGCTGGGCGACTACCGGGACATCGCGGCCGACCCCGAACTGGGCCGGGAGCTGGGCAAGCCCCGAGAGGTGATCCAGCCCCTAGTCCAGAAAAAGCAATACCGCGCCTGGCTGGCGGTATTTGTGCTGATGGCCGTCTGCATCCTGGCGCCCGGCATCAGCCCCACGTTCATCGGATATCCCCTTTGGCGCCTTCTTTTTGACGGCTGGGTCGAGCACCCCTTTGGTGCATATTTGGCCGCCTTGGGAGTTGTACTCGCCCTGGTGTGGTTCCGGCTGCGGGGGCACAAGGAAGGACGGCTCCCCCGGGCTATCCCCATCCTGCTGGCGGTGTTTCTGGTCTGTATCGGTGCGGTGCTGCTGTTCTGCTGGGTGTGTGCCCGGGATTTTGACGCTTTCCTGGAGGCGTGGGGACGGATAAAGCTCTGGATCGGCCCCAACGCAGATGCGTCCCGGTCCTTTTATCTGTCACAAATGGCCATGTGCTATGGTAGCCCCGTCCTCGCTTTCCTCGGCGTGTATGGGCTGGTAAAGGCTCGGACTGGAGACCGCCGGTGGGCAGCGGTGTACGTGCTGGCTGCCACCGCTATGCTGACGGCTCTGCTGGTTGTGAACTGGACGGGCCGGATGGACGTAACCTCTACCAATGTCACTGTGGAAGAATCCTTCCGGCAGCTGCTGCTCCAGTGTTCCGGCGTCGCCGCCGTGGGTCTTGTGGGAACGGGGGTGGCGCTGCTGTGAAAAAGCCGTACTTAACCCGGCTGGAGCGCTGGGCAAGGTGGATGCTCCCCCGCCAGGAGGCGAAGGACGTGATTGCCGACTACCGGGACATCGCCGCCGACCCCGAAATGCGCCGGGAGCTGGGCAAGCCCCGAGAGGTGATCCAGCCCCTAGTCCAGAAAAAGCTCTATTACACCTGGCTGGCGGTGTTCACCGTGATGGCCTTTTGCATCCTGATTCCCGGCGTCAGCCCCCTGCCCGGCGGACCCTATCCCGTGTGGTTTTCCCTGTTCAACCCCGATGGATTTTTGATCCCCGGCGTTCCACTGTACCTTTATTTTATGGCGGTGGGGATCGCCACGGCTCTGATCTGGTTCCGGCCCCGGGCGGGAGAGCCGAAAACGCCCCTGCCCCGGGCTGTCTCCGTGATCCTGGCGGCGGAGCTTGTCCTTCTGGCGGCGGTCTGGTGGATGTCCTGGCAGATCACCCTTTATCCGGACGGCGTATTCACAGATCAGGCTTTCTGGCTTCCCGTCCTCGTCTATGTCGGCCCTCTCACCTATGCCTCCCACATCCTGGCGATCCTGCTGGAGTGGTCCTCCATCCCGCTGATGGTCCTGGGCGTCGCCGCCCTGGTAAAGGCCCGCGCCCGGGACCGCCGCTGGCGGGCGGTGTACGTGATGAGCCTGACTCTGATGATGATGGCCTTTTGTGTGCTGAGCGCGTTCACCTCCATGGACTGGACCATCGCCTGGACCCTTCCTCTGCCTTCCAGCGTGGCAATCACCGTGATCGGCCTTCTCGGCACGGGGGCGTCCCTATGCTGAAAAAGGACCTCATCGAGTTGTGCCTGCTCCACCTGCTCTCCCAGGGGGACCAGTACGGCTATGACCTGCTGAAAAAGCTCCACGCTGCCTTCCCCGACACCCAGGAGAGCGCGGTCTACGCCCTGCTGCGGGGGCTGTGCCGGGAGGGCTTTTCGGAGCAGTACCTGGGGGAGACCTCGGACGGTCCCGCCCGAAAATACTACCACCTCACCGACCAGGGTCTGGCCCGGTACGCCGCCCTGCTTAAGCAGTGGCGGGCGCTGCTGGAAGCGCTGTCGGAGCTGGGCGTCCAATAACGGCGCGACAGAAAAACCCGGCGCCTAGGGCGCCGGGTTTTCTGCCACCTCCTGTGCCTCGATGGCCCGGAAGCGGGGCATGATGCCGATCTTGTCCGGGGTGTGCACCGGGAGCTGGTAGATGTCGTGGCCGGGGAACTGGTTGCCCTCCACCAGGCAGGGGCCCGACGGGGTGAAGCACACGTCCCAGCCCACATAGCCCACCTCCGGGATGACCTGGGCCGCCTCCTTCACCAGGGCCACGGCCTTGTCCCAGTCGGGGAAGGTGAAGCCCTTGATGGGCGTCCCGGTGGCGGGGTGGTCGGCGTACAGGTTTTTCCGCTTGTCCAGCGCCCGGTCGGTCACCGTCCCCGTGTCCGGGTCCATGGGGGCCACCATGCCGCCGCTGTTGAAGTTGTCCACGAACTTCCCGTTCCCAATGCGGAACATGGCGGTGACCAGGTAGACCTTCCCGCTCTTCCCCCGGATGGTCACCATGCGCACGGTGTTGATGGAGCCGGGGTAGATGGCCGCCACCGCTGGGTGCTGGACGATGACCTCCTCCAGCTCCAGCAGGGGGGCCTTTTCCGCCAGGTGGTCGTACAGGGCGTCCAGGGAGGGGAAATCGGCAACATCCAGCTTCTCGATGCCCCAGCCGCAGCTGCCCTGGGAGGGCTTGGCCATGAACTGGGGGTGGCGGCCCAGAAAGGAGAGCACCTCCTCCCGGTTGTCACCCGTCACCGGCACCCACTCCCGGTGGAGGAACCGCTCAAACCGGGCGTTGAAGCGGACCTTGTCCCCGAAGTCCGCCATGTGGTCCTTGGCGTTGTACTTCACCACGATCTCGTTGTTCCGCCCCCGGGTCAGATAGGTGTCCCGCTGGTCCGGGGTCAGGTTGTACATTTCGAACAGGTCGTAGTCCATATAGCCCGCGCCGTACTTCACTGCGCACTGCCGCATATCCTGGAAGATGGCCCAGCGGGACCGGCCCGTCTTTTTATGGATGGAGCTGATTTTGTCCAGCATGGCCCTGTAGTTCATGTTCAGCAGGCGCTGAACCAGATATTTTGCCTTCATGGGAACCTCCTTGTTCCTTTTTCTTGTAAGAAAAAGGAACCGAAAAAGAACTTCTAGTTAGAAGCGCGGAGCCGTCGTGAACAGCGCGGATGGAGCGGAGCGAAAGCAAGAGCCCAAGGCCCACACAGTGGGACTGGATCTTGCTTGAGTCGCAGCGAAGCCGCGCGTCGTGAACAGGCGCAGCGTGACAACGTTAAGCTTGTTTATTTTACCACACATGCCAAAAAAACGCAACGCCTGGAACATCCGTCTTGACAACCTTCCCTCTCTATTGTATACTTCAATCCGAATATTAGTTTACAATTGGAGGGACCCCCTATGAGCGCGAAAACCATCATCAACACCCGCCATCTGACGCTGTGCGCCATCATGGCGGCAGTGACCTGTGTCCTGGCCCCCATCTCCGTCCCCATCGGGCCTATCTCCATCACCGGCGGCACCCTGGCCCTGTACCTGACGGCCTGCCTGCTGGGCGGCCCCTGGGGGACGGTGTCCACCCTGGTGTACCTGCTGCTGGGCTTTGTGGGCCTGCCTGTGTTCAGCAATTACACCGGGGGCGCGGCCCGCCTGCTGGGGCCCACGGGGGGTTATCTGGTGGGCTACCTTCCCATGATGCTCCTGGCGGGCTTCACGGTGGAGCTGGCCCTGACCCGCTTCCGGGACCGGGGGCGGGTCGGCACAGCGCTGGCGCTGGTCCTCTCCTTCCTGGGGATGGCGCTGGCCACGGCGGTGCTCTACGCCTTCGGCACCGCCTGGTACTGCGTCCAGGCGGGGGTGGGCCCGCAAAAGGCCCTGGCGGCCTGCGTGTTCCCCTTTATCCCCTTCGACCTGATGAAAATGGCCGCGGCGCTGCTGGTGGGCCTGCCGGTGCGGCGGGGGCTGGAGCGGGCAGGGCTGCTGTAGGCTCCTAACTCCCCTAACGGAGCAAAACCTTATCCGGATTTTGCCGAAAACAGCTTGCATTTTCAACCCCGCCTGCTATAATGATAGCAGAAGGAGCTTCCCATCTGCTGTCTATGAGGTGATCTCTATGATAAACGGCATTTCCGCCTACAGCCCATATTCCGCCCAAGCCGCCTATGGCGTGGCCTACGCCAACCGCGCCGCCCAGGCCCAGGGCGTGGAAAAGGCCCAGCCCGCCCAGCGGTCCGGCATGGTGCTGGCCGCTCAGAAGGTCCACCAGCCCGACGCCCCGGTCCAGCCCGTCACCCCGGTCCGCCCGGTGAACGCCGAGGAGGACCCCGCCCAGGCCGGTCTGCTCCGCTTTGGCTCCGACCCGGCGGAGATGGCGGTGCGGATGCGCATCCAGTACGCGGACGGCCCCGCCCAGCAGTCCAACGCCGCCCAGGCCGCGGGCACCGAGAAATCTAACGGCTCCCAGCCTGCGGACCTGAAGGGCGCCGATGGCCAGAAGGCCTCCAACCCCGCGCTGGATAAGGCGAAGAGCCCCCAGGAGGTTATGGAGGAGGGGGAGTGCCAGACCTGCAAGGAGCGCAAGTATCAGGACGGCTCCGACGACCCCGGCGTGTCCTTCAAGACCCCCACCAGCGTGGCCCCGGAGCAGGCGGCCACCGCCGTGCGCGGTCATGAGAACGAGCACGTGGTCCGGGAGCAGGCCAAGGCCCAGCGGGAGGACCGGAAGGTGGTCAGCCAGTCCGTCACCTATCACACCGGCATCTGCCCGGAGTGCGGCAAGGTCTACGTGTCCGGCGGCGAGACCCGCACCGTCACCAAGGCGGCCGACAGCCAGCAGGCCGACCAGCAAAACCAGCAGCAGGACCCCCGCAGGCCCATCTCCGTGGTGGCGTAACATCAGTCAAAATCCCCCCGGCCCATGGCCGGGGGGATTTATTATGCTTTGGCGGGCTTGCCCCGCATCATCCTCCTGGAGATGGTCTCCAGAGAGGCGGTGGGATTTCTCCGCTTCAGGTGGGCGATGCAGCCCAGGCAGGCGGGGATCAGGAACAGGTCCGCGCAGATCCAAGCCGCCGGGGAGGCAAAGCAGGCGGCGGTATACCCTACGCTGGGTACAAAGAAGCGGCCCACCACGGTGCGGGCGATCATCTCCAGCACTCCGGCCAGAATGGCGAAGGTGCTGAAGCCCATGCCCTGGATGGAGAAGCGCAGGATGTTCACCAGGGCCAGGGGGAAGAAGAACGCGGTGAGGACGACGATATACTGGACGGTCAGGCCCAGCAGCGCCTCCAGCCGCGGGTCGGTGGCGTTGAGGAAGAGCATGGCGGACTGGGGGGCAAAAAGCAGCATCCCGGCGAAAGCGGCGATGGAGTAGCCCAGACCCAGCAGGGTGCAGGCACGCACCCCCTGATTCAGCCGCTCCAGGCGGCCGGCGCCCACGTTCTGGCCGCAGTAGGTGGCCATGGAGGCCCCCATGGCGTCAAAGGGGCAGGCCAGCAGCTGATACACCTTGCTGCCGGTGGCCACGGCGGACACGTAAACGCTGCCCAGGGCGTTGACAGAGGTCTGGAGCACGATGGAGCCGATGGCGGTGATGGAGTATTGCAATCCCATGGGCAGGCCCATGGCGCACAGCCCCTTGCACGCCTCCCAGTCAGGGCGGCGCTCCTCCCTGGTGATGCGCAGGATGGGGAACTTCTTCACCATATACGCCAGGCAGGCCAGGCCGGACACCGCCTGGGACAGCACGGTGGCGATGGCCGCCCCGGCCACCCCGGCGTCGAAGCACAGGATGAAGATCAGGTCCAGGGCGATGTTCAGCCCCGCGGACAGGGCTAGGAAGTACACCGGGGTCCGGCTGTCCCCCAGCGAGCGGATGACGCTGGCCAGCAGGTTATACAGGAACACCACCGGGATGCCCATGAAGATGATGAAAATGTAGGCGTTGGCGTCCTCAAAGAGGTCGGCGGGGGTGTCCATGGCGGTGAGGATGTCCCGGCACAGCAGGCCGGTGCCCACCGTGAGCACCAAAGCGATGAGGGCGGACAGATAGGCGGCGTTGGCCACAAACCGGCGCATCTGGGGATAGTCCTTGGCGCCCATCTTCTGGGCCACCGGGATGGCGAAGCCGGAGCACACCCCCAGGCAGAAGCCGATGACAAAAAAGTTGATGGAGCCGGTGGAGCCCACCGCCCCCAGGGCCTGGGAGCCCAGCAGCTTGCCCACAATCATGGCGTCCACCAGGTTGTAGAGCTGCTGGAACAACAGCCCGAACAGGGTGGGCAGCGTAAAGCCCAGGATCAGCCGCATGGGGCTGCCCGAGGTAAGGTCCTTAGTCATAGTGATTGCCTCCTTCCAAGGCGGGATGGTTTGAACTGGTACATAGCCTCCCTGGGGCGCTCCTGCGCCGCCGCCCCAGCTTGTTGCCCCATTATAGCTGTTTTGAGCTGGAATACAAGTGGTTTTTTCCACAAGAATTTCTTCCACTTTTCCCCGGATATTGGTGCTTTACCAGTTATGAGAAAGAGGATTCGTATAAACAAGGCGTCCATCCCATTTCCCTTTTGTAAAAAACGCCAAAGGTCCCGTCCCCCGGCACGGGGGACGGGACCTGGCTTGCCTGGCGGAGGGTTCAGCGGGCCTTGCGCTTTTTGATCTCCTCCCGCTGGATGGTGAAGATGGCTTGGAGCAGGCGGTCCTGATCTCGGGAGGACAGGGACTCAAACTGACAGCCGTAGCGGTTCACGCCCTTTTTCCACTCCCCGGCCCGGCGGACCTGGCAGCGGAAGGAGAAGGTGGGCGCGCCCGCCACCAGGGCGGCCTGTTCGACCAGGATACGCTCCCCTTCAATATAGATCTCCCCGCTGCTGATCAGCATCCCTCCGGCGCTGATATCCAGCACCTTGCAGGGGAACAGCGCCCCCGCCCGGCCCGCGCGGTTGGGCCGTCCGCACTGGGCCTCGATGTTCACGCTGATGCTCTGGCGGAAAAAGGCCCGCTGCTCGTTGGTAAAGGTGCTTTGCAGCCGGTCCACCTTCCACATGCGGATGGTGCTGCCGCACACCTTGCCGTGGAGCACGATGCTGCCCTCTTCCTGGTAAAAGCGCACCTTCACCGGCTTGTTCACCAGCACCATGGGCAGGGTGTCGTCATTGGCCTCCCGGATGGATACGCCGGTCTCCTGCACCTTCTCCACCCGCCCCACAAAGATCAGCCGGTTCTCCGGAGTCATCACCTCCGCCACCATGCCGGGCTGAAGCAGGATCTGTGTTGTCTCGCCGGGCTTGAGCTCTGGCGTGCCGCTCATATTCCGGACCTCCTTTTCCTCTTTGTGTCCCTGGCGGGCCTCACGCCGTCATGACGAAGTGGAGGATCACCGCCGCCTCCGCCCGGGTGATGGGGTTGTAGGGATAGAGCATCCCGTTATCCCCGTTGACCGCCCCCATCTGCACCAGGGTGCTCACCGCGTCCCTGGCGTAGCTGGCCACGGACACGCCGTCGGGGAAGCGGCCCAGGATGGAGGTGGAGGAGGGGCTCACCCCCCAGCCCGCCGCCTTCATGGCGTTGTAAATCATCACCATGGCGTCCTGGCGGGTCAGCTCGCTGTTGGGCATGAAGTTGACCCCGTCCCCGTTGATAATGCCCCGCTGCTTGGCGGCGGCCACCGCTCCGGCGTAGTAGGCGTTGGTGGGCACGTCGGCAAAGCTGTAGCCCCCCGTCTCGCCGAAGCCGAAGGCCCGGCACAGCATGAGCACAAAGTCACAGCGCAGGATGCGCTGCTCCGGGCCGAAGGTGTTGGGCGTGACCCCCTTTGTCACCCCGTTCTGGTACAGGTAATCCACCGCCGGGGCGGCCCAGCCGTGGCCCCCCAGGTCGGAGAAGTAGTTGGAGCTTCCGGTGCTGGTGATGTTGAAGGTGAGCAGGCCGCTGGCGCTCTTGCCGCTGGTGTCGGTGGCGGTGTAGCCCACCGTCACCTGGCCGCTGTACCGCCCCCGGGGCACAAAGCTGAGCTGGTCGATGCTGGGGGTGGCGGAGGCGTAGTACCGGGTGCCGGTGTTCACCTGGGTGCCGGTGCGGAAGCCGTTGTAGTTCAGGTACAGCCGGCCGGCTGTGGCGCTGGGCAGGCTGGTGAAGGTGATGTAGGACAGGTCCTTGCTCAGCGCCCCGGAGCAGATGGAGCGCATCCGGGAGGAGGAGAGCCGGATGGGGCTGGCGGTGGTGCCGGAGAACACCGAATCCCCGGTGGTGGGGGGCGTCACCTGAATGGTCACCTCGCCGGTAAAGGAGCTGTTGTTGGTGTTGTAGCCCACGAAGGGGATGGTCACCGTCCCGGTATAGCTGGAGCTGGCCAGGAAGGAGACGTTGCTCAGCTGCACGTCCCAGCTGTTGGAGCTGGAGCGGTAGCATCGGGTGGTGGTGGCGATGTTGTTGTAGCTGGAGCTGTTCCCCCGGGTGTAGCGCAGGGTGCCCTGGCCCACAGCGGGCAGCTGGGTGAACTGCACATAGCTCAGGCTGGCCCCGGTGGCCGCGACGCAGGCGGTGTTGAAGTCATAGGCGTTAAAGTACACCGACTTGCCGGTGAACACGGTGTAGCGCAGCCCGCCCTGCTGGGCGGTGTCCTCCTGCCCGATATGGATGGTGCCGGTGAAGGTGTTCCCCCGGACGGTGTAGCCGGTATAGGAGATGTCCACCTGGTTGGGGCTGGTGGTGGTGGGCACAAAGGTGACGCCGCTCAGGGCCGGGGTGCCGCTGTAATAGTAGCTGGTGGTGCTGGACACGGCGGAGTCATAATTGCCGAAGCCCCGGTAGTTGTAAAACAGCGTGCCTTCGCTGGAGTGGGGCAGGGCGAAGCGCACATAGGACAGGGACTCGCCCAGCACGGCCTGGCTGGCCCGCTGGAAGTCCACGCTCTGGAAGGTGGTCCAGCCGTCCTCCTTGAAGGGATAGTAGATGTCCCCGGGGGCGGAGGCGCCCCCCTTATTGTTGGTGACGGTGATGCGCACCGTGCCGTTGATGGTCCGATTGTTGGTATCGGTGCCCTGGTACGTGATGCTCACCGACCCCTCAAAGCCCTGGGCGGGCACGAAGGACACCCGGTCAATGGCGGGCGTTCCGGTGCGGTAATACCGGGTGCCCGCCGTCACCTTGGTGCCGGGCTGGCTGGCGCTGGTGTAATTATAGTACAGCGTGCCCCGGCTGTCCAGCGGCAGCGTGAAGGAGACGGAGCGCAGGTTGGGGTGATAGTGATTGAAGTCATCGGCCAGGAAGTTGACCACCGACCCCTCGGTGGAGCTATACATCACATCGCCGGTGCCGTTCACCGGGACGCGGATGATGCCGGTGAAGGTGGTGTTGTTGGCGGCCCGCCCGGTGTAGCTGATCTCCGCCGTGCCGCTGAAGGTGGTACGGGGCACGAAGGACAGGTCTTTCAGCGACCGCTGGCCCTGGGGGGCGGTGCCGGGATAGTAGATATCCTGGATGCCCACCCCCGCGCCGGTGTCGGCGGAGGAGTGGTGCTGGTCGTGGAGGATGCCCTGGTCGGTGGAGGACACCGACAGGTTGGTGACATACAGCAGGCCATAGCCCGCGGTATGGGTGCCGTCCGGGTTGACGGTGCGGGTCTTGGCCCGGGAGATGCTGTCCAGCACCGAGGCCAGGGTGCCCGACCCCGCCGTGCTGGTGGCGCTGGCGGTGGACATGTTCACCGGGCTGCCCGAGGGATGGCTGCCGGTGAGGGTGATGAGGCCGGAGGCGTCCTCCACCACCGTGACGGTGCAGTTGGCCTCATAGCCGTTCTTGCTGGCGGTGACCACCGCGGTGCCCTTACTGCGGGCGGTGAGCATGCCGTTGGCGTCCACCGTCACAACGGCGGGGTCGCTGGTCCGCCACTCATCGCAGGCGGGGTTGCTGTCCGAGGCGTCGCCGAAAAACGTGGGGGTCAGGGAATCCCGCCGGTACTCCTCGATGGTAAAGGTGCTCTCCAGGGAGATGCCCGAGACGGTGACCTCCAGCTTGGAGGGGGTCACGCCCTCCCGGGGCTTGCCGTCGGGGCCCAGGGGGACGGCGGTGACGGTGGTGGTGCCCGGCCTCCCCCGCCGGATGACGGCGGTGCCCGTGCCGTCGGTGACGCTGCTGGAGGTGATGGACACGATGGTGGCGTCCTCCGGCTTCCACTGGATGGAGTCGGCGGTGGTGCCGGGCTCAAGGGCGGCGGTGACGGTGAGGCTGTCCTTGCTGTTTCGGCCAAAGACATACTTGCGCACGTCCCCGCTGACGTAGGTGCCGCCCCCGGTGATATCCCCCACGCCGGTGGCGGCGGGGGCCACGGTGACGGTGCAGGAAGCCTGGACGGTGCCGTATACCGGTTCCGCCCAGATGGTGGCCTCGCCCGCGCCCTTGGCGGTGACCACGCCCTTCTCATCCACGGTGGCCACATCGGTATTGGTACTTCTCCAGTTTATCTTGGTGCTGGCAGCGTTGGCAGGCGATATGGTGGCAATCAGCCCGAAGGTGGCGTCCTTGGCGAGGGTGAGTTTGTCTTTGTTCAGCGTGATTTCCTTCACCCGGATGGAAGTGTCGTCGGCCACGTTGACATCATAATAGCCGGTGAGCGTCTTGGTAGTTTCCTTCCCGTTTTGCAGGACGGTGAACTCCGCCTTGACGGTGATGCGGGCGTTGTTCACCTTTTTGTCCCCGGCGGTGATGGTGGCGCTCTTGCCGTCGGCGGCGGGCGTCACGGTGATGTCCTTGCCCGTATAAGTCCAGGTGATGGACTTGCACACGCCGGTGGTCACCGCCTCCACCGTGCCCTGCTGCCCCGCCTCCAGGAACAGGGGGCTGGCGGGCTTAAAGCTGAGGCTGGGGTCGGCCTGGGTTACTGTGACGGTACAGCTGGCGGTCAATTGCCTTCCATCCTTGTCCGTGCCGCCGGTGGTGGCGGTGACGCTGCCCGCCCCAGCGGCCAAGGCGGTGACCTTCGCGGTGACCACGCCCGTGTCCTTGTCCACCGTCGCGCTGTCCGGCTCCACCTTGAGGTTCGTACTGCTGGTCCAGGTTACGGTCTTGTCGGTGGCGGAGGTGGGCGAGAGGGTCGCGGTGATGGTACGGCTCTCGCCCACCTTAAAGGTATCGTTGGTGTTGGCGCCGATCAGCGTGGGGCTCACGCGGAAATCGGTAACAAAAACGGTCTCAGGGGGGGGAGGGGCTTTTACAGTCACTTGGAACTCCGCTTTGATTTCTGGATTACTGTTTTTCATCGTAGCAGTAATGACAACCGTCACATCGCTATTCTCCGCTTTATTCGCAGTGACTTTTCCGCCGTTTGGTGTTACAGAAGCAATATCCGGATTGCTGCTTGCCCAGGCGAATGTGCTGTTTTGACCTACACGGGTCTCATTACCAGCATCATCCACAGTGAAAGCTCGTAGTTGGACACTTTCGCCAACATTCAAAGCCGCAGTGAGTTCATCGGTTTTGTCCACCTTCAAAACAGCGCCGGTAATGTCCGCCGCCCAGGCGGGCACGGCCAGGGACAGCGCCAGCGTCAACGCCAGGGCCAGGGCAGCCAGGCGGCGCGAAAAGGCATGTTTCATATCGCATTACTCCTTTGCGGGGTTTGTGATGGAAAAAGGGGAGCGGGCGGGGGTCCGCCCGCTCCCGGGGAGAGGTCTGAGGGTTCGCGCAATGCCTATTTGGTCGTGTTCCAGTTGGTTCCCTCGGTCCAGCCGGTAATGCTGGTCTCCTTGACCTGGGCCTTCCACACAGGGGCGTCAGCGGTGCCCACATTGACTGCCTCGACCGTAAACGCCAAGGAATCTCGCTCCGTGCCGTTCTTGTTTTTACTCACAATCTTATAGTTATTAAAAGAAACATTGCCGGGGGAGTATGTGGTCAGGTCTGTGATTTGGATTCGGATGGTCTTGACTTGCTCACTTTTCGCATGGTCCTCTACCGTATCCAAAAGCGAGACACTTCCTCTGGTGACCCCGGAAAAACCAATCGCCCAGAATTTAGTGGTCACTCCATCCACAGTTATCGGCAGGGGATTTTTTCCTCCGCTGTGGCTGCCGGTGTTGCTGCAATTGTCAATGGGCTCCGGGTCCGTCATCTTGCTGCTGTCCCAATGGTATAGGAAATCGGAGAATTCCAGCGTCAGCTCCACGCTGCTAAGCCCAGGGCATTTTCCGTCTATATCCTTCATCGGCACAGCCTTGTCCACAGTCACCCTGGTCAGCATGGGCGGCTTATCCTCCCGCTTCTGCACCGGGTAGATGGCGGCGTAGGAATAGGCGTTGCTGGTCAGGTCCTTGCGGGCCATAGCGATGAGGGTGTAGGACTGGCCCCCCTCAATGTAGTCTCCACAGGGCAGGTCCCGCATGTAGCTGTTGCGCCGGTCCAGCTCCTGGTCCATCTGGGCCCACTTGATGTCCGGGTTGGTGCCGTAGTCCTGCATACCGGCCTGGATCAGGGTGGTGTAGGTGGGCTTTTCACTGTCCTTGGCGTACAGGTCGAAGGCGGTGCCCAGATAGGTGCTGTTCGCTCCGAAGCACGAGGTTCCCATGGCCTCCAGCACCGTCATTGTCTTTTTCTGCGTCTCAGTGAGGTACGGGGAGCTATTTAACTGCTCCTTATTCGCAATATCCGAAAACGTTTTGGAGAACTCCTTGCCGCCGGACTCCTTGCCCTGGGATACCAGGAAGAAGGTGAGGTAGGCGGTGGTGGCGTTGGTTTCCCGGGCGTTGATGGTGGGCATATTGCCGCCGGTGAGCTGGAGCTTGGGAATCTCCTCCATGTTGGTGGTGAAGCGGTAGCATACGATCTTGGAGGTGTCGTCGGGCTGGCTGGACAGGTTGCTGGGCAGCAGGCACAGCAGGTACACCTTGTTGGACTGGAGATTGTCCAGGTTGATAGGGATGGCGTCGCCGTCACCGGTGGAGTTCCGGGTGACGTCCTTGATGACGCCCCACTCGCCGTACTGCTTGTTGCCGGTAAAGTAGGTGAAGTCGGGGGCGTAAATCTGCTTGCCCTGTGCGCACTGGGGATCGGTGTCTGCGTAATTGCTCCGGTCCGGGTCGCCCCGCATCAGGGGAAGCGTTCCCAGCGTGGGCGTACTGTTGCCGCTGCCCGGGACGTCGCTGAAGGGCAGGGGGCAGAAATAGTTGGTCGTCACCTTGCTCACCACATCCTCAGTGAGCTCACTGCCGTCCAACCTGGTGCCGGAACCAGGCTCGTACAGGTTGGACAGGGGGATGACCAGGTAATAGACCTTGCCGGGCCGGTTCAGGGCCAGGGTGATGTTGGCCGTCTTGTCCGAGATATCAATGTTGGGGACGCTCTTGATCTCGGGCACGCCCTGCTGGCTGAAGCCCTGAGACTTGGTGTAGCCCAGGGGGGTCTCAATGGGCCGGGCCTTGTTGGGGCCGGTATTCTCCGCGTATTTCTGGTCGTTGACATCGTTGAGGGGGTTGAGCTGGCTCCTCAGGCCGGCCACCACGGACACCCGCAAGGTCACCGGGTCCTCCATCCAGGAGGCGTACTTGGGGTCGCCCTCCAGGCTGTCCAGGTGGATGGCAAACTCCTTGCGGTAGTCGTCGGACGCTCCCACCGTGGTCAGCATATCCTTGACCTTGGCGTAATCGGGGGTTTTACCCCAGACGAAATAGGACAGGCTCCGGAAGTTGCCGCCGGGCAGGGTCAGGGGCTGGATTTTTCCGCCGTCCAGCTTGCTCTCCAGGGTCCAGGTGGCGGTGGCGGCGTCCAGCTCCTTGCCCGTAGCGTCCACCGGCTTGCCCTGGTCGTTGATCTGCCGGGAGTAGATGGTCACTCTCACGTTGTGGCTGCACCGGAGCAGCATATCCCAGTACAGGTCCTCCGCCACCCGGTCCACATCCTGGGGCCGCATCTTAAAGTGATAGTCAATGCGGCGGGGGTCGTTGTCAGTGTTGGCAAACGCAGCCTGAACCGTTCCATCCTTGACGATGTCTTTATTAGTCTTTGTCACCGCGTTCTTGATCTGCGGCTCGTCGCCGTCGGTGAGCAGCACCTGCACGTCCATGGTGGTAAACTGGGGCAGGTTCCGGCGGGGAGTGCCCCAGATCTGCTGATTCTGGTAGTTCAGCCCGTTGGGGGAAACGGCCAGGTCGTACAGCTCGTTGGCCTGGATGTAGTAGGTCACGCCGCTGTCCAGCTTCAGGGCGCTGTCCCGCTTCTCCTCCGTGTGCTCCTTGTCGCTGTCGCCGATGGTGGGCAGGGTGAGGACAAACTGCCCATCCACCATTTTAACCTGGGCGTTGCGCCAGTCCACGGTCCAGGCCAGGTTGGCGGTCCCCTCGTTCTTCTCGTCCCGGACCGTGACCGCCTCCGGCTCGCCGGTGGCGGGCTTGCGGTACATCACAAAGTGCTCCCGCAGCGCCGCGCCCAGCTCGTTCCGGGCGGTGTCGTAGGCCTGCCCGTTGGGCCCGCGGCCGGCGGAGGTATCGTCCGGGCTGTTGCGGTAGGCCTTCCGGGTGCGCTCCACCTCGGCATACAGGTTGAGGAACATGGCCTTCCCGTCGGTGCCGCCCTGAATGTTCTCCGAGAAGGTCAGGGAGACGCTGCTGCTGGCCAGCGGCCTGTGCTCCTCGTCGGGGACGGGGGTATAGGTCTGGGAGATGAACTCGGGGGGCGTGCGGTCCTCGGTGTTGACCCGGATGTACTTGATCTCATCCGAGTAGTTGCCCGCGGTGTCCTTCCCCATGTAGTACACGTAATAGATGGAGGTATGGGTGTTCTGGGTCAGCAGGTTGGTGATGTTGAAGGGGGAACGGGGGGCAGAGCCGCCCTGGATGGCGCCCATGCCGCTCTCCAGCTTGATTTTGGCGGCCAGGGTCTTGGCCTCGTCGATGTCGTCCGTGCCCTCCTTCTTGAACTTCAGGGTGCCGCGGGTGTCGTCCCCCGCGTTCGGTACCGCCTCGGTCCACTGCAGGAAGGTCTTGTTGTCGGCGTTGAACTCGCTGTCGGTGACGATGGCCCAGATCAGGCTGCCCGGCTCGTCCATGGTGTAGGCCATGTTGACGATCCGGTCGGCCTGGCCGGCCGGGGTGGTGGGGAAGGTCTGCTGCATGTTGGTAACCTTGGGGGGTGTCTCGTCGGGGGTGGTGAAGGTGAGCCTCTGGGGCCTGGCCATGGACTTGGCTCCGTCGTGGTCGGTGAGCCACAGGTACAGGTCATAGGTGGTCTTTTCCTCCAGGGGGACCCGGTTGACGTTGATGGGGGTGGCCACGCTCTTGGTGACGCTCTGGGAGCCGTAGCCCAGGTTGCCGGTGACGGCGGCGGCTTTCAGCTCAGCCGGGGTGGGCGCCGCCGCCCCGGAGGGCAGCAGGGCGTAGTAGAGCAGACAGCTCTTGGTGGTCATGACGGTGGCCTGAGCGGTCTCGCAGGTGGTCTTGGACATGTAGGGATAGCCCGTGGTAAAGGCGGGCACGGTGTCGTCCGGGGTGGAGAAGGAGGTGACCTTGATGGGGCTGCGCTGGTCCCGGCCGTCCACCAGCATGGCGGTGACGTAGTAGGACCCGGCGCTGGTCAGGCGGTTGACGGCGGCGGTGTAGTCGGTGTTGGCGGCGGTGGCGGTGATCTTACCGGAGGCCAGCACCTTATTGCCATAGACGGGGGGCTCCAGCAGGTCGGCCTCGCTCACCGAGCCGTCGGCCACGGCGGACACCGCCCAATAGATGGTGCCCGGCTTGTTGACGCGGAACACCAGCTCGGCGGAGTTGGGGGCGATCTTGCGCACCGCGGGGTAGCCCGCCAGCAGCTTGGGGTCCGCGGAGGACTCCGCGCCCTGGGAGCTGTTCATATTGCTCCCGCCCACATCGGCCTCGATACCGGGGCGGATGACGATTTTGTCGGGCAGCTGCTCCACGGTGGAGCCGGCGGAGCCCACGTTCAGGTTTTTGATGTCGCCGGAGCCGGTGACGTTGGTGCCGGTGTCCAGGTTCAGGTCGCCCACCTGGGCGTCGCCGTCCACCAGCACGTTGGAGCCGGTGGCCTCCTCGTCCACGGTGACCTTGTCCGCGATCCCCTGGACCACCTGGAGGCTGGAGCCGGGAGTCTTGTTGATGACCTCCTTGATGTTGCCCGCCAGCTGGTAGAGCGCCCCGTTCTCGCCGTCCAGCTCGATGTAGCTCAGGCCATAGCCGGGCAGGGAGGAGTCGTCCACATAGGCGTTGGTGCGCACGGTGGTGGTGGGGATGTCGGTGTTGCCCTCGGCGCGGATGGTGACGAACTGGCTGCTGATGCTGTCCACCAGCATTTTGTCCGCCACCACGTTGCGCAGCACGATGCTGCTCTCGCTGGAGTTGCTCTCGCCGCCGCCGCTGACGATGATCTCGCCCAGCACGGTGACGTTCTCCAGCAGCACCTCGCCCAGGCCGATGCCCCCGGTGAGGTAGAGGTTGCCCGCGATGACGCCGTCGCGCAGCTTCACGCCGGAGGCGTTCACCGTGACGTTGCCGTACACGTTGCCCAGGGCGTGGTCGCCCGCCTCCTGGATGGGAGTGCCGATGGCCCGCACCAGCATGGCGGCCACCTCGCCCCGGGTGATGTTGCGCATGGGCTGGAAGGAGCCGTCCTCATAGCCGCTGATGATGCCGTTGGCCGCGGCGGCCCCCACCAGGCCCCGGCTCCAGTCGCTCAGGCGGCGGGTGTCGGAGAAGCCCAGGGTCTCGCCCACGGTCTCCTGAAGCATCATGTTCCGGGCCAGCAGCACCGCCGCCTGCTCCCGGGTGAGGGAGTCGTTGGGGGAGGCGGTGGTGTCCGAGGTGCCCTTGAAATAGCCGATGTTGTAGGCGATGTCGATGTCCTCGTTATACCAGTCCCGGACGCGCACGTCCGTAAAGGGATGCCCGCCCAGCTTTTTATAGCCGTAGGCGCGGTTCATCATGGTGACGAATTCCGCCCGGGTGATGCTGCGGTCGGGGGCCATGTTGCCGCCGATGTCGCCCCGCATGACGCCCCAATCCACCAGGGTCTGGACATAGGAGTCCGCCCAGCTGGCGGCATGGGCGGTGAATACGGAGGCGGGCAGCAGCCCCAGCATCAGCGCCAGGGTGAGGATGCCTGCCAGCGCCCGGCGAAGCAGGCGGCCTTTGGTGTTTTCAGATGGATGGTTGCTCATTGTGATGTGACCGTTCCTTTCCGTCGCGGCGGAGGGCGGCGCCCCCGCGGCGTCTGTCCATTGTGCCTTAAAAAATGGTCTATATTGAACTAAGCGGCGCGCTCAGCTTGTTTTCGGCCTGCCCCGGAGCTGGAGGTTGAACACCGCCTCCCGCAGCAGCGTCTCCTCGTCATTGCAGAGGTCCACGAATTTGGCGGCGTACATGATGGGGATGGCCGCGTCCTCCGTGGGGCGCATGCGCAGCACCTGGCAGCGCGCCACCAGCGGCTCGGCGGTGACGGGCACCACCAGCTCCAGCTGCTCCCCCACCTGGAGGGAGTGGTCGGTGAAAAAGGCGACGCCGCCGCAGCTCAGGTCGTTGGAGACGACCTCCCGCCTGCCCTTCCACCGCCCGGTGAGGGGGTAGATCAGGCTTTTGAAGCGGACCAGCACCCGAAGGTTTTTCCTCATGTCGTTGGAGTCATGCTCCATCTTCGTGATCTCCAGCTGGATCATATCATAGCGGCTTCGCACGATGATCCCCTGATAGGAGGGCTCGCTGTCCATCATGGACAGCAGCAGGAGCTTTTTGTGCTCCAGGATCTCGTCAATTTTGCCGTCCTCCACCTGGATTTGCCAGTAGGGGCCGTCGGTCTTGCCCTGCACCCGGCCCCGGGCGATGGGCGTCCCCTTGCTGTCCAGCATCAGGTACAAACTCTGGTCCATCCTCACCCCTCCTGTTCTGTGCGCTCAGCCCGCTCCCGCCCGGCCGCCGGCCTGGGGGCGGAGCCCTCCTTGACCCGGTTGGGGTCGAAGCGCAGGAAATACACGTAGATCTCCACAATGGCCTTGTACAGCTCCTCGGGCACCTCCTGCCCCAGCTTGAGCTGGGTGAGGATGGTGGCCAGGGAGTTGTCCTCATAGATGGGCACGCCGCTGTCGGAGGCCACCTCCACGATCTTCTCCGCCATGTAGCCCATGCCGGAGGCCACGATCACCGGCGCGCTGTTTCCCGCCTCGTACTGAAGGGCCACCGCCTTCTTGGAGGGGTTGCGCCTGCCGTCATACTTTGACATTGACACTGTTCTTCCCTTCAAAGATTTTGGGGAACACCTCGGTGAGGGTCACCGGACGCTCCATCTTCCGCACGCTGACCGCCGCGGGGTTGAGCTCGTTTCGGGTGAGGATCTTGGAGATATTCTGCTCAATCTCCTTGGAGAAGGGGGCCACCCCCTCGGGGCAGGCCACCACCACCCCCACGTCCCGCTCCCGGTTGGTGAGGATCACATCGAAGAAGCCCAGCCCCTGCACATCGATTTTGAACAGGAACTTCATACACTTCTCCCCCTGGCCGCCGCCCTTCTTCTCCTCGGCGTCCGGGTCCACCCACAGCTCGGAAAAGAGCATCCGCCCGTCCATCTCCATGGGGATGAGGAAGTGGTTGAGGGGCATGTATACGCTCTCGTTGACCAGCATGGCGCTGACCAGGTTGCGGAACACCTCCTGCACCTCGGCGCTGCCCTCCCCCCGGAGGGCCCGGGCGGCGGCGGCGGCCAGGTGGTCGGCGAACTGGGCGGCGGAGGTGTTTTTGGCGAACTGGCTGTTTTGCAGCAGCCGCAGCAGCGCCTGGCCGTCGATGCCCCCCAGCATCCCCTTCAGCGTGCCGTATCCGGCCAGCTGGTGGAAAGCCTCCGTCAGCTTATCCTCCGCCCCGTTCTCGTACCGGGCCAGGTCCAGGGCCAGCAGGCTGAGCAGCTCCCGGGGAGTGCCCAGGTCGTGGGTCTGGCTCACATAGGCGGACATGAGGGGGAACACCTGCTGCTCCAGCAGGGCGATGTTGCCCTGCCGGTCGCCGGCGGCGATGCCGTTCTCCAGCTGGGCCAGCAGTGTGCGCAACTGGTCCCCCCAACTGGCGGGCATGGCGTTGGCCATATTGGCCAGGTTGCGCACCAGATTGCCCTCGATATGGGCGGTGGATGAGAAATCGCTGTAGCTTTTGAGAAAGTTGAGGATGTCCAGCCGGACCCCCTCCGCGTCCGCCCGGGCGTAGGCGTTGCGCAGCAGGGCGAACAGCGCCCCGCCGAACCGGGTGCCCGCCTTCATCTGGGCGGAGAGGAACTTCAAAAGCTCCCCCTGGTCCATTTTCAGCATCGCCAGGGCCTGGGCCATCTCCTCCGCGATGCCCTCGCTCATGCCGGAGGCCACCGACGTGCCCTCCCGCATCATCAGCTTGGCCATGGTGGAGCTCAAATCCTGGGTCTGGCGCAGCTGCTGGATGAAGCCCTGGAAATTGGAGTCGTAGCGGACCTGGCCGCCCGCCTGGCTGGCGTCCTGCTGCTCGGTGCGGTGGTCCGCCCCGGTGACCTTGGTCAGGTCCGGGACGTTCTGGACCTGGCTGTTATTGGGAGAAATGGGGATGTTGCGGTTGATATTGGTATTGTCATAACCCGGCACCGGGTTGGTCGCTCCCAAAAGATCAGGCATTTTTTCACACCCTCGCGATAAAACTTATGAAATGCTACTTAATTTTTAACCGCGCCCTGCCGATAATAGAAAGGATAAAAGATATTTACTGAGGTGGTGCTTTTTATGGGCAGCGGAAATGAAATTCTGGATATGTACATCTATGAAACCGGAACTCTGCTGGAACAGCTTGAGACGATTGTCCTTGAGGCGGAAAAGGTGGACACCTTCTCTCAGGAGAATGTGAACGAGATCTTCCGCATCATGCACACCATCAAGGGCTCCTCCGCCATGATGGAGTTCGACACCCTGGCCACGGTGGCCCACCGGATCGAGGACATGTTCTTCATCATCCGGGAGGGCACCATGTCGGTGGTCTCGGAGGAGAACCGCCCGGCGCTGTTCGACGTGGTGTTCCAGTCCATCGACTTCTTCCGGGGCGAGGTGGACAAGGTCGAGGCGGGCGAGCCCCTTGATAGCAATATCGACAGCTTCATGGCAAATATTAATACCCTGATCGCAAAAATCAAAGGGGAGGAGCCGCCCGAGCCCAGCGCGGCGCCCCCGGCGGCGGCCGCCCCCGCGGCGCAGCCCGCCCCCGCCTCCGGCGCGGCCGCTCCCGCCCCCGCCGCCGGGTTCCCTTTCGCCCTGCGGGTGAACTTCGACGAGGGCTGCGGCATGGAGAGCCTGCGGGCCTTCATGCTGGTCACCGCCGTGAAAGACGTGGTGGACGACACCGATTTCACCTTCACCCCTGAGAATGTGGAGAACGACCCCTCCACCTCCGAGGAGATCATGAACAACGGTTTCCATCTGATGTTCAAGGATCTCGGTGACCGGGAGAGCGCCATCGGCGTCGTCAAGACGGCGGGCTCTGTCCACGACTACTCCACCTATGTGGTCGCGCCTCCTACGGAGGCCCCCGCCGCGCCGGCCCCCGCGCCGGCCCCCGCCCCCAGCGCCGCAGCTCCTGCCGCCCCGGCCCAGAGCGCCGCTCCCGCGGCGGCCCCGGCCCCCGCGGCTTCCGCCCCCGCGGCTCCCGCCGCCCAGCAGACCCAGCAGCACCCCAAGGAGACCCTCATCAGCGTCAACCTGTCCAAGCTGGACCAGCTGTCCGCCGTGGTGGGCGAAATTGTCATCACCGAGTCCATGGTCACCTCCTCCCCCGATCTGAAGGGGCTGGCGCTGGACGCCTTCTCCAAGTCCGCCCGCCAGCTGCGCAAGCTCACCGACGAGCTCCAGGATGTGTCCATGTCCCTGCGCATGGTGCCCGTGTCCAGCGTGTTCCAGAAGATGACTCGCATCGTGCGGGACATGACCAAAAAGCTCAACCGCCCGGCAAAGCTCACCCTCATTGGGGAGAACACCGAGGTGGACAAGACCATCGTGGACTCCATTGGCGACCCCATCATGCATATGATCCGCAACTCCATGGACCACGGCATCGAGGAGACCCAGGAGGAGCGCGTGGCCGCCGGCAAGGACCCGGTGGGCGAGATCATCCTGTCCGCCCGGGACACCGGCAGCGAGGTCATCATCGAGATCATCGACGACGGCCGGGGGGTCAACGACGAGGCGGTGCTGGCCAAGGCCATCCGCCAGGGCATCGCCTCCCCCGACGTGGACTACAGCCACAGGGAGATCCTCAACTTCCTGCTGGCCCCCGGCTTCTCCACCAACACCGAGGTCACCGAGTTCTCGGGCCGCGGCGTGGGCATGGACGTGGTGAAGCGGGGCGTGGAGGAGCTGGGCGGCTCCGTGTCCATCTCCAGCCAGCTGGGCAAGGGCATGACCACCACCATCCGCATCCCCCTGACCATGGCCATCATGGACGCTATGGAGGTGGCCGTGGGCGGCTCCATCTTCACCATCCCCATCAACAATATCATGTCCACCCTGAAGGTGTCCTCCGGCGATGTCATCCACGACTCCAGCCGGGGCGAGATCATCAAGGTGCAGGGCAACTTCATCCCCATCGTCCGGGCCCGGGAGCTGTACCAGCTCCAGGACGGCGTCACCGAGGTCGAGGACGGCGTGCTCATCTGGCTGGAGACCGGGGACCACTCCTACTGCCTGTTCGTGGATGAGCTGCTGGGCCAGCAGCAGGTGGTGGTCAAGCAGCTGCCCGCCTATGTGAACAGCTATAACATCAAGCGCTACGGCATCAACGGCTGTACCCTGCGCAGCGACGGCAGCATCAGCATCATCCTGGATGTGGCCAGCCTGTACAGCGCCGCCCGGGGTATGTGAGAAGGAGAGATAAGCATATGAGTGAAGAAGTCATGTTCGCCCGCCAGGATGAGATGGAGGCCCTGAACGCCGTGGACGACACGGTGGATTCCCAGAAATATCTCATTTTCATGGCCGACCACCTGAAGCTGGGGGTGGTGGCCGAGGACGTGGTGGAGATCTTGAACAACCAGGTCATCACCTACCTGCCCATGGTGCCCGACTACATCCGGGGCATCATCAACATGCGCGGCCAGATGGTCCCCATCCTGGACGTCCGGGCCCGGCTGGGCATGGTTCCCCAGGAGGGCGACAACCTGGTGGTGGTCATCAACCTGGGTGACGTGCAGCTGGGCATTCTGGTGGACGGCGTGGACCAGATGCTGGACATACCCAAGGTCAACATCCATCCCCTGCCCGCCAACAGCACCCAGCTGCTGGTGTCCGGCATGTGCTCCCTGCCCGACGGCTCCGGCACCATGATGGTGCTCGACTGTGAACAGCTGATGCCCAATGAATAACGGAGCGAGCGGAGCGGGCGGCTCCAGCACCTTTTCCGCCCTGACGATCACGGACAGCGATTTCAACCGGCTGGTGAAATTCGTCCAGTCCAACTACGGCATCGACCTGAGCCAGAAGCGGCAGCTGATCACCGGGCGGCTGTCCACCCCCCTGAAGCAGCGGGGCTACGCCAGCTTCACCGATTTCGTCAATCAGGTCATCCAGACCAAGGACAACGACCTCATCACCCTGCTGTTGGATAAGCTGACCACCAACTACACCTTCTTCATGCGGGAGAAGGAGCACCTGGACCTGTTCTGCAAGCAGATCCTGCCCGACATCGTCCAGCGCCACCAGAAGGACAAGACCCTGGCCATCTGGAGCGCGGGGTGCTCCACCGGGGAGGAGCCCTATAACATCACCATGTTCCTCTTCGACTACCTGGGGCCCCAGGCCGGCCAGTGGGACACCCGGCTGCTGGCCACCGACATCTCCAACCGGGCCATGACCGCCGCCAAAAAGGGCGTGTACGAGCTGCCCGACACCATCCCCCCGGAGTGGAAAAAGAAGTATTTCGTCCCCCAGGCCGGCGGGCAGTACCAGGTGGCCCCCAGGGTGCGGGACAACGTGATTTTCCAGCCCTTCAACCTGATGGACCCCATCCACTTCCGCCGGAAGTTCGACGTGATCTTCTGCCGGAACGTGATGATCTACTTCGACCAGCCCACCAAGGACGCCCTGGTGCGCCGGTTCTACGATGCCACCGTCCCCGGGGGCTACCTGCTCATCAGCAAGTCGGAGAACCTGAGCGCCAACGCCCCCTACCGGCGGCTGGCTCCGTCCACATTCCAAAAGTGATCGCACCGGGCCGGCCGGCACAGGACCGGCCCGGTATCTCGTGCAAGGGAGGCACTCCTTCTTATGGCATTACCTGTAACCGCAAACAAGCCCATCCGTGTCATGGTGGTGGACGACTCCATGGTGGCGCGGAGCATGCTGATCCGGGGCCTTAACGCCCACCCCAGGCTCGAGGTGGTGGGCTACGCCATCAACACCCTGGACGCGAAGAACAAGATCCCCCAGTACAAGCCCGACGTCATCACCATGGATGTGGAAATGCCCGGGCAGAACGGCATTGAGTTTTTGAAGCAGTACCTGCCCACCCATCCCATCCCGGTGATCCTGGTGTCCTCGCTGAATTTGAAGGTGTTCGACGCCCTGGCGGCGGGCGCTGTGGACTTTGTGCGCAAGCCCGACGGCACGGTCAATGAAAATACCTTCCTGGCCGGCCTGGCCCAGAAGGTGGTCATGGCCGCCGCCGCCCGCCCCCGCACCGCTCAGGCGGCTGTGGGAGCCCCGGGGGCCGCGCCGGCGGCGGTGCCCAACCTGGGGCCCAGCCCCAATTTGAACAACGTGATCATCGGCCTGGGGGCCTCCACCGGCGGCACGGAGGCCACCCTGGCGGTGATGAAGCGGCTGCCCGCCGACATCCCCCCCATGGTCATCGTCCAGCACATGCCCCCCGGGTTCACCAAAATGTACGCCGAGCGCCTTGACCGCCTGTGCGCCATGGACGTGAAGGAGGCCCAGAGCGGCGACGAGCTGCGCCGCGGCCTGGCCCTCATCGCCCCCGCCGACCTCCAGTGCCGGGTGGTGCGCATCGGCACCCGCTACACCGTCAACTGCACCATGGGCGAGAAGGTCAGCGGCCACCGCCCCTCGGTGGACGCCATGTTCCACTCCATGGCCGAGACCGTGAACTGCAAAATGGTGGGCATCATCATGACCGGCATGGGGCAGGACGGCGCGGTGGGCCTGCTGGCCATGCGCAAAAAGGGCGCCTACACCATCGGCCAGGACAAGGAGTCCTCCGTGGTGTACGGTATGCCCGGCGTGGCCCAGAACATCGGCGCGGTCATGGTCCAGGCGTCCTGCGACAACGTGGCGGGCGTGCTGCTGCGCCATCTGAAGAGCTTGGGCTGATTTGGGAATGTAAGGAAATGGAAGCCCGAAAGTTGTAAAAAAGTGCTCAAATGCGCCCAGGCCCGGGGAAAGGGGCCTGGGCGCGTTGCGTATGCAAAGAAATTTCCTCCTTTTTCTTATGTTCGAGTGAAGTGTGCCGATATATAAAATGAATGTAGAGAACGCAAACCCTCCGGATACGAAAAGGATGTGAGTGACTGTGTTGACCTCATCTGGCTACGGCGCGATTTCCCCCCTCGGTCCCGCAAAAGTCTATCGGACCAAGACAGGGCACAATGACCGCGCGAAAGCGGCCTCCAACGGCAATCAATATGACAGTGTGACCATCTCCACGCCCAGCCAGGACAGCCGTTTCCACATGGGGCTGGTGAGCCGGCTCAGCCAGGAGGTGCGCACCGCCACCACCACCGGCGACATCGCCGCGCTGCGCCAGCAGGTGGCCTCCGGCTCCTATACCCCCGACCCCATGGCCATCGCGGCCCGGATCTTATTCCTCGGGGAGGGCCGGTAAATGACCACACCCCATGAGGCGTACCTGAACCTTCTGCGGGAGGTGGGCGCCCTGCTGGAGCAGTTGGCCGCCCTGGCCCAGCAGAAGGCCGCCGCCGTCCGGCAGGACGACCTGCTGGCCCTGGACGAGGTGCTCAATCAGGAACAGGCCCTGAGCCTGAACCTGCGGGGGCTGGAGCTGCGCCGGGCCAAGCTGCTCCCCCAGCTGGGGCTGGAGGGGACGGCCCTGAAGGACCTGGCCTCCAAATACCCCCCCGAGCTACAGCCCGAGGTCAGGCGGACCATCCAGAGCCTGCAGGGCAGCTACAAAATCTACCGCAGCTGTGCGGACATGGCCCGGAGCACCCTGGAGCTGAACCTCCATCAGATTGAAAAGCTGGTGCTGGCCGCCGGCGGCGACCCCAAGGACCTGGACACCAGCGTGGGCTACACCGCCCCCAGCGTGGAGCCGCCCCGGCACATGAAAACGGATTTTCGCGCTTAGGCCCCGCCTGAGCCTACGACTGTATATAAGGAGCTGCCAACATGTCTACAATGGGTACCTTTGACGCCTTCACCGCCGCCCGCTTGGGCATCTACGCCGCCCAGCACGGCCTGCGGGTGACGGGCAATAACGTCTCCAACATCAACACCGTGGGCTATACCCGCCAGCGGCTGAATCAGCTCAGCTTCAAGGCCGGCGCCTACGACACCTACCGCTCTCAGCTGGACAACCACGTGGGCAGCGGCGCGCTGGTCATGGGCATCAACCAGATCCGCGACCCCTACCTGGACGTGCGCTTCCGCAACACCAACGCCGACACCGGCTACCACGACACCATGCTGGCCCGCTATGAGGAGCTGGCCGACATTCTGGACGAGGTGGGCAAGGGCGAGGACACCAACACCAACGAAAAGGGCGACGGCCTGCTGGTAGCCCAGATTCAGACCGTGGCCACCGCCCTGCGGGCCTTCGCCAAGGAGCCCACCGCCGCCAACGACACCATTGTGCGCAACGCCGCCTCCACCCTGTGCAACCTGTTCAACACCTACGCCCGGGACATTGAGAAGCTGCGCCAGGAGACCGACCTGAAATTCGACAGCCAGGTGACGGAGATCAACGAGTGCCTCACCAACATCCGGAACCTGAACAAGGAGATCCGGGACAACGAGATCTTCGGCGACAACGCCCTGGAGCTCCGGGACGAGCGCAACCGCCAGATCGACACCCTGTCCGAGTACATCGGCATCAAGGTGGTATACAGCGAGGAGGACGTGGGCGCCGGGAAAAAGGTGGAAAAGCTGTCCATCTACCTGGCGGACAAGAACCCGGATCCCAACGTCCACACTGACGAGGCCCTGCTGGTGGACGGCATCTTCGGCACCCAGTTCGAGGTCCCCGACTCCAGACCGGTTATGAACCCGTTCTTTGGAAGCACGGACCCCGCCCTTTCCTCCATCAAGGACTTTCTCTACCAGACCACCGAGCCTCTCAAAGATCCAGCCGATCCAACCAAGTGTTTGTATCTGGTGACCGGTGCGGACGGTAAGACGAAGGAGGTTAAGTCTTTCGCTCCCGGAGACCCAAATATCCCCGCTGACGCCGAAGCCATCATGCAGGGCACCAACGACCCCGCGGCCGCGGACAAGGTAGATGGCAACAACCACTACTTCCTCCAGCTCACCAAGCTGCTGGACGAGAAGGGCAAGGAGTGGAAGGATATCAGCACCACTCTGGAGACCATCACCAACGCGGACATCGAAAAAATGATCGCTGCCGGTAATACGGGCTGGACGCCAGGCGACCCGGCAAAGGCAGCCATTTACACCTTTGAATTTACTCCCTCGGGAGAGCAGTGGACCGATGGGCAGACCTTCAAGATCGGCGATACTACCTACACTGTCAAAGACGGCGAGGCAACCAACCTCCAAAACGGAGTGATCAACCTTGACGATGCCAACAATAAAGATAAAATGCTGGAGTTCATCAAAGACGGGCTGCAAGAAATTTATAAGGACAAGGAACCCTCGTTCACTATTACAGTGGAGGGGGACACCCTCAAATTCACCGCCGACAAGGCGGGCAAGCTCAATCCGGGCGACGTCCCCAAGCTGACCGCCATCAACGACACTGACGGCAAGCTCACCTTTGCCGCCCGGGTGGTGAAGCAGGTGGGTGCCGACGCCACCTACAAACCCCCCCACGAGGAACCTGTGACGGTCTACGACCCGGTCAAGGGCCAGGACGTCACCACCTCCTACGAGCAGGTCAACGGCGCGTGGCGCAAGGTGGTCACCATCACGAAGCACACCTATGAGACCGCCCTGGACGACAACGACCTGTACGGCGCCCTCCAGGCCACCCGGGAGCTGCTCACCGAGGCGGGGGCGTTCACCACCGAGGACACCAGGGACAACATCGACGAGCACGCCGCCGACAAGCGGGGCATCCCCTTCTACCAGAAATCCCTGGACCTGCTGGCCCAGCAGTTCGCCCTCCAGTACAACAAGCTCAACCAGGGCTACCAGCTCAACGAGAAGGGCAACTATACCGACGCCAACTATGAGGAGCTTCAGCTTGTGGATATCACCACCAACAAGCCCGCCCCCGTCAACAAATACGAGCCCATTACGGCGGGCCAGGCCCAGAACCTGATTAACAACGGCTACGTTGTGAAAGACAAGGATGGCAAGCCGGTGCTGGACGAGAACGGAAAAGAAACCGCCGACCTGGAGGCCTGGCTGGCCGATGAAAACAACGGCGCGGTGAAGATGGGCGGCCTGCTGTTCTCCAACCGGGGCGACCGGGACTCCGAGGGCGACGGCTCCGAGGCCGACCCCTTCATCGACGCCTCCAACATCTCCATCTCCCAGAGCTGGCTCAACGGCAAAGTCACCCTGGTGCCCAAGTACGAGGTGCTGTTCGGCGGCGATATTGACCACAGCACCCAGAACATCAACGCCGACCACATGGTGACCATGATGGAGGAGTCGCTGGTCTACAACCCCAGGGACCTGGTGGAGGGCGCGGTGAGCACCCAGCTCTTCAAGGGCAACTTCAACGCCATGTACGACGACATGTGCTCCACCCTGGGCGAGGCCAGGCGGGCGGAAACCATCGCCTTGAACAACAGCTACACCACCCTGGTGGACATCGACACCAGCCGGGACGGGGTGTCCGGGGTGGACCTGAACGACGAGGCCATGAACATGATGCAGTTCCAGAAGGCGATGAACGCGGCCATGCGCGTGATGACGGCGGTTGACGAGGCGCTGGACCGGCTGATCAACAACACTGGAATCGCCGGACGCTGACGGTAAGGAGGATACCACGCTATGATTCGAGCCACCACAGGCGGTGTGATGAGAGGCTACCGCAAAAATCTGATGGATTCCTTTATCCGGGACAACAAGGCCCGGAACACGGTGCTGACCCAGCGCACCTTCAACTCCTACGCCGAGGACCCCGCCGCCGCCGCCAAGGCCTTCCGGCTGCGCAAGTCCCGGATGATGGTGAACAGCCAGCACTCTGTGTGCCAGGACACCTACTCCAAATTCCAGTCCGCCTTCAGCTGCCTGGACACCATCTCCAAGCTCATCGACACCGAGAACGGCGACGGGGCCGGCTGTCTGAAGGACACCACCCTGGAGATGCTCAACGACCCCAAGGGGGACGCCCGCACCCAGCTGTCCAAGGTGCTGGACCAGCTCTCCCAGAGCATCGTCCAGAACCTGAACCAGAAGTACGGCGACGACTTCATCTTTGCCGGGGCGGACGGCCGCAACGTGCCCTTCGAGGTGAAGCAGGTGGACGGCAGGGACCGGCTGTACTACCGGGGCGTGCCGGTGGACGCGGCGGAGCCCAACGTCTGGAAGGACGGGGACGCCCCCGTCAAGGTGACCAAGGACGGAAAGCTGGACGTTACCAACGCTAACGAGGGCTGCTACCTCAAAATGGACAACATCAAGATGATGTCCGTCAAGGAGTACGAGGAGCTGTATACCCTGCCCGCCCTTGAGCCGAAGAATGTGTCCACCCCCGTCAATCCCCAGGGCTTTGAGGAGTACAACGAGGACGGGACTGTGTTCACTGGAGCCGAGGGGCAAAAGGGCGGCTACTATTTGATGGTGGATGCCGCTGGAGACCCAGTAAACGGAGCCGACAAGGCGAATAGCCTCATCAAGCAGGAGGATTACTATGAGGCGGTGAAGCGGGTGAACTCCGCCCCCTCACGCATTGTAAACAACACCGGCAACGACAATTTGGTGTATGTGGACAAGGACGGCAAGGTGCTGGCCGCGCCCCCCGCCACCGACGAGGAGAAGGAAAATTCCTACTTCATGATCGTGGACGGCAAGCCGTCGGAGCAGGTGATGACCGAAAAGGAGTACGACGAGGCCAAGTGCGACGCGGAGAAGCTGGAGTACCTGATGAACGAGAAGCGGTTCGTGGACATCGGCTTGGGCTTCCAGGAGAATGAGAACGGCAAGCTCATCGAGTCCAGCGCCTTTGACGAGTCCCTCAACGGCCTCACCTTCCTGGGCTACGGCATAGACGAGGACGGCGACCCCAAAAACATCTACTCCATCGTCCAGGAGCTGCGGCAGATCGCGGACAGCGTGCCCGACGGCGAGGACTGGTCCACGGAAACCTACGAGGAGTTCAAGGGCCTGGTACAGAAGCTGGAGACGGCGGCCAGCGGCTACAAAACGGAGTTCACCAACATGGACGCCGGCACTCTGAAGCTGAAGAACAACCTGGCCCTGCTGGAGGACAATTTCTACGGCCTCCAGGACCAGTATTCCGAGATTGAGGATGTGGACATGGCGGACGCCATCTCCTCCTTCCTGTGGGCGGAGTACTGTTATAACGCCGCGCTGAAGGTGGGCAACAGCATCCTGTCCCAGAGCCTGATGGACTACCTGCAATAATTCAACGCCGGAGGCGTTTTTGGAACTTGAGTGTGAGAGGAGCGAACATGAGAGTATGTACCCCCTGATTGAAATCAAAACAGTCCCCATCGAGATTGAAATGAAGGTGTCCCACGCCAAGCTGGAGTATACCCGGGGCACCGCGGACCTGGAAATTTCCAGGGGGGACGGCGGCCTGAGCATCAAGAGCCGGCCCATCAAACTGAACATTGACACCTTTGAGGCCCGCAACTCTGTGTGCCCCACCGCCGTGCGCTCCATCGAGCAGTATGCCGAGAAGGGCAGGCAGGCGTCCTACACCGCCACCGCCACCTACGCCAAGCACGGGCAGATGCTGCTCAACGCCAAGCTGGGGGAGGACGTGCTGGGCCAATTCACGCAGGAGGCCCTCACCAAGGACCTCAAGCTCAACGAGGGGCTGCAGTTCCTCCCCTCGGTCCCCCCTGAGATCACCTGGGACCCGGGAGAGCTGAATATCCGCTATGAGATGGATAAGCTGAACTTCGACTGGCGGATGAACGACCCCAAGTTTGAGTTTACCCCCGGCGATATTGAGCTGACCGTCACCCAGCAGCCCGACGTGGTGATCAAATATGTGGGCGGTCCGCTGTATGTGCCCCCCTCCGCCGACCCGGAATACACTCCGGTGGATGTGGAGGCGTGACAGGGCCGTATTTTGACAGGAGGCGTTTGCTTGAAGCTCCAGACCAAATATTTCGGTGAGATCGAGTACGAGGCGGAGGACGCCGTCACCTTTAACCTGGGCCCCTTTGGCTTCGAGGAGGAGCATGAGTTCCTGATCCTTCCTTTTGACGGCAGCGCCGGGTCCCTGCTGTGCTTTCAGAGCACCCGCACCCCCGCTCTGGCCTTTGTGGCCATGAATCCGTTTTCCCTTCTGCCTGACTACGCCCCGGTCCTCCAGCCTCAGGAGTTGAAGGAACTGGGCGTGGTGGACAGTCAGGAGTTGGCCTTCTACGTGCTGTGCGTGGTGAAGAAGCCGGTGTCCGAGAGCACCGTTAACCTGAAGTGCCCCGTGGCCATCCATCCGGAGACCCGGAAGGCCCGGCAGGTGATCCTGGAGACGGACGCCTATGAAATGCGCCACCCGCTGGCCCAGTTCGGCAGTGAGGAGGGCGCCACATGTTGATCCTGCAACGCAAGGCCGGTGAATCCCTGCTGATTGGCGAGGATATCACGGTTCAAGTGGTTTCGGTGGACGGCTCCCGGGTGCGTCTGGCCATCACCGCGCCGGAGGATGTGTCCATCCTGCGCAGCGAGCTGGTCACCGCCACCGCCGCCAACCGGGACTCCGCCATGGAGGAAGCCGCCCCCGCGGAGCTTCTGGATTTACTGGGCGGCGTGCTGGATAGACGGGAGGGTCCCGACCGGGACGCTCCCGGCACCCAAGCTCCGGCGGCGCCGGAGGGAAAGGAGGACTGACCTATGATGGAATCCATCGCCAGCATGGCTATGGGGATGAGCGCCGCGTCTTTTGCCACCAACTACTCGCTGTCTGTCACCAAGAAGATGATGGACAGCCAGGAGCTGGCCGGCCAGGAGCTGCTCAAGATGTTGGAAGCTGTTCCCACCCCGGCTAAGGGCGACTATATCGACGTCTACGCCTGAAACACGCAGGGCCGGTCCTCCGGGACCGGCCCTTTTTTGCGCGAATAGGGCGTCGGACTGGGTTGAACCTCTGCCCACATGGCTATAATGCAGGCATTTGATATGGGCAAGGAGGCCGTCCATGGAATTTTCCCAGTTCTGCGCCTGTGGCCCCTCCGGGTACGCCGCGCTGAAGCAGAAGGTGGACGCCTGCGCCCGGCTGGGGCGCAGCTATGAATTCGCGGGGTGCGCCCTGCCAACCGGGTGCGCCCCCGCCCAGGCCCAGGTGGGCTTTTGGCGTACCGGGGAGGACTACCTGCTCTATTTTCGCCCCTCGGTGGCCTACGCCGGGCCGGACCCCAGGCTGAGCGCCTTCTTTCTCCGGGGCGCGGTCCAGCGCTACACCGGCTTCCAGGCCATGGCGGACTGCCTGCGGGAGCTGGACAGCGCCTTCACCCAGCCCCGCCAGCCCCATCCGCTCCAGGCCCTGAGGGAGGAGCTCCAGCGCCGAGTGCTGGGCCAAGAGGCGGCGGTGGAGGCGGCCGCCTTCAAGCTCTGGTGCCACATCTGCAAGCGGGAGCCCATCCGGCCCCTGTCCCTCATCCTCTACGGGCCCACGGGGGTGGGCAAGTCGGAGCTGGGCAAGGCAACGGCCCCAGCCCTGAACCGCTGTCTGGGGGAGGAGCGCTACCGCCTGGTGTGGACGGAGCTGAACACCTTTACCCAGCCCCACTCGGTGTACCGACTCACCGGCGCACCCCCAGGCTACGTGGGCTATGACGACCCCCCGGTGTTGGAGGCGGTGCGGCGCTGTCCCCACACGGTGTTCATGTTCGACGAGCTGGACAAGGCCCACCCGGAGGTGCTCAAGGCGTTCATGTCCATCCTGGACGAGGGGCGCTCCACCGCCCGCCGGGAGGATGAGCAGGGCCGCCGGGAGTTGGATTTTCGCCGGTGCGTTTTTCTGTTCACCACCAATACCGACCTGTCCGGCCGGGAGCGGAGGCTTGGCTTCGCCCCGCCCGGCGAGGAATGCGCCCCCGCCTCGCCCCCCCTCGCCCCCTCCCCTGTGGGGCTGGCCCGGCGGCTGTACCAGTCGGACGAGCGCGCGCGGCTGGCCCTGGCCCGGTCCGGCGTCCTGCGGGAGATCGCCGGGCGGTTCAGCGGCCTCATCGGCTTCCACCCCCTGGACCAAGAGGCCCGGGAGCGGGTCACCGCCAAGCAGATCGCCGCCCTGGCCCGGGAGTACGGCCTGGAGGTGGCGTGGGTGGAGCCGGCCATCGCCCGGGCCCTCACTCCCAGCCAGGCCATCTCCCCTCGGTCCACCGTGCCCGTGCTGGAGGGCGCCCTCACCCCGGTGTTTCTAGCCCACGCCGCCCTGGCGGGCAGGGCCCTGGCCCTGGAGGGGACTCAGGAGCGGATGTACCTGCGGCCCATGGAGGAAAAAAACCGCTGAGAGCAAGCTCTCAGCGGTTTTTTCACGTCAGGGGGTGTATTCGTAGCCCTCCACCTCGACAACCTCGTCGGTGTTGGGGTCCACCCGGTAGAGGTGGTCGCCGTCAATGGTCATCAGGTAGCTGCCCATGAAGTCACTGGCGCCGGTGGTCCTGTTGTCGCTGTAAACGTGCATCCGGTAGGCGGTGATCCCATCCACCATCTCCGTGCCGTCCATGGGGATGATCTCATATTCCTCCATGGACCCGCCGGGCAGGCCCAGCGCCGACGGCGCCATAGCCTCCAGGCGCTGCACCGCGCCCCGCTGGGTGACGGGGTGCTGGGCGGAGGGCGGAGGCGGCGGCGAGGTGACCCGGCCCTCCTCCTCATCGGCGGTGACCACGCATTTACCCTCCGCCTTTGACCAGGTGATGCGCACGGTGAGCACCAGGTCGGGGGGCTCATCCACCGGCTGGGCGGACTCCTCCGGGGCGTCGGAGGGCTCTTCAGAGGGCTGGGCAGACTCCTCCGGCGCCGCGCTGCCCTCCTCCCCCTCCGGGGTGGGGCTGGGCTCGGGGGTCTCGGTGACCTCCGGCTCGGGCTTGGGCAGGTTCCGGGCCATCAGCACCATGCCCTCGTCAGTGGTGAAGTCCGGGTCCTCCTTGATGCGCACAAACTCCTCGTCCACCAGGGAGAACCGGTCCTCGGCGGACTTCAGCTGGCCCACATAGGTCTCTGCCGCCTTGCCCGCGTCGGCCAGGTCGGTGTAGGTGTAGGTGATGGTCTTGGCCAGCACCGCCTGGGCCAAATACTCGTCGGACCCCAGCACCATGCCGGGGACCTCATTGTCCCCCACCGGGAGGGCGGAGGGCAGCACCGGGGGCGAGGGCTCCACCGATTCGATCACGTCTGGGTCGTCCCCCCGGAGCCTGGGGAGCACAAACAAAAATACGATAACCGCCGCGGCGATGATGACAGCCAGCGACAGCAGCAAAAATGGGAGGGGCAGTTTTTTCTTCTTCGCCTGCTCCTGCTCCTGTTCCTGCTCCTGGCCCTCCGCCTCCGCGGGAATGGGCTGGCCCTTTTTGCCCTTCTTGGCCTTGGGAGGCCGCTCCTTTTTCGGCTTTTTGGGTTTTTTCTCCTTGGGCGCCTTGGGGGGCTTTGGCTCCTTGGGCGTCTTTCCTTTTCCAAATGCCATGGCACAACACCTTCTTGTGTCCCGATCAGCTCAGGGTAATGGTGACGGAATCCTGCTCCTTCAAAGCGTGCTGGAAGCCCCGCTCCACGCCGTTGACCTCCAGCCGCACCGCGCGGTCCAAATGCTCAAAGTCGATGCCGGAGTATTCCAGCAGGTCCATCAGATAGTAGGGGGACCCGTCCTCCTTCTTGGGCAGGACCAGGGGCTCCCCGTTGAGAAGGAGGTGGACCTCCCGGGGCCGGGGGGCGGGCTGTGCCGGGGCGGCGGGCGGCGCGTAAGCCGGCTGGGCCGGCGGCACAGGGGCGGGGGGCGTCTGGCGCAGGGTGAGTATCACATCGCCCTGGGCCAGGGTCCGCTCCAGAGGGGCGATGGCGTTGTTCACCATGGCCTTGCCGTAGAAATCCGCCCCTAGCAGCTCTCCCAGGGTGCGGTGGGCGTCCTCCCCCCGTGTGGCGGGGACAAAGCGGATCTCGTCCCCAGCGTGGATGGTGGCGGACAGGGCGGCCTCCTCGCCGTTCACCCACAGCACGGCGGGGACGGCGGGCTCCCCACGGAACACCAGCCGCTTGCCGTCCAGGGTGACGGTGAGGCTCTTGCCCGTCTTGCCCACCATGTCGGCATAGCTGTAGCCGTTCATCAGCAGGATGTCCCGCAGGGTGAGCACCCCGTTGCGGAACAGCTTGGCGCTCTGCCCGTTGAGCTTGACCACATAGCTGTCGTTGAGCAGCCCCAGCCCCGCCGAGATGGCGATACCCAGGGGGGTGGCGTACTCCGGCTTCTCCAGCTCCAGGCTGTCGGAAAACACGCTGAGCGCGAAATTGTTGCCCGCGATGGCCACCCGCTTCTCGTCCATCTCCAGCTGGAGGGCCACCTTTTCCCGCAGCCCCGCCAGCTTGCTGCCGCCTCCCGCCAGGAACACGGCGGAGGGGGCGTTTCCGTTGACCCCCAAAATCTGCTTGGCGATGGCGTCGGCCAGCTTATCCATGGGGTCCTGGATCACCTGGACCACCTCGGCGGCGGCGATACGCTCCTCCTGGCCCAAAATATTCCGGCAGCGGATCAGGTCCTCACTGTCTCCAATGGAGCGCTTGATCTCCTCCGCGGTCCTGAAGTCCACCAGGAAGGAGCGCATGATGGCCTCCGTGACCTCGTCCCCGGCCACGGTGGCCATGGTGTAGCCCACCACGCTGCCGTCCCGGCACAAAGCGATGTCGGTGGTGCCCGCGCCGATATCCACCATAGCCAGGTTCAGCAGCCGCAGCTCGGCGGGGATGGCGGCGTTCATGGCGGCGATGGGCTCCAGGGTCATGCTGGCCACCTGGAGGCCCGCGGCGCGCATGGCGGCGTACAGGCTCTCCACCACCTCGCCGGGGAGGAAGGTGGCCACCACGTCCGCCTCCACCTTGCGCCCGGTGTGGTACTGGAGGTTGGCCATGGGATAGTTGTCCAGCCGGTACTGGGCCACAGTGTAGCCCACCAGGAACATCTGGCGCCGGTCGCTGCCGTCGGACTGGAGGGCCTCTTCAGCGGCGGAGACGGCCCCGGCCTCCAGGCGGCTGATCTGCTCGGCGTCGATGGACTGCTCCTCGGGCAGCTCCAGGGTAAAGGAGCCCTTCTGGGTGCGCAGGGCCCGCCCGGCCGCGGCCACGCACACCCGCTCCAGGCGCACGCCCAGACGGCCCGCCAGCCGGTCGGTGACGGTCTTAGCCAGGCCGCCCACCTGGCGGATATCGTCGATCTGGCCGTCCATCATGGCCCGCTTGCCGTGCTCGGCCATCTCCACATCCAGCACCTTCAGCCGGTCGCCCACCGGGCGGCCCACCACCCCCACCACGCTGCGCGTGCCGATATCCAGGGCGAAAATGAGGTCCTGATCCTGGGCCTTCATATCTGCCATAGGTCCGCTCCTCTCTTACTTGGTCACAAAAAGGGCCAGGGGACGGCATGACTGCCGCCCCCTGGCAGCCTGTTGAACTCTTAGTACTTGCTGAACACGCTGGAGGCGGAGCCGCCGGACGGGGCCTCATAGCCGCTGTCCTCATAGGAGGAAGCGGCGGCGCTGTAGGCGGGCTGGGCCTTGGGGGCGAAGCCGTCCTGGCGCAGCTTGAACCGGGCCAGCAGCTCCTTCATCAGGGCGGCCTGGCTGGACAGCTCCTCGCTGGCGGCGGCGGACTCCTCGCTGGTGGCGGAGTTGGTCTGCACCACGCTGGAGATCTGGTCGATGCCCTCGGTCACCTGGGCGATGGCCTCGGACTCCTCCTCGGCGGCCTTGGTGATCTCCTGGACGGAGGCCACCACCAGGCCGGCGCGCTCGTTGGTCGCCTGGAGGGCGGCGGAGACCTTCTGGACGATCTCATTGCCCTCCTTGACGGACACGATGGACCGGTCAATGAGCTCCTTGGTGGCCTTGGCGGCCTCGTCGGACTTGGCGGACAGGTTGCGCACCTCGTCGGCCACCACGGCGAAGCCCTTGCCGGCGCTTCCGGCGCGGGCGGCCTCCACGGCGGCGTTCAGGGCCAGGATGTTGGTTTGGAAGGCGATGTTCTCGATGGTGGCGATGATCTTGCCGATCTCGGCGGAGGAGTCGGAGATCTTCTCCATGGCGGACACCATCTGCTGCATGTACTCGGAGCTCTCGCTCAGGCTCTGGCCGGCGTCGGTGGAGTGGGCCGCGGCCTTTTCACTGTTCTCGGCGTTCTTGCGGGAGTTGTTGGCGATCTCGGCGATGGTGGCGGACAGCTCTTCCACGGCGCTGGCCTGCTCGGTGGCGCCCTGGGCCAGGGACTGGGCGCCGGTGGACACCTGCTCGGCGCCGGCGGACACCTGCTCGGCGCTCTGGTTGATCTGGGACAGAGCGTCGCTCAGGCCGCCGTTGATGGCCCGCACGGAGGTGAGGATGCTGCTCAGAGCGCCCACGTACATGTTGGCGTCCTTGGAGCGCACGTCGAAGTTGCCGTTGCCCATCTCCTCCAGCAGGCGGCAGGTATCGCTGATGACCTCGCCCAGTACGTTCTGGCTGGTGCGCAAGGCGTCGCACATCTCGCCCAGCTCGCTGGTGCTGTGGTAGTCCACGGGGATGTCCAGCTTGCCCTCGCTGAAGCCCTCCAGGGCATTGTGGACCTGCTCGGCGGGCACCACGATGCTCTTGATGATGGTCAGGGCGATGCGCAGCACAATGACGGTGGCGACCACCATCACAGCCATGATGACGCCCAGGGCGATGTTGGACACCAGGTCCTGCTGCTTGATGATACTCTCTTGGGCGGCCGAGATCTCCTGGGCCAGCTGAGTACCGGCCTCAGCCATCTGGTTCAGCACCGGGGTGCAGTCGGACACGATCAGCTCCACGGCCTTCTCCCGGTCGGTGCGGGTGGTGGAGGCGATGGTCTTTGCCTCCTCCATCCAGCTCCTGGCCAGCGTGGTGAACTTATCCAGCGCGGTCTTGTCCTCCAGGGGGTATATGCTGGCCAGCTGCTGGAGGTCCTGCTCCAGCTCGGTCATCTTGGTGGTGGTGGTATCCAGGCTGCTGAGATCGCCGGACAGCACAGCGTCCCGCAGGTTGCGGGCGGCGATGTTATAGTCGATGCGGCTCTCGGCGACCATATTGTTGGCGCCCACGTAGCGGTTCAAAATGTCGTTGTACTGGCCCTTCTGCACGTTCATCAGGATGAGCGACGCGATGATGATGATCACGGAGACGGCGATGGTGACCCCGAACCCCAGGATCAGGCTTTTCTTGATCTTCATGTTTTTGATCATGGACTCTTCCTCCTAATTCTTGACTGTGGATTTTTATATGAAATCGGTTCTGAGTTTGGTGAGAAGCAGGGGAACCCTGTCCCTCTCCAGCACATCGCCGTATTTTCCCTTTTCCTCGTCCTGTGTGACCTTTCCCCCCGCCATGGTGATGACCCGTCGGCGGAGGATATTCACATACTGGCTGTCGTGGGTGGCCATGATGACGGTGGTGCCCCGCCGGTTCACGTCGTTGAGCAGGTGCAGGGTGTCCCAGATGCAGTCGTCGTCCAGATTGGCGGTGATCTCGTCCAGAATGAGGATGGGGGGGCTTCCGATCAGGGCCCGGGCCAGCTCCACCCGGCGGCACTCCCCGATGGACAGCTCCACGGGGTACTTCTTCTCCACGCCCTTCATCCCCACCAGGCCCAGCACCTTTTTGACGCGGATCTCCGTCACCCGCTGGCTCTCCCTGCCGTTGGCGATCTGGGTGGCCAGCGCCAGATTCTCCCCGATGGTCTTTTTCCGGATGAGGGTGGGGTCCTGCCAGATCTTGCCGAACATCACCGAGGCCCGGTTCCGGCTGAGCAGCAGCGCTCGGCTCAGATCCCGCTCCCCCACGTACACCTTGCCCTGGCTGGGCCTGGCCTCGCCGGTGATGAGGCGCAGGAGCGTGCTCTTTCCCGCTCCGCTCCCCCCCACCAGAAAGACAAACTCTCCCTGATGGATGGTCAGCTCCACGTCCTCCACACCCATCACCTGGTGGACGGGACCCTTACGCCTGCGCTTGGGCTTATAGAATTTTGAAACATGGTCCAGATGTATGGTGGGCATAGACATCTCCTGGCTCTATGGCGGAATGGTTGGGGTCAAATTTCTTTCCATTGAAAAAGACGTTTTTTCTGTTATAATAGAAGTCGAATCCCAGGGGGGAGGTGTGCGGGTGAAGCCAAGGAAAGGCTCCGGCCATCTGGCTCGAAACATTATATTGACCGTGCTGCTGGCGGCCCTTTGTATCGGCGGCGTGGAGCTGGCCGCCTGCCGCCATTTTGCCCCGGACACCTACGAGCGCATCGTGGCCCCGGTCCGTTACGCCGCCGGAGTGGCGGCGGACGCGGGAAGGGCCGCGCTGGACGCCGCCGGGCGGTTCTGCGTTGGGGTGGCCAACAGGGCTATGGACGCCCTGGCCTGGACCGGCCGGCAGCTGACCGCCCTGGGCCGCCGGGCCGCCGAAGCCTGGGAGGATTTCCTCCGAGGCCCGCCGGAAATCGTCCTGGAGCTGGATGAGACTCCCCCTCTCCAGGGCTCCCAGCCCCCCGCCACCGACCCCCCCGTCACCCAGGTGATGGAGGCGGACGGAAAGCAGCTGCTCACCGGAGGCCTGCGGGACGTGGTCTACTTCTGCCAGGCCGACGAGCAGTGGGCGAACCAGCTCTACGGAACCGACCCCATCGGGCCCTATGGCTGCGGCCCCACCGCCATGGCCATGGCGGTGGCCAGCATGACGGACACGGACACCGACCCGGCCAAAATGGCCGCCTGGGCGGCGGAGCACGGCTACTGGGCCCGCCGGAGCGGCTCGTACCACTCCATTGTCATGGGCACCGCCCAGGGCTTCGGCCTGAAGGCGGAGACCATCACCCAGCGCACGCCGGAGGAGCTGCGCCACATCCTCAGCTCCGGCGGGATGGTGGTGGCCCTCATGGGCCGGGGGCACTTCACCGACGGCGGCCACTTCATCCTCCTGCGGGGGACCACCCTCACCGGAGGCATCCTGGTGGCCGACCCCAACAGCCTGGAGCGCAGCCTGGAGGTCTGGGACCCCCAGCTCATTCTGGATGAGCTGTCCTCCGCCCGGGACAACGGCGCGCCTCTGTGGTCGCTCACCGTCTCCCCTACATCATAGCATATTTTATTTGTTCGTGCAATATCGGCCCGGTGAATCACCGGGCCGATATTTTGTTTTTTTCCCGCTTATTGGTAGGCTGACTTTTCCCGGCCCAGTCTCTGGTTCAGCGCCCTGTCCAGCTCCATCACCTGCTTGAGGCGGCGGTTGTTGGCGGCCACCTGCTCGCACAGCATGGCCTGGGCGCGCTGCGCCGGGTCGGCCGGTGCCCCCCCGTTGAGCATGGCGGCCAGTATCAGCCTGTCCTCCCGCCGGGGCAGGGCCTCCAGCTGCTCCCTCAGGGCCTGGTCGGCGGCCTGGAGCTTGCCCAGGGGCTCCTCCCGCATGGCGATGAGCATCTGAGTGCTCACCTGGTCGTTGCGGTCGATGGACTCTCCCAGCTGCTGCGTCAGGTCCCACAGCTCGTTGAGCAGGTTCCCAGTGCGCTTCATCTGCACCAGCGCGTCCATCACGGTCTTTTCCTCCATGCTCAGCCCTCAGGCCCCGCGCCCGCGGCCTGCTGCTGGGCGGCCAGCTCCTGCAGGGCGTTTTTGTTGGCCTCCCGGAAGGTGTCCCGCAGCTCGCCCACCATACCCTTCACCCGCTCCAGCTCGGTCTTGTTCCGCCCCGCCTTGACCCGGTTCAGCTCAAAGCTGAAGTAGTCGTACAGGCGGTTCAAATTCCGGCTGATGGGGTACTGCAGATCCAGGGTATCGTCCAGGTAGCGGATGATGTCCAGGCAGCGGTCCACGCTGGCGTCGAACAAGGCGTAATCCTTCTTGTCCAGGGCCAGCCCCGCCCGGACCATGCGCTTCACCAGCTCGTCATACAAAAGCAGAAGCAGCTCCCCCGGGGTCATTTCGTTGATGCCTTGCTCTTTATAACCCTGGTAGCCCTGGTAGCCTTTGAAATCCATTGTCCACTCCTTCTCGTCCTGCGGTGATTTTAGTAGCCGCCGCTGCCGCCCATCAGCCCGGACATGGCCGAGGCCTGGGAGTTCATCTCCGCGATCAGCTGCTCCAGGCGGGTAAACTGGGTGGTGTAGCGGTCAATCTGGTCGGACATCTTGTTCTCCCAGCGGGTGATCTGGTTGTCGATGTTGTCAATCTGGCTCTTCAGGCTGTTGCTGTTCAGCGAGGTGGGGGCCTTCACGGAACCCGCCCGGGTAATCAGCACGCCCTTGGGCTCGCCGGTGGTCTTGACGTAGGCGTTGAGGGTATTCTGCATGGTCTGCATCAGGCCGTCGCTGGAGGCGCCGCCCTCCTTGCTCTTGACAAAGGCGGTCCTCACCTTGTCCGGGTCGCTCTCCAGGGTGTTGCGCAGCTTGTCCTCGTCCAGGCTGATGGTGGTCAGGCCGCTGTTATAGGAGGTGCCGATGCCGATCTCCCGGAGGGTCTGGCCGTCGCTGCCGCCCGGGGTGATGGCGCTGAGCAGCTTGCTATACATGCTGGACAGGGTGGAGTCGGCAAACAGAATGCCCTGCTTGGCCTTTTCGTTATAGGCCTTGATCTCGCTCTCCGTCATGTCCTCCTCCTGCTCGGCGGTGAGGGGCTCATAACGCTTCTTGTTCTTCTCGGCGGGCTGGGTAGAGTAGGCGTTCTTGATCTCGGTGACCATCTCGTTGTAGTCGTCCACAAAGCTCTTGATGGCCTCCACGATGGTGTCCGTGTCGGTGGTGGTCTCAAAGGTGACGGGGTCCACCGCGTTGCCATCGGCGTCCTTCACGGTGCCGTCGTCCTCCACCGTGCCGTCCTTATTGAACTCGCCCTTCACGTTGATGGTGAGGCCGTCGATGTCGAAGCTGTTGCTGGAGCGGGTCAGGTCCTCGAACCGCTTGCCGTTGATGGTCACGTCCATGATGGAGTCCTGGCCGGAGGTATAGGAGGAGCCGAAGTCAGGCAGCTCGTAGTCCCTGCCATCCGCGTCCTGCATTTTGAAGTCCACCGTCCTGCCGGTCTTGTCGTCGGTGATCATGATCTGGCCCGAGAGCTCATCAAAGGAAGCGGTCATGTGGTGGTTCAATTGAAGGGCTTCGTTCAGCTGGTCAACGACGTCCTGCACCGTGCTATTCTCATTAAAATTGTATTCATAAGTGCCGACTCCTTCGATCTGGAACCCAAGGTTCTCCGTCAGCGGAATGCCATAAGTGTTGGCGAAGCTGTCCTCAGCGCTGCGGCCATGCGCGGCAAACATAGCCTTGGCCAGCCCGCCAAACTCGAGCTTGCTGTTGGCTCCGCTCTCAATAGCGGTGAACTTGAACTCGTTGGTCAGCTTGGAATAGCTCACCTTCACCCCCGCGTCGGGGCTGGAGTTGACGGAGTTCAGCACCGACTCCAGGGTGCTGTCCTTGGTGACCTGGATGTGGGCGTCGTTCACCTGGAAATCATAGATGGCCTTGCCCGTGTCGGTGATCCGGTAGCCGTCCTGATCCACCCGGTTGCCCTTTTCATCCACATAGTACTTGGTGCCGTTGCTGTTGGTCTTTTCGATGGGCTTGGCGTCGTAGGTGGAGAACTCGCCCCGCATCCGGTTTTCGTTGGAGAAGAAGTCACTGTCCTCTCCCAGCAGGCTGGACAGCTTCTTGCCGGTGTTGACGAAGTTGGAGTCGCCGGACTCGAAGCCCAGGGCCTCCACGGCGGAGCCGCCCAGGCTCAGGGTGTCGCCCTTGCTGGAGGCGGTGAAGGCCAGCTTGCCGTCCTCGCGGGACACCTTGACCCTGCCCGCCCCGAAGGCGTCGTCAAGCTCCTCTTGCAGCGCGTCCTGGAACTTTTTATTTTGGCTGTCCACGGTTTCCACGGGGCTGATGCCGGCCTTTTCGATGACCTTGCCCATATCGATGGTCTTGGTGCTCCCGTTGAAGGTGATGCCCAGGGTTTTGTCGGTCAGGTAGCCGGTGGCGGGCATTTTCTTGGTCAGGGCGGTGTCGCCCACCTTGAGCACCTTGTCGTCGCCGGTGTACAGGCTGAAGGCGCTGCGGATATTGCCCGACGCGCCGGAGATGGTGACTTTGTTCCCGCTGCCCAGCCCGTCGGAGAAGGTGATCTGGCCGTCCTTGGCCTCCACCTTGATGGCCTTGTCGGCGGTGGTGGTCTCCTTGAAGCCGTTTTTGGTGTAGGTATAGGTGACCTCGCTGAGCTTGTCGTTGATGGCGTTGGCCAGCTTCTCGGCGTTGTCCTTGCCCTCGTACTTGCTGATATCCTCCAGCTCGTCGAAGCTGATGGTGAAATTGGAGCCGTTGGTGCCGCCGTACTGGAAGTTCAGCGAGCCGGACACGGTGCTCACCGTCATCTGGTCCCCGATGCTGAAATCCTCGCCGGTGATGGACGGAATCTCGCCGCCCGCGCCGCCCAGGCCGGACACGGTATAGGCGGCGGCCTTGGCCATCTGCTTCACGGCGTTGATCCTGATGTCGCTGGAGGTCTTGCCGCTGGCGGTGATCTTGTCCTTATAGGTGCCCACGGTGGAGGTGTTCACCGCATTATCGAAGAAGCTGCTGCTGAGCAGGTTGGTCTTGGAGGAGAAAGAGGTGTATTTGGTATTTAGATTCACCGCCTTGTCGATGATGCTGCGGTAAGCCTCCTGCTGCCACTCCACCTTGGTGCGCTTTTTGATCAGGTTTTGGATCTTGAGCTTGATGCCGGACACCGCGTTTTCGATCATGGTCTCGGTATCCATGCCGCTGGCCAGGCCGCTCAGCACGTTCCGGTTGCCGTAGATGCTGCTGGCATTGTAGTTGCTGTTGCTCAAGCTGGTGATTGACGCCATATTGGACCGCTCCTTTCCTTCCAGCCTATGGGCGGAATGCCCCGTCCCAAGCACATTTACAGGAGAAAATTCTCAAAAATTTTTTAGAGTTTTTTCGCTGTACCTCTGTTCTTTTTTATCGACCTGTAGTATATTAAACTTAAGACTTTTCCCCAAGTTTTTGTGAAAGGGAGGGAATATACCTTGACTCAAATCATCACCGTCACCAACCAAAAGGGCGGCGTGGGCAAGACCACCACCGCCTCCGCCCTGGTGTGCGGACTTCATCAGCGCGGGGCAAAGGTTTTGGGCATTGATCTGGACCCTCAGGGCAACCTGGGCTTCACCCTAGGGCTGGACATCGGGGATAACAAGACCGTCTACGACGTGATCCAAGGCGAATGTCCCATTGAGGCGGCCATCGCATCCACCGAGTACGGCGACATCCTGCCCTCGGACATCATGCTGTCCGCCGCCGACGTGGAGTTCACCGCCCCCCGCCGGGAGTTCATGCTCAGCGACCTGCTCACTGGGGTGCGGGACCGGTACGACTTCATCATCATCGACACGCCGCCCGCCCTGAACCTGCTCACCGTCAACGCCTATGTGGCCTCCACCGGGCTCATCGTCCCCATGGAGGCGGAGGTGCTCAGCCTGGTGGGCGTCACCCAGCTCCAGGAGACCATTGAGACGGTGCGGGACGCCTTCAACCCCGATCTGAAGGTGCTGGGCATCCTCATCAACAAGTTCAACGGGCGGCTCACCCTGTCCAAGGATATCCTGGAGCTGGCCCAGGAGGTGGCCGGCCAGCTGGACAGCCAGGTGTTCCAGGCCAAGATCCACCGGGGCGTGGGCGTGGCCATGGCCCCGGCCCACGGGCAGAGCGTGCTCACCTACCAGCCCGACTCCCGTCCCGCCCTGGATTTCCAGGAGATCGTGGACGCGGTGGCCGGGACTCGCTTCCCCCGCCCGAAGCCCACATTCAAGCAGAAATATATCTCTAAATTTTTCAACTGAGTGAAGGAGTACAGCGATCATGGCATCTAAGGACAAGACCAGCAAAACCGCGCGGGTGATGAACCTGCTGAGCAAGAAGCCCGACCCCGCCCAGGCGGAGGAGGGGGCCGCCCCTGACGCGCCCGCCGCCCCGGTGCCCCCCATCGTCACCTCCATGGCGCCGGACGCCGCGGTATCGGTCCAGATCAAAAGCGCTCTGGAGGACGCTCTGGAGGGCGAGCTGGGCCCTCAGGCCCCCGCCGCCCCCGTCCAGGCCGCCCCCGCCCCTCAGCCGGAGCCGGAGCCGGAACCCGCGCCGGTCCAGGCCGCCCCCGCCCCCCAGCCCGAGCCGGAGCCGGAACCCGAGCCGGTCCAGCCTGCCCCCCAGCCCGAGCCGGAACCCACGCCGGTCCAGGCCGCCCAGGAGGAGCGCCAGTTCCTGGAGCCGGAAAATCCCGGCTACATCAACGTGATGCAGGTGCTGGTGGAGGAAAAGGCCCCCAAATACGTGGAGATGTTCGGTCTTTGCACCTGCAAGCGGTGCATGGAGGACGTGAAGGCGTACACTCTCAACCACCTGCCCCCCAAATACGTGGTGCTGGAGCCGGGCGACCGGGTGCCCCGGCTGACCGTCTACGAGGGGAAATTCAGCAGCGACATCACCGCTCAGCTGCTTCAGGCGTGCAAGGCGGTCATGGAGACCCCCCACCACGGTCGGGCTTGACCGAGCAAAAAACTCTGGCGGATGGAATCATCCGCCAGAGTTTTTTCATATCGCGAAGGTCCGGCTCAGCTCTGGGAGCCCGCCTCCGGGCCGCCCGCCAAGCCCTGCTGCTGGGGGTAGGGGTTGGTGAGCTGCTCCCACAGGGTGTTTACGTTCTCCATGCAGATGAAGTACACGCTGGTCATCATGTTGTCCGGGATGCCCAGCTCCTCCGCCAGGGCGGTGATCTTCTCCCAGTCGGCGGCCTCGTAGCTGAGCACCAGGTCGTACAGCATCCCGCAGCGCCCCTCGTGCCGCAGCAGGGCGGCCTTGATCTCGTCGGCCACGGGGACCTCAGACAGGATATCCTCCAGGGGGGCGTCAATGAGGTAGTTCAGGGTGGAGAACATACCCATGAGATAGGCCTCCGACTTGGAGATAGGCATGTTTTTGGCGTGGTTCATCAGCTCGCTGCAAAAGTTGGCCCGCAGGAAGGAGCGCTTCAGGAATTCCTCTGAGCCCGCGTCCACCTCGTTTTCCGCGTTGCTGGCGCTGAGCAGGTAGATCCACTGCTTGAGCTGCCCCAGGCCCAGGGTCATGATGGCCTGGGTGATGGTGGTGGCCCGGTAGCGCAGGGCGAAATAGGCGGAATTGACCATTTTCAGCAGGCCGTAGGTCAGGCTGGCGTCGGCGGCGATGAGCTGCTCGATCTCCTCCACATTGGGCTCATCCTTGGTGACGGCCACCATCAGCTGGAAGAAGTTGCTCTGGATGTAGGCGCTGCTGTGGGCCCGGGTGGTGAGCTTGGCCGCCACATAGGGCCCCTCCAGCCCGTCCGCCCCCAGGGCCACCGCCCGCTGGTACTGCTTCTCCTCGTCGATGTGGGTGACGATGCACTTGATGTTCATGCTGTGGGCGATCTCCACGGTGTTGCGGATGGCGACCTCCGTGGCGGTCTGGGCGTTGATCTTGATGAAATGGATGTCGTCCAGCAGGGAGAGGTAGCGGGGGGTGAACTGGAAGTCGTTCACCGCGATGCGGTAGCCCTCCTTGGCGTACTGCTGCACCAGGTGCATGGACAGGGGGTGGATGATCACCGCGTCGTCGATCTGAATGACCAGGTCGCCCTTGTCAAACAGCCGGGGGGTTTTTTTCATCAGCAGCATGGTGGTGAAGGTCATGAAGTTCAGCGTTCCCTTCAGCACCTTGGGGCTGTTGTCGGTAAGGAAGTTGTAAATAGTGTTGGCGGCGGCAAATTCTGCGCTGGATGTGGAGCTGTCGCTGCTGAAAGCCTGGTTGGCTCCATGGTATAAGATCTCATGTCCGAGGGTGTTGCCCGCGGCGTCCCGGATGGGCTGCCGCACGATGTATTTGCCGCTCATATGAAATTGCCTCCTATTACTGGTCTGTCCTTATCGATTGCCCTGCCGCTCGCTCTGCGCGAGGAGATGGTCCATCACATCCACCAGGTGGCCGATCTCCGGCTTGGTGAGCTGCTCGTCTGCGCCCAGGTCCCGGCCCTTGCGGCGCATCTCCTCGCTGATGAGGGAGGAGAAGATGATGAGGGGGATCTGCTTGAACCGGGTGTTCTCCTTCACCAGCTTGGTCAGCCGGTGACCGTCCATCTGCGGCATCTCGATATCGGTGATGATCAGAGCCACATCCCGGGTCAGATCGCCCTCCTGGGGCAGGGCGGTCAGGGCCTCCCACAGCTCCAGGCCGTTGGGGTACATGTGCAGGTTGACGTAATTGGCCTTACGCAAGGAGTCCTCGATCATTTTGCTCAGCAGGATGGAGTCCTCCGCCACCCAGATAGGCCTCTCGTTGCGGTCGCGGGGGCCCAGCTGCTCCACCTCGGACATCTGGATAGAGGTCTCCGGGGCGATCTCCGCCACGATGCGCTCAAAGTCCAGGATGGTGACCAGCTCGCCGTCGCACTGGGCGATGCCTGTGGCCACCCCCTCGGCGCCCCCGGACACGGTCTTGTCCGGCTTCTGGATGTCGGTCCAGGAGATGCGGCTGATGCGGTCCACGGTGTGCACCCGGAAGGCGATGAACATCTTGTTGAAGTTGGTGATGATGAAGATGTCCTTGGGGTCCTTGGGGCTGTCCACCCCCAGGTACTGGGGCAGGTCCACCACCGTGAGCACCGTGTCCCTGGGCTTGAAGATGCCCTCCACCGCCGGGTGGGCCATGGGCATGGGCTTCACCGGGGCGGAGATCATGATCTCCCGCACCTTGGCCACATTGATGCCATACAGATTGCCTCCGATGGTAAATTTCATGATCTCGATCTCATTGGTGCCGGACTCCAGCAGGATCCCCTGTTTGTTGTCTTCCATCATTGCCAACACTCCCTTTCATCTTGCGCGGTGTCAAATAATAAGTTCTTTTCGTCCATAGCTGCGGATGCAGGCCAGGCCGCTGTTCACATCAAAAAGCAGGGTGCGGGCCACCGTCCCGCCCACATCCTCCTTGAGCAGGCGGATGCCCTCTTTCTTCAGGTTGAGCTTGACGCTGTCAATGTTCCGCTGGCCGATGTTGCCCAGCGAGCCGCTCCCGTCCTTGAACATCATGGCCCCGCCGGCGATTTTGGCGGTGATCCTGGAACGGCTGGCCCCCTTGGCCTCCATCTGCTTCAAGGTCTCTCTGATCCCGGTATCGCCGTACTTCATCGGGTGCGCCCGCCCCGCCTCCATATTCAGCGGGAGCATGATATGCACCAGCGCCCCCAGCTTGAGCGCCGGGTCGTGCAGGCAGATGCCGATACAGGAGCCCAGCGCGTAGGTGACCAACATGCCCTCCCCTTTGGCCATCTTCATATCCGCGATACCGATTGTCAGCTTGTCAGCCATCGCTTACGCCCAGCTTCCGTAATAGAGCATTCAGTGACCGGAGGTCGGGCGACATGAGCAGGCGGCAGGGAACCTGCTTGTTCTCGCTCACAAAATTGCCTCCGATGGTCATGATGTAGTCGGACTGCCCGCCGTACTCCGCCATGGGGACAGCCAAAATGGCCCCCTGCATGTCTACGGTAAAGGCGGGCACCGTCAGGCTCACGTCCATGCCGGCCAGGCCGCTCAGGGCGTTGATAAAGGTGGAGATCATGATGTTGCCCACCTCCACCAGGGCGGAGTGCTCCATCTCGGTGAGCTGGTCGTAGGCCATCACCGTCTTGCCCATCATGCTCTCCAGCACCACGTTGACGAATTCCAGGGGCTGCACCGACAGCATGATGCCGGTGAGGTGCCCGCTGAGCTTCACCAGCACTCCGGCGGTGATCTCCTCCGGGCCGCCAATCCACTCGATGGCCTCGTTGTAGCCCATGATGCGCACCTCCGGCTGCTCAATGCGCACCACGCGCCCCAGCATCTGGGACAGGGCGGTGGCCGCGTTGCCGGTGCCGATGCTCCCCACCTCCCGGAGCGTGTCCAGCTCCAGGGAGTTCAGCTCGTCGTAATTCTTAATTGCCATTCCATTCCCTCCTCATTATGTGCGGAGGCCGTTGATGGTGGTCTCGATCTCGTCGGAGGTCTGTACCATCTTCAGAGCCAGGCCATAGGCACGCTGAGACTCGATGACCTTGGTGTACTCCTCGGCCAGGTCGGCGTTGGAGCCCTCCACCACGCCCTGGAGCAGCTTGCCGGTGCCGTAGATCAGGTTGCCGTTCTTGTCCACGGGCAGGTAGCGGGTGTCGTCGACCTGGGTCATGCCGTCGTAGTTGATATAGTCGAAAATACCCACGGGCAGCTTTTCCTTCACGCTGTCCTTATCCACCTCGATCAGGCCGCCCACGTTGCTCAGCACAAACCGGCCCTCGTCGTCGCCCAGGAAGTAGGTCAGCTCGGTGATGGGCTGGCCGTTCTCATCCGTCTCTCCCGTGGGCACCTCCCGTCCGTTCATGACGAAGGCGCCGTTGCGGGTATAGGTCACCTGGCCGGTGCCAAGGTCCACCAGGGCGAAGAAGCCGTCTCCCTCGATCATGTAGTCCGTATTGCGCCCAAAGTCCTCCACCGGGCCCTGGGCGTTGTTCTTGGAGGTCATGAGCAGCCGGGTGCCCACGCCCATGGGCAGATCGTCGGTGGCTCCCCGGTGGTCCTGATACAGCAGCGCGGTAAAGTCGGAGCGGTTGGCCTTGAAGCCCATAGTGTTCAGGTTGGCGATGTTGTCGCCGTGAATGTTCAGCCGCTTGAGCTGCTGGGAGGCGCCCACCGCGCCGATATAGAAGGATTGGTTCATCTCAGTTCACCCCTTATCCCATCCGGCCCACGTCGCTGGCGGAGTGGCCCATAACCTCGTCATACATCTTGGTCACCGTGGCGCAGCTCTGGAGGGCCCGCTGGCAGGTGATCATCTCGGTCATCTGCTGGATCATGTCGGAGTTGGACCGCTCCAGGTATTTCCACAGCACATAGGGGTTTTCCACGGCCTGGGCTCCCTCTCCGGTGAAGAAGCCGTTGCCGTTGTGCTCCAGCTGCTCCACGTCCTCAAACTCATAGACGCCCACGGTGCCCAGATAGCCGCCGGTGTCCTTCTGGAAGATGTTGCCCTGTTTGTCCACATCCAGCTTGTCGGTGCGCAGCTGGATGCGCTCCCCCTGGGGGTTGAGCACATAGCCCATGCCGGGGAAGCACAGGTAGCCGTCGTCGTCCAGGGAGAAGCTGCCCGCCCGGGTGTAGGTGACCTCATCGCCCTCCAGGCCCTGGATGGCGAAGAAGCCATCCCCCATGATGGCGAAGTCCAGGGGGATGTTGGTGGGCTCGGGAATCCCCTGGGAGTAGTCCACATAGACCTCGTCGTTGGCCCGGATGTAGCTCTGGCGCCCGATCTCGGTGTAGATCTTCTCCACGTTGCCCACCCGGCTGTACATCACGTCGTCGAAGGTGGTGGCGGTGTACCGGCTCTGCTTGAAGCCGGCGGTGGACACGTTCACCAGGTTGTTGCCCACCACGTTCAGGTTCTGCTGCTGGGTATACATGCCCGAGGTCAGGTTGTAAAAGCCCTTAAACATCTTTCATCATGCCTTCTTCCGCTTTTTGGATGATTTCTTTGGGGCCTCGCTGTTCATGTATGCGCCCATATGCTCCCGTAGCTTCTGAATGGCCCGAGAGTGGATCTGGGAGATGCGCGGCTCGCTCACCCCCATCACCTGGGCGATCTCCTTCATATGAAGGTTCCTTTCATAGTAGAGGGACAGAACGATCTGCTCGTTTTCCTGGAGGGCCGCGATCCCCTGGGCCAGGGTCTCCTGGAGCTCCTGGTCCTCCAGCACCGCCTCGGGCTGGACGGTGGGGTCCTCGCTGGACAGCTCGAAGCGGTAGCCCTCCAGGTCCCGGGCGTCCATCAGGGCCTCCAGGGAGAGGGTGTTGGACAGCGCCACCCGGGCGGCCTCCTTCTGGTACTTGTCGGTGGGAATGCCCAGGTGCCCGGCCACCTCCTGGTCGGTGGGAAAGCGGCCCAGCTCGTTGGCCAGGGAGGACACCGCGGCGTCGATCTCCTTGGCCCTCTGCCGGATGTTCCGGGGCAGCCAGTCCTGCTTCCGGGCCAGGTCGATCACCATCCCCCGGATGCGCTTTGCCACATAGGTCTCGAATTTGATGCCTTTGTCCAGGTCGAACTTGTCGATGGAGGAGAGCAGGGTGAGGATGCCCTCGCTGACGATGTCGTCCACCTGGGCGAAGCTGCTGTATACGCCGCGGATCTGCAGCGCCGCGCTTTTGATGAGCCCCTCGTAACGCAGCACCAGGGGCCACTTCAGCTCCTCGTCCCCGGTCTGCTTGTAGAGGGCCAGAAGCTCGGGGGTGGCCATGGCCTCGATCTCGGCCTCGGTGTAGCTGCGCTTCGCCAGCCCAGTACTCATGTGGCCACCGCCCTTCGCTGGACCTGAGCGGCGGTCTGGTCGGTGATGTTGCCCAGGGCCTGGATCTGCACGGTGTTGGTGATCTCATTGAAGGAGAGCACATAGACGTGGGGATAGAACTGGGTAATCATCCTGCTGAAATAGCCGCGGATCACCTGGCTGACCAGAATGACGGGGGTCTGGGACAAATCCCCAAACTTTTTCAGGTGCTCGGCCAGCTGGGAGATGATGGACTGCATCAGCTCGGGGCCCATGGCCAGGTAGACCCCCTGCTCGTTGCGGGTGAGGGAGGAGATGATCTTCTTCTCCACCTCGGCGTCCAGGGTGATAACCCGCAGCTGGCCGTCCTCGCAGAACCTTCTGGTGATGGTGCGGGCCAGCGCGCCCCGGACCTGCTCGGTGACCATGTCCAGGTCCCGGCCCTGGGCGAAGGCGTCGGCGGCGGTCTCCACGATGGTGGCCAGGTCCTTGATGGGCACCCCCTCCTGGAGGAGGTTGCGCAGCAGCTTC
>ERZ808028.258-NODE-258-length-53167-cov-15.644622_pt1 | contig 53167 bp, 41 predicted proteins | sample MGYA00380184_ERZ808028 | MGnify/ENA primary metagenome ERZ808028 (study PRJEB31490, sample SAMN06133397) | mouse gut metagenome | isolation source: J8_1 | host: mice | place: China: Chengdu | collected 2015-05 ...
TTAGTCCTTAAACTCTCCCATTTAGAATAATTAATATCATGAAGTTCAGTAATAACACCAAGCATATCATCAACACATAATTTTCTTAATAACTTAATTACAATGTCATAATACACTTCCCGATAATTGATTACTTTTGCATAATTTCTAGCAAACAAAGCATCTCCTTTTTCTATATTTTCCCATAATACTTCCTCAGGAAAACGTACTAACTCTATATTCTTCAATTCATTCATATGATCAATTAATGCACCCTCTATTGTATATTTTTTACAGTCCTTATTTTTAATTTTCCAGAAAAATGGGGATTTCTCATTAGAAAAATATGAATCTCTACTCTTAGCTGCACATTTAAACATTCTTTCGAATGTTATTACAAAATTTTTATATATACCTTCTGACCCATTATCAATATGCATATTATCGAGTATATAGAAAATTTTCTTTTCCATATCGAATCCTTTTATAATAAAAAAATGTATGTGGTTATTTAATTTATAATCTTCGTAATACGGAATATAAATTAAATCAGCAGGTACAAGTATCCTTTCATTGCACATTAAGAGTGTTGTAGTTTTTCTTATAAATTCGTCATATTCCGTATAATATTCTTTATTAACTTCTATACCGAATCGAGGTTCCAATACTTCTTTCATAAATTTGTAATAATTTTCATTTAAATTACCTATAAAATCAAACCATTTAAAATAATTATTATAACCAAAATTCTCATAAAAAACTGCAAACATAAGATATAAATCAAAATATTCCTTACATATAGAAGCATACAAAATTGCCCAAGGTTTATGAAAACAAGTAAGTTGCCTTGGATTATAGTTATCTGTATTTGATATTATGCTATTTTGCATATACTTTAATATTCTTTCTTCTTCCATAAAAATCTCCATTCCGCCGCCCTTCAGTTGGCGGCACAAATAGTAATGAAAGTGTTCCAACTCTCTATGTTGTGTTGTAAAATAGATTACAAGAAACTACACTACAAAGCACTGTAGGAGGAGTTGTAAAAACTTTCTTCGTTTTAGACAACATAAAAATCAGTGTAAGTTCTGCCTTTTCAAGCACAAATGAGTGGTACTACGAGTCCGTACACTAAGAATTGTTAAAATGCCTTAGTTTAATTGTGTGGCAGTTCAGTCAATGACTTCTTATCTTTTACGAAAGGAGCAGTTGCTTATAAAAGTTACTTTTCAAATTCTATCAATGATGTAGACTCTGAGATTGAAAAAATGATTTCTTCCAACCCTGATTATGAAAATGCTGTCCAGTTACCTTGTACCATTCCGGGTGTCAAACGTAATAGTGCAGTCACTATCATCTCCGAAATTGGTATTGATATGTCTCAGTTCTGCAATTCAAAACATTTATGCTGCTGGGCAGGTCTTACTCCGGGAAGTAATGAATCTGCCGGTAAGAGAAGTCTGTTCGGATTACACGTGCCGGTGTCTACCTCAAACCTGTATTAGTACAGTGTGATCATGCAGTCGTAAAATCCGACAAATCTCCTTACTATAAAAAGAAATAATATACCTGAATGTAAAAATTTGCAATTTATATATTTTCAATATTGTTTTATACTAATTCATTTCCACTTAACTATCTATTAGCCTCTAATTTTGCAAGAAATCTTGTGTATTTTCCGACTGCTTGTTTATTGAACTCGATATCAATTGTTCGTAATTTTTCTACCAATTCATCTGGATAATCAGCATTATATTCAATTTCTATTTCATAATCAGTTACACCTAGATAACTATTTACATCTAATGATATTTCTGCATTTATATAGTCTCTACAGATATATCTTTCTGTTACTAGTTTTCCAATATAATTGACATCATCTAGTATTTCTCTCCCAATTAATTTACTTATTTTTTCCTTAGCTAAATAATTGGGGATTTCATCTATTATTCGGTCATACTCTTCTTTTACATGAAGGCAATTATCAACAAATTACGGAACTTTTACTTGCAGCTTATATTTTTCACGGATACGTATCGTAAAGTCGTTAGCCACCTTATTACTATAATAATAATTAGTTTGGGAAATTGGTTTTTCAAAACTAAACAAATCCATTACTTTATTAAATTCATCAAACTGAAGTGTTTTTTATTTCTTTTTCTATCATTTTATTTCCTCATATTTTTTTCTTATTTCTTCTGGCCAATTTTGTTCGTTTTCACCAAATTGGCTCAAAAAGGTCAATACTAATCTTTCTAATCCGAAACCTATACATCCAGTTACTGTCTCAGTATCTTTAACTGAAAAATTAAATGGAATTGTAAAAGCAGTTCCATGCAAATTGAAAGAACCTACTGAAACACTGTGTTCTTCATCATAAAAAAAACTCAATTCATATTTGCTATTATCTATTATTTGTATTTTTTTGTATTTTTGCATATGTGGTAAAATAAAAGGATCAGATGCAATTGATATTTTTGCATCAATTTTCATTTTTTCAATAATTTCTTTTACCTTATCAATGAAAAGCTGTCTAGAATTCTTAACAAAATCTTCACTACCAATAAATACAATCTCTCTAACGTGGTAATCTCTCATTCTTCCAAACTCCTGAAAATTAAATCTGCCTTCATTTCTAAACACACTCTGTGTAAAAGTTATCACAGTATTTCTATCTAATTCAGTATTTTTATATTCTTCATATACATGAAAGCACGCTGATGGGGACAAGGAATACTTAGGAGTTTTTAACATTTTTTTATACTCATCATTTTTTAATGAATTCAATTTACTAATATTCTCACATAATGAACAACAAAAAAAAGAATATTGTGGTGTCCGTTTTAAATACCCGGTTTTTTTGTAAGATTTTATTGGTAACATCACTGGATATATTTTCGACAAAATATCACATTCTCTATTTTTAAAACAATTATTAATTATATCAATAATTGTTTGTTCAAAAAACAAATAGATAAATCTTGATTGCTTTGATAACGAAATCATTCCATTATCAAAATAATGTACTGTTTGAAAGCTATTAAAATAAATTTCTTTTTTGTTTCTATTACAATAAACAAGCTTTTCTATTTCATTATTCGAAACATATTTTTTTGACATTTCAAGTACTTGATCAGCGATCTCTTTTTCATATGAATAATCATTCAAGCTAATATAAATCTTATTATCGCAAAAAGAATAATCTGTAATATCTTCAGAAATAAATCCAATAACCTTTTTAAATTCTTCAATATCAACTTGTTTTTCAAGTACTATCTCTATTTTTTTATCGCTCATACTACTTTATGTATAACCATTATACCTAAATAATTATACTTTCCTCCTAATATATAAGTGTAGGGTTTCAGTACCCAACAACCAGTTGGGACTTAATCCTCTCATTGTTTAAGCTGTATAATGATTAGGCATCGGTCTGACGACACCTCCTAGGACCATTAGCGTCCGTAAGAAAGCCAGTCAGCCAGCCTGTCATTGCAGCCGTTCGATTTATGCAGGTTGAACTACCACAGTACGTTCGTTTGATACCCCAGGAGATGGAACCGGCAATGAGAAAGACTGCTACGGTGCTCTTACCCTTTGAAACATCAATACCTACTGCATTGTACATTCTATGTACCTCCAAAAGTGTATTTGCATGGATTCCAGTCCTGCAGCCTGGCGGTACTGTGATCCGTAAACCCTTTGATGTTTCCCACACATCCCGGAGCCTCCATGAACTCACTGATTATCTGGGTTCATTAGATGGCAGCACCAAGATCGTTATGGAATGTACGGGCAGATACCACGAACCTGTGGTAAAGGCTCTCTTCGAAGCCGGATTGTTTGTTTCCGTTGTCAACCCACATCTGATCAAAAACTTCGGCAACAACTCCCTGCGCAAGGTCAAATCAGATCCGGCGGATGCAAAAAAGATTGCCCGCTATACGCTTGACAACTGGGCGGAACTGCGCCAATATTCAGGTATGGATAATACACGTACCCTGTTAAAAACTTTAAACTCCCAATTCAGCTTCTTTATGAAGCAAAAGGTCGCTGCAAAAGCAAACCTGATTGCGCTGCTGGACAATACATATCCCGGTGTAAACAAACTCTTTGACAGCCCTGTCCGCGAGGATGGGAGCGAAAAATGGGTTGATTACGCTTATTCTTTCTGGCATGTGGACTGTGTCCGTAGGATCGGCTTAAAAACCTTTACAGAACGTTACAGGGCTTTCTTCAAAATTTCTCATAACTTTTCATTTGCTTTTTCAACAACGCCTATCAAATCACCTATCGTTTTGCATCTTCTAACATATGAGAGGTATTCATCTAATTCAATCTCTAGTTGTTCTTCTATTTCAAATATTATCGTTACAATTCCTAACGAATCTATACCATTTTCGATTGATATTTCTGTTTCCTCTGTTACATTAATTTTTTCATTATTTTCCTTAATGACTTTTTTACAAGACTCAACAACCACATCTTTAATATCCATTATTATTTCCTCCTAAAAATTCTTAAAGTATTTTAATCTCCTTCTTGGAAGAATGAAAAACCAAATCCCAATGATAAATTTCAATAGTTTGAAATTTATCATTCATATCACTCAAATTCATACCATTTACAAATCTACCACAAGAAATATGTGGCACATAAGAAGATAAATCACTAGACATAAATATATCTGTTTCTTTATGCAATAATTCTATAACTTTAATATGTATATTTTTTATATAGTCAGAATTTTTTATTTCTAAAAACAACATTTTATTAAAGAATGAATAATTGCTTTTCATCACATTAAATCCACAAATGATCAACGGTTCCTTATTTATTTGCAATTCTTTTAATGCCTCTAAAATAATAAACTCTTTCTTCTCAGTTAATTTTTCTTCGTATCCTACATATTTGACCGATATATGATGACTTACACGATTACTGTAATTTCTTCTATTAAACATATCATCGTATTTTAAGAAACAACCTGAATCAAACTGTATCGAAATAGTATATGGCACTTTGTCACATGATTCATATATGTTCATAATAAAACTTCATCCAATACTTTTTTAAGATTTATCAATTTAAAATCTGCTTCATAATTATAAATATCAATCTCATTTTCAATATAAGAAATTATCTTATTTACATTCTTTGCTTTGCACTCTTCATATCCTATCCAATTCAATTGATCCGATATATTTTCAAGCAAATTTTCCTCAATTATTCTTCTCTTATCTTCAGTTATTTTTGCTATAATACTATCACCAAAATTCCAATGATGATTTATGAAAATAATTGCATCAACCTGCGTTTTAGATACAATATTTATATCAAACAAATCCGAAAGCAATGAATGAGACATTACCAACTTATTACCTTTTTTTGGCAAATCAATCATTTCATCATTGTTTAATGACAAGTATTTTCTATCCGGTTCATATCCATACAATTGCTGACAACTTTTTACATCTTCAATAGTAATAAGAAATTTTTCTAATTCTTTGTACTGTTTTAAATTTCCCACTCCTATAGTAACAACTGTAGGCCATCCAAATGAAATCAATTTTCCATTATGATCTATACAAAGAAATGCCTTATCATTTGCAACCAAATCTCCAACTCCTTCTTTGACAAAATTTAACACCGTAGACGTCTTACCATTTCCTGATGCCCCACATAATAAAATACCTTTATTCCGATATCGAATAACTGCCGTATGGAAATATGTTATCGCATCATATCTAGCTACTAAATCATACATCAACAAGCTTCTTACAATTCTCATAGGAGTTGGTTTTGTGTGTTCATTACAATCATAGTAAAAAAAATAATATTCTTTTGAAGCACTAATAAGTATAGATATATTATTATCTTTTGAAAGAACTCGATCAACTATTTCTCCTGATTTGCTATGCCTATTATCGTTAATTCCCCACAAAGTTACTCCATAATCTTCAAGCCTTGTATTGTAGTAATATCCCTTCATATGTTCATTTATATTCCATTCTAATTTTCGAGATAAAATTTCGCATATTGATTCATAATATCTATCTATCTTACAAGCATAAACAACCACAGCATTACTATTTACTCCAGTTTCAACCGAAAAGTGCTTTCCCAATCGATCTGATGCGTAATCACAAAATTCAAATTCATCACAAATAAGTCTAATATATGTGTCATTCAGAGAATAATTAACATCAAATTGATTATTCATTTGTTTTTTTATATTTTCAATTATCTTATCCATCATACCTTAATTGATTTATTAAATCTTTTATCCTTTCATAACATCAATCTTTACTTCCAATTATTTTCCATCTATCCTTTTCCATCGCAATATAATCTTCAACAATTCTTTTAAATTCAAAAGCATTTTCTCCATACAACAATTTATCATAACTTTTCTTAATCAACTCAATCTTTTCATTAGATAGATTACACGATATAACTAATTCTTTTAATGCTTGAAGGCTATTCAAGAAAAAGACAGTCAAATCAGCTAACATTTCTACTTTCCAATCTTCTCCACAAAAAAGTATATCCTTTTTATTATATACCATGTCAACTAATTCACTATTATCACATTCTAATATAAAAGACAGCAAATTCATATAAAGATCTACAGTATCAGAAAAAAACTCATCACTACTCGTAACAAACTCACAGTTTCGTTTATTTTCTGCCAAAACACCAAAATTATTCAGTACATTTCGACCAAAATATTTAACTATTTTTTTGTCATTTCTCAAATCAGATATTGCATTGACTCTATCTTCTATTGTTAGTTCAAAGCGATTATACAACGGCAAAAGTGTTCTCAATACGTTCAGATAAGAAGAATTTAAAAAATAATTATATCTCTCAAAATCCAATACTGATGTTGTGTCTCTATTAACAAAAAAATTATATGATTCTATTAATAAAACTTTTAATCCCTTAACAATCTCTATGTTCTGTATTTTGTAATTATAATTTTCAGGATTAACATCAATAATACTTTCCAATAAATTTTCACCTTTTAAACAAATAGCATTATGCTTTAATTCATATGTAGATATTCTAATTTGAGTATTATGAAAAAAATCATCAGAAACTGGATTAATATCAATAAACGGCAAACGGCCAATATTCTCATTAGACTTTATATATACTAACATATCACCCATCAGCTTTTTTTTGTATTCTTTATTATTCTCATTCTTCTTATCTTTAGGAATAACAATTAGTTCAATATCGCTGTAGAAATCTACTTTGTCACCATTTATTTTGTATGATAATTTACCTATAGACGTACTACCATACAGGAAAATATGGGAGCATTCTCTATCAAGTATCTTATAAATATCCATCAAAATATCATTAATCTTTTTGTCATAATTTAATTTTTCAAATTTCATCGTCTAATTCACAATAAATACTATATATTTATTGTCCTCCTTCCTTTCACTCTCTTCATATTTTTTATGATGAATTTCTATCACCTCTCCAACAAATTGAAAATTACTTTTGACTTACTTATTTTTGCGTAACAGATTATACTGAAGCAAAACTATTTATAAAGGTTTTCACGCACGCCGAAACTGCAAGACCTTATCAAACATTCCTCTAGAAACAGATGATGAATCAAGCTCAAATTATGATATTTTCGAATGCTGTAATCCTGATTCTATAGCATAAGAATACTCATTTCGTTTTACATATTATACCGCAATGAACTCATGTTCGAAAACTTTTTTTACCCTAAGCAACTCTGTTCTTTTGACAAACTCTATTATCATTTTGTATTCTTTCTTAATGGACACAAAGGATCAACATCATCAAAATTATTATATGCCATATATGCTCTTGCTCTGCATCCTCCTCGACACTTCGAATAATTACTACAGTTTTTACATATATCGTTTCCCTTAAAGTTAGTAACTCTATTTGACTCATCCCATAAATCCAAATAAGAATCCTTTTTTATATTTCCAATGAAGAACTCTTCTCCATAAAAGAAACAAGGGGAATAATTACCCAGTTCATCAATCCAAATAGCTTCTTTTCCGCAATGGCATCCAAAATCAGAAGATGATACCCAAAATTTATCATTTTCAATATTTGACGGTGTAATAATTCGAACTTTAGATTCAATATCATCCAATTCTTTTAAACAATCTATGTATTGTCTTTGTGATATAATAATATCTTCTTCCTTTGCTCTTCCAAACTCCATTAAAGGGGTAAATCTAATAATATCAACCTCATACTCCTCTGCAATTTTTACAATATCAGCCAATTCCTTTATATTGTTTTTACTAATAGAAACTCTAATTGCAACTTTTGCGTTGAAATTTTTTAAGTTTTCTAACGCTTGTATCGCTTTTGCAAATGTTCCTTTACCTCTCAATAATTCATGACTTTCTTTTAAACCATCAAAGCTAATCCATAATGTATCTAAATCCATCTCATTTAATTTAGAAACAAGTTCAGCATTAACAAGAGTACCATTAGTTACTACTGAAATTGCCAATCTTTTTTTCTTTCCATATGCTAAAATATCCATTATATCTGATCTAGTTAATGGTTCTCCACCGCCTATACAAATAAAAAAAGTTCCATATTTTGCCATCTTATCAAAAAGACTATATATTTCTTCAGTGGTTAACTCATCTTTCAGCTTTATAGCAGAATTTGAAAAACATTGTTTGCATCTTAGATTACAACCTTTAGTTATGTTCATAGAAATTTTTAAAGGTGCCGACAATCGTCTTCCATTAGGAACAAATTTTTCATTTAAAATCTTATAATTACCCTTAATTAATTTCATAATATTATTTTTTTGTTCATTTGAAAAATATAGCTGATTTTTTAATTCAGTATCGAACACTCTAATTCCAAAAAATTCATTTACAACAATATATCTATTCATAATCAAATCTCCTAACCTATTCCATGTTGTGCTTTATGCATATTAATGCTTTCTCCGCATGTTCTACAACAGCTCTTTGCTTTTCCACATATAATACTTTTTATTTTCCAACTCTTTTGTAATTCAACAAATGCCGCGCCTCTTACAATTTCTTCTATACTTTTTTCAAATGCAGATGTATTATAATTCCTCCAAATTTTATATTCGTTTAACTCTCTCTCATCTATAACACCAAATAATTTTCCATAACATACTTGCTGGTAAACTGTGCAACATGGATAAACATCTCCATTGGAACTAATAAATATTCCTCGAGTTCTTATAGCTTGACAATTTATATCTACACAATCATAATAATTCTCCAATGAATTATATTCTTGTATTTTTTTTAATAAATCACCTTCACAACTGTTTCTGTATTTTTCATCAGGCAATTCTAGAAATCCTGTAATATTCCCATGATTATCATAAATAGGATGTTGTCCATACGGCATAATGGTACTATCTAAACTTTCATCTTCTTCAAAGAGATTTTTAAAAAATCTGCTAGTCTTTTTCACTTGAAAATCCTTAAATCCCATCTTTTTACTTAGTATCTTAGCTGCCTCAATCTGATTTTGATTATGCTTAAATGCAATATATTCCCATTTAGCATTTCCGCCTGCATCTATAAATGCTTTCGCATTTCTAAAAACAATATTCACATCTGTATTTCTTCTGTGAATTGCAGACACTTCATCAATCCCGTCAATTCCAAAAATCACACTTCCATTATCCAAACATTGTGCTAATCTTTTCCACCATCTCTCATCATGTATTCCACCATTAGTATATAAATTAATGTATATCTTATCATTACAAGCATAAATATATTTAATAATCGAAACTAAATCTTTATTATTAATTGGATCACCAAATACTCCACATATACTAATAAATTCTAACTGTTGCAAAAAACTATGTGTAAGTATTTTTTTACAATCATCCAATGATAAATCTAACATTTCTAAATTATCTCTTACTTTACCTTTAAAATTTCTTGCACACATAGGACAAGCTGCATTACATCTTGTTGTCAACTCTAAATGCAATCCAGTAATCTGTTCGTATTTAATCATTTTACCATTCATATAATTGGTCTCCTATCCCTTTGTTCTTTTTTTATATTATTTATCAAACTAATTGCATCACTAAAACGATGTGAAAAAACCAAATCTGTATTCAATATCAAATAATCTGGATTAAGATTAATTGCTAATGTAACATCAATGACATCACTATGAGATGGTAAATAATTATTGATAAAAGAATTCAAAAAGCCTGAAGCAAACATAACTTCACAATTACATTCGTTACAAATCTTCTTTGTTTTCAATTCATATTCCATAATCCTATGCGTTTGACTATTAACAATCAAATCACCTCTTCCAAGCATAACATAATCAGAATATTTTGCTATACAATGAAGATTTTTTATCGCTTTTTCAGTTTCTACTTTACTAATAAATAATATATCAGAATACTTATTTTTCAATCTTTTTGCATCTTCTAAGTCTTTTAATTCTTCTATGAAAGATAGAGCAAATGTATTTACTCTATCCAGTCTATCGATCAATCTATCGACAATATCATAATAACCATTCTTTTCAATATTGCTAGTCGTTATACCCTTATCTGAATATACTTGATACGTATTCAAAGCCTTAATTCTTATTTTATATTCATCAATAATTTCAACAACTTTGAAGCAACATTCTCCCATATCATAGAATATTTTCTGTCCTATATAAAATTCATTGCTATTCAAGTTGCTATTCAGAAACATTTCATTATCTTCTATTATGGATTCCTTTAAATGCTTCAACCACAAAACATATTCTTTTCCCTTTTCTATTAAAATTTTTCTATTTTTACATATCAATCTTTTTTTTCTTCCTGGATATGGGATATCAACCATAATATTTATATCTGGATGTTTAAACTTGAGTTTGTTTATATTTTCACAAAATGCAATTTCTTCTTTTTCACTTCTAACTTTTGCATAATTAAAGCGATAATCATACACACCATATTTTTTCAGTTCATCAATCTTAGATAACAATTCAATGTCATGCCTTTCTTTTACTGTTGCTATTATTTTCATAATAATCTCCATTCCGCCACCTTCGGCTGGCGGCACAAATAGTAATGAAAGTGTTGTATTGCACTTTCAAATTTTCGTGTTATACTGGCGGTCGAAAAGACTGACCACCAGTATAATGTGATACACACAGCCGCATAAGGAAATATGCCGCTTCGCGGCTGCGGCTGCCGCGATACTCACGGCAGATCTTATCTGTCGTGAGTATATAATTGACTCAATTATTAAGGCATCCCGACATCAATATCAGATGCACCCACCCGTCTCGCTGTTGATGTGCAGGTGCAACTCTTTTTTCAGGTGGGAATACTCTCAAAGAGGTTCACTATGTGAGCCTTTTTCTTGTGTCCAATCCATGATTTTGGCTTAATTTACTTTCTTTCACACTATTTACCTACACTCTCTTTATTTCCTCTAATATATTAAGATTATACGGAACCTTATTCTTTTCAGAATAAAAGCCTAATGATGATGTACTATCATGATAATCACTCCCTCCAGAAATCAGTAAATTGTTTTCCTTACAAATCTCTAAATAATAATCTATATCCTTTGTATAGCTATTATATATTTCTATGCCATCTATCCCTCTATCAATCAGATATCTAATGCATTCTTCCTTATCAACGCTATTCATATGTATTCTGTCCGGATGTGCAAGAATAGCAATACCTTCAGCCTCATGCAACAAGTCAATTACTTCTCCAGGTTCCATACATTTTTTTTGAACATATGCACATTTTCCCTTCACGAGATATCTTTCTTTTGCCTCATGATTTGATTTTGCATAACCCATCAGTGTTAAATAATTTGCAACACTATCTATGGAAAGCTTTTTCGTTTTGTTAATAACATCTTTTACTGATATTTCCTCACTTACATGAGTACTTAACAGCCTAATAACTTGTCGAATTTCTTTATATCTTAAGATCTTGATTTTCTCTAACGCGTTAATCATCTTCTCGTTATTATTATCGAAATTATACCCTAATATATGTATCGAACAATTTTTGTATCTAGTGCTAATCTCAATACCTAATATAATATCAATACTATTCTGTTCCAAATCTATTCCATCATAACCTTTGACTGTATCATGATCTGTGATGGAGATTACCTGAAGATTCTCTTTTGTTGCTTTTTCAACTAATTGTTGTGGAGATAAGCTTCCATCTGACATATTAGTATGAATATGTAAATCAATTTTTTCATCACTTCCTAAAACCAATTATTAATCCTCTCTTTATCAATTATTTTTTGAAAAATCTATACAATAATTTAAATCAAATGACTCATCAATATAATCTTTTTCTCTACTCATGACATCATTTGTTCCTATCACTTTTATTTTATCGACAATAGACTCATCGACATTCGTACTTTTTAATATTTGCTTGTAACTTTCATTAGGATACAATTTGTTCAAATTAAAAAAAGTCATAAATATATCTTCATCACATTCAAACTGAGCCACTTTTTCCAACCATACTTTTAACATTTCCTTCCCAAAATACCTAATTGTATTTTCTATGTCTACTAATTTATATAGCATACAATCTCTTTTATCTTTTACCCAAACACTATTACTAGCTTCTCTTGCAAAGTGAACACATAAATGAAGCAAATGAGTTTCCCAACGCAAACCTCTAACTGAATAACCATTTCCTTCATACACATTTGTTCCATAATCAAAAAACTTCTTTGTTAACCCCCCTTTTGTGTTATCAACTCTAAAATTAATGTCCATTTTATAATATGGGATTAATATCGAGTCATCTACATTTCTATAATAAGGAATTAAATCATGAAATTTTAATCTTTGAATCATTTTATCTCGCTTCGACGCTTCTTCCCTATTATTATTAATGCTTTGTATAAATCCATTATTTCTTAAAATATTATCAATACATTTGATTTCAGTTTCTGGTATCAAAATATCTATATCATTTGATCTTCTAACCCCAACCTCATACATTGAAGCATTATATATGACCCCTTTTAACCCAGCATACTTTATTCCTGCCTTTTCAAATTGAACAAATATATTACTAAAGAATTTCATGTTTTCCATCGTAATATATTTGTTCAACTTATAAATTAATGACAATTGTTTATTTACTTCTTTATACAAATACTTTTTTTCATTTTCTGGTAAATATGAAATAAAATATCCAGACAATCTATGATGTATCAATTCTCCAACTATATAACCCCAATCTAATTTTTGAGAAATAATTTGTTTAATTTTACTTTCTTCGATTTCTGTTCTTTTCTGCAAACAAGCAAGTAATATTAGTTTGTTTTCTTCTTTCATCTTTATAATCCACCTTTCTGCAAAAGCCGTCACTATAGGTATAAACCATATCTTTTACTTTTTTAGCTTTCTTTTGATAAAATCCCAATATAACTGATAACTCCTACAATATATTTAGTAATTATCATTTTTAGCATCACCACTCATATATTGATGTTTTACACTCTTTCACCATATCTGTGGTGATGTAAGGACAATTCAAAAAACAACAGATGTTATAATTCTTTTGACATCAAGAAAAATATCTTACAGCTTTGAATTGTTCATTTACTTTTTGATACTTTTTCGTTTTTCACAAACCACCTAATATAAAACGAAAATCCTCTCGGAAACTCAAACCCTTTGAATTTCCTCACTTTTTTATTACCGCCAAAATGTTTTTTCACCTCTGTCTTTTGTAACATTTTAGCTTTTTCTTCTCTTTTTTTTCATTTTTTTCAAAAAAACACTTAACAATCTGCCCAAATTTTACGGCTCTTTGTTGTATAAGGTATCTTTTCAACATTCCATTACAACAAAGGAGGCATTTTTATGTTCAACTCTTCTTCTTGGTAGTCCCATGTTGAGTATCACATCAATTTTAAAAACTTTATGGCAAAACTTTCTTCTGACATGCGTGTCCTTCTCTGAACTACTTATTCCAAGGAACGCATGAAACTTATGTCTCTCAATCTTGACTCTGTCGGGGATTATCTTTCCCGCTTCTACTCTGCGACGGGACGCCCTGCTCTGCACCAGGCTCAGATCCTGCGCTCTCTTATCCTTTTCGCTTTTTGTTTTAACCGTACTGATGCAGACTCTCCCTGACCGTCTGGGGCAGGGTAATTCTCCCGTCTAACCCCATTTTTATCGCACTGACCGGATGCTGCTGTGCGGATGAACTTCCTCCACTTGGCTCTTACTACGATTTTATGAACCGCCTCTGGAACGGTTCTCGTGAAAACTATTCACGAACATGCTTACTTACTTCAAACAAAAATGGCAAAAAACCTAAAAAAGTTATTGGCCCCGATGGAAAACTCGTCGAGCCGGAGCCTGACGTGTATGCCACACAGGACATGGCAGAACGCATTTTTAAAGGAGAGTCTCTCTGATGGAAAACAGGATATCCTTCAGACGGTTTTCTCTCTCGCCGCTGTCATTCCTTTAATAATGGACTTATTTCATCTAAGGATCTTACTGTTTCCGGCGACGGTACTGCTCTAAAAGTACATGCAGCCTCTTTTGGCCGTAACCCTGAATAATTTATTTAACACACCTATTTTTTAACTACTTTCAATCCAACAGCAATAGAAAATAAAGCAAAACTTAACAACTTAGCATATAAATACATATCCATACACAGAAATAATACATATAAAATTATAGATACTACCATGATCACGATACTTCTATGTCTATATATCATTCTTTCCGCATCGTTAATTTTCTTATTTTCGCTTTCTATTGGTGATAACCGAAAAATAGCAATAGCAGAACTTCCCACCAAAATACAAAGGACAATATCATTTATCGGACAAAGAAACGCAACAATTAGACATATTATAGTATTTCCCTTTGATATAATATTGCACATTTTCCTACTACTTGCATGATATCCACCTGTATACATCCTATTAACACTAAAACTTATTTCATACAATACCCCGGCAAACGCATTACCCAGAAACAATCCTAAAACAATGGCAAATATCATGTCCTCTATAAGTGCTTTTGTCCTTTGTAAACCTAATAAAATAATTTTATCATTGGAAGCATCCACATAACCTTGTTCCTGCAGAATCTGCATAACCCTACTTATCATATTCCTTTTTGTCACGACTTTCTTTAGCATAATATTTCTTCAGTATTTCTGTCTGTGGATCTAATTTCTCCTGATAATACTTGCTATAACATAATGAATTGACACTAAAGTCTGCCATACGAAACGCAATATCAAAAACAAGTTTACTAGCTGCTGATTTAATTCTTTTCATACCTGCTCCAATCCGCGCATTTTAAATGCACATAAACTATATTATTTCTTTGATTGTCATTTTATCACAAATTACGACACAAAAACGCAACTTGGAAAAATCAATAATATACTTGGAAAAATTAATCTTTCAATAAAAAAATGCCATACAAGGAAATATCCCTACACAGCATCTATATAAATAATAATATCTACTTTAAACAACTCTTTTGTATTTTGTACTTTCATCTCACCGTGATATTTTTTCACAATAATCTGAACACTTTTCATCCCCAGACCATGTCCGCAATGATTATTCTTCGTAGTAATATATTCTCCGCCTTTCTTTCTTATCAAACCATTATATGTATTATATAAACTAACGTAAAGTACACCTTTCATATAAGAAATATACAGATCCAAATTTTTGTTCTCTACTTTTTCTACAGCCTCCAATGCATTTTCAAGAAGATTACCTAATAGCATATTCAAGTCAAAATCAGGCATAAAACAAGTTTCCGGAACCTGAATAACAATATTCCTTTTACACTGCAACTGATCGGCTCTTGCAAGCATATGGTTTACAATACAATCAATCCCACTGTTTCCTGTTTTTATATATTCTCCAAACACATTAGCGTTTTGTGCAATCTGCTCCGCGTATATTTGAGCTTCCTCAAAATTGCCTTTCTGCATATACTGCGTCAACATCAACATGTGTTTTTTCAGGTCATGGCGGAGTAATCGTATTTTTTCTTCTGATTGCTCGATCAAATCAAATTGATGTCTATACATAATAATCTGTTGCTGCATAGTTATTTGTTCGATCTCCTGACTGCATGCCTCGTTTATTTTTACATATAAATGATATGTGCAAATGTTTATAATTGCTACAATACACATTCCTGTCATAGCAAATTGATTTTCCAGATTAGCCTGCATCAATAAATTCACTAGGACAACACCCCCAATAGAAATTATCATCATGTTTAGGAAACTGCCAATTGGCAGCCGTGTCTGTTTATTTGTTTTTATATAACGCTCCAGCGTAAAAATAATAATCAACCTGATTAGATTTGAGCTTAAATTTCCAGCAGCACTCTGTGCCGCATCCATTCCAGCAAACACTCTCCATACAATATTTTCTACTACCACACCAGACGTCAGTACGATAAGTGATACCACCAACTTACTAAAAATATTTCCATCATAAATCACAACAACCAGAACCAAAATGCTAATAAATGCTGACATTGTTATCATTAAAGAATCAGTACAATAATAGGAAATCAGCCAATTAAAAGTACCTGCTATCATATAAATAATCCACGGTCTAACAAACGGTTCTCTCTTAGATTTTAATATGAAATTAACAAACCGTATATCTACATACCAACTCAAAATATAATAGATTAGCCTAAATATAATGTTATCCGTTTCCATTCTATACTCTCATCCTATCTTTTTGTACTTATATTCCATTCCAATATCTTTTCACGAATCTTCTTCCGATATAACTGACTTATTGGTATCTTTTCCCCATCCACCATAATAACTTCGTTTGGTCGAAATTCTTTGACATAATTTACATTAACAATATAAGATTTATGTACAATATAGAATTTGTCATTAGAAATCCTTTTTTCGACATTTGACATGGTGTCATAAAATTCTTTTATCCCTTCATTTGTGACCATCTTTACTTTTTTGCCCTCACACATCAAATATCTGATTTCATCTTCTGCCAGGCTATAAATACTTTTTCCAATATGATAATTAAAAAAAGTATTACCTCCATCAAATAACCTTCTGTACTCTGACATAACATGAAAAACCGATTCTCTACAAACCGGTTTTATCAAGAAATCCAATGGACGGATTCGAAATAACTGCATTGCGTAATTCTCTTTAATAGAAACAAAGACAATTTGAGTCATTTCATTTTTAAATCTATCTCGAATTGTCTTTCCAACACCTACACCATTTATTCCTTTAAACTCAATGTCCAGAAATAGTAAATGAAAAGGCGGATGCTCTTCCATATAATCTATTAAAGCTTCCCCACTATGAAAATATTCAATATTTATAATCAACCGTTCTTGTTGTGAAAACATGTTTACTAAATGTGCTAAATTATCACAAAAAACCTTATCATCATCACATATTCCAATCTGATACATTGTTTTCCTCTGTAAAAGTAAATGATACTATTATTACATTAATGAAACTCCTCACAGCAGGACAGCATAATATCAGTCTGAGACTCGTTTCATTCATCATTCTTTTTAATGTAGCAGGGCTGCAAAAAGTTAGTCTCTCTTTTTATTCTCATCATATTATAATTTGACTTCCCTCACAGCAAGCTACAGATATCAATTTTAGGCTTACTTCGCTCGTCAGTAATTTGTTACGCATCAGAAGTACGAAAAAATACTCCGAAAAAAGCAAAGTACAATGTCATCTAAAATACTTATAATTGCCCAATAATATCTTATCATTCCTCATCTAATTGTACAAGGGACAGAATTGTCCAATGAAATATTTGTTCTGTTATTTGACTATGGTATCTGGCATTCCTTTACTAACAACAGCTTGTGTGCAAATTAACTTTCTTTTTGTGAAATATATTTTTCAACAGCCATCATGTTTTTAACCCCAAGTCTCTCTTTGAGCCCCTGCACATCTCCTGTCTCCTGATAATATCTTTCCGCAGATATTACCTACGAACTGTTTCCAGCTACAGAATATTTTTTATAATGCTCTGTATTGATCGTACTGCATAAAGCTTCTTGCGGAGTTTCTTTACATGCGTCATCTTTATGGTGCCACCATAAACAATCTTTAAACCGTAGAGCTGTTCGCATTCCGCCACAAAATCAGCAATTTTTATCAGAAGCTTTGTCTGGTTTTTGGTTACGGTCTTCTTCCAGACAAAAGTATATTTGTTTGCGGCTGTTTCGATTTTTGTGCCATTAATGAAAACCGTTTCGCCTGAAATTTCTCCCAAGTCAAAAAGCGCATTGTACATTTGGGCAAGGATACGCTTGGCGCATGGAGCAAAATGAATGCTCCGAAACCGTGCGAATGTCGCATGATCCGACACGGGTACACCTTCGAGAAGAAACATGAAATTAATATCCCTTTTACAGTTAAGCTCCATGGAACGGGAAGAATAGTGCCCATTCATGTAAGAGTAAAGTACAATCTTCAGAAGTCTTCTTGGGGATACTGAATTTATTCTTTCATAAGCAGAATATAAGTCAAGTCAAATCCATCGACTCCACAAACTGACTGAGCAATCGCACAGAATCATCTTCTGGAATAATTGTTTCAATAATTAGCGGAAATTTTAATTGATATACGCTTTGATTTAGGCTATAATTTTTCTGTAAGTTAATGTGTTTGGTCATATATTAATTTTACATCAACTGCCAGATATTTTCGAGGTCTGGCAGTTATTTTTTACATGTAAAAAGAGCTGCGCACTAAGTACTTAGTGCGACAGCTCCCCAATATTTTTCGATCAACTCATATTATGCTGCAGATATCCTTTACATTTTAAATATTTCATAACTTCTTGCGCAACGTCATCAATTGTTTTATTTTCTGTATTAATTTGCTGCGCATCACCATAATTATCTTTCAGAAAGTCCAGATTTCGTTTGATCGCATATAATGCCTGTGGTTTATCTCTGTTGACATCATGGATAATGCGATTCCTTATGGTATCTTCTTCTGCTATCAGTATAATGTGTAATACATTTCTATGTATTTTTGTAAAATGGTCCAGAATTAACTCTTTACACACATTTGACGTCAAAGTCATATCAACAAGTATCTTCGTATTCTCATCTTTTACTTTCTCTGTAATTCTCTTCTGAAAAGATCTTATGAATGTTATATTTGTCTGTGGAAACATGCCCCCTATATTCGGTGTTGCTTCCTTTTTTGCTTGATGTATTCTACAGTCACACATTTTCCGAAACCAGAAATCTGCTTCGATAAACACCATATCATCATTTGCAAATTTCTTTTTTATCTCGGATACGACACTCGTTTTTCCAACACCATATGTTCCATCTATAAATACTATCATTGTATTCTGGCCTTTACCTTTCTTAAATTCAATAAATAAAGTCTATATAATGCGTGTAATATTTTTTATATGCATTAATTCTTGCTCTACTTTACAATAGTCATAACTGAACTAAAATTCTTTTTTGCTTTACAAAGACTTATATCTATGCTTATTTTATTCTTTGAACTTCTAATCTTCATTTTTTGCCAAGCTTTTCTTTTCAATGTTTTTCTTTTCAGTCGTTCTTTTAGAACGAGTTAAAGTTCCATACGATTCTGTATGAAATTTTTTCAGTAAGATATAATTTAGAACGAGAAGTAGTTCTATTAGGAGGTGTTGAAATGAATCTGAAAGCTATTGGTGCGCGCATAAAAGAAGCAAGGGAAACCAAAAGCCTCACACAAGAACAACTGGCAGAAATTGTTGGTCTTAGCTCCACTCATATTAGTGTGATTGAACGCGGTGTTAAAGCGCCAAGGCTGGAAACTTTTATAGAGCTTGCTAACGCTCTAAATGTAACTTCTGATTCTCTTTTAATAGATGTACTGGATACTTCATTACAAATTACAACCACAGAATTATCTGAGCAAATTCAAAACCTTTCTCCGAAAGATCAACGTAAAATTTTACAGATTATCCATATTTTATTGGAAGATAATAACGAATGACAACACCCTCATAAGTAGAATTTTTCAAAAAATTTAAATGTTTCGACAAAGATTTCTGGTATTCGACACTAAAAATATGCTATTGTAATTCTTGCAGAACCATAAATGATTCCAATAGAATTAGGAGAAAATATGAAAACTTTTAAAAAAATACTGAAGAAAATTGCAAAAATGGAAAAAATAAGTGTCGAAGATGTTTATTACAAAATGCAGATAGCCATTAATACAGCATACACAAATCCTGATCCTGCTGTACAGGCTGCATGGAAAAATATTTCATCCCCCTATGGAAAACCAAGACCCGAAGATGTGATTGAACATTGCATAAGGCAGCTAAAAATATAGCTGTCTGGAACGAAACATTTTTGCATCTCTCCCAGATTATTTATGCACATGGGCACCCAATGAAAATATGTAAGCAGACGCTTGTGGATGCCCACTGTGCGAGTCACTATTTGTTTCTGTTTCTCCTATCGTGTATATTAATATCATCCAGTGAAACTAATTTATCAAAGATGTATCTGGCATCAGGACACTGGTTTTAAACTTAGGATCTGGTTTAAACCGTAGCATCTTATAATCTGGAACATCTACAACTGTTCCATTCTCCTCCCGCGGATTCAGCTTCATTTTATGTCCCCTATGTGTCTTTACTGAAAAAGTCCCAAAATTTGGTACATAAAATTCTTTGTTTGGCGATTCCAGAATCTTTACGACTACCAGCTCTATAAACGTGTCAAAAATCTTCCTTGTTATCCTGTCACCAATTTCCGAAGATTCTACAATTGCTTCTTTCAGCGGATCTGTGTTACAATATTGCGGCAGATTTTCCAACTCAATAGCAAGAAGTTCGCGAACCGCTGAGGTTTCAGAAAGAAGGTGTATCCAGTTTCCATATTCATTTTTAGGTCTTTTAGGCATATAATGCATTTCCTTTCTCAGATAATTATGCTGTTTACGAAATAATATTAGCACAGGAAAATACATTTATCAATCATAATTCATGCATTAATGGAGACATGGAGAACACTCTTCTGCATGTAAAACATCTCCTTCAATCTGCCCTTCACTTAAAATTTTTAGAGCTTCATTTGCGATCCGACCTGGTGTGAATGCCATATCCATATCCGAACGATTATGCCCCATTTCTGACTGCTGTTTATTCCTATCCATTCCCTTTTTCATCTGTTCAGATATCATCCTTTGTATATCCGCACCATCCTTTTTATAGTATTCACTCAAATTTCCTATATTATTTACTTTTTTAGTCATACCTAAATATTTCGCCGAAACAAGATAGGTATCTGTACACTTTACATCTTCACCATTTAGATAATCTGCTATGCCTTTCCTGTATTTTTTTTCAGCTTCAAGTTCTTTTCTTAAAATGTGATCAGAAGGAGCGTGATCCAGACTTCTGATTTTATCATCAATTTCCCTCACAGCATGTAGTTCAGCCAGAGCCTTAAATTCTGTTGCAGCCAGTTCTGACAAATAAAAATCTCCGCCCTTCTTATAATTTTCCGGATTTGTGTATCTATCAAATATTGGTTCTATCTTTCTGTCCCCTGCATATATAAAAATTCGGTCATGGTCAATCAGGTCAATCAGCGCCATCCTGTCAGTCGGACTAAGTGCACTCAGTTCCTGCATTTTTACAGGGTTCATAGTCTTGTTTTTGTAATTATAGACTGTCACGGGTTCTCCCGATGCAGCTGCCTTCTCAAATTCATGGTTGTAATGTTCATAATGGAGACGTTGTGCTGCAAGATAGGCATTGATTCTTTTATCCAAAATTGTTTCTTCTTTATTAAAAGGAAGTCCCAGCTGCTCCACGGCCGCATTTGTAATATCCTTACCATGCTTCATGGCATTAACCTTATTGAAAGAATACTGATATGCTTCTCTCATAACATGTGGGACAATCCCGTTCTTTTCAATATACTCTTTTTTCTGCCTGTCATTCAATGAGCAGAATGCATTTAACTCTTCCTTCCGTAGTTGTAAATTCTGTTTTTCATATTCATAAATCATGTCCTTATCACGACAGATTTCCATATAAGTGTCATTTGTTAACACATCGAGAATCTCACCATCCACTGACATACTTATTTTTCCACTGTCAATCAAATCTACCAAGGCCTCCATCTCTATTCTGTCCATATCTGCAGCACTTTTAATATCTAATTCCTTTCCCCCAATATCTACAAACTTAATATCAGTATTATCCTCATGTGACAGAAAGCTGCGATATATTTCAATATGGTTATCTTTTGCCCGAAGGTACTTATCAAGTGTTATATACTCCTTTGATGGTTTTGCAAACTCCAGTTCATTAGAAATATGTTTTACAACCGACTTTTCACTTGAATTTAGCAGCTCTTGAAACTCTTTATGGTATGGAATGGCCTCATTGTGTCTGATATTTTGTAATGCATCAGAATATTCCGCCATAAACCGGTTCAGTGTTTCGGCCGGATCTCTTGCATAATCAATAAAAAACTGGCAGACTTTCTGGATAAGGTCATCCCATGGTTCAGCCTTACCCTGTCCGTCTTTCTTTTCCTGATCCTGATTTTCTTTGTTGGGATTTTTTTCCTTCTGCTGAATCTCCATGGGCGTATCTACCGGTAAATTCTTCCGTCTCATTTCCTGCTTTTTATCCATACTGGCAGACTGGCGCAAGTTATCAAAATATTCCCTCAGCTCATCCCTATTTGGTACACTAAAATGTTCAATGGCCTTAAATAATGCAAATGCTTCATCTTCTTTTGTAAAATCCTCACTGATAACCCGCTGTCTGTTTACATGGATATGACCGTCCTTCAATTTGTTATAATTTTGCAGGCGCGTATCAATACTGGTGCCATATTTCTCATTGAAACGGACAATATCAGGATTCATTCCACTTTCAATAAAATCAACATCCTTCCGCAGACGTTCATGGTTTTTGTTGTTTAAATTTCTGGAAATTGGATTCCTTGCTAATTTATGTTTTTTACCGCATAACAGTTCGGCTGTTCTTGCCATCTGGCGCTGTTTATCAAAATGAATGTATTCCACATCAGATTTACAAGCGGGAGCTACAGGTACATCAACGGCATGGTTCTCCTGATCTTTAATGACAAAAACACCATTCTCCAGTCCTGTCTTTAACAGTTCCACCGGAATCCTGTCCACCCTTTCCGGTGGAAAACCAGGCTGTTTTTCCAAAACATTCTGGGCTGCTTCTTCTGATAGAGAAACCATATAACCATGCTTAGCGCCTTTCCTGATAAGCTCATGTATCTTCCTGTTGTACCCGCTTACTTTCCTGTCATCCTCATAAAATTTATACATGGAACCCTTAAACTGGTCCTCAAATTCAGCGAGTGGCCCCACCGAACCATCTGGACTCCTGTATAAATATCCGCCCGGATGGTTCGGACACTGCCATGTGGTTTCACCTTTTGCCAGGGCAGCACGGCTTAGCGCCTGGGAATAATTCAGTTTAAAATTGTTAATTGTCCTGCTGACTCCCAACATTCTGTAATCTCCTATTTTGATAATTCATAAAAAGTGTTTTCAATATCCCTTACCGAAACTGAATTTACATTTGCAAGTTCAGCGCCTAATTTTCCACTCAGTGCTTCAGCATATCTGTCATCTTTCCTTGTTTCAGTCGTTTTTGCAATCTTTCCTAATTTTTTTCCCAGTTCATCGAAATAACCATAAGCTTCAGTCCGGTGAACAGTGAGCTGCTGCACTGCCCTTTCATCTGGATCAGTTAATGCCGGCTGCACATAAGCAGGCACTGGCGGCACCTTTTCTGCATCCAGCTGATCCGCTTTTTCAAGTGCTTCTTTTACATCTGAACCTATGGACTTATAATCCCTTATATGAACTGGTGGTTCTGGAATCCATTCATCAGACATCTGTGCTTTCTGTCCCTGAAACTCATTACTGGTCTTTGTGTCTCTGATCTCAAGACTCCTGTTAAATGAAAATTCATCTTCCCTAGTATTATGTTGTGTCACTCTCGCTGTTTCGTATAAAATCCCCATATTTTTTCCTTTCATTTCATGGTACCTCATCCATACAGTTTACAATTTCAATTTCTGGATGGATGGTGAACCTATTATCAGTCATATTGCATATTCTTGTCATTGTTTTTGGCATTTGCTTCGTATGCATCAGCTGCAACCATATTATTTAGTCTTGCCTGTCTGCCCACCAAGTCATGATATTCTTTGTACGCATTTGTTTCCTGTGGGAAAAACTCATGCTGTTTCAGGTCATTTCCATATTTAAGTGCAATCTGCATATAGCGCGATAATACATCATCTCGCCTTTTATGCCAAGAACTGCCGCCTTCCGGATACATCACAGATATGTGCCTGCTAATTGCAACAGCTTCGTCCATTCCTCCTTTTAGCTTTTGAGATACGTCAATAAACCTGTCTGATTCATCAATCATTTTTTTGACTCCTTTTGATACAAACAGGTGGTTCTCATTTTCCGTATAATCCTTATAACAGTCTTTACCTGGGCACAGGACAAAATTCTTTATTTCTCCGGGATGCTCTGCCTTCAAACTGTTAACTGCCTCAAATAAAAGCTTGTTGTACCCGGGCGCCGAGATCGTAACAAATTCACGATAGCCATCCTCATACAGTTTCTGCGCATAACTTTTCAATTCCTGCGTCAACATTTTGTATTTGTCTATTGTATTTCTGTCTTTATCATTTCCATACAACTTTTCCGGTGTTGGCCCGATTACCAGTATACGATTGTCAAGATTTCTACCAGCCCTATGGTCATTATCCTTTTGTTGTACATTTTTATTATCCTTAGCAGCATGTTTTTCCGAACTCGATTCTTTCTCTATAGATCTTTCAGTCTCAGATGACACATCACTGGTGCATTGCATTACACCCAGCTCAAATTTTGCACTGTCCTTATCTGGAACGAACTGTTTTGCAGCTCTGCTGTTAAACATAGAATTACGCTTATCCTTTGGCAGCTCCATATTCAGCTCTGCAATTTGCTTAATCACTTTCAAGCTGTCATTCCCTTTTGGATATGCACATCTGTCAAGATTAGATGCAAATTCATCATCATAAAAACTTATAAATTTCTCCTTCCCGCTCTCATCAACTGTATAAAGAACACTGGCAAGATTCTCAATCCTCTGCCTGCAGACATTATAATTTAATCCGTCCGGGGAATTGCATAGATCATAATACTGTTGTATAAATTCACTCTTACTGAGACTTTTATCTCCATTCCCTGTATCCGGTATCCATCCCTTATCAGGATCATTCATAATGGGCTTTCCCTTTAAGAGTGAAGGCAGTGTATCTCGTAAAATGGTATAAAGCCGTTCTGCCTGTACGGCATCATGTTTTGCCTGCAGGATACCCTGCGTGGCTCCATAAGTGATCTCCAATGTATTAAGCGGTTCATTGTCACGCGTTATCTTGATACCCTTTTGGGAAAAAGCCCCCGCAGTTCCGGTTCCGATTGTCTTAATCGCTGTTGCAAGCTGTACCTGCCTTATCATATCCTTCATCTCATCTTTTCGCCGGATGATTTCATTTCTCTGTTTCTTACTCAGATTGGGATTATTAATTTCAACATGAATAACAGGAGCCCCGTAATCCGTTATTTCCCCCTCAGCCGTATTGATGCGGAATATTGCCTTCTTGTCACTGTCCATGCGTTCGCTCATTTCCTCCGCAGTATAAACATGGTCATCACCATCACATACAAATGTCACTCCTGTATTTGCATATTTCGCACATTCTACCATTGATTTCATTTTTCCTTTCGCCTTATGGTCAACAATCATACGGTTCTGCGATTCGTAATAATTTTCCCACCGGCTGTAGTCATTATAATCTGATGCATTAGCATATCCGAATAATGTCTGCACATATATATTGAGATTTGCAAGCGCCGCTGCATTATTTCCGTCAATGATATCCTGTTTCGCGAGCTCAGGAAGATCCAGAACATCTGTCATGTTCCCTTCCGAATCAGGAACCATGACTTTCTGCCCGCTTTCCTGAATCCTGCCCTTTGCAGATGCAATATCAAGACCAAAATTTAAAGCAAACACAACTTCTTCAGGTGTTTTAGGATTATCAGGTGTCTCCGCTAGATCCGTCAGTGTATTCACGACACTGAATTTGTCAATGATTTCGTCCCTGGCACTGTTAAAAAACGCCAGCCTTTCACCTGCCCTGTCGTAATCTCCTTTTGCCTTTGAAAGCTGCATCTCGACCCGTTCAAGCCCTTCCTGATCTTCCAGACCACCTTCCTGTATCTTCTCAATCCTTTTCAACAGCCTGTTGATGCGGCGGTCTGCATTTTCAACATCCTTTATAAATACTGCATCTGAGAGCGAGCAGACCGCAACACTGTCACCATCAAAATCACCGTCAAAACGTTTGTCTATTACCGGATTAACGGCAATGCCTACAATGGGCTGGTCTTCCGGATTACAGCGCCTTACTGTTAGTACTGCAACTCCTTCCGGTCTCAACAGCGGATCACGCCAGAGGAGCGCTTTATCGCCCTCTTTCAAATGAAGCTTTTTCATCATCTCGTCGTCCATGCGGCATTCATCGATTTTCAGGCGCGGATCAGGGAACCATACTGCAGTTGCAGAGTTTTGTACCATCCTGCACATTAATTCAGTTTTGCATACATTTTTCTTACCAACAAAATAAGTATCATGCAGGTTTTTTGCAAGCTCATTATATGCAGCCTGCGCTTTCTTTTGTATATCATCCTTTTCACTGACTGGTTTTCTTATTTTATACCGGTATACTTGTGCACCTTTTAATATCTGGCCCTTATATTTTCGTTCTACCGCAACCTTTTTACTGACTCCGTAATTTCCATCCTCATCAGGTTCATTGTTGATCAGCCGGGCATATTCTTTAATCTGCGCCTCTTTTGCCTTATAATCAAGTGCATGCCGCACAATGCCAAGGTATCTGCGTGTATAATCGTGGGTTATCTTTGAACCGTCATCATATGTCTCGTCCGCGCGCATCATTGGTGGAAGAACAGGCAGAAGATAACCCCCTTTTCCGTCACAGGCTGGCTCTGTCTTTGCGCCTGATTCCAGTTCAATCTCAAACGGAAGCCGGAGAAAGCCTCCTTTTTGTGATAACTCACCCTGTAATTTTTTGACTGCCTCTTTTAAGTCTGTCCGGTTCTGTAAGCCATCCTTTGACGGGTAAATTTCCGGCTCTCCAGTTTCAATAATGTTCCTGGTCTCATGAATGACTTTCTCTTCTGAATCGCCACTGAATGTAATGCTGTGCGGTGAATATCCTTTTACTGGACAATTGTTTTCATCAATATCATATCCAAGCGCGATCAGACGCTCACGCACTTTTCCGAAATTTTTGTCATTCTGCCCATATATCAACTGCATGAATGTATCAGCGTGTTTTGCCTGAAGTTGCCATGCAAACTGTGATGATGCATTTCTGCCCTTTCCTCCGCCATGTGTTTCATCATAAATATGCGTTTTTTCATCAACGAGCTTGTCTGTAATAATCATACTGGCCGTACCCATCCCGCCTTCGATCACGGTTCCGTCTGGGAGCTTTAATTCTCTTGCATTTTCCATCATCTCCCTTACTGTACCTGCATTCATACGGCTGGGAGCTGTAAAAGGCGCTCCCACCACTTCCAGCTCCCTGTTGATCTTAAATAATTCGACTTCGTACTCCAGATTCAGCCTTTTTGCGGTATCCGATGACATGGTTCTGTCAACAACAAGTGAAATAACTCCCTTATTACCTCCAAGGTCACAGATTTTGTCACCTGCCATCAGCGGACGCAGTCCCACATCATTTTTAATAAGTTCTTCTTTAATATAACCAGCACATACTTCTTCCCTTGTCTGCTCATTTTCTGGTCTGCCAAACCTGCTGTTCACTTTATCAAGCGGGTAGTTATGACCATAAAAGTGCACAAATTCCTGCCCATCCTCACCGCATGATGTCATGAGAAAACCATCAGGATCGCAGATATGTGACTGAATAACGCCCGGATCTAATTTTTCTGTTGTCCCGGCATCGCCGGAATTAACAAGGTGGCGCTCCGCATAATCCCTAGAGATAACATAAGCATCATCCATGCACCATCCTTCAAGGGTAATATGAGCTATAGCAGTCTGCCTGTCTACCTGCAGACAGTCAATGCTGTTACCAACCACCATGACTACCCGATCAGCCGGATTGTAATCAATATAGCGGAACATCGGCAGGTTCAACAGCGCCATTTTGTCATTTTCATTGATTGTCCCATCAGGATTGTAGGGCGGCTCTAAGTGTCCTGTTTCTGGGTTGACAGATGCGTGTTCCCTCATATAACGCAAAATTCCCTGATTCCTTGCATTTCCTGTCGCTAAATAGTCAAACACCTCACAGTCGTTCAGTATGGCGACATTTTCAAGCGTAACTGAAGAATCATCTTTATTTAAATCATTAATAAAGTTTCTTTTTTTCAATTCATACCATGTATTAAGCGTTGAATTATCAATAAATGATGTTGGGTATCTAACCACTGATTTCTGGGTTTTGATCAAAGCATTAATATATTCATCATCCATGCCCTTTGCGCGGTAATATGCCATATAATCTGCTGGTATCTTTGCTGCATACAGTTCACGGTAAATACCATTCAGTTGTGTTGTGTTAAAATCAGAGTCATATGTCCGTCCGGCAAAATCACGATGTATATTCAGCCTTATCTTACGGTCAAGCATCTCCTCGTAACCACAGCATATTGTCCGTTTCTCCAGGGACAGGTTCTCCTCCGGATCAGGTCTCTCCACTGTTGCAGTATATTTTGGAATGATTGCGCGGTTATCATCATGATTGTACCGTGTCACGATCACGCCCCTCTCATCAGGTTCAAAAATCTGCCCGATATATCCCGTTATCTGCCTAGTTTCCGGATCTGTGTCTCCATCATGCAGCATTTTATTTACAACCGTGCCCTCATACCGTATAATTCCATTCTGGTCAAGATCCAAGCCGGACACTTCAACTCCCTGTGCCTCCAATGAATCAAGCACTGTGTTCCTGACATGTGACATAAATGGTGATAAAGTGTCATTTTCCAATATGGACCTGCCGGAATCATCATCATATGCGGCAAGCAGTTCCCTTATCCGGTTCATATTAAATTCATCTGTCTGCATCAGGTCAAATTTTGTACCACTGCCGCAGGCTTTCATTGCAGTAATGAGGTCAGCTTCCCGCTCGCCGGAATACTCGGCAACGGCGGCGACATTCAGTGTAATTGGATTATCCTCCGATCCCGTACCATCAGTATGTCCGAACAGAAGGCGGACTGTCTCATTGCTGTGTCCAACTATATCCGCCCGTTTTTCCCCATAATCAGGCAGTTCTGCCGTTTCATCCTGTCTGAATTCCTCCAGCCTCTGTGAAAATGTTTCATCTGATTCCCCAGCTTCCTGCAGCAATGTATCATCATAATCAAGGTATTCACGGTATTTAAGTTGCAGCTTTCTGATGTCAGGCACATAAGAATCCGGAAAATCTGACTCTGTTACCTCAGACCTTTCCAAAAACCCAGTTCCAAGCGTTACATTCTGGTAATTCTGTTTTGCCATTTCTATGCTCTCATTAATGTATTTCATTGCATCATCAGGCGTTTCAAATTTGGGGTTTTCTGTCCCTGCCCTGCTGTATCCTTCATTATAGATATATACAGGCTGTATGTACCCGTCATTATTGCGGGCGAGTCTGTAAAATGTATTGGAATTTTCGGCCGACCAGTATGACATATTGTAACGTTCATTGTTCCGCGTCAATACTGGAATCGACGTATTTCCATCATACTGCCTGACATCTCCGTTTTCTCCCACCATAAAATGCGTACCGTCCGGTTTAAGCTCCGGCGTCTGCGGATGCTCGCCCAGACTGTGCGCAAGCAGCACAAGAACATCCTCTTCGTTTGGAAAATATATGTCAGACTTTGCGCCTACAGTACCGGAGGATTTGGAGGCAAATCGGAAATAGGATGCCGTCCCATTAAAAGTGCGCCCCACATAATTGGGATTTTCATAATCGAAAATCCTAATGTCGATGGAATCCTTTTTTCCAAGGGATACAGCTGCCTTCAACTGGCCGGCCTTGCTGTCCTTTCCAATTGTAAAAGGCAGTCCGCGCCTTTCAAGATCTTGGCATATTGTAACGGCATTTCTGATGGCCTGATCATTCATGACAGGATCTTCATCTGTAATCTTATTTGAAATCTGTCGGGCAAGCTGATTATAACTGTCCGCACCAATATACCTGCGTAATCTGTAAAGTCCGGTCTTATCAGTTTTTGAAAGTGTTTTTATATTTGGATAAAAAATCCTGTTCATCGGAATTATTCTATCATCTTTATTTTCATAAAGAGCAATATTATAATCTAGTTTTTTACCATTAGCTTCATCACCTATTGGATATGTTCCGGCAAAAAAATACTGTCTGGACAGAGAAACAGGCTCATATTGTTCCCTGTCCTCCTCTGACAGATTTAGAAGCGCTTTCTGTTTATATGCATTCTTTTCAAGGTATGCCTGTGTGACATCAAGGTCAGCTACCTGTACTTCCTGCCCTTTATATCTGTAGACACCAAAAACGTCCAGTGCACGCAGGTTTTTTTGCTGTTTCATGCTGTCCAATTTCTTATTCATGTCTGTAACCGTAAAATTTTTTTTATCTGCATATTCTGCAAGACTGGACTCTGCTTTTTCCGGCAACAGCCTGTTTTCTTTAAGATATGTTTCAAGGATTCCTTCTCTTCCGTCCCTGTCAAACATCCTGTCCATCATTTCTCCCATAAACAGGTTAACCATGCCATCCATGTTGGTATCAAGGTCTTCCGACATGTTATATACCAGTTCCCGGAATACATCGCCGTATAGGTCATTCATGAGATACTGCCGTATGTATTTGCATTGCGATACTGTAAGCGGCATTCCATCATGATCATGGATATATTCATTTGCCAGAAAAATACTATCATTAAAAACGAGCGGATTGATATATCTCACAAACTGGTTGTTTAATTCCCTTTGCTCTGTTTCACTGTTTGTATATCTGGCTGGTTCTGTCCGCATTTCATTACTACCCATATCTTCCCCATACTCCCTTTTATTTGTATACATATCAAAATATCTGCTATAATCACTGCTTACGCCCCTTACATCACACCCATATCCCTGCAGTATGCCCGCAATGATACTTCTGTGACACAGGCTTTCGTCTGCGCAATAACAGAACAGGCAGATATCCCTGCCTTCCCTGTCGGCCCTGCGCAGCTCATTAATAAGGTCTCCCGCACGCCCCGACTGCATTTCACTGATAAATTGCGGAAGATATATCCCTTCAAAAGCATCAATTCCCCATCGGTTTTCTGAAACAAATCCCCTGTATTTCGAGAATAGATTCCATGAAGGGGACAGGTCTGCAACCTGTCTGACTTTTGTGGAGACATTCTTATATGAGCGTACAATCGCCCATGTCTCATCATGTTCTTCAGGTCTTACCTCCCTTATACTGCATATCGTAATCATTTACTGCTTCCTCCCCTGGGAACTGCAAGAAATCAAAATGTGTGGATTATTTATCTACAGTTCTTTGTCCACATGAATAAAAAAACCATACCATTTAGGATATCTGTACCTACGCAGCACCTGAATATTCCTCTTTTCTTAGAAATTCGGCCACAGCAGCATCAAATTTTCCATCGAGAATCGTTTCCCATCCAGCAAAACCTGCAATAAACCTGATAAACTCATCCGTAACCCTGTAGCCACTAAACATATCAATTTCTTCCTGCACAAACTCCCCATCAGCGAAAACACGCGCAGTCGGATCGCTTACCATTCCTGCCAGAAGCTCCATATCCTCTGCAGATTGTTTTACGATATAGGGCATTTCAGTACCTGTGCTGCCATAAAGCGAATCCTCTATGACCGAAAAGCATTTGTCATTTGCAAATTCTTTTTTTAATTTTACAAATACAGCAGCAAACAGATTATCAAATCCATGGCGCGCCTTTCCTGCCTCATTAATAAGATCCCCCCTAGACAACTGCCCTTCTGCATATACTTTCTTTCCGTCTTTCTCGTTCTGTTTTCGAATATCATTTATCTGTTTCTGCATCTCCTGATCTTCTTCGACTTCATAAAGACTGATAGATTCCTTTCTCACAGCAGTATTGTCAAAATCCATTGCCGTATTCTGGCGGGCAAATTCAGCATCGATCATGTCCATGATGTCATTTGCATAAATATCCTTATCAAGACGCCGTATGTCATCATCATCATAGCCAAATGCCGCATTATAACTTTTCATGACAGATTCCGCCATAAGTGCCTGTTCCATACGTTTATTCAGCAGTTTATCGAAATCAGGCTGGTTGTTCATGAGGTCAAAATCCATTGCCGATGACAGTGTTGGTATTGTCTGCAGAGAGTATTCCCGTCCCGGCACCCTGATCGTATTCTCAAAAAGCTTATATGACATGGGTAATATTGTTTCGTTCCTGTTCCAGACTGGTGAATCGCCCGCGCGAAACACCATACTGTTGTTCTTCTCAATATACATCATGTCATTGTAGCTAATCACGGGTACCTCCTTTGTCTGCATCATGTAAGACGCCTTCCCCTCGTTTGCAAGCAGGAGTTTTTCCATGTCTCTGGTCACTGTTTTCTGGTCAATGTATGACCTGTGCGTGGTTCCGGACATATTTGACAGCGTTCGTAACATCTCGTCATCTGTAGATTTCAGGAATATGATATTAGAAGTATTGCCCTGCACGATCTTGTCAACGGATTCACCATATACCTCCCGTAACTGCTGTAAGGTCTGGAGTACAAGCGTGAACTGCTGGTCCTGTCCGAGTCCGATAGAAAGCATCGTCTCAAACCCGGATATTCCGTGTCCTTCCGATTTAAGGTTTCCGAGCTCGTCAAGCATATACCTCGTCTTATAAAGCGGCTTCTGATTCGGCTTTGTCATATAGGACTGGTCAAAATTGATGTCAACGAGCTGTTTAATCAGTATGAGGATCAGTTTTGCATATTTCATCAGATGCGGGGGCGTCACAAGAAAAATCATTTTTGGTTTTTCACAGTAACGCACATAAGACTGCGTGATCACGGGAACGGATTCATCCGACACCTTATACCAAACATTTTCAATGGTACTATTATTGTCTGTAAGGAGCCGTTTACGCTTAAAAGCAGTCACCCCCGGTTTGAACTCGCCCGTTTTATCGTCCTTTACCAGCTCATATAATACCCCATTTTTTGCAATCTTTGTCCCAAGTACGGGATCTTTCACATACGTGCGCCCATCAAGCGATATCTGGTATCCCTTATGAAACACAAAATAATATTCATGTACAAGGGCATCCGTACCAGCGTTTATCAGCCGCAGCCTGATGTATGCCGTATCTGTCTTAAATTTTCCGTCAAAGTAATAGCGCGCCCATCCCTCACGTGACACGATATCCGAATGCTGGAACTCATTTCCCATATTTTTTTTAAATGCAACGTCTTCAAAAGCATCCCACATACACCGCAGTCCGATATAGTGCCGCCTTTTTACAAAATCCGGATGAAACCTCACTCCTAGGCGTCGCGGAAAAGACAGACCGGCAAGGTCAACCGTCTGTGAAGGCGTTCCTGACGTCAGTGTTGATATCGTCGGGTCTGTAAAAAAAGACATGGCTGTTATTGCAATACCATATACAGATGCCATCATCTTGTCGGCGCCTGCCATTGATTTGAGTGAATTGTTTATATTACCGACAAGTGTCCTCATCGTGTTCTTTGGCAAATAATCCGTTGCGTTAAAATACAACGAGAGACAGTCAAGCTCCGACGAACCGTTCCAGAGGACAGATTTGCGGTTCGCCTCTTTTGCAAGGTCATTAATCTCATCATCATCAAGATAATCATACTGTCCTGATTTTAAATTATTTGCGAATACCTGTGCGGGATTTGGCATCTTCTTCCCGACAAGCTGCACAAACATCTGATAACAGTTATAGAGCGTGACCCTGCCCCACATTGCATCAACATGGGTATCTATTGTCTGCGGGTCTATGCCTTCGCCGGCTGCAATTCGGCTACTGCATTCATTTCTGTAAGTCCTCTCTTCTTCAAGATAATGATCAATCAGACCAAATGCAGCCCTTTTAAACGCATTATTTGCTGCATTTGGCCATACTGGATCTTCGGCGCCTTCAAGCGGAAAGAAAACCTCAGCGACACTTTCCACATATGCAGCACATTTGGTAAAATCTCCCTCACGTGCTGCCTGTGCTGCCATTCCCAGCGGATTGTATATATCCGTTTTCATTGCATTGATCAGGTTAAACTGCACAATCTGATAACCCCTCACTGTACCACGCACGTAGTTTTTGACGAGCAACTCTCCCTTGGGATCGTTCAGTAGAATGTTATTCAGTCGCTTTTCCCGCATCCACATATCAATTGTAGGCTCAATGATTGTCTGTCCCTTTCCCGCCCTGGTGATTGCCAGTATCATTGTATTGACTGGAGCTGAATCAACAAGATAAACACCTGCAGGACGCTGCGGTTCATATTCCGGGATATACCAATCATTGTTAATAAGGTCCGATACAGTATTATACAATGATTTTCCTGTCTTTATTATCCGCTTTCTTCCAGTTGAGCTGCTTCGGACTTTCACAAACTGTTCTCCGCACAGCTTGTCCTTATTCTTATTGCCGGGATTATAGCTTATTTTTCTGACATCATATGTTTTTCGTACCTCCTCTGGTGCACCGGATGCTTCAAACAGGGCATCGGCAAATTCTGTATCAAACATGGGCACTTCCATATATTTCGGATTATTTTCGTCATCGTAAATAATTTCGTTTTTATATGCGATAATCTCTCCGTTTCTGTCATACACATTTTTATCATAGCGTTTTGCCATCTTCACTTTTTTAATTCCCTTATTGCTAAGTGCCATATGTGAAATAAGCGACGAAACCTGGACAGATGAGTGTGCTCCCGCATCCGGAAAATAATTAAATTTTAACTGTAGTTCTTCTGGAAGGGCAACGTGCTGGTCATCTGTGTACTGGTTAATATCATCTGTTGTACAGAGCATGTTCTGTGCTTCAAGATTTTTCCGCATAAACGGCTGCAAAACCGCAAATACCAGAAACCCAATGCCCAAAGATACATATATCTGCATTGATGAATATACATAAAATAATCCATAAGAATCAGAAGATGTATAATTCCCTAAAACCGATACACCCGCACTCCACAAAAAGAAAATGCAGAAAGCAGCCAGCATTGAAATACACAATGAGATAACATTCCTTGAAAGCATAGTCTGGCTATCCCTGAGTACACCGCGCCTTAACTGCTGGTCATTATACACATCGCGCCCTTTAACACTCTCTCCATATTTCTGGTTCTTCAAAAACTTCCAATTATTCTTTTTTCCTGCCATCCGAAAATAATCCTCTCCCATTCAATAAAATAAGTTCCTAATGTACCTTTAATCGTGATTTCACCTGATCGTGTGCAAAAAACAGGTGCAGAACAACTTCTCTGCACTGTACTCATCATATGACAAATTTATTTTCCGGAAGATTTTTCTGGTTCACCAGCTGTATCACCTGCTATTTCATCAGACGCTCCTGTCAGAGATATTGAATACTGCCTATTTCCTAAAGACCTGTTTCCGATTATATTTCCAGAAAGAATGCCAATCGCAAACATTGCCACGGCAACTGAAATCCACACGGCAACTGATACCCTATTAAATTTGTTATGAACGATATCAACATGTGCTAGATGCTCCTCAGCAGCTCTTCTGTCGTTTTCAAGTGTGACAATGCGTGTTTCATATTCCTTTGACTTTTCTTTGTCAATGCTTACATATTTATCCATGAGCTCTTTATACCTGCCTTCAAGTTCATTGTACCTGTCAGACTCCGCACCAAGCTTTAGATTGTATTCGCGTATAAGGTTTTCCTCATGTAAACGCGCAGCATCCAACTCATCATGGAGCTTATCGCACGCTGACTTATGGTCATTTGAAATAGATTCCATTTTACGTTGGAATTCCTCAGTAACCCTGTCTGCCTCTTCTTTCTGACGCTGCGCCTCTGCAATAACGGCATTCCGGGCTGCTGCATCTTTTAAATGTGAATCAACATAGGCACCAATCCGTGACAGGATCTCCGTTCTCTTGGCATTCTCACCTTCCACCATTTCCAAATACGACTGCCCCACTACTTCAAGGGTCTCTGTCACTGCTATGTCCAACATCCTCCGAGCCTCATTTTTCCTGAGCTGATTCAGGTTCACAAGATTCTCACGGTGCTCTCTTTCGACCTCGTCATGCATCATTATCTCAACTTCCCGTGAAGCGGTTTCATGCGCCTTTGCATGATTGTCAATATAGGAACGTTCCGCCGCCATTGCTGCAGATGCCTTGATCCGCTCCAGTTCTTCATTCCAAACCTGTTCCATTACGGCACGTTTCTGCGCAATCTGGTCCTCCAGCGCATCCTTTTTTTCTTCTTTTTGCGCTTCAAAAATCTTATACATCTTATAAAAATTCGTGGATGCATTATGATAGTCAACCTTATTCGCGATATCCTCCGCATTATTTGTCATCAGGCAAAGATAACGCTGGCGGCATTTAAGAAGGTTATTATGGTGCAGTATACGCAGTTCTTCATTGGCATTTTTGACCATCTGCGTCACATAGGAATCAAGCCACCCGTCCTCTCGATCTTCGATCATCGGAACATAACCGTTTTCACCAATGATGCGTACATCAAAAGGCTCTGCCGATATCTCAAGATCAAGGTCTCCCGCATGAAAAAGACGTTCTACTGCTCTGGTTACGTCTTTATCCGTAATTTCCTGTACTTGTAAATTTTTTTCCTGACCGGCTGTATCTTTAGATTCCCCTGCAATATCCTCCAAAAAATAAGTGCCGCAAAACGGGCAGATTTCATCTTCAGGATTAACGTAATTTTTACAGACAGGACACTGGATATCATCCGCATCATCAGAATCAGGTTCATCCATGTCAATATTTATATTTTCCAAAAAATCTTCCCCGCCTGTCTCCCGGGCACCTTCTACAGTCTCCACAAAATTTATTTCTTCATATTTCTTCTGGGCCGCTTCTGTTCCTAGATGCTGCACACCAGTCTCATCAGAATCTTCATCCCCGAACAGAATATCATCTGTCACAGGCTGTTCTTCAGAACCAGTCACACCAACGGCATCTGATACCTGTACAGTTCCCCTGCTTATACTATGAAACCACTCGTAAGGAACACTATCTGGCAGCTCCTGAAATACCATACTGCCATTCTGGTCAATAACACAGACCGTTGGCGTGAACTGGCCAAACTGTTCCTTATCAGACAGAAAACGAAATTCAGAAAGGGATTCCATTGTCCTATCCGTAGGAATAATGACAAACCTGTCCGCAGCAATGCTCTCCGCACTTACATACGCCTCAATATTCCCACAGTTAATGCATTCAATCAGCTGCCCCTTGTCAGGGTTGGACCGCGCAGCCCTCTTATTCAGTCCGCCGATTGTATTTACATCGAGGGTAGCCACCACATACCGCTTATTTCCATCCTCGTCTGCCGGAAGCTCAAAGGCAGAATTTGACCGGATAATATCGAGAACGGCTCCCGGCACGGACTCACTTAATACACTTCCAAGAGATTCGGTTGGTCGCCTTGCAGCCCTGAGCTGTTCGTCCTGTTCCTTCTGCCGCTTATCCTTACCTTGTTTTTTTGATTTAAATAACGCCATTTTCGTATGTACCGCCTTTCTTAATTATATATGGCATTTACATGAATACACGCCGCAGATTTAAGCTGTGTCTTATTCTCAAAAGCCATATCCCCGGAAATTCTGACATTAATCTCTATTGCGTTCGGATTTTCATTGATACATCTGGCCACCCTAGCAACCACCTGTTCCTCAAATTTGGCAACAGCGGCGCGTGCACCACCCTGATCCGGATCCCTGTCCAAATTGTCTTTTACAATAAATTCTGGTATTTTATTCGACATTTTAAGCTTCTTATTATGTTTTTTTAATACTTCATATATAAGATTATCCATCTTATTCCCTATGATCCGCATCTTGGTATCCTCAGAAAGCGGCTGAAATGGGACAATACAGTCAATACGTCCCAGAAGCTCCGGGGGAAATTTATTATCTGCAGTTGTCGTTGTAATGGATTCTTTAATGAGTTTGATGTACTGGATAAGCCCTTCACTTTCTGCTCTTTCTTTATCCAATACTTCAGCCCTGCCGCCAGAAATGTCGTTTGTGAATGCTGCAAGATTTTTATATATTTCAGAACCTGCATTCGTGGTAATGATGATGTAGCAGTTAGTAAATACCACCTGCCGCCCGTTTTCATCAGAAAGCCGTCCGTCATCAATCACTTGGAGCAGTTCCCTCGTAACCTCGGCAGAAGCTTTCTCAATCTCGTCGAGCAACACAACGGAAAACGGACGCTCCCATATTCTTGCCGAGATCTCTTTCCTAAAATGATCAACGGATTCCGGCCTTGCATATTCAGACATGTCAAATCTAATAAAGTGACGGTTGCTTGACTGGTTTTGATCATACTGATCTGTACTGTCGCGGAACAGGATTTTCGCAAGCTGCTTTGCCATTTCAGTTTTTCCTACACCCGTCGAACCAGTGAAAAGGAACGTGCTCATTGGCTTCGATTTGTCATTGAGGTCTGCAACTGCTATATGCATACGGTTTGAAATGGATAATGTAGCATAAGATTGTGCATAAACATGGTCATCAAGATATTTTTTTATCTTTGTCGCATCAGCCTTGAATGCTATGTTTATTCCCTCGGATTGCTGTATGACATCCGCAAGCAGCCGAACATCAAGCCTGCGTTTTGCGGCATTATGCCAACCAACCATTGCGTCAAGGATTCGTATTGACTTTCTGGGCTGGCTGCTTGACGGTATGTACCTGTTTGTATATTCATAGATCATCTCATAAAGCGAATTATTGTATTGATGGCTGGCAACCCCGTACTGTTTTGCCATTCCTTTCAGGATTGCAACTACCATTTCCCTGCCCGGCTGGCCGAGGTTCAGTCTCTGGAAACGCTCCACAAGCGGCTTGTTCGGTAAAATATACTGCCGAAATTCGTCAAATGTGGTTGCCGCGATCACCTTCACGCCCCTAGTTCCCGAATCTGCCAACAATGGTTTCATCGCTTCAACTGCCGGCGCGGAAAGCTGTACAATCTGGTGGAACTCATCTACAAAAAGAACCAGTTCCCTGTCCGTGATCCGCTTAAAAACATCCACTTCCCCAAACAGCTGCGTCAGACTGTTTCCCAGCGTAATCGGGCTAAAGTCCGCTATCATTTTGGCAAGGTTTATTTCCAAGTAGCTTCTGTCCGTGTCTTTTTCCATAACCCCCTGTACAAGCATTGTCTTACCCGATCCCGCCTCTCCGATCAGACACGCATTGCACAGCTCTGGTGCGGACAGTATTGCTGCAAGTCTCAGCATCTCCTGATCCCGTCCTATTATTTTTCGCGGCGAATGTCTGACAGGATTTGTATATTTCATAAGATATGGGCATTTTTTCTTTAAATCTTCTGAAAGCCAGTCTGTATGCATACTTCTGACAATTGGATACGTGTTCGTTTCCATCTATATGTATTCCCCTTTGTAATCGCTTAAACAAATATAACTATCCCTGTGACTCATCTTCCGATCCATCCAGATCACTCCGTTCATACCAGTAATCATCAATTTCTTCCCTATCACTCTCTGAATCTTCAAGTTCCGGGGAAGAAATATGCCGCATGCTTTCCCAGTCAAGCTCATATTCATCATTATAATACCGACCAAAAATCTTCTTCTTAAAATATTTGAGCCATTCATATTCATACATATAAAGTCTGGAAATATCTACAATTCCTCGCTCAATACGATCTGCAAGTGTCAGCTCCTCTTTCCACGCTGCCCCATCAGGAACTGGTATTGTTTCTCCCCGCATATGATAGGGATCGTTCCCATAATCATAATCCTGTGACATTTTTCCATACAATGTCCTTTTAATATCCTCGTCTGTACTGTCGTCAGGAACATTTACCGTAACAGGCATATACATGGTCTTATAGCACCTGAATATATATTTGTCCAAGACTTCCTCTGTATCTTTAACAGGGAATTTTTCATCATTAACATCTTGCATACAGGAATTATCTTCTGAACTGTCAGAAAATTCTTCCCTATCTTTACACCGAAAAAGCTCCCTAATACATTTATCCTGCCTGTTGTCAGAATCCCCATAATAAAACATCGTACCAAAATTAAACAGGTCGCCCTTCTTTAAATATTCCGCATTCCTCTTTGATTGACGGTGCATTAAATCCAACAGTTCATTTTTTACTCTTTCTTTCTCAGATTCAATTTGTTTTTCCGTAAAATATCCTGAAACCTGTCCTTCTACTTTACGGCTGCAAAGCCATGTTACCCGCATATCGTTACCTCCCTAAAATCCATACTCCAATTCCTTATTCTTGTTGTTTTCCTCTTCCTGCCATTTCATGATATTTTGTGGCAGTTTTAAATAAACAGCATCCCGAATCTTCATATGTGTATTCCTGTCCAACATAATGGTACTGCGTTGTTCTATTTCATCTGCCGGATGCTGTACTGGTTCTATCTGACTACCAGCTTCCAAGTCTTTATATGTCCTACGCATAAGTTCAATATCCCCTGAATCGAACTTATCCTTCATCTGTGGCTGTCCCGTACCATCAAGGTAATCACAGGCGACATCATATGCACTGATCCGCCTTTTTGCCATACATATATACGCCTCCCTTACAGAATCAGAGAATTTAAGCGGTTTATTGATATCACTTTTTAATTCATGCAGGTCCAGCCCCCTTACATCCTCAAATTTGTACTTCTGGTGGTATCTGATGTGCGGGGAGCCGTCATCATTCAGTGTCATAACAAGCTGCAGACTGTCAAGCCTTGACTGAAATTCTGCATAATCCTCTAAATACTGTTTTTTGTTTCGCCTAATACGTTCTTTAAATATTTCCGGTGCCTCCACAATATACCTGCTGCCATATACATCATATTTTTTTCTTCCGTATTCTTCTGCTTCATCCGCCTCCATCTTTCGAACTGAACCATCTTCATATATAAGTATCATGGAATGTAGCCGGCGCCCTCGCTGTGAAAGCTCCACATATTCCAATGCAAGCCTGTCTACGGGTATATCTGTTTTGATAAAATAGGCATATTTCTCCGCAAGCATGTCCTGATACTCCTGTTCAACTTTGAAATACCCATAAAGCATATAGGAATCATCACTGACATTTCCATTTACACGTTCCCTCTCATAATTCCTGATATATTTCTCGAAACGGTCTGCTTCAATTTTATGATGATTATAGCGCTTCCTATATGTGCGAAGTCGGTAAACAAAATCCTGCAAGTCATTTTTGAATGATGGATATAGGTTTTCCTGCGCCGCAAGATTTTGGACAGGCGTTGCCTTTTGTACTGCAATGGGACATTCGCGGAGAATTTCATACACATCATTCATTCCCTCTTTTATGACAGCTTCCCGCCCATTTTTTATAATATTCTCTTTCTGTTCATCATCAAGGTTCTCTTCCCTCTGGCGTATGTCTGCATACTGCAGGATTGTTGAATCTTCAAATCCTAAATCACCCTGTTGCAGCATACACTCCACATATGTACGGCACAGTCTGTCAGCCTGTTTCATTTCCTTTTTACCACTCCCGGCATACCATAATTCCCTATCACTAGGAAGAACTGTCATAATCTGCTGCGGTGCCCCGTATAGTTTCATATTTTTATAGATATACTGATCATGGTTAAGCTGCCTGTTGGAACGATCAAATCTGACACTTGATGCCATAAAATGCACTTCACCCGCATCCGTAAGTGCCACATCAATGCCATGACGTATCTTATTTTTGGTGGATGCGGATATTTTGCCACGCTGGGTACCATCATCCGTTATATTACCTGTTCCCATATCTACCATGGCAAGATGACAATGGATATGCTCTGTATCAACCTGGATCGTGCCGACATAATGCAGGTCATCATAGTCCTCAGATGCCCTTTCCATCCCGCTATAAACCGCATAACGAAGTTTCAGCTGGTCAATATGGCCTTTGAAATCACCCCTGTAGCGGAATTTGAATTCATTCGGGATAATACCATACTTTCGTAAATATTCCTCGTCAAAAGAAATAATGGTTTTCATAACAGTTTTTCCATCGTGAAATGCATCCTGTATCTTCTTTGAGGACATCACAAGTTCTTTATATGAAAGACTCAGCTCATGTTCATTAAAAGCCACGCCTCCGCGCTTTTGTGTTTTGTAAAAAGCCCTATCCATGTCATATTCGGAAACCGCTTTTTCAGTAATTTCCCGACGTGCCCTATATCTGTCACTAAAAGGCTCGCCATCAACAGTAACCGGTGTAACAATTTCTGTTGCGTCCTCCCTCGACATATACTGCAAGACAAAATTTCCGGGTGTGCCTCCCCTGGATCCGCCCCTCTTTGATAAGTTTTTGATTGTATACTCGCTACGGACTACGATTGATTCCTTTAATCCCAATTTTTACCCCATTATTTTTATAAAATATATCCTACATTGACGGAACAAAATCATCAGAATTCATATCCATATCATTCCCATCTGTATATACTTCTTGTTGTACATTCATTGACCAGATACCTGCCGCTCTGCTGACCGCATTTTCGGTGATCCTTGCCCTTGCCTTCTTATGGTCATCATCTCCGGCAGTAAGATGAAGCTGCACCAGTTCCGCATCAGTCATGGCATCATCACCAGCAATACTCGCTTCATTGTCCCCGTCTGTAAATTCCTCAACCGCAGCTTTCGTATCACCAATGATCCTGTCGATGTCCGCAGAAGTAACATGTTCGTCCCTGCGTACCGCAATTTCCGCCGCGAACATGGCACATAACTGGTGTTCTGCCTCCTCTTCTTTCGTAAGGGTTCTCTCCGGACGGACAACCGTTCCGCTCTCCGGCACCGGATCATATCCCCACAATTCATTCTCTGGAACATCATCCGTTAATTGCCTTTCACTATCCGGCATATGTTCCTGCTTTGCCTTTTCAAAAAAGGAAGCTATATTCCCATAATCTGTGTCCTCGGAATTTGTGACACATCCATAAGGATTTTTGATCGAACAGCTTATGACCGGAATCCGCCGTTCATCCTCATCCACATATTCCGTTGCAAAAACATCTGCTTTCACAGGTATATTCCCAAAGTCAGTTTCCGTAAAAATTTCTGGTATGCCAAGTTGTCCCTTCATTTTCGGTCTGTTTGGTCCATAACCGTAAAGACCGTTTCCCACGAGTTCCATGATCTCCTCGTTGGACAGCTCCCACCTGATCTCGACAGGAGGCCTTTTTCCCTGCCTGAAGCGTATATTTTGTATATCATAGGGAAAATCCCCGCTGACGCTTTTCACCTCTCCGTCCCTGAACATGATATACGGTCTTTTGGACTGTTCATCAAATTCAATCTTTACGTTGTCAAAACTGGCGGTAACACGCGCATCCATGTCTTCCCTCGAAACAATCCTGTTGTTCCTTAAGGATTTTTCAATACGCATCTTCCTCTCTTCGCTGCTGTTATGTGGAAATGCAAGTATTCCATTATCCATGGCTTTTTATCCTTCCTGTTCTGTAAAAACTGGTGCTTCCCTTTATAATTTTTTTTAAAACAAAAAAATATCCCCGGACAATACATATGTCAATACATATAAACGGCAGGATTCCATATGAAAGCAGTACAAATTCGTTATATCCAAAGGCTGCAAGTCCGATACTGTTTACCATCGGTAATATTGTAAAAAATACAAATATAAAGGATACAGCTGTAAAAATTGCGATAAACGTATAAACAATAACTACCCGAATACTAAAACTACATTGGTGCTTTATTGTATTCCTGATTTTTTTACCTATTAAATTCCTCATACTCATTTATTCATCCCTACTGCCTGATCAGCGCTTCTGCGTTGACTTCTGTGCACTTATCATTTTCAATTACATAATCAACATATACATATCCAATATATTCCTGGTTCATTCCCTCCGCCGACATATCCACGGAAGAAACAACAAGTATTCCGGCATATCTATTTTTCCCTGCCTCTGAAGAAACCGGATATGACTCAATGCTCTCAAATTTCATGTTATCTTTATTCAGGTCAATGGCATAGAGCATTTGTCCGCTTTTTTCATCATAATATGTAACAGGTTCCGGTAAAAGTGCCTTCATTAAATTTGATTCCGCCGTATACCCAGTTTTGAACATTTCCTGACGTAATAATTCATATGTACTGCTGTCGTTCCAAGTACAGATATGTGAAAAAAAATCAGCCGCGGTCAGATCATTTTCTGATGTGTCGCCTGTATAATAGGAATAGTCATCAAACGATGCCCTCTGTGATACCATATCCTTATACTGGTTCGTCATTAAATCATAATCTGTTTTTAACTGGGTAAGCTGAACAGACTGTTCCTTTATTTTAAGTCTGGAAGGACCAAGTATTATTTTACCAATCATCAATTCAATAATAATGATAAAAACCATCACAATGACTGGAACAAAATATCTGACTATCTCCAGTTTTTCGTCCGATGTCATCACATATTTGGGAAGTTTACACTTCTTGATATCCAGCCGTTCATTTGTCAAAGCATCCTGTTTTGAATTACCTTGTTTATTCTTAAAAATAAGCAATTATGGCACCTCCCCATCACAATATTCATTATTTTCTATATTATCTGCAGTTTCAACTACATCTGCTTCGTGTACGACATTATCTATAACATACTCATTTCGATCATGGGACATGTTCTCATTGACCTCATTCAGCACTTCATCTATGTTTTTATAATAATCAATGTAATCTATAGAACTGATAAGATTCCCATTAATAAGCCTTACATCTTCATCTAGCAACGCGTTTCCTTTTGTTGTATAATAAACCGTAAAGTTACCAAAAAGTTCACCCAGTCCGTCATACACTCCTGTTGCAACTGCCAGTATGACATTACTGTTCACGTTCCTGCATATCCAGATGCTTGGAATTTTCTCTGTTATTGAAGTCTGACGGTTAAGATATGTCCATGTGTACTGACATGTAGCGTTATTATACCAAGGAATGCGTCCAAAAGGATCGCTTATAAACTTATCCAGTGCTGATGCTGTGTTTCGTGCGGTTTCCGTTACAGACTCAACAGATGCATTGTCGGAAATTCCACCATACATGTCCTGCAGACCTGCTACAGCGCTTCCCGCTTCCCATGAATTATACAGCTCCTTCGTTTCAGTCTCCTCAAAATTTTTTATGTCCGCCTTTATAGAATTACATTTTTGCTGATAACCAGCTATTTCCACCAAATTAGATTGAATTATATCATTCTGCCGATTCTTCGCTATATATATACTCACAGCTCCGATCATGAATAATAAAATGAATACCGTGATAATTATGCCTCGCACTTTTATAAATTTTGATGTTTTAACTTCGTATGCCAAATCTTCAAGATAAAACATTTTGTTTTCTTCCTCCTGACTAAATCTATTTTATATCTGGTGGTATTGATATTTTCTTATACTGCGATTTCGTTGAATCCATGGGATGAACACACCTAAAAGCATGGTATGTAGAATATTTATCGGACCATGTCCCGATCCCAGGCGAACGTTCCCCGAAGGAGCCATGAACAATACATGAACCAGCAGCAATATTCCCAAGACTTTTATCAGAATAATTTTTAGCAATGATCTCACCAATATAAATCAAAGTATGATGTTCGGCAGAACCTGTTTCAGCAGTTGCGTCACTTGCAACAGAATCCTTGCGTATGAGAATATCCCCTGCCTGAAGCTGTGATCTGTCACCACCCCAGTCTAATTCCACCCACCTCGGGCTCGTAACCAGATACTGTATTTGGTTAAGTGTTGCACCTTTGGGATAATTGTCATCATATCCCGACCACCGTACAGCAGTACACACAGTACGGTCACATGACATATAAACAGTATCGCCCTTTATCACTTGGTCATGTACCCATTTATAGAGATTGGTTCCATCATTCCCTTTTGACTGCGTGATAGTAGGCCATGCAATCATTGCAGCACATTTCGCAATATTTTTCCTCTCCTCATAAACAATCCTGTTACACTGACTCATGTCTTGATCATATGTATATATCTTACTGATACTGTTGTTATAATCCTTCGTTTTATTCAGAACTTCCAGCACTCCGCTTGCATACCCTTCCTCAACAAAAAAGAAATAATCATTGCTGTCAGTGGCATTATCTTCCCCCACAAAATAATTCGGCTCTCCCTTTGCTGCATCCCTGTTTGCTTCTTCCCACCACTCATAATAAAATTCCAACGCATTATTGATCCGTTCCTGCTCCGTCCCGTTATTACAGCCTTCCCATTCATTAAAAAACTGTTTCGTATACCGTACAACCGTATATTTATACAGATAAAACCTGTATTTCTTTTTCCACTTCCTGATATACTCATTCTTAGCGGCATTATTGGCTTCATCAATACCGTCATGATATACACCATTCTCATCCGTGTATGGCACAGGTTTATGTGATGCAAGGATAGCTGGCCATGCTGCATTCATTTCAAGGGTAGCCTGCGCTTTCGCATTATCCCTGTCAGTATCGTCATAATAATCATCCTTAGTATCACCGCCAATTGTTATTTCATCATTATCCTCGCCAACCGGATGAAGGTTTATCGTTTCATCCGCAAAAGTTCCACTTGTGGTATCGACAGTATCCCATTTATTTTTTGATGAAAAATCCAAGTCAACCTTCATATCTCCATCCCATTTTTCCGCACCTGTTTCTTTCCATTCCTTAAACCATGAAGCATTATTATCTCCGACAGAGGATGTATCTATGGAAAACGCCAGCTGTACATTCATATCGTACCACATACTTTCCAATGTGGAATCTCCCTTGAAATTCTGCATTCCGTATAATTTTGCGTATTCAACAAGCTTTTTGTTCCTGTCATTCGTCCACTGCCCGAGTCCAATCCCATTCCGCAGAATATCCGGATATGTGAGAAAATATTGTGGATTCCACTTTTCCAAGACAAAATCGCATTGGATTGCCTGTTGTTTTTTCATACCTATCCGGTATGGTTCCGTGAAAACTGTTTCCACCGCTGTGGGATCAATACCAGATTCAAGCTCCCAGTTTCCTAGCACCGCAAAAATCTGTTCAGGTCTTAAGCCATAATGATAATAGACAGAATAGATCCGCTTTGCTGTCTGGCGCTTTAATCGGTTAACATCAACCGCAGTCTCATATCCTCCCTTTCCAATCATTGCCCTGTCAATATAAGCTGTACACTCAATAAAATTACTGTCTTTTACGGCACTGCCATTTAAAGCAGCACTGTCAATTAGTGCCACAATTGCTGTCCCGACAAGAATGCAGAATGATATGATAATACTGACACTGGTATGCATAAGCGCCTGTACTGCATGTTGGACCAGCATCTGTAGCTTCATTTTCAGCTTCATGAGCAGAGACATTTTTACTGCATGGGAGGTTGCTGTACCAGCAGCATTTAACGCTGCAGCATCCCTCAGCTTCTCAGCGGTACTTTTAGGTTTATTTTCCGCCTCTTTTCCGATGCCTGTCCGGCTCCTTTCCTTATCCCCTGCGGACAAGGGACTGCTGTTACGATCTGACTGCCCCATCAAACACGCTCACCACCTTACCATACCGTAACCACACCTTCATTGTAATTAGATGTAAAATATTTTCCTGCCATCTTCATATTGGATTCAATATACAGGTAATCAACCAGATGCGTGCAGTGATACAGCCTTTTTGCATTGTAATAGTCATTGAGCGCCATATTATAGCTTTTTATATTTTCAACTACTGCCTGCGTATTATTCAGTTTCAGATCGCTTTCGTCAAGATTAATAACGGAACCGTCGGCCATATACCATGTGTTCAGTGTATTCGGAATATCAGATGTCTGGTAATTATTCAGGCTGTTAAAAAATTGTATATCCGTCATGTCAGTCTGTTTTACCATATCAAGGAAAGATGTATCATGCAGTGTCTTTCCATACCAGTCGTAATCAACACCGTCTATAAAATCAAACCCCGAACGATATTTGATTATTCCCTCTTCATCAACTGCCAGTTCATCGCCTGCAATGTATACCGGCATTGACGGAACCTTAACATTAAGACTTTCAAGATTATTTCTGTAATTATCTATTTTCTTCCAACCCGCATACATTATTTTTACATCATCATAGAGGCTTTCCCTGATCTTACTCTCGTTTTCATCAATAACCGCATCCTGATATAATGATGTAATGTCAAAATCATCCAAAAAACCACACTCCTTGGCAGTATTGCCATTTGGGTTTATGATAACCCTCCACTGGTCAAACTGTGCATATGATGCATCCCGAACAGCATTTTCATTCCCTGATGAACTTGTATTGATCTGTAAAACATCGTTACATCTTAAAATAATCTCATAACATTCCCTTGGAAAACCATTAACTGCGGAAAGATACAATGCAGTGTAGCCTGTAGAACCAAATACATAAAAACCGCCCATCACGTCAAGTTGTGTACTCCTGCGCGAGACATACTCACCTTTAAAAACATCAAAGGACTTGATGAAAACCTGATATTTCGCGGCATCTGTCACCATACCGTTCATATCATCAAACTTAAACAATATCACGCACTTATTCCTTTCAGGATTGACATAAATTTGTGAAATCGTACCATTCTTTCCAGACAGGGAAGTTGTAAATGAATTTGCAAAGACTGCATTTTCTGACAACAACCTGTTATTTTCTTTCGATGCATATACACAGATGGAAATACTGTTGATCAGCATTACCAGAAGAAGTACTCCAAGAACTGTTCCGAACAATTCAATATGGTGGTGTCTGCCCCATATCCTAATACGTCTGTATATTTCCATATCATAAAATCCTTCCTTTCTGATCTCATGATTTATGCCGATGCATCTTATGTCCAAAATACCCATAAGAATTCTCGGCATTTAATACAAAATAATAAATTTCAGTTGGATTATGGCGTTTTACCACTGCTGATACCTGTACCCGTTGCCAGATCATTTAAGGTCTGTTTTCCGACATTCGCCAGGTTGTCCATGATATCAAAACCTCCGACAAAGAAACAACCTCCAACAATGATCATGCCAAGAAGCATCAGCCAGTTAGTCTGCCCCTTTCCATGTTGTATGAATGCCTTACAGATTAACACTGCGGCTGCTACAAGCATGAATGCACCTATAACGCCAATAAACGAACCGCCCCATGATTTAATTGCATTTTTTGAATTATCAAAAAATGTGCCAAGATTAATAGACGATGCAAGAACTACTGTCATTTCCATTTTTGCTACCATTTTTTATCTCCTCTCGAATTGATAAACAACTACATCATTGATTTATTTACCAAAAAATAATATCAGTTTTTATCAAATATGTCAATAAATATTTTTTATTTTCCGATTAATGCATAAATAAATTATTAGAATGCATATTCTATGATGCAATTTACTTCTGCGGCCTCTTAGCATTATACTTCTTGTATTCTGTTGTCTGACGGGACTTATTGGTCTGTTTATTTATATCTTGTTATTTTGGTCGATTATCGGACTGGCAGTTACAGGCTTAACACACTCTCTAGTGCTACTTTTTTTAATAGCTGGAGGTTATCCATTAGTGTCGAAAATGTTTTTACCAAATACTCCATGTGATTTAAGAGTGCAAGCTGTGACAGCATCTTGTTCCACCGTGTGATACGCTCATATGTCCATTTTCTCTTCTCTTTGTTTCAATAGAGTTATTGGTTGCTTTTCTGTTGGCTTTCTGTGTTCTCTGTGCTGTTTTTGCTTAATGGTTAGTATCAGCTTGTCCATGTATTCCATTCTTTCCACCCATTTTTGCAAACTGCCTGTGACTATCCCATTTTTGATATATCTTTATATTGATGGCTATTCGTATGAAGTAGATAATAAGAATAGCACTTAAAATAATCAAAATTACATAACTTATTTCTGTAATTATCATTAGATTTCCTCTCTTTGTTCGATTATCAGACTTTTTTATCCTTGCTTTCGATTTCCTGTATTTTTAGGACAAAGTACTATGCTACTTGTATGCAGCCCTATCGTTACCCCCTGCTTTCCTGCTTTCTTTGTCCTTTTTTATAGACATCTTCCTGTTTTTCATTATGTCATCAGTCTGGTCTACATGTTCTCCTGTCAAGCAAGGACTAAAAAATTTACTTTTTCGGTGATTGAAAAAGTGCAGGCATAGCCCACACTTTTACGTTGTTCCTGTATTGGAAAAACCACTTTCAAATTTCCAGTATATCTCTATTCTGTTATTTGAATATACCTTCACTTTGTCAATCAGCTTTTCCTTAATCTCTTCTGTCAGTTCCATTTGCTCCGCATAACACATCAGCTGGCTGACATATTTTCTCTCCTGCTGAAATCGTTCATCCTGTTCATTCTTACTACTTTGTATTTCGTCCAGACGCTGTTCCAGTTTCGCCGCCTCGGCATCATATTCTTTCTTCTTTGCAAGAAAATCCTCCCTTGAAAGATTGCCATCCCTGTACTGCTCATACAACGGCATCCACGTTTTTTTCAAGGTGGCAATGGTTTTTGTCAATGACATAATCTCCCCATCTACCGAATATGGGACTGTTTTACTGCGCGCATTCTGTGACAGCTCCGATTCCTTTATAAACAACTGTATCTGCTGTTTCAGGGCGTCGATAACCACGCGGTCTGCATCCTCACGCTTTATGGACGCCCCGCGGCAGCTGCATTTCTTAACCAGATATCTTTGTCCGCACTGGATACTGCCTTTTCCGGTATCCTGTAGTTTTCTCCCGCAATAACCACAGTGATAAATATTCTTTCCTTTTCTCCCACTCTGTTTGAATGTGGTCTGCCTGATTACGGAATTTGCTTTCAGGTACAGCTCATATGAAGCGAGCGGTTCGTGTGTATTCTCAACACTCACCCATTTCGACGGGGCTCTCCTGACACATTTTCCGCCGACTGTGTAGGAAGATGTCTTTAACGAAACCATTGTTCCAGTGTACCGCTCGTCTCTGATCATGCGGCGTATTTTTTCGGCAGTCCAGTGGCTCTCCACCCCGTATATGCCCCATTCCTGTCTTGAACCCTGCATAATCTGGTTTTCTGACGGGGACGGTATCCCTTTTTCGTTCAACATCCGCGCGATTTTCAAGGGCGACATGCCGGATGCCGCCAGACTGAAAATCTCCCTCACGGTTTCACCAGTTTCTTCATCTATGACCAGCTGATGGATATTGCTGCGGTCACGCCTGTAGCCATACAATGTAAATGTGGCATTATACTCACCTTTTTCCGCCATACGTTTCCATGCTATTTTCTGCTTCTTTGAAAACTCCCTGCTGTAAAAGTCATAGATCATGTTCTTAAATGCGACATCAAGTCCGCCCGTCGTCCCGTCAAAGTTTTTACTGTCATATCCGTCATTGACTGATATAAACCTGATGCCGAGAAACGGGAAATACTGTTCCAGGTAATCCCCCAGCTCCACGTAATCCCTGCCAAACCGCGAAAAATCCTTGACAATGATGCAGTTTATCCTCCCCTTTCATCTGCATGTATTCCTGTTTTGTCAGGAGCCCGTCCTTAAAATCTTCGTATAAATGCAGCTTTCGCGCGTCCGTCCTGGCTTTTTTCTCCTTTTCCAGCCTGATCCGCTCCTCATATTTTTCAATGCCTGCCTGTTTCCACTGCAGCTCATCGAGTAGCGCGGACGCATTGCAGATTCCCAGCATCTCACTCACGTGAAGCTGTATGGATTTTAGCATTGCCCCCGTCAGGTCGGACTCACTAATACGGTGTGGGGAACACTCCTGCTTATTTTTCTTGTTGGCAGAACAGACATAATAAACATACTGCTTTCCGTTTGCCGGAACAGTCTTACGCACCATGCCCTCCATGCAGTCGCCGCACACCAGGACGCCTGCAAGCGGATACACCCTGTCCCCTCCCGGTGTACACCGTGTATCCAGCCTTAAAAGCTCCTGCACAAGTTCAAAGTCCTGCCTGATAATAACTGCCTCGTGGCTGTCCTCAATGCGTACCCATTGGCTTTCCGGCTTCATCACCCGCGTTTTCACCTTATAGTTGGGCGTTGTCTGCCTTCCCTGTATGAGCACGCCTGTATAAAGTTCATTTTTCAGCACTCTTGTGACGGATACGGGATTCCACTCCGGTGTCTCGCCCATGTCAAACGAAGTCTTCAGATGGATTCCGATGCTGTTCTTGTACGCAAGAGGCGGAAGGATTCCCTTTTCATTCAGAGCGTCCGCGATTGCCTGCTGGCTCATTCCGAGCAGCTTCATCCTGAATATATTTTTCACGACACCTGCAGCATATTCATCAGCCACAATCTGGTTCTTATCCTCCGCCGACTTCTGGTAGCCGTATGACACAAAGGCACCGATATATTCCCCCCTTTTCCGCTTCACTTCGAGATGGCTCCGTATTTTTATGGAAATATCCCTGCTGTATGCGTCATTGATCAGGTTCTTGAACGGAACCATCATTTCACTGCCGCCTGCATTGTTAAGGCTGTCATACCCATCTGTGACGGCAATAAAACGAACACCCATCATCGGGAATATTTTTTCAATTATCTTCCCGCCTCGATATAATTCCTGCCAAAACGGGACAGATCCTTTACGATGACACAGTCCACGCTGCCGGTCCTGATGTCATCCAACATCTGCTGGAAATTTGGACGGTTGAAAGCTGACGTTAGATAACGATACTTTTGAAAACACTGGAAAATCAAGGTTTTTCGAGCGACGGACAAGCAGGGTA
>ERZ808028.259-NODE-259-length-53104-cov-5.767043_pt1 | contig 53104 bp, 51 predicted proteins | sample MGYA00380184_ERZ808028 | MGnify/ENA primary metagenome ERZ808028 (study PRJEB31490, sample SAMN06133397) | mouse gut metagenome | isolation source: J8_1 | host: mice | place: China: Chengdu | collected 2015-05 ...
CCCTTGGCGGCAGAGCTGGATTCGGCGGAAGAGAATCCAAGGACGCTTCCGCCTAAGTTCAGCATTGCGGCTTCATGGCTCAGCCTTGTCCGTGTGCTTGGCTCATAGAAAAGTGTTGCCAGCTTCTTCCCCTCGCAGGCATGCGCGTACTTGGCAGGGTTGGCTTCGATGTCAACCGCCAGGTTCATCAGTCGATCCAATTCTTCTACGGAAAAATCAAGCGGACTCATTAAGTGTCTCATAAAAACCTCCTTATGATGTAAATGAAAAATATAAAAATGTATGTATATCATCAACGGCTTCGGCCCTTGGCCATAACCGCGTGATGTCAGGTAAGTGGGGCGTCTGCCGCCTGTAGAGTATGATTCTGATGAAAATATAATATTGAAAATATATCAATGAAAATAGTGAGTATTTGTAAATATGAATGTTTGAATGAATAGAGCAAGAAAGGAAGAATATGAATTAACTTAAATAAAAAATTATCAATAAGAAACGAAATGAATATAACCAGCCATCCATATAAAATATGAATGATAAAGCACGGCTTGTCTATATAGAGGCAGTCTGCGCTGCTGTTACATTCTCGGATATTCATGCCTTGTCCTCCCTACTTGAAAATCTTTCATATTATAATATAACAAATAGGAAAGATTTTCAATGTTTTATGAGGATTTTTTCAAACAATAATCCAGCGCCGAACCAAAGGGGCGCGTAATCCAGGCGAATTAAGCCTCTGATATTCAAGGGGGCTTCGCTGTAGTCCCAGGGGCATGCATCAAATTTTTTTAGGAAAGAGCCGGTCAAATATTCGCCGCAGAAAATGCAGCAGGTGTATATGCCTCCTCGCAAAAACAGGCTTTTTCCTTTGAGCAGCCGGCAGACGGGCGCCAAAAAGCTTGCCATGCCGTAGATAGGGAACATCCAGATGGAAGTGTTCCCTGTTAGTTTTGGGTTTTCGTCCTGCAGGGAGTGAAGTCCTGTGAAAAGGATTTCCATGCACCATCCTGTGGTCCCGCAGGTTAGGAAATTATGCTTCATAGAATTAAGTATGGCAAAGGAATGTGGATTTTATACAGAAAATATATTATAATACCTTATAGTTACACCCAGGGGGGGATGCCGTAACGGTTTATCTTGGGACAGGCGGTCTTCTTCTTTGAAGACTTAATTTACAAAAATAAAAATCAAGGAGAAAATAATATGGCAACATTGGCGGAATTAAGGGTACAGATAGATGCGGTAGATGACGAGCTTGTAAGGCTGTTTGAGGAAAGAGTGCGCTTAGGCGGCCAGGTGGGGGATTATAAGATTCAGAACGGAATAAAGATATTTGACCGTCAAAGAGAGCGGGAGAAGCTTAAGGACGTGGCAGAAAAGGCAAGTACAGAGTTTAATAAGAAAGGTGTACAGGAATTATTTGAACAGTTGATGGCAATGAGCCGGAAGGTTCAGTACCAAAAGCTTGTGGAGGCGGGAGCCCTTGGGCGCCTGCCCTTTATCGGAGTAAAGGAGTTGGATACCCAGAATGCAAGAGTGGTATTTCCTGGGACAGAAGGGGCCTACAGCCAGGCGGCGATGGAGTATTATTTCGGTGAGAAATGCAACAGCTTCTATGTCCGAACATTTCGGGATGCCATGGAGTCCATTGAGGAGGGGGCGGCAGATTTTGCTGTGCTTCCCATTGAGAATTCAACGGCGGGGGCTGTGGACGAAATGTACGACCTTTTGGTTGAATTTGAAAATTATATCGTGGGGGAGACGATTATTCCCATTACTCATACGTTGGCGGGGCTTCCTGGAACAGAGCTTTCGGACATTGAGCGCGTGTATTCCAAGGGGGTTGCGTTGATGCAGGCGTCCCGTTTTCTGGACGAGCATAGCGGATGGCAGCAGATTAGCGTGGCGAATACGGCGATTGCAGCAAAGAAGATTATGGAGGATAAGGATAAGAGCCAGGCGGCAGTCTGCAGCGCCAATGCGGCGAAGATTCACGGGCTTGAGGTGCTTGTTGATAATATTAATGATGATCCCAATAATTCCACTCGTTTTATTGTGGTGACAAACCAGAAGATTTTTCATAAGGACGCCAAGAAAATCAGCATTTGCTTTGAGGTGCCCCATGAGAGCGGTTCTTTATATCACCTGCTGTCTCACTTTATTTACAATGATCTGAATATGACAAAGATTGAGTCAAGGCCAGTGGAGGGGAGAAACTGGGAGTATCGGTTTTTTGTGGATTTTGAGGGGAATCTTGCAGAACCGGCGGTAAAGAATGCGATTCGCGGGCTTAGGGAGGAGAGCAGGAGCCTGCGGATACTTGGGAACTACTAATATGTTGTGTTTAGGAGTGAGTAAATGAGAATCAATGAATTAATCTTATATAAGCATATGGAGGAAGGAAAGCTGCTTTGGGATATGACCTTTCTTATGGAGAATTATGACAATACTTATTATAATTCTGAGGATTTAAAGGGGCTATTGTTTGACTGTGTAAATGAGCTTCTGGAGATGGGGGTCAGCCATGGGTTTGAGGGAAATCTGTGGCATAATTATCTGACCTATCTTCTGGCCAGCCATGAGAATGCTTATAGTACCTCCTGCGAGATTGTGGGTCAGGTGTCAGGCAGCATCAATGAGATTGCAGAGCATGATTTCGGGATTTTCAAGGAATTGTTTGACTATGATTTCGGGGAAATGAAGGATGCGCTTAAGGCTGGGTGTATGTCTGTGCTTCTTGACTATCGGGGAATGGAGGGACACGGGAAGGTGTTTAACAAAAGGCTTCGGGATAGAATCTGTGATTTAAGCAAGAACCTAGCGGACACAGAGGATGCTAGGGAGTTTAAGGATACTCTGACTCAGTTTTACAAGGAATTTGGCGTGGGAAAGCTGGGGCTTCACAAAGCGTTTCGGGTAGAGCATGGGGACGGTATGGCCAGGATTGTTCCGATTACGAAGATTGCCCATGTGCATCTTGACGACTTGGTTGGGTATGAGATTGCCAAGGAGAAGCTGATTGCCAATACGGAGGCGTTTGTGGCGGGAAGAAGGGCAAATAACTGCCTTTTGTTCGGTGATGCCGGAACGGGGAAATCCTCCTCCATTAAGGCGGTTTTGAATCAATATTATGATAAAGGGCTTCGCATGATTGAGGTATATAAGCACCAGTTTCAGGACCTGAATGATATTATTTCCCAGATTAAGAATCGCAATTACAAGTTTATTATCTATATGGATGATCTTTCCTTTGAGGAATTTGAGATAGAATATAAGTATCTGAAGGCTGTGATTGAGGGCGGATTGGAGAGGAAGCCGGATAATATCTTAATCTACGCCACGTCCAACCGAAGACATCTGGTTCGTGAGACTTTTCGAGATAAGGCGGATCGAGACGAGGAGTTGCATACCAATGATACGGTGCAGGAGAAGCTGTCTTTAGTGGCAAGGTTTGGAGTGACCATTTATTTCGGAAAGCCGGAGAAGAAGGAGTTTCAGGAGATTGTGCGGCAGCTTGCCAGGCGAAACGGGATTGAGATGCCAGAGGATGAGCTTTTGCTTGAGGCAAATAAGTGGGAGTTAAGCCATGGTGGCCCGTCGGGGAGAACGGCGCAGCAGTTTATTGATTTTCTTATGGGGAGGAGGGAGGTTTGAGCCTCTTAATTAAAATGTACCCTGGAAACAGAAGGGAGATGAACCCTGCTGTTTCCAAGAATTTCAGAACTTGATCTGCAATTTCTGCATAAGAGCCTCTTGTAAAACCTGAGAGAAATTTATGCCAATGGACGTAGCTTCCTCGTTGAGCCATTCTGGAATACTAAGCGTTTTTTTAACAGATCGGGGGCTGGTTCTTTTTTTATATGCCAGTAGGTCGAATTCGATTACAACAAGGAAAGCATCTTTTTCGACGGTTATATCAGTAGGGTCTGATGGTTCTGGTAAGGCTTCGCTTTCAGCTTCGCGTGATGTGAGCGCTAGGCCGAGAGCATTGACAGCCATTTCATATGCTTGTGTCATATTGTCTCCCTCAGTAAGACATTCTGGAATATCTGGGAAGGTAATCCAGAAGCCTCCTTCCTCGGCTTTGTGAAAAATAGCGGGATAAAATACTAATCTATTCATGCAGATACCTCCATTTTTAATGACAGAGCTACTTTAGCCCCGCCTGCTTTAATATTGCTTGCTCTAATCCTTTTTTCATGGCCTGTGAATGATAAGGAACGATTACCTGTTTTCCAGTTTCGGGATTCCTTAATTTTACGTGGGAACCGTTTTGACTGACAGCTATAAAACCATTTTGCTTCAACATTTTAATGATTTCCTTTGGTGTTAATGGCATCTATTAAATCTCCTTTCCTTATCATGTATTTATTATAATACGTAATATTACGTGTGTCAATAACTTAACATCTCTTAACAATTCCTTAATATATTGAAAAATTTACCAATAAGTGATAAAATTATTTATGTACCAGCAGACACATTTTGATTAATAAGGGGCAAAGGAGGAGTTAAATTGCAAAGAATAAGAAGATTCCTGGTACTTACACTTCTTGTATGTCTTGGCGCGACGCTGCCGGACATAATGAGTCATGCAGAGGAAATGTCAGGGGAGCAGACATCTGCAGGATCAGGATTAGAGGATGAGAACTCTCAGCGTCTGGATGCGGTTACGGCTATGGATGAAGCCGGTAACATTTTTGAAGTGGACGAGGAGGGAGGAGAGCTTAACGATCCAGGGATTGCCGCATATTCACGGGACATTTCTGTGAAGGTGGTCAATTTCCGGACAAAGGGCAATGCAGTTACAAATTATACGGAATATAAGACAGGGGCGGCAGGCTATACCAACGGCGCATATGGCGCGGATGCCGCTTACCTTGGGACGAACGGCGGTAAGGTTCGTTTCATGCTGTCAGGCGTTGTGGGGGAGGTGTCCGCAGACGAGGTCCAGGTGGTGGATTTTTCAAATGCCAAGTCGATTAGTTATTATGCCGTGGAGGGAGGAAGGCTGCGCCATTATATTACTCAGGACATGTCGTTAGAAAAGCACGCCACTTCTCTGGATAACGGCAGCGCGCCTACATACCTGCAGGCAGGGGTAACCTATTATAGCTATGACGGACATTATTTCTATACAGATTATGGAACTATGATAGGGGATTACCAGAATGATACAAGAGCAGCTTCTGTGAATTCGGGAAATCCCTATTACAACTATTACCAATATCTGCCGTTTCGCAGCAGAACCTCATACAGCGGGCAAGAGCTTAACAGCCTGATGATAGGAAAGATAAATGGTTCGTCGAAGTTAAATAACACCGGAGATTATTTTACCAACAGCCAGAATACCTACGGGGTGAATGCACTCATTATGACCGGTATTGCGGCAAATGAAAGCGGATGGGGGACAAGCAGTATCTGCCAGAATAAGAATAACCTGTTTGGGCTTAATGCAGTGGACGCGTCTCCGGGAACCAGCGCCAACACCTATGCAAGCGTGGAGGAATGTATCCGCCAGTTTGCAGACGGATGGATGTCCAGAAAATATCTGAATCCCAACGGCTGGACCTACAAAGGCGGCTTTCTTGGCAATAAGGCCAGCGGAGTGAATGTAAAATACGCCTCTGACCCTTACTGGGGCGAGAAGGCGGCGAATATTATCTGGCTTCTGGATGGGAACGGAGGCGGCAGAGATGCCTATGCCTATACCATCGGTATCAAGGATACCATTGCCACGGGCCATACTAGTGTAAATGTGCGCAATGGAAGCAGCCAGTCGTCAGCCAGCCTTTATAAGACCGGTGCGTCCTCCAACTATGCCGTGTTGCTTCAGGATATGGCAGCAGAGAATGGATATTACAGGATTCAGAGCGACGGTGTGCTAAGTGGTGATCGTTCTGGACTGAATACCAAAGCAGGAGAGTATCAGTTTGAGCAAATGTTTGCCTACATACACTCAGATTATGTGGCGGTTGTGAATCAGGGAGGAACTGTTGCGGCGAAGAAAGAGCTTCAGTCTGTCACCATCAGTCAGGCTCCTGCAAAGACTGTATATACAGCAGGCGAAGTATTTGATCCGGCAGGCATGGTCGTGACGGCAGGGTTCAGTGACGGTTCACAGGAAGATGTGACGTCGGTGATTACGTATAGCCAGGAACCGCTGCAGGCAGGTACGGGAAGTATCACGGTATCTTATACATATGAAGAAACTGTTATGTCAGCGGAGCAGGCAATTACTGTGAACGAGTCTGCGGCAACGCCAGAGCCGACACCAGACGAAGTGACGCCGCCGGTAACGCCCCCAACGCCAGAGCCGACACCAGACGAAGTGACGCCGCCGGTAACGCCCCCGACGCCAGAGCCGACACCAGACGAAGTGACGCCGCCGGTAACGACTCCGACGCCAGACGGAGTAACGCCCCCGACACCAGGGACAAATTCTACGGCAGGGACAGATTCTACGCCGAGTCCGACGCCAGGCGCAGAGGACAATTTGAATCCGATATCCGTCTCTGACACGAAATTAGACACAGAAGAGGACGGAAATACAGGAGACACTTCCACACCGGAGGCAACTTTGACACCTTCAGTTAAGAATGACAGTACAGGTATCTGGGTTCGCGGCGGAACCAGTGAAGGAGTTGCGTGTATGGTTGAAGTGGTTGCGAAGGATTCCGAGCCTTACCATACCTACATAGAGCCAGTCAAAGATAAAGTTATTCTTGGAGTCTATGACATTAGTTTGACAATAGGTCTGGCAGAAGGTGAAACGACAGAGGTTGGTATTCCTGTCGGGGAACAATACAATGGAAAGAAGACGGTTGTTCTGCATTATGACAGCAGTAAGGGATTGGAGAGGTTTACACCTGTGGTGGAGAACGGAGAAGTGGTTGTTAGGGTTTCTGGTTTCTCACCATTTGTGGTAGCGTTAGATGAAGCGCCGCCTGCTTCTTCTCCCAAGGCAGAGCAGAAGCCTCAAGAGGCCCAAGCCGTAAGGAGAGCGCCGGTGACAGGAGATGAAAGCCAGGCTGTGCTGTGGGGAGTACTGCTAACGCTGTCCTTTGGAATGATTTCTATGTATTTATTTAGTAAGAAGCGTATCAAATAGTAAGAAGAAAGGGAAACCCTTGGAGTGAAGATTCTGAGGGTTTTCCTTAGCAACAAATGCTTTACACCACAATCACCGATTGATATAATAAAAGTAGCAAGTAAATGGCACTTATAAAAGGTGGTGAGGATATAACGGAAAAAGAGATGTTAAAACTCTCAGTCGAAGAGTTCTCAAGGTTACAAGATTATATGATAGAATCCGACAAAGATTCTAACGCATATAAAAGAATGAAACGGCGTTATATTGAATTAAAAGTTATTCTTACGGCTTCAGGCATCAACATATCAGAACTCGATTATATTAAAGAGTAGCAGCTAAATAAGCAGATCAATATACGGATGAGCCGGCTAAGTATTGGCCATAGTTTAGGATTATGTATTGTATGAAAAAAGAATTAGAGAATATGGTACAACAAAATCGCAGAGTAATGTACTCTGCGATTTTGTTGTAAACAGCATGTCTATTATAACCATCATACACTGAGAAACCAGTACCTGATTTCATTACCTAATATTTTTTGAAAACAGGTTGACAGATATAAGCATGTATGCTAATATAATCAGGAATAATTTAGTACTTTAAAGCGTTACGCTTTAAAGTAAAACTAAATATATGGCTTGGAGGAAATGAGAGATGTCAAAGGAAATATTGTGTCTGATTATGTTGGTTATATTCTTTGCCGTCATGATCTATGTAGGGTTCTACTCAAGGAAGCATGCAACAGATGTAGACGGGTTTGTGCTGGGGGGCAGAGGCGTCGGCCCCTGGCTGACTGCGTTTGCCTTCGGAACGTCTTACTTTTCGGCGGTTATCTTCGTGGGATATGCCGGACAATTTGGCTGGAACTTTGGAATGTCCGCTACCTGGGCGGGCCTTGGCAATGCCTTTATCGGTTCGCTGCTTGCGTGGAACATTCTTGGAAGAAGAACCCGTGTCATGACCCAGCATTTGGATGCTAAGACCATGCCGGATTTTTTTGGAAAACGGTTTGATTCCGTTCCCCTTAAGGTAGCAGCTTCGGTTATCGTATTTATTTTTCTGATTCCCTATACTGCCTCTCTCTACAATGGGTTATCAAGCCTGTTTGGGCTGGTTTTTGATATCCCCTACTGGGTGGTAATTGCGGTGATGGCTGTGCTTACGGGATTTTACGTGATTTTCGGGGGATACATGGCTACGGCGATTAATGATTTTATTCAGGGAATTATTATGCTGTTTGGCATCTGCGCCGTGATTGGGGCTGTGTTGTCCGAAAACGGCGGCTTGCTTGAGGCCACGAAAACTCTTGCGTCCATTACAGGCGACGCAGGATGGGAGGGGGCGTATTCGGCTTTCCTTGGACCGGACCCTCTGGCGCTTCTGTTTGTGGTAGTCTTAACCTCCCTTGGTACGTGGGGGCTGCCTCAGATGGTGGGTAAGTTCTATGCCATTAAGAGTGAGAAGGATATACATAAGGGAACGGTGATTTCCACGGTGTTCGCCATCATCGTGGCAGGAGGATGTTATTTCCTGGGGGGCTTCGGGCGACTGTACGGTGATCAAGTGGTGATGAACGAGGCGACGGGAAAACCATTGTTCGACACCATTGTTCCTACCATGCTGTCTACTCTGCCGTCGGTGGTGATTGCGGTGGTAATCGTGCTGGTTTTGTCAGCGTCCATGTCCACTCTGTCTTCGCTGGTGCTGACCTCAAGCTCTACCTTCACTTTGGATGTGATTAAACCGGCAGTAAAGCAGGGGATGTCGGATAAGAAGCAGGTCATGATTATGCGGATTTTTATTGTGTTCTTTATTCTAGTATCGGCTGTGATAGCTATTTTTAAGGACGCACATCCAGAGGTGACGTTTATTGCCCAGATGATGGGCGTGTCCTGGGGGGCGCTTGCAGGGGCCTTTCTTGCACCGTTTTTATATGGCTTGTACTGGAAGGGGATTACCAAGATTTCCGTGGTAATATGCTTTTTCTGGGGCTGCGGGATTGCGCTTTTGCAGTTGTTTGTGACATTAGGTGGGGTTGATGTCACCGGATGGGGTATGGTGCTTGGATATATTTTTAAATCCTCCATCAATTCAGGTGTAATTGCAATGGTGGGAGGATTGGTACTTGTCCCTGTGATCAGTTTATTTACCAAGAAGCAGGACGGGGAAGAACTTGGGAAGATTTTCGCCTGCTATGATGAGATGGTGACGATTACCAAGAAGTCTTCACTTCAGGAGTAAGATTAATAGGATAAAATATATCAAGGAAAGTGATTAAAATCAGCACTTTCCTTTTTGTTGTACTTATGTTAGGATAAGAGTGTGTTAAAAAAGAGCAATAGTTTTGATTAATATTATACAAGGAGAGAGCAATAGTTATGAAGAATTGTAAGAAATATGAGAGAACCTATTTTATGCCGCCAGAGGTAACTTACGACTGGGTGAAGAAGGAGTACGTTGACAAACCGCCTATGTGGTGCAGCGTGGATTTGCGTGACGGGAACCAGGCTTTAATTGAGCCAATGAGCCTTGAGGAGAAGCTTGAGTTCTTCCAGATGTTGGTGGATATTGGGTTTAAGGAGATTGAAGTAGGATTTCCGGCGGCGTCTGAGACAGAATACCAGTTTATGCGGACGCTGATTGAAAAGGATATGATACCAGACGATGTGACGGTGCAAGTGTTGACCCAGGCCCGCGAGCACATCATTAAGAAGACCTTCGAGGCGGTTAAGGGAGCGCCGCATGCGGTGGTGCATCTGTATAACTCCACGTCGGTTGCTCAGCGTGAGCAGGTATTTAGAAAGAGCAAGGAGGAGATTAAACAGATTGCCATTGAAGGGGCCCGTCTTCTGTTAGAGCTGGCGTCTGAGACGGACGGGAATTTTACCTTCCAGTACAGTCCGGAGAGTTTTCCGGGGACTGAGGTGGATTATGCGGTGGAGGTCTGCAATGCGGTTCTGGATGTGTGGAAGCCAACGGCAGACAATAAGGCCATTATCAATATTCCCACCACTGTGGAGAATGCCATGCCCCATGTATTTGCCTGCCAGTTGGAATATGTGAATAAGCATCTTAATTACAGGGACAATGTGATTCTCTGTCTTCATCCTCACAATGACAGGGGATGCGGCGTTGCCACGGCAGAGCTTGGAATCCTGGCGGGAGCAGATCGAATTGAGGGAACGTTGTTTGGAAACGGAGAGCGTACTGGTAATGTGGATATTGTGACCATGGGAATGAATATGTACTCCCACGGCGTAGATCCTGGATTGGATTTCTCAGACATGAAGCACATCCGAGAGACCTATGAGCGCCTTACCAGGATGCATGTGTACGAACGGCAGCCTTACGCCGGAGATTTGGTGTTTACCGCATTTTCCGGCTCGCATCAGGATGCTATTGCCAAGGGCATGACCTGGAGGGAGGAGAAGGAGTGCGAGACATGGACGGTTCCGTACCTTCCCATTGACCCTCAGGATGTGGGAAGAAGATATGATTCAGATGTGATTCGTATCAACAGCCAGTCTGGTAAGGGCGGCGTTAATTATATTCTGAAGCAGAGCCATGGCATCAATCTGCCGCAGAAGATGCGGGAAGAAGTGGGATATCTGGTGAAGGATGTGTCGGATAAGGCGCACAAGGAGTTGACGCCGGACTGGGTATATCAGATTTTCTCAGACCACTATATCAACACCAGACCTGTATTCCATATCGACGAGTGCCATTTCAGGCAGGTGGACGGTATTACGGCGGATGTGACCATCAACCATGGCGGCGAGGCAAGGGTGATTACTGCTATGGGAAACGGACGTCTGGATGCGGTCAGCAATGCCATAAAGCAGTATTTCAATATCAGCTATGAGCTTCGTTTTTACGAGGAACATTCCCTGACCAGAGGCTCCTCCTCCAAGGCGGTTGCCTATGTGGGGATTGTGTGCAGCGGTAAGACCTTCTGGGGCGTGGGAATCGACGCGGATATTATCAAGTCCTCCATGGAGGCGCTGACGGTGGCTGTAAATAAGATTGAGGAGATTGGCAGCGCTGACGGATGTAAGGATGAGAGGATGATTGAGATCATGAATTATATCCAGGCAAATTATATTGATATCACACTGGATGATTTAGCGGAGAAGTTTTATCTGTCAAAGCCTTATATTTCCAAGTATATTAAGGAAAAATCCGGTCTGACCTTCGGAGAGCTGGTGAAGAAAATTCGGATGAAGAAGGCAAAGGCGCTGCTTAAGAGCAGCAATATGACGGTGGAGAATATTGCGCTGTCCGTAGGCTATCAGAATGTAGAGCATTTTAACCGGATGTTTAAGAAGGCTTATAATACCACGCCGATGCAGTTTCGGAATCAGAAGTAGGCCCAAAGGAGATAAAAGGATGATTATAGCGGCAAGATATTTAATAACAGGGGACGGAAAGACTGTACTTGAGAACCAGGCGGTGCTTACGGGTGCAGACGGAAAGATTCAGAAAATCGCACCCCTTACAGACATTACTAGGGAATATCCCAAGGAGGAGGTGAAGGACTATGGTGAAGCGACTCTTCTTCCGGGCCTATGCGATATGCACGTTCATCTGGGCTACTGGTATTCTCAGCCGGACGGCTTCAACTATGGGCCCCAGTTGATTATGCTCTATGCCCTTCAGCATGCTCAGGCGGCGTTTGAACGGGGGATTACGTCTGTCAGGGATATGTCCTCTGCCCACGGCGTCTGTAAGAACTTAAAGCTGGCGGCGGAGAAGGGATTTGTCACTGTTCCCAGGATTACCCACACGGATACCGGAATCTGTATGACCGGCGGCCATGCCTGGGAGGAGGTGGAGCAGGTTGACGGACCCTGGGAGGTCAGAAAGGAGATACGCAGACAGATACGCGACGGGGCTGAATGGGTGAAGGTCTTGACCACCCATCGAACCCACACGCCGGAGTTGACCCAGGAGGAGCTTGATGCGGCTGTGGACGAGTGCCACAGAAGGGGAATCAAGTGCGGCGTCCATGCGGGAACCAATCCGGGAATCCAGATGTGTATTGACGCCGGATTTGACACCATTGAACATGCAACCTTCATGACCCTTGACCATGCGAAGCAGATGGCAGAAAAGGGGATTGCCTGGACGCCCACCATCATGGCCTATACCTTGCTTTATGATATCTGTAAGGAGAATATGGAGAAGCATGCAGGCGCGCCTGCCGGAGATCCGGTGATGCAGAAGGAGATGAAGGATTACCAGTATTTTGAGCCTGCATATAAGGCATATCGGGACCATTTTAAAGAATTCTATGATACAGGCGTGACGGTGATTGCGGGAACGGATATGGTGATGTACCAGTCGCCCCTTTTGCCTCTGAATCGGGAACTTAAGTATATGGTGGAGTATGGTATTACGCCTGTCCAGGCCATTCAGACAGCCACCTCCAATCCGGCCAAGGTTCTTGGTGTGGAGGAGGAGAGAGGTCTGGTGAAGGAAGGGCTTGACGCGGATCTACTAGTGGTAGGCGGGGACTTGAGTAAGGACATTACCAGACTGGGTGACGTGAAGCTGGTTACTCTTGGCGGAAAGAGGGTATTTGAAAATGGAATCCGCTATGTGGGGACTGGTAATCTGACCATGTAATCTGCCAAAGCTTGGGGAAACTTGGCTAGATAGATAAGCAATACTGTTGAATGTAAAAAGGACATTCCTAAGGCAAGGGGGAACGTCCTTTTTACATCCATAGGATTAAATCCCGATTTTGAGAAGCTCGGTCATTTCCCAGTCTGTCACTCTGCCTTAGTCAAAATAAAAAGCCCCTTCCTCGAAGACATCCGCCGGTGCACTTCTTTCGCAGCGCATGAGCGCCTTGCTCCTTGCCCGCAGAACCGCAAGACTGAAGGGCTTTCATATATTATTGAATCGGATGATTTCTTTAAGAATTATACAAACTAATATTGTAATTTTCAATCTTGAGCTATTAAATTATCGTTGTTTTTATATGACAAATATGATACAATTTTAATACAAATATATTGGAGGTGCATTATGGCTACATTACAAATACGTATTGATGATACAATTAAAAAACAGGCTGATACTTTATTTTCCAGTTTGGGGCTGGACACATCAACAGCAATCCGTATTTTTTTAAATGCCGCTATCGAAAACGCAGGTATCCCTTTTTCTGTGCAACATAAGACAATCCCCTATCAGCTTGAGGAGGCTGTTTATGATAGCCGTTTCCGAAGAAATCTTAATGGTCCTTTTGATCAAGCACAAGATGCCGTTGCCTCCATGCTGGAGGATTAACCTATGTATAAGATTGTCTACACGAATCGTATGAAAAAGGATGCCAAATTAATGAAAAAGCGGGGCAAGGATATGCAAAAACTTGTCAACGTGCTTTCAATGCTGGCTAATGGCAATTCTTTACCTGTCCAGTATAAAGACCACTCTTTAACTGGAAATCTACATGACTTCAGGGAATGTCATATAGAACCCGACTGGTTGCTTATGTACCAGATTTATGAAGATACTCTTATCCTTTCGGCTACTGCAACTGGTACCCATGCAGATCTGTTTGGGAAATAAGCCCCTGTTGTGTAAGCTTATCAAATCTATATACTACTATCCATTGGTTCCCTGAAGCATCCTTTCAGTTTTCCGTATGACTATAAAGTAACTGATGACCAGTATAATGGTTGCCCCCGTCCAAGCCATAATCTCCGCATAGAAAATCCCCTTTTCCCCAATGAGCATAGGGAGGAGGATGGCGGTCATGGCACGCATGACGAATTCCGCGACGCCGGAGACCAGTGGAAGAACTGTGTTGCCCATTCCCTGTATTGCAGAACGTGTGATGTGAAGGATATACAGAATGGGCAGACATACGCTCATGACGGCCAGATAATAATATGCGATGTTAAGTGTCTGTATGAATTCCTCCTGGGTGCCGGAGATGAACCACCCAAGAATCATCTTTCCGGCAAACAGCATCAAAAGGGCAATGACCAGAGAAGTTAAAAGGGCAATGAGTACGGCGGACTTCACTCCTTTGCGGATGCGGTCCGTCCTTCCCGCGCCGAGATTTTGTCCGGCGTATGTGACCATGGAATAGCCGTAGGAGGTGGCGGCCACCTCCAGCACGCCGTACAGCTTGTTGGTGGCAGTAAATCCGGCAATAAAGATGACGCCGAACCCATTTACCACGAATTGTACGATCATGCCCCCAACGGATATGATAGCATTCTGAAAGGCCATGGGAAATCCAAGCATCAGAAGGCGTAAGGGAAGCCGTCTGTCTGTTATGCAAAAATCAGAAGCCGCCAGCCTTAAAAGCTCAAGCTTGCGGATGTGGTACAGGCAGAACAGACTGGAAATCAACTGTGCAATCAAGGTTGCGACGGCGGCTCCAGCAATCCCGAACCCAAAGACCAGGACGAACAGAAGGTCAAGGGCGATATTGGTGATTGCGGCGACAATCATGGCATGTAAAGGCGTCTTGCCGTCCCCAAGGGAACGAAGGATGGATGCCAACAGATTGTACGCCATTACAATCGGGATGCCAAGGTACATGATGCGCAGGTACAGCAAAGTGTCGGGAAGAATCTTTGGCGGTGTCTTAAGGAGATTTAAAACCGGATGGGCCAGCAGTTGTCCAGCTATGAGAAGCACCAGGGCGGATAAAAGGGACAGAACGGCGGAATGGCCGACAGACTTACGCAGGTTATCATATCGGCCTGCGCCGAACTCCTGTGCCATCAGGATTCCAAAGCCCTGGGTAAAGCCCTGGATAATTCCAAGCATCATCCAGTTCAGCCAGTCGGCGGCGCCTAAGGCGGCAAGGGCGCCCACGCCAAGAGCCTTTCCTACCACCATAGTGTCCACCACAGTATACAGTTGTTGAAATACATTGCCTACCATTAAGGGGAGGGCAAATGTGAAAATCAGGGAAGCGGGCTTCCCTTCCGTCATGTTTTTGATGTGTGCTGCCATCATCTTACCTCTTCTTTAATAATATCCGAAAGTTTCCGACAAAGCATAGCATAATTTTTATTGGGATTCAATATAAAAATTGTGCTTTAGCCTGTTTTATGTTACAGTATCCATATATTATTTTTTATGTAGGAGGTTTCGTTTATGAACGTAGCAGAAAGGATTTTTGCTCTCCGGTCACTCATGAAAGAAAAAGGGATTGACGCATATGTTGTGCCGACTGCCGACTTTCACCAGAGTGAATATGTAGGAGAGCATTTTAAGGCAAGAAAGTATATTTCCGGCTTTAGCGGCTCTTATGGAACGGTAGTCGTAACCAAAGACGATGGGGGACTCTGGACGGACGGAAGATATTTCTTCCAGGCAGAGAATGAGCTTAAGGACAGCGGGCTTCGTTTGATGAAGATGTTTGTAGGCGATACGCCGTCGATTACGGAATATCTGTGCGACCGTGTGCCTAAGGGCGGGACGGTTGCGTTTGACGGGCGCGTGCTGTCTATGGGAGAGGGGCAGGAATACGAGGAGGTGCTTAATAAAAAGAAGATTCGTATTCACTATTCCATTGACTTGGTTGACGACATCTGGGAGGACCGCCCGCCTCTTTCTGACAAACCGGCATTTTTCCTGGAGGAGAAATATTCAGGTGAGAGTACTGCGTCAAAGCTTATGCGCGTGCGTAAGGCTATGGAGGAGTACGGGGCCGATTCCCATATTATTGCGTCACTGGATGATGTTTGCTGGCTTTTGAATGTGAGAGGAGATGATATTGATTTCTTCCCCCTTCTTCTTTCCTATGCCATTGTAAAGCAGGACAGGGTGGAGTTATATGTGGATGCTTCTAAGCTGGATGACAGGATTCTCGATGAGCTTAATAAAAACCACGTGACGGTTCATCCTTATAATGACATATATGAGGATGTAAAGAAAATGGATGCTTCAGGGACTGTGCTGATTGATCCAATGAAAATGAATTATGCCCTCTATAAAAATATTCCCTGTAAGATTGTAGAAGCTGCTAACCCCACTATTCTCATGAAAGCCATGAAGAATGAGGTAGAGCTTGAGAATATCCGCAAGGCACATATTAAGGACGGGGTGGCTGTTACCAAGTTCATGCACTGGATTAAGACCCGCTATGACAAGGAGACGATTACAGAGCTTAGCTCTGCCGCAAGGCTTACGGAGTTTCGCGCCGCCCAGGAGGGGTATATCAGGGACAGCTTCGAGCCTTTGTGCGCCTTTGCAGATCATGGGGCCATGATGCACTATTCTCCATGTGAGGAGACGGATGTACCCCTGTCTTCTGGCGCGTTCTTCTTAAATGATACAGGAGGCGGTTATTATGAAGGCTCTACCGATATCACCAGAACCTTTGTCCTTGGCTCTGTGGATGCGCAGATGAAGCGGTATTTTACGGCTGTGGTAAGGGCTATGATGCGCCTGTCCAGGGCTCGTTTCCTTTATGGCTGCTATGGTTATAATTTGGATGTGCTGGCCAGGGGGCCAATCTGGGATTTGGATTTGGATTATCAGTGCGGTACAGGCCATGGCGTGGGATATCTTGCCAATGTTCATGAGCCGCCCACAGGTTTCCGCTGGTATGTGGTTCCAAGCAAGAACGAACACCATCAGTTAGAGGAGGGCATGGTCATTACCGACGAGCCGGGAATCTATGAGGACGGGCAGTTCGGAATTCGCATTGAGAATGAGTTTGTGGTGAAAAAAGGCGTGAAGAATAAGTATGGGCAGTTTATGTATTTCGAGACCATTACGTTTGCCCCCATTGACTTGGACGGAATTGACCCAGAGGAGATGAGCCGAGATGAGCGGGAGTGGCTGAACCATTATCATGAGCAGGTCTATGAGAAGATTGGTCCCCGTTTGACAGAGGAAGAACGAGAGTGGCTTAAGGAGTATACAAGGCCTATTTAAAGTAAGTTCATACTACGAAGGGATATGATTTATGTTTTAAAGGGAAGCTTAATGGAGAAATTTGAATGAAATAGAAAGTGAGGAAATAATGAAAAGATTAGGCAAAATATATAAAATAATTTCCATCCTTGTCTATACCTTTCTCTTTACCGCCATATGGCTTCCCTGGGTTACCTATGGCGGTAAGAGTTACTGTCTGCCCGCATACATCAGGATGGTAAATGAGGCGGGCGGAATTGTGGACATGACTAATGGAGACCCGTCTTGGGTAGCCTCCTACTACCTTTTTTTTGTACTATTTCTTGGGTCTGCGTTTGCGGTGATTTACATAATCGGAGGCCTTGCCAAAAAAAATGTAAGGCTTTTCTGGAGGCTGGTTCAGTGGTGTGAATTTTTGTATACGGTTACGGCAATCATTCTTTTTCCCATGGTGCCCATGGGATGGACATATGTGCTCCCCATTCTCTGTTTGGCTGAATTCGTAATATCACAGTATGCAGAGCAGAGAGATGAGATACTGCGTGAGGCAAGGATTCGTGCAGAGCGTGACCGGCTTGAGAAAGATGAGCGAAAGAGAAGGCTGTACTTTCCGGGCAGATACAGTATCTATTACTATAAGATGATCCTGAAAAATGTAAAATACCACATCCGCAATTATGTGATGCTTATACTGAGCGGAACATTTTTGATGATATTTTTGTATCTGGTATTCGCACTCTGGCGCGCATTTCAGGGAGTCCATACAAAGGAGGCGGTGATTGGAGGCGAGATTCAGGCGATTATGCTGAGCGCCGTCTGGATCGGCCTTCTGTTGAATGCTGTGCTCATGGGATTTTCCTTTTCTTACTATATCCGCAACAAGATGCAGGAGGAAAAGGCGCTTGTGCTTCTGGGAATCCGCAGTAAGTCGCTGACTTCGATTATGATGATGGAGTACGTCGGCTGCCTTATGTGTTCCGTTGTTCTGGGGATTGGGCTTGGAAGTCTATTGTTCAGGTTTTTGATTTCCATGCTGCAAAAAAGGTTTGCCTTCACCTTTCAGTGGATGCCTCCCTCCACGTATCTTCTAATGCTTACCATCTTTTTGGTAGCAGCTCTTGTGGCTGCCGCGGTAAACGGACATGTCTACGAGCATATGCGATGGTCAGCGGCAGGGCTTCTGGAGCCTAAAAAGAATCGGATACCTGGATTATCAGGGTGGATCAGAGGAGGATTAGGCGCAGTACTTATCTGCGTGGCGCTGTTGGGACTGTCTAAGAGAAGCGGCGGAGAGGATGTGGGACTCCAAGGGTGGTATCTGATTGGAGTGTATTGGCTGATTCTGTGTATTCTGTCGGCCCAGATGAAGCATCTGAAGGCGGATGAGAATCGTTATTATGGACAAGTGTTTGGCAATCTTACATTTCTTACCAGGTTTCGGGAGAATCTTAAGAAGGTTTATTTATTGACCTTGATTGCATTTTTTGTTATGTATACGTTTTCCTCGATTTATATTGGTATTGCCGCAGCGCCGTCGGGAGAGGAACAGTATCCCTATGACTATGTTTGTACCTCGGTTATGGGGGAGGAGGAATTTTTCACAGAGCTTGGCAGAGAAAATGAGGGGGAGATGTATGATTATCCCATGGTAACCACATTTACCTCCAAGCCCAATAAGATTTCAGTCTTAGAAACCATAAAAGGGATACTGACCCTTCGATATACGGCGGTAAGCAACGGTCAGGAGGTACTGCCGGTGCTGCCGGTACAGATTGGAATACCGGAATCCGTTTATATAGAGCTTAAGGAAAAAAAGTACGGGGAGAAACCAGAAGCTCTGGGCCTGACCGGAGAGGAGATTGCTGTGGTCTATCAGGAGGATACTTCTGTCAAGGCGCATATTCTGGATTGGTTAAGACCAGAGGAGGGAATCCATCTCCAGACCTTAAATCCAGATTTAGAGCTTTATGGGTTTGAGGCTTATCAGGCAAAGAAGGTACAAAAAGAAGAACGGGATATCCTAACCGGCGTATGCAGTAATGGAATGTGGCAGAATCTCATTGTATTTTCAGACGAGTATTTTCAAGAGCTTTTTCAGGGAGAGAGGATGTATCTGCTGAATACGGGGGAAGCCTATGACAAAGTCGGTGACCTGTTGACAGAAAAGGCAGTTGAGGAGGAAACTATAAACTTTTATGGCAGAAAGTCGAGCATACAGGATATGGAGACAGAGCGGTATCTAAAACAGGTAATCTGGCTGTTTATGACGGTGATGACCGGCGTATGCGGAATCTATCTGATCTTCATTAAATTTTGCTTTGAGATGGATGAAATCGTAGAACGTTACCGTTTTCTGGACTGCATGGGGATGCATGAGAATACATTAAAAAAGACGCTGTGCAGGGAAATGCTGCCGTTTTTTGCCTTGCCGTTTATAGCAGGGGGCGGCTCGGCTGTAATCTTTTCGGCCCTTACTTTTAAAGTCAGAATGTATACGGGTGAAGAAATCATGAAGTATCTGTGCTATGCCTTGCCTGTCTGGCTGCTCTACTGGCTGATACAGGCAGCAGTTTATCAGGTGCTCAAAAGAGTGCTTCTGGGTAAGATTATTAAGTATGTTTTCAGGAAGGGGAAGAAATTGTGACAGAAATCATAAGAACGGAAAAACTGGTAAAAAATTATTATAGAAATAATGATACAAAGAATCCAGAAGCAAGGATAGAAGTGTTGAAGGGCTTGGATATTACCGTAAATGAAGGGGAATACGTATGTATTATGGGGAGCTCTGGGGGAGGTAAAACCACTCTCCTTAAGATATTCGGAATGATGGAAGCAATCACTGACGGTAAGTTTTACTTTAAGGGAAGGGATGCCTCCGACCTTTGGAAAGATGAGCTTGCAGACATCCGCAGACGGGAGATTGGCTTTGTATTCCAGGATTTCTATCTTATGGACAGCCTGTCCGTGGGAGAGAATATTATGGTGCCAATGATTCTTGACAAAGCTTTGGCTTCGGAGATGAAAGAGAAGATGCAGGGTCTGGCCAAGCGGTTCGGAGTGGAAAAGCTGCTGGATAAAGCGCCGAAGGAGTTGTCTGGAGGGGAGAAGCAGAGGATTGCAATCTGCCGCGCATTAATTAATGATCCAGACGTAATTATGGCAGATGAGCCTACCGGAAATCTGGATGCCAAATCCAGCCGCCGTCTGATGGAGACATTTGACGAGATTAATCAGGGTATGAAAAAGAATATCATCCTGGTAACCCATGATCCGAAGATTGCCTGCAGAAGCAGCAAGATATTTTTTATTGACGACGGAGTAATTGCCGCTGTTCTGGAAAAGAGGGATGGGGATTCGGCACAATTTTATCGAGAGATATTAAGAATGATGGAGCAGATGGAAGGGCAGACAGATGCCGATTGAGGAAAATAGTGCTGCATTAAAAAATACAAGATATGGCGTTTGGATTCTGCCATATCTTGTATTTTACTTTTAACTCAATGACCTTTTCATATGTCTATTCCTCGGTCTCCATCTTTTCAAGTTTACCGCTGATCGCCCATAGAACTACGCCGAATACAATAACGATTGCTGCAAGAGCGCCGTATCCAACTGCGAAATTCACTGTCTTCAAGTAGTCGTATACCGGCGGATAAATCTTGTTAGAGAAGAATACCGCGATTGGCCAGAAGCCTAACAGCAGTCCCAGAACCTTCGCCGGCGCCAGCTTGGAAATAAATGAATTCCCAAGTGGAGAGAAGACCATCTCACCTACAGACATCAGGACACATACCAACAGAAGGAAGATAATAGAACACTGTCCGTCCCCTGCAACCATGTCGGCAACTACCATTACTACGTAGGAGATACCGAGAAGGATCATACCAAGCCCTGTCTTCTGATACATGCTCATATCGCCCTGAGGCCTGTTCGCTAATTTTGCCCACACACCGGCAAGAACCGGTCCAAGGATAATACAGGTAAGGGCATTGATGGAATCAAACCATGACGTAGGTATCTGGAAGCTTCCGATATACCAGTTTGCCTTGTTCATGAAGTCTGAACCGTCGCCATATCCGAAACGGTAATATGCAGGCATATAAGTCATATACCACAATGCCCAGAATACTACGGAGAAGATGGTAATCAGAACGATAACCGCAATCTTCTTCTTGTCGCCGGATGTAAGAGGCGCAGCTTCTGCCTTTGCTTTCTTCTCGGCAGATACAAATTCTCTCTGGTCGTGCTTGAACGGCTTCTTGCCGGCTTCACCCAGAGATTTGCCGTTCAGGATAAACCATGCGGCGTCAATGAACAAGAAAATCGCACAAATCAGGAATACAGTATTAAAGCTGCATTTAATACCAAAGAGACCTGTTGTTGCAAGGATTGCAATAAAGGTGGTTCCAACGAATGATCCAATATTAACAAAGGAATACTGGATTGAGAAGGCGGCGTCAAGTTCTTCTTTGTCGTGGAACAAAAGGCCGTTTACACCGGATAAGTTACCCTTAAACAAACCGGTACCAATAGATACCAAAATAATCATTGCCCAGACCAGACCTAATGAATGAGCCTGCCATGTACACAGGTATCCTATTCCCATAAGAATCATACCTACTGCTACGCAAAGCTTTGGACTTAACCAGTAGTCAGCGATGTAACCACCAATCATAGGTGTGATGTAGGTCATTGCAACAAAGTTTGCAGAAAGAGCTACACCTTCGCTGTCGCTAAGACCAAGTCCGCCGGCTGCAACATCAGTTGCAATCCAAATGGCTAACAGGTATTTTACCGTGTAGAATGCGAGACGCTCAAATGTAAACCCCATTGAACACACGTAAAAGCCAAATGGTCTGCGTTTTTTTGCTGTTTCCATAAAATTCACCCTCCAATTAATATAGTTTATTCCACAAAATATGTACATATAGATATATGTATTCTTGTGAAAATCTACAGTAAATATATCATAAAACAGACCAAAGTACAACTGGCAATTTAAGAAATTTTTAAGTAATTTTACATTTTTTATAGAAATAAATGGAAGTATTTTATAGATTCTGCCCTGCATTTCTACAGTCAAAAAAAGTATTGCAGGAAAGCAACAAAAGGGATATAATATAATTGGCAAAAATTTGGTTTTGCTTTTTTACTGTTACGAGTAAGACCTATTTTAAATATGAAAGAAAATGGAGGGCTTGACTATGGGCAACATGGCAACAGAGAGTGCAGCAAGTGTTAGGGTAACTGACTTACTTGATGCAGGAAGCTTTGTTGAGATCGGCGGGGCGGTTACTGCCAGGAACACGGATTTCAACATGCAGGAAAAAGAGACTCCTGCCGATGGCGTGATCACCGGTTATGGAGTAATTGATGGAAATTTGGTGTATGTGTACAGCCAGGACGTGTCCGTATTGAACGGGGCAGTAGGCGAGATGCATGCCAGGAAGATTGCGAACATCTATGATATGGCAATGAAGATGGGAGCGCCTGTAATCGGTCTGGTGGACTGTGCAGGACTTAGGCTTCAGGAGGCGACGGATGCGCTGCATGCGTTTGGAAATCTTTATTTGAAACAGACTATGGCTTCTGGGGTAATTCCGCAGATTACGGCAATTTTTGGGACATGCGGCGGCGGCTTATCCGTTGTTCCTGCACTGACAGATTTTACGTTTATGGAGGCTGAAAAGGCAAAGCTGTTTGTAAATTCTCCCAATGCCCTTCCAGGCAACAATATTTCCAAGCTTGACACTTCATGTGCGAAGTACCAGAGCGAGGAAGCAGGTCTTGTGGACGCTGTGGGGACCCAGGAGGAGATTCTTGCCAATATCCGTGCCCTGGTGTGCATGATTCCGGGCAACAATGAGGAGAACGGCTCTTACGAGGACTGCCAGGATAGCTTAAACCGTCTCTTAGACGGGATCGAGAATGCTGTGGAGGATACGTCCATTGCCCTTTCCATGATTGCGGATGACAATGTATTTTTCGAGACGAAGCGTGATTATGCCAAGGATATGGTGACAGGCTTCATTCGTTTGAACGGCATGACTATTGGCGCGGTTGCCAACCGTACCAAGGTATATAATGAGGAGTCTGAGGTTACGGCTCAGTTTGACGGTTCTTTATCTGCTGACGGTGCAAAGAAGGCGGCAGAATTCGTAAACTTCTGTGACGCTTTTAACATTCCGGTGCTGACCCTTACCAATGTGACAGGTTTCGCGGCATGTGAGTATGAGGAGAAGAACCTTGCAAGGGAGGCGGCTAAGCTTACCTATGCATTTGCCAACGCAACGGTGCCCAAGGTGAATGTAGTGATTGGCAAGGCTTTTGGAAGCGCTTATGTCACCATGAACAGCAAGTCCATTGGAGCTGACATGGTGTATGCATGGCCGGCGGCTGAGATTGGAATGATGGAGGCGAACCTTGCCGCTAAGATTATGTATGCAGGAGCAGACGCCGATACGTTAAAAGAGAAAACTGCGGAATATAGAGAGCTGCAGTCAAGCCCGTTATCTGCTGCAAGAAGAGGCTATGTGGATACCATCATTGAGCCGAGTGAGACCAGGAAGTATGTGATCGGCGCCTTCGAGATGTTATTCACGAAGAGAGAAGACCGTCCAATGAAAAAACACGGGTCGGTTTAGAGAGGTGAGGCAAAGTGAGGAAAAAAATTAGCTTATTACTCTGTGCTGTGGCTGTCATGCTCTGCTTTACCGCATGCGGAAGCGCTCAGAAGGATGATGAGACTGAGTATAACGAATCGGCGATCGAGCAGACCACAGAGTTCATGATTCAATATTGCACCAATGCTGACGAGGCCATGCGAAAAGAATTCCGAAACATGAAAGAGCTGAACCTGGATTTCCAGTTGATGCAGTCAGGGATTCCCATTACGGCAGAGAGCTTCCTTGGCGCCCTGAATGCATGGGAAGCTGCTGAGGAGGAATGTGGAGAGTATAAAAGCCACGGTGATTTTACTTCGGAGATTACCAACGAAGGATATAAGCTCTCTGCTAACGCCAAGTTTGCGGACAGGGAAGCGACGATTAGCTTTATCTTTGACGATAAGTCTTATATGGAGTCAATGACGGTTGACGCAAAGTATTCTATGGGAGAGATTCTTGCAAAAGCAGGGATGAATACTGTCCTTGGAATGGGAACCGTGTTCGTGGTATTGATATTTATCTCTTTTTTAATCTCCCAGTTTAAGGTCATTCCGGCGTTGTTTGGCTCTAAGAAGAAAGAAGAACCGGCAAGCGCGCCAGTTGTGAGCGGGCCTTCAAGCGTTTTGGAAACGGTTGAGACGCAGGAGGCGGACGATACGGAGTTGATTGCTGTAATTGCGGCGGCGATTGCGGCGGCTAGGGAAGAAGCAGGCATGGATGAAGCTTGTGCAGGTGGTTTCTTTGTGAGAAGCATCAGGCGTCGTCCGGCAAATAAATGGAAAGCATAAGACGTAGAAGGAGGATTTTTTAAAATGAAAAATTATACGATTACAGTAAATGGCAATGTATATGATGTTACGGTAGAAGAAAACGGTGCAGGCACAGCGCCGGCAGCGGCGGCAGTGCCAAGGGCGGCAGCGGCGCCAAAGGCAGCGGCTCCGGCTCCAAAAGCAGCGCCGGCGGCAGGCGCAGGCTCTGTTGAAGTGAAGGCAGGCGCGGCAGGAAAGGTGTTCAAGCTTGAGGCAAGTGTGGGACAGAGCGTGAAGAAGGGCGACGCCGTAGTAATCATTGAGGCGATGAAGATGGAGATTCCGGTTGTGGCGCCAGAGGATGGAACGGTGGCCAGCATCAATGTGGCAGTTGGAGATGCGATTGAATCAGGCGCTGTTCTTGCCACATTAAATTAGGATAATCTTTTTGATTATCTGACACGACTGGAGGTTAAAAGATGGAATATATAACAACGACATTAGGAAACCTCGTGCAGCAGACGGCATTTTTCAGTCTTACACTGGGCAATCTGGCGATGATTGTGGTTGCATGTTTTTTCCTGTATTTAGCGATCAGGCATGGGTTTGAACCGCTTCTCCTTGTGCCGATTGCGTTCGGTATGCTTCTGGTGAATATTTTTCCGGATATCATGCTGCATGCAGAGGATGCGGCAAATGGGACGGGCGGTCTGCTCTACTATTTCTATATGCTGGATGAGTGGTCGATTCTGCCTTCCCTGATATTCCTTGGAGTAGGCGCAATGACAGACTTCGGGCCGCTGATTGCCAACCCGAAGAGTTTTCTTCTGGGTGCGGCGGCGCAGTTCGGTATCTTTGCGGCATATTTGGGAGCCATGGCAATGGGGTTCTCAGACAAGGCGGCGGCAGCGATTTCAATCATTGGCGGTGCGGACGGACCGACTTCTATTTTCCTTGCAGGTAAGCTGTCACAGACGGCGATTATGGGCCCAATCGCAGTAGCGGCATATTCCTATATGTCTCTGGTGCCGATTATCCAGCCGCCCATTATGAAGCTGCTGACCACGGAGAAGGAGCGTAAGATTAAGATGGAGCAGTTAAGACCGGTTACCAAGCTTGAGAGAATCCTGTTCCCGATTATTGTTACGATTGTAGTCTGTGTGATTCTTCCTACCACGGCTCCCCTGGTTGGTATGCTGATGCTTGGAAACCTGTTCCGTGAGTCCGGCGTGGTAAGGCAGTTGACGGATACGGCAAGCAACGCCCTGATGTATATCGTAGTTATTTTGCTTGGTACTTCCGTAGGCGCCACCACCAGTGCGGAGGCATTTCTGAACGGAGATACGATTAAGATCGTCATTCTTGGTCTGGCTGCATTCATGTTTGGTACAGCAGCAGGCGTCCTGTTTGGGAAGATCATGTGTGTCGCTACAGGCGGCAAGGTGAATCCTCTGATTGGTTCTGCCGGCGTATCTGCGGTTCCGATGGCAGCTAGGGTATCCCAGAAGGTGGGGGCGGAGGCTGATCCGACCAACTTCCTTTTGATGCATGCCATGGGGCCTAATGTAGCCGGAGTTATCGGTACAGCAGTAGCGGCAGGAACGTTTATGGCGATTTTCGGAGTGATGTAAGGTATTTAGGAACATCTATTAAAAATATGGAGGATAGAAAATGGCAGAGAAAAAACCAATTAAAATAACAGAAACCATTCTGCGTGACGCGCACCAGTCTCTGATTGCCACACGTATGACGACGGAACAGATGCTTCCCATTGTCGAGAAGATGGACAAGGTGGGGTACCACTCCGTAGAGTGCTGGGGCGGTGCCACCTTTGACGCGTCACTTCGTTTCTTAAAGGAGGATCCATGGGAGAGACTCCGCAAGTTCCGCGATGGGTTCAAGAACACCAAGCTTCAAATGTTATTCCGTGGACAGAATATTCTGGGATACCGTCCCTATGCGGATGACGTGGTAGAGTATTTTGTTCAGAAGTCTGTGGCAAACGGAATCGATGTGATTCGTATCTTTGACTGTCTCAATGACCTTCGTAACCTGCAGACAGCGGTTACGGCGGCAGTAAAGGAGAAGGCGGACGCACAGGTGGCGTTGTCCTATACGTTGGGTGATGCTTATACATTGGAATACTGGGTTGACATTGCGAAGAAGATTGAGGATATGGGCGCAACCTCCATCTGTCTTAAGGATATGGCGGGGCTTTTAGTTCCCTATAAGGCGACGGAGATGATTGAGGCCCTTAAGGAGGCAACCAGCCTTCCGATTCAGCTTCACACCCACTATACCTCTGGTGTTGCTTCCATGACCTATTTAAAGGCAGTAGAAGCAGGGGTGGATGTCATTGATACAGCTATGTCACCCTTTGCCCTTGGTACTTCACAGCCTGCCACAGAGGTTATGGTTGAGACGTTTAAGGGTACGCCTTATGACACAGGCTTTGACCAGGGACTTCTCTCAGAGATTGCGGACCATTTCCGTCCGATTCGGGACGCTGCTCTTGAGAGTGGGCTTTTGAATCCGAAGAACATGGGTGTCAATATCAAGACGCTGCTTTACCAGGTTCCGGGCGGTATGCTTTCCAACCTGACCTCTCAGCTTAAGGAGCAGAATGCAGAGGACAAGTATTACGACGTTCTGGAGGAGGTTCCGAGAGTGCGTAAAGACTTAGGAGAGCCGCCTCTTGTTACACCGTCCTCACAGATTGTTGGTACTCAGGCAGTGTTCAATGTACTGATGGGCGAGCGTTATAAGATGGCCACTAAGGAGACGAAGGATATCCTAAGCGGCAAGTACGGCGCAACCGTTAAGCCATTTGACGAGGAAGTGAAGAAGAAGGTTCTGGGTGAGAATCCGGAGGTTATTACCTGCCGTCCTGCGGACTTGATTCCTGATGAGCTGGATACTCTGCGAAAAGAGTGCGCTCAGTGGAGTCAGCAGGATGAGGATGTGCTCTCTTATGCACTGTTCCCGCAGGTCGCTACGGACTTCTTTAAGTACAGGGAGGCGCAGCAGACGAAGATTGACCAGACCATGGCGGATACGAAGAATGGAAGTTATCCGGTTTAAATTAGGATAGAGAGATGGGGAAAGGGACTGCTATTGCGGTCCCTTTTCAAATACTAATTCATAGACCTCCTGGGCTGTTTTGTCCGGATTTTGGGAAATTGCATTGTAGATCGGAAAAAGCTCGTCAGCATAAAATTCTGTTGCCGGAAAACTCTCTTGAATGTTTGGGAGACAGGCTATATAATAGTAACGGTGTAATAGATGTAGGAAAGAGGCCTTAATGCTATGCGAAGCAAGAATGAGTTGTTGAATAAGATCGAGGACGGATATCCGAAGTTCAGTAAAGGCCAGAGAAAGCTTGCTGACTTTATTAGGAAGGATTATGACAAAGCGGCGTTTCTGACAGCGGCTAAGATGGGAGAAGAGGTGGGCGTTAGTGAATCCACTGTGGTACGGTTTGCCATGGCCCTTGGTTATGACGGGTATCCGGCTTTCCAGAAGGCCCTTGGGGAAATGGTGCGGACAAAGCTGAATTCCATCCAGCGCATGGAGGTGACCTACGGCAGAATCAGCCAGGGAGAGATTCTGGCAACCGTGTTACATTCAGATATTGAAAAAATTAAGCTGACCATGGAAGCCATCGACAGAGAGACCTTTGAGATGGCTGTGGATACCATACTTAACGCAAGAAAGATTTATGTGGTGGGAATCAGAAGCTGTGCTCCCCTTGCCAGCTTCCTCTGTTTTTACCTGAATTTGGTATGTGACGGAGTGGTTGCGGTAAATACCAGCAGTCCCAGCGAGATTTTTGAGCAAATGCTCAGAATCAATGAGGAGGATGCCATTATCGGCATCAGTTTTCCAAGGTATTCCATGCGTACCCTAAAAGCCCTGGAATACGCCAGCAATCGGAAAGCCAAGGTAATCACCCTGACAGACAGCGTCCATTCGCCCATGACGCTTTACTCCTCTTGTAATCTGATTGCAAGAAGCGATATGGCTTCCATCGTGGACTCACTGGTTGCGCCCTTAAGCGTGGTAAACGCGCTGGTGGTAGCTTTGTGTATGAAGAAGCAGAAGGAAGTGATTACCACCCTTGAGACGTTAGAGGAGATTTGGGACGAGTACCAGGTATACAATAAGGATGAGCTGAATCTGGTGGGGGAGAAAATGGAGATGTCAGGCGTTGGGGAGGAGTAAGATATGAGTGAGGTTTTGGTGATAGGCGGCGGCGCAGCAGGTATGTTTGCCGCCATTGCGGCGGCAAGGAACAAACACAGGGTCTGCCTTCTTGAAAAGAATGAGAAATTAGGAAAAAAACTCTTTATCACAGGAAAAGGGAGATGCAATATTACCAACGCATGCGATATGGAGACCTTGTTCTCCTCTGTAATCAGCAATCCAAGGTTCCTGTACAGCAGCTTCTATGGATATACGAACCAGGATGTGATTCAATTTTTTGAAGGCCTTGGGGTGCCTACGAAGATAGAACGGGGAGAGAGAGTATTTCCTGTATCCGACCATTCCTCGGACGTGCTTCGAGCCATGGAAAAGGAGATGAAGCGGCTTCATGTTCAGGTCAGACTCCATACAGAGGTTGTAGGGCTCTGTGTCAGAGACGGAAGATTCGTAGAGGCAGAGCTGGCATGTGGGGAAAAGCTTGGCGGGGATGCCTGTATTGTGGCGACAGGCGGCCTTTCTTATCCGACCACCGGCTCTACAGGGGACGGATATCGTTTTGCCAGAGAATGTGGGCATACGATTACTCCGTGTATGCCGGCCCTTGTGCCGATGGAGGTAAGGGAGAGCTGGGCTGGCAGTCTGATGGGCCTTTCTCTTAGAAATGTATCAGCATCCATTTATCAGGGAAAGAAACGGCTGTTCCAGGAGTTCGGGGAGATGCTGTTTACCCATTATGGAGTCAGCGGCCCATTGATGATCAGCGCCAGCAGCTATGTGGGACAGAAGCTTAAAGATGAGGAATTAAGGCTTGAGATTGATTTAAAGCCTGCTCTAAGTGAGGAGCAGTTGGACCAGAGGGTGCGAAGGGACTTTGAGGAGAACTGTAACCGGCAGTTTAAGAATGCACTTGGAAAATTGTTCCCTTCCAAATTGCTTCCGGTTATGGTAGAATTAAGCGGAATTGCTCCAGAGAAAAAGGTTAATGTCATATCAAAGGATGAACGGATGAGATTCGTACGTCTGATCAAGCATTTGACGATGACCCTTTCGGGGCTTCGGGATTTCAATGAGGCCATCATTACCAGGGGAGGCGTTAAGACGAAGGAGGTAGAGCCAGGGACCATGGAGTCCAAGTATGTGAAGGGGCTGTACTTTGCAGGGGAGGTGCTGGATTTGGACGCGCTTACGGGAGGATTTAACCTACAGATTGCGTGGTCAACGGGATATGCGGCGGGAGGCAGCATCCCCCAGGCTGACGGGGCATCCGGTCAGTAATTAAGCTTAAGTAAAGATATTCAAACAGACAATATGTCGGAACAGGAGAAAAAGAAGATGGGATACAATGTAGCAGTAGACGGACCGGCTGGTGCGGGGAAGAGTACCATCGCCAAGCTGGTGGCAGAAAAAAAAGGGTATATTTATGTTGATACAGGCGCCATGTACCGTGGTCTTGCCATTCATTTCCTTGACAGAGGGATAAAGGCAGAGGAGACAGAAAAGGTGATTGAAGCCTGCAAGGATGCGAACGTAAGGATTTGCTATGAAAATGGTGTGCAGCAAGTCTATTTAAACGGTACGAATATTACCGGAAGGCTCAGGGATGAGGCCGTGGGCCGGATGACATCAAAGTGCTCCGTGATTCCGGCGGTCCGTGAAAAACTTTTAGACCTTCAAAGGGAACTTGCCAGAACCCAGGATGTAATCATGGACGGGAGAGACATTGGAACCTGCGTGCTTCCTGACGCAGATGTAAAGGTTTACCTGACTGCAAGCGTTAAGACTCGTGCAAAACGCCGCTACGACGAACTGACTGCAAAAGGAGAGAGCTGCGACTTTGACGAGATTGCAAAGGATATTAAGGAGAGGGATGAACGAGACATGAATCGGGCGACAGCGCCCCTTAAGCAAGCCAAGGACGCTGTCTTGGTGGACAGCTCGGACATGTCAATCGAGGAAGTAGTAGAGACCATTGCTAAGCTGTGCAGATAAAACAGGTTGAAGGAGAAAACCATGCATATTGAATTAGCGAAAACAGCCGGCTTCTGCTTCGGCGTAAAACGCGCGGTGGAGACGGTCTATGAGCAGGTTAGATGCCATAAGAGCCGCCGAATCTATACTTACGGTCCCATCATCCACAACGAGGAGGTCATAAAGGACCTTAAGAAGCAGGGGGTCTCGGTACTCCATTCTGAGGAAGAACTTTTAAAGATAGAGGACGGGGTGGTAATTATCCGTTCCCATGGAGTACCTCGACATATTTATGACTTGCTAAAGAAAAGGAACATTACCTGCGTTGACGCCACCTGCCCCTTTGTGAAAAAGATTCACAGAATTGTGGCCGAGGAAAGCGAAAAAGGCTCCCATATTGTTATCATTGGAAACAGCGTCCATCCAGAGGTGGAGGGGATTCGAGGATGGGCGAAAGACCAGGTGAGTGTCATCCAGTCAGCAGAGGAGGCAGAGCATTTTCAGGCTGAGAAAGAGGGTCAGAAAGTGTGCATTGTGGCCCAGACGACATTTAATTACAATAAATTCAAAGAATTAGTTGAAATTATTGATAAAAAGGGTTATGATATAATTGTTTTAAATACGATTTGCAATGCGACGAAAGAACGCCAGGAAGAGGCGCGCCGGATTGCAGGGAGAGTAGATGCTATGGTAGTAATAGGGGATAAGCGTAGCTCTAATACTCAGAAGTTATTTGAAATATGTAAGAATGAATGTTTGAATACGTACTATATACAGACACTTGACGATTTGGATATGAATCAATTAAGGTCCGTGGAAACAGTAGGTATTACAGCAGGGGCATCCACGCCCAATATTATAATTGAGGAGGTTCAAAATTATGTCAGAATTAACTTTTGAACAAATGTTGGAAGAGTCTTTCAAGACAATAAGAAATGGAGAGGTTGTGGATGGTACTGTCATCGATGTGAAGCCCGATGAAATCATCTTGAATATAGGTTACAAGGCAGACGGTATCATCACAAGAAGCGAGTATACGAACGAGGCGAATGCAGATCTGACTACAATGGTGTCAGTGGGGGATGCCATGACTGCAAAGGTCTTGAAGGTTAATGATGGCGAAGGTCAGGTGTTATTGACGTATAAGAGGCTTGCTGCCGAGAAGGGCAATGAAAGATTAAGAGAAGCATATGAGAATCATGAAGTATTGAAGGCTCCTGTTGCACAGATTCTCGGAGGCGGATTGAGTGTCGTAGTGGAAGAAGCAAGGGTGTTTATCCCTGCCAGCCTGGTTTCCGATACTTACGAGAAGGATCTTACAAAGTATCAGGGTCAGGAGATTGAGTTTGTGATTAGTGAGTTCAATCCAAGAAGGAACCGTGTGATCGGTGACAGAAGACAGCTTCTTGTTGCAGAGCGTGCGGAGAAGCAGAGAGAGCTTTTTGCAAGGATTCAGGCAGGCGACCGGATGGAAGGAACTGTTAAGAATGTAACGGATTTTGGCGCGTTTGTGGATCTTGGAGGAGTTGACGGGCTTCTTCATATCTCAGAGATGTCCTGGGGACGGGTTGAGAATCCGAAGAAGGTATTCAAGGTTGGCGAGAAGCTGGAGGTTATGATTAAAGAGATTCATGACACTAAGATTGCCTTGAGCCTGAAGTTCCCAGAGAGCAATCCGTGGGCGAATGCAGGGGAGAATTTTGCTGTAGGTACGGTGATTGATGGAAAAGTAGCCAGGATGACAGATTTTGGTGCATTTATTGAGCTTGCACCAGGAGTTGATGCGCTGCTCCATGTTTCCCAGATTGCAAGGGCGCATGTGGATAAGCCGTCAGACGTGCTTTCCGTAGGTCAGGAGATTACGGCGAAGATTGTAGATCTGAATGTTGCGGAGAAGAAGATCAGCCTTAGCATGAAGGTTCTGGAGAATTCTTCCGAAGATTCTTCTGATGATGGGCAGTAATAAAAAACTGAATTGTGTATAAGATTAAGGGTAGAGATCCATCGGGATTTCTACCCTATTTTACGCAAGACAGATAGCAAGGTTCCGTTAAAATTTCGACAAGATGTTCGGGGAAATATACAAGGAAATACTGGAATCTACTAGATAATTAGGGGATTTTGTTGTATAGTAGATAAAGAGAAAATAGGAAGGAAGGATAAAGGGATGGCATTGTTAACGTTTAAGGGTGGAATCCACCCGGATGACGGCAAGAGCCTGGCGAAGGATAAGGCGATTGTCGAAGTAAAACCCAAAGGGGATCTGGTGTATCCGGTTTCTCAACACATAGGCGCTCCTGCCAATCCGGTAGTAGCAGTTGGAGACCGTGTCTTAAAAGGTCAGATGATCGCGGAAGCCGGAGGGTTTGTGTCGGCGCCGATCTATGCATCGGTTTCAGGGAAGGTGAAAGCAATCGCACCCCACTTGAACCCCACAGGAGGCACTGTGAACAGCATCGTGATTGAGAACGACGGCGAGTATGAAGAAGTGGAGTATCCGGCTGTCAAGCCTTTGGAGGAGATGACAAAAGAGGAGATACTGAACACGATTGGCGCTGCCGGAGTGGTTGGTATGGGAGGCGCCGGTTTCCCCACAAGGGTGAAGCTTTCACCGAAGGAGCCGGATAAGATTGACTATATTATAGCAAACTGTGCGGAATGTGAACCATACATTACGGCGGATTACAGGTGTATGCTGGAGATACCGGAGAAGCTGGTAGGCGGCATGAAGATTATCCTCAAGCTCTTTGACAATGCAAAGGGTATCTTTGGGGTGGAGGATAATAAGCCGGATTGTATCGAGAAATTAAAAGAACTGACCAAGGATGAGCCCCGAATGGAAGTCCTTGCTCTTAAGACCAAGTATCCTCAGGGCGGTGAGCGTCAGTTAATCTACGCGACCACGGGGAGAGCCATTAACTCCGCAATGCTTCCTGCGGATGCGGGATGCGTGGTGGATAACGTGGCGACGATGATCAGTATCTATGAGGCTGTGGCAGAAGGAAAGCCGTCTATGAGCCGTGTGACAACCGTAAGCGGCGACGCTGTGAACGCGCCTGGGAATTTTAAGGTTCCTTTTGGTCTGAACCAGGCAGAGCTGATTGAGGCTGCAGGGGGCTATAAGAGCGAGCCTGAGAAAGTAATTTCCGGCGGTCCGATGATGGGCTTTTCCATGTTTTCATTGGAGGTGCCGATAACGAAGACGTCCTCATCAATCCTCTGTCTTACAAAGGATGAGGTGGCAAAGTTTGAGCCGACGGCGTGTATCAACTGCGGACGATGTGTGGATGCCTGTCCCAGCCGTCTGATTCCGTCAAGGCTTGCGGATTACGCAGAGCATCATAACGAGGAGGCATTCACGAAGCATGAAGGCTTAGAGTGTATGGAATGTGGCTCCTGTAGCTTTGTATGTCCGGCGAAGCGGCCCTTAAAGCAGGCTATTGGCTCGATGAGAAAGATTGCGCTGGCAAACCGCAAGAAGAAATAAAGAATTTAATAGAAGAGGAAGAGGTGAACAAACGTGAGTGAGAACAAGTTGAAAATGTCATCTTCACCACACATTCGTTCCAAAGTTACTTCAAGCAATATCATGCTCTATGTGACGATTGCGCTGCTGCCGGCTTCTGCTTTCGGTGTATGGAACTTTGGAGTGTCAGCCCTCGTGATGCTGATCTGTACCACAGCATCCGCGGTCCTGACGGAATACATATATGAGAAATTAATGCACAAGAAGATCACGATTAACGATTACAGTGCGGTGGTTACCGGATTGCTGCTTGGCCTTAACATGCCGGCGTCCGCACCCTGGTGGATGGGTGTACTGGGCGGCATCTTCGCAATCCTGATCGTGAAGCAGCTTTTTGGAGGTCTGGGTCAGAACTTCATGAATCCGGCTCTTGGCGCAAGGTGCTTCCTGCTGATTTCATTTACCAGCCAGATGACCACCTTCATCTATGACGGCGTGACGGGTCCTACCCCGCTTGCTCAGTTAAAGAGCGGCGAGATGGTAGACAGCATGAGCATGCTGATTGGACGGATTCCAGGAACCATTGGTGAGACGTCCGTAATTGCCATTGTGGTCGGCGCTATATTCCTGATTCTTATGGGAATCATTGATCTTCGGATTCCAGGGACTTATATCGCGACCTTTGTGGTATTTATCGGTATTTTCGGACATTTTGCGAATCCCGACGTGGGATTCTTTGATCCACAGTATATTACCGCGCATCTTTGCGGAGGCGGTTTGATGCTTGGCGCATGGTTCATGGCGACCGATTACGTAACTTCACCCATCACGAAGAAGGGACAGCTTGTGTATGGCGCCCTTCTTGGTATTCTGACAGGTTTATTCCGTCTCTTTGGCGGTTCTGCGGAGGGTGTATCTTATGCGATTATTATCAGTAACCTTTTAGTGCCGTTAATCGAAAGGGTTACTCTTCCAAAACCATTTGGTAAAGGAGGAGAGAAATAATGAATAAAATATTAAAGAATACATTGATTCTGACAGCGATTACATTGGTTGCAGGGCTGGGACTCGGATTGGTGTACGAGGTCACCAAGGCTCCTATTGCCCAGGCTCAGGAGACTGCCAAGAAAGAGGCGTGGCAGAAGGTATTTCCAGAGGCGGACATCAACGATTTTGAGCAGATAGAGATTGACCAGGCTGCGGCAGACCAGGCCCTTGCCGATATGGGTGTAAACGGAACCGTGGATGAGGCTTGTACCGTAGGCGATTTGGGCTATGTTGTTACGGCTACGGATAAGAATGGCTTTGGTGGAAGCATCCAGGTAACTGTGGGCATTACCAGCGACGGCACAGTGAACGGAGTATCAATCCTGTCCATCAACGAGACGGCGGGTCTTGGAATGAAGGCCACAGAAAGCTCATTCTATGGACAGTATGAAGGAAAACAGACAGAGAAGTTTGTGGTATCCAAGGACGGCGGGGACGGAGAGCCGATCGACGCGTTAAGCGGCGCAACCATCACGTCCAGGTCTGTGACAGGCGCAGTCAATGCGGCTCTTGGATATTATCAGGCTGCATTTCAATAGGAGGTAGAAAGATGAATAATTGTACCGAAAGAATCTATAACGGTCTGGTCAAAGAAAACCCTACCTTCGTCCTGATGTTGGGTATGTGTCCGACCCTGGCGGTAACCACGTCCGCCATTAACGGTGTAGGTATGGGCCTGTCTACGACGGTCGTACTTGTACTGTCTAATATGCTGATTTCCATGCTGCGTAAGATTATTCCGGATTCCGTTAGAATGCCGGCGTTCATCGTAGTGGTGGCTTCATTTGTAACGATTGTACAGTTCCTTTTAGAAGGCTTTGTTCCCAGCCTCTATGCATCCTTGGGACTTTACATTCCGCTGATTGTTGTAAACTGTATCATCCTTGGCCGTGCTGAGAGTTATGCGTCTAAGAATCCAGTTATGCCGTCCATCTTCGATGGTATCGGTATGGGTCTGGGATTTACCGTGGGCCTAACTGCCATCGGTATTGTCCGTGAGGTGATTGGTACGGGCGCAATCTTTGGACAGCAGCTTCTTCCTCTTGCAGATGCTGCGGCAGGAAAAGGAGGCTATGTGCCAGTTACCATCTTCATCCTTCCTCCGGGAGCATTCCTGGTGCTTGCATTCCTGGTTGCATTACAGAATAAGGTAAGGAATAATGCGGCTCGTAAGGGCAAGAAGGTAGTAGAAGCAGCAGGCTGTGGAGAAGGCTGTGCATCCTGCGGTAATGGCGCGTGCAGCGGAAAAGTTTTCCCGACAGGAAATGAAAAGTAGGAGGGGTACATAGATGAAAGAATTATTGATTATTGCAATCGGATCTGCTCTCGTGAATAACGTTGTACTCAGCCAGTTCCTGGGAATCTGTCCCTTCCTGGGCGTATCCAAGAAGGTGGATACTGCGGCCGGAATGGGCGGTGCGGTAGTATTCGTTATCACGATAGCGTCACTTGTTACTAGCTTAATCTACAAATTTATCCTGATGCCCTTGGGATTTGAATACTTACAGACGATTGTATTCATTTTGATTATTGCGGCTTTGGTTCAGTTTGTTGAGATGTTCTTAAAGAAGGCAATGCCGCCCCTATACAATGCGTTGGGCGTGTATCTGCCGCTTATCACAACAAACTGTGCGGTACTCGGTGTGGCTTTGACCAACGTACAGAAGGAATACAGCGTTCTTCAGGGTGTGATTAACGGTATCGGAACATCTGTCGGATTCTTAATCGCCATTGTAATTATGGCTGGAATCCGTGAGAAGATTGAGTACAATGACATTTCAGAGTCCTTCCAGGGAACGCCCATCGTGCTGGTAACAGCCACCCTTATGGCGATTGCGTTCTGTGGATTCTCAGGACTGATATAGGAGGGGCAGACAATGAGTGTTACAGGTATTATAATTGCTGCTGTGATCGTGGGCGGCACCGGTTTATTCATTGGTGTGTTCCTGGGAGTTGCAGGCAAGAAATTTGCGGTAGAAGTAGACGAGAGAGAAGAAGCCATCACAGGTGTGCTTCCTGGAAATAACTGCGGCGGCTGCGGATACGCAGGATGCTCTGGCCTTGCGGCAGCTATCGTTAAAGGCGAGGCGGAGATTAGCGGATGTCCGGTAGGCGGCGCGCCGGTGGCGGAGAAGATCGGTGCGATTATGGGCGTGGAGGCAGGCGCTGCGGCACGTCAGGTTGCGTTTGTCAAATGTGGGGGAACCTGTGATAAGGCAGGAAAAGACTATGAGTATTATGGCCTGAATGACTGTGTTATGGTGAATATGATGCAGGCAGGAGGCCCGAAGTCCTGTAATTACGGGTGTCTTGGCGAGGGAAGCTGTGTGAAGGCTTGTCCTTTTGACGCCATCCATATCGTGGACGGGGTTGCCCTTGTGGATAAGGACGCATGTAAAGCCTGCGGCAAGTGTATCGCGGCATGTCCAAAGAAGCTTATTGAGCTTGTTCCTTATGACCAGAAGCATCTGGTACAGTGCAGCTCAAGGGATAAGGGCAAAGACGTGATGAAGGCTTGTTCTGTTGGGTGTATTGGATGTAAGATGTGCGAGAAGGTCTGTGAGTCTGATGCAATTAAGGTGGAGGGCAACGTTGCCCATATTGATCCGGAGAAATGTACAGACTGCGGCAAGTGTGCTGAGAAGTGTCCAAAGAAGATTATTATGTAAAATCTTTCGATGATGAGGAGAATAGAACAGCAGCCGATGAAAAGAACTTTCATACAGACAGTGCAAAACGCTTTCAGATTGTTATGGAAAGATATCAAAGATATAAAATGGGCGATTATTGTAGTAATCGCCTATTTTGTATTGGCGAAAAATTATCTGTACAGCCTGTGTCCGATGGTGGTTATTACAGGCTTCCCATGTCCGGGATGCGGACTTACCAGGGCGGGGGTTAGGCTCCTTCGGCTGGATTTTGCAGGAGCGTTTCAAATCCATCCTTTCATTTATCCTATTGTGGTCTGTTTGGGAATCCTTGGGTGGAATCGTTATATCAGGAATCGTAGGATGGGGACAGGGCTTAAGCTTTTGTCAGCGATTATTTGTATTCTGATGATTTTGTTTTATATCTGGAGAATGGTGTGTTATTTTCCCCAAGAGCCGCCTATGAGTTATTATGGAAGGAATTTATTAAGGTTTTTTCACAAAGCTGTTTACTGATTGAAATTATGCTGTTTCCGTGGTAAAATGAATATTAAAGTAATCAGAGCAGTACGAGGAGGATGTACGATGGAAAATAATTATGATAATACACCAAAAGAGACTGACAGCTCCAGCCAGCCTGTTAGTGATTCCAATGGAGGACAGTTGAATTCAGACTTGACGGTCAGTCAGCAGGACAAAGGCGTAGATACGAAGGGCCAGTATACAGATCCCAATGCAGGAGCGCAGCCTGATCATTCTCAGCAATATCCATACAGCAATCAGAATAACTATAACTACAATCAGCAGAACAATGGTTATCAGTATGGCCAGAATGGTCAGAACAGTGGTTATAATTATAACCAGAACCAGAATTACAGTCAGTATCAGAATTATAATCAGAATAACAATTATAATTATCAGGACAACTATAGCTACAATACGGGCAATCAGCACAATCAGATGTATGAGCCAGGGCAGGATACGACTCCCATGACCATGGGAGACTGGCTTCTTACTCTTTTGGCGGCCATGATTCCATGTGTGGGCATTATATTATATTTTGTGTGGGCGTTCAGCAAGACCACGAATGTGAACCGCAGGAATTTCTGTCGGGCCCAGTTGGTCATCATGGGTGTGGTGCTGGTTATCTACATTATTTTCTTTGCGCTGTTTGGCTCTGTGCTTTTTAGCGCTGGAAGCTGGTATTATTAAACATTTGCATGCAAAAACCTTCCCAGAGAAATCTGTGAAGGTTTTTTGTCATATCTGGGAAAATCCAGACAATATTCTGTTATTTTAGCTTATGCTGAAAATTCTTGGAGTAGTGAATCTTATTGTCGTTGGTAATAAAGACGGCGTCCACATTGTCTAACTGCTCAATCAGCCGCATACTCTTGTCGTAGCCCAGCAGGAAACAGGTGGTGCTTAAGGCGTCGGCTGTGAGGGAGGAATTGGTAATAATGGTGACGCTGGTTAAGTTATTTTCGCAGGGATAACCTGTGTTCGGGTCCAGTATGTGGTGATACAGCTTGCCGTCTGCCTCGAAATAGCGCTGGTATGTGCCGGAGGTAACGACAGATTTGTTGGAAATCCGTACAGAGGTAATGGGTTCTCCAGTCATGTCAAAGGGCTTCTGGATACCAATGTTGTAGTCAGAACCGTCCAGCCGGCTTCCCATAGCGAGAACATTTCCACCGAGATTAATGACAGCGTGTTTGACCCCCTGCTCTTTGAGATACTTTTTCAAGATATCTGCGATGTAGCCCTTGGCAATACCGCCCACGTCGATTGAGGCGTAAGGGTCCAGGAGACGGACTGTGTTGCCGTCTATGAGGATATTTTTGTAATCTACATGGCTTGCTGCCTCGTAGATCGCCTCCGGCGCCGGCAAAGCAGGGGCTTCTGCATGAAAATCCCACAGGTTGGATACAGGGGCGATGGTGACGTCAAAGGCGCCGTTGGACAGATCACCGTAGTAGATTGCTTTCCTCAAGAGAGTGACAGTCTCGTCGGAGACTTCTACGGAATTGCCACCGGCGCTGTTAATACGGGAAATCTCACTGTCTTCTATCTTGTTCGAGAACATGGCGTGATACTTTTTGCAAATATTTTCACAGCCCTTCAGCACTTCTTCATCGGCTCTGTCAAGAATCTCGATTCGGACCACTGTATCAAAGAGAGTGTCGGTATAGACTTGATTTTGCTCTTTCTTAAGTCCCGAACAGCCAGATAGAAGAAGTGTGGCGGATACAAGCAATGCGGTAAGTTTTTTATATTTCATAAATACACCTCGTTTCATAAATCATTATAGCGTAGGTGAGGGCTTCAATCAAACTCTTTTTTATATGAAATCTAATTATTGAATTGCATGGTACAAGATTGCATAAATATTCATATGTATAAGGGAAATCTCTTATAAAATCGAACATGTGGTTGCAGAACAGGATTTCTTGTGTTAGAATGTTATAGAGAAAATAATGAGGTTGATGTTTATGAAGAATGGTTTGAAGAAAAAGGACTGGATTCTAATTGCGGTGATCCTGTGTGTGGCGGGGCTTACCGTCCTTGTCCATACGTTTATCGGCGGTGCGGGCGCCAACAGGGTGATCGTTAAGATAGAGGGTGCGATTGAAGGAATATACAGCCTGTCGGAAGACAGGGAGGTAGAGATAAATGGAGGCACGAACCTGCTGAAGATTAAGAATGGGGAGGCGTCTATGAGCTGGGCGGACTGTTCAGACCAACTGTGCGTTCACCAGAAGCCAGTATCTTTGAACCGTGAGAGTATTATCTGTCTTCCCAATAAGGTGGTTGTGGAGGTGGAGTCCAGTGGGAACAGGGAATTTGACGCTGTGACGAACTGATGAGATTTTCGGTTTTGCAGTAGGAAGGTTTTCATATAGACGGTTTTCACATAGGAGGGACATTTTTGAAAAGCAAGGTGGCATATTTTGGGGTATTTACGGCGCTGGCGTTAATCTTTAGCTATGTGGAGACGCTGATACCGTTTCATTTCGGCGTTCCGGGGATGAAGCTTGGGCTTGCGAACCTGATCATCGTGATTGCGCTGTATAAGATGGGCTTTTGGGAGGCCTTCCTTTTGTCCATAGTGCGGGTGCTCCTTACCGGCTTTTTGTTTGGAAATTATTTCAGCATTATTTACAGCCTGGCAGGGGCTTTCTTAAGCCTTTTGGTGATGGCAGGGCTTAAGCGGACTCGCGGATTTAGCGTAATGGGGGTGAGCGTTGGCGGAGGTGTGTTCCATAATATTGGACAGCTTATTGTGGCGATGCTGGTGGTGGAGACGTTCAGCGTAATCTACTATGTGCCGGTGCTTCTGATTGCCGGACTTGTGACAGGACTTCTGATAGGGATTGCGGCGAATGAGATGTTGGAGAGGCTTAAGAATCTTAAGTTATGATATGCGTCTGCTGCTTTTACTGGTTAAAAAGAGGGAGGAATGGTATGATATCATATTTAAGAGGGACGCTTGCTGCGTTGGAGGAGGATAAAGTAATCATAGATGTGGGGGGCGTTGGCTATGGAGTTTATATGTCCGGTTCGTCCATGGGGCGCCTTCCGTCTGTGGGAAGTGAAGTGAAGCTTCATACATATCTTAATGTGAAGGAGGATGCCATGCAGTTGTATGGGTTTCTTTCACGGGATGATTTGTCTGTGTTTAAGCTGCTGATTGGGGTTAATGGGATTGGGCCCAAGGGAGGGCTTGGAGTCTTGTCAGCGTTAAGTCCTGATGATCTGCGGTTTGCGGTGCTGGCCAATGATGTGAAGGCAATCTGTGCCGCACCAGGGATAGGGAAGAAGACGGCGGAGAAGCTGATTTTAGAGCTTAGGGACAAGCTTGAGCTTTCGGATGCTTTAGAGCATATTGCTTCTGCTTCTGATGTGTCTGGGGGGACAGAAACATATGGCCAGGTTCAGGGCGAGGCTGTCCAGGCTCTTGTGGCCCTTGGATATGGCAGTACAGAGGCATTGAGGGCAGTCAAGAAGGTGGAAGTGGGGGAAGCTATGGAGGCGGAGGACGTGCTGAAGCTGGCATTAAAGTATATGTCTCTTTAAATGCAGAGCTTATGGAAGGCACATCATGGCGCAGGCGCTTCAAAGTAAAAATAATGAGGGTGAGTTTTGAAAATGGGCAGACGAATTATTACGACGGAGAATCTGGATGAGGATGTTAAGATTGAGAATCATCTGCGTCCGCAGATGCTTGCGGATTATATCGGACAGGAGAAGGCGAAGGAGACGCTTAAGATCTATATTGAGGCGGCAAAGGCAAGGGAGGAGCCTTTGGATCATGTGCTGTTCTATGGTCCGCCGGGGCTTGGCAAGACCACCCTTGCGGGAATCATTGCCAACGAGATGGATGTGAATCTTAAGATTACTTCCGGTCCTGCCATCGAGAAGCCAGGGGAGATGGCCGCGATTCTGAATAATCTGCAGGAGGGCGACGTGTTGTTTGTGGACGAAATACACCGCTTAAACCGGCAGGTGGAAGAAGTGCTCTATCCGGCAATGGAGGATTACGCTATTGACATTATGATTGGGAAGGGAGCCAGTGCAAGGTCTATCCGCTTAGAGCTTCCGAAGTTCACCCTTGTGGGTGCCACCACCAGGGCGGGGATGCTGACGGCGCCCCTTAGGGACCGTTTTGGTGTGGTGAACCGAATGGAGTTCTATACAGTGGAGGAGTTAAAGACCATTCTTTTGCGCTCTGCAAAGGTGTTGGAGGTGGGCATTGACAGTAAGGGAGCAGATGCGCTGGCCAGGCGCTCAAGAGGGACGCCGCGGCTTGCCAACAGGCTTCTAAAGCGTGTGCGGGATTTTGCACAGGTCAAGTATGACGGCTACATTACAGAGGAGGTGGCGAACTATGCCCTGGATCTTCTGGATGTGGATAAGGAGGGGCTGGACCAGACGGACAGGCGGCTATTGCTGGTAATGATTGAAAAGTTCTTAGGGGGACCTGTGGGGCTTGATACTCTGGCTGCTGCCATTGGAGAGGATGCAGGAACCATTGAGGATGTCTATGAACCATACCTTCTGATGAATGGATTCATTCAGCGGACGCCAAGAGGAAGGATTGTGACGGACCATGCATACCGCCATCTTGGAATTTCCCGCGAAATTATTGAAAAATAGTTGGTTTTTGGAGAAGTATCGTTTATAATAGAGTGAGAGTCGAAAAACTGTGGCTGACAGTTTTTCGTATACTAAGGCATAAGAATTTCGAGGAGGCTTCTAATGGCATCATCAAAAAACTTTACAGAAGTATTAATAGGGGGCAAGGTATTCACCCTGAGCGGTTTTGAGAGTGAAGAATATCTGCAGAAAGTATCGACCTATCTGAATCATAAGATTGAGGAGTGCAGTAACAGTGACGGATACCGGAAGCAGAGTGCCGAGACCAGAAGCATTTTGCTGGCGCTGAATATTGCAGATGATTATTTTAAGGCAAAGAAGCAGGGCGGCACACTGGAAAGTGATATAGAGGCAAAGGATAAAGAGATGTATGATCTGAAGCATGAATTGATTTCTGTTCAGATCAAGCTGGAAAATGCAGAAAAGTCTATGGACAAGCTCAAGGAAGAAAATAAGGAATTTCAGATGAAGATTGTCCAGCTTGAAACGGAGATAAAGAATAATCGTAAGAAATAGGCTGTCTTTTGACAGCCTTTTTTAAGGAAGTGGTAACGAGTCTTAAACCAGGCTTATATGGGGCGAAGGAAGGGACTTTTAGGACAAGCTTAAGGGAGGGTATATGATTGACAGACAGATTGAGATACTTGCGCCGGCCGGCTCCTTAGAGAGCTTAAAGGCTGCCGTCTGTGCGGGGGCGGACGCAGTCTATATCGGGGGGACAAGGTTTGGAGCGAGAGCATATGCGAAGAATTTGACCGAGGACGAGCTGCTTTGGGCCATTGATTATGTACATATCCATGGGAGGCGTATTTATCTGACCGTGAATACGCTTTTGAAAGATTCCGAGACAGAGGAGCTTTATGAATATCTCCTTCCCTATTATCTTAAGGGGCTTGACGGTGTAATCGTCCAGGATATGGGGGTGTTGGAGTATTTGCGCAGATATTTTCCAGAGCTTAATGTCCATGGGAGTACCCAGATGACCATTACAGGGGCGGACGGGGCGGAATTTTTAAAAAGACAGGGCGTGGTGCGGGTTGTGCCTGCAAGAGAATTATCCCTTAATGAGATTCGCCGTATGAAGGAGCAGACGGGGATAGAGATTGAGTGCTTCGTCCATGGAGCCTTGTGTTACTGTTATTCAGGACAGTGCCTTTTAAGCAGCATGATCGGCGGCAGAAGTGGCAATCGGGGACAGTGCGCTCAGCCTTGCCGACTTCCCTGGCAGGCAGAGGGGAGAAAGGCTGAAGATTTGATGAGCCTTAAGGATCTGTGTACCATTGATATGCTTCCAAAGCTTATTGAAGGGGGGATTGACTCCTTCAAGATTGAGGGCAGGATGAAGCAGCCGGATTACGTGTACACTGTGACAAGCATTTACCGGAAATATGCAGATCTTTATTTTGAGAAGGGCATAAAAGGTTATAAGGTGGAAAAGGCTGACCAAGACAGGCTCTATGGCGTTTATCAGCGCAGAGGGTATACGGATGGATATTATGGGCGTCATAACGGAAAAGAGATGGTTTCCTTTCAGCGTATGTCAGGGGAGAAGGAGGAAAACCACCTTCAGGAATTTAAAATACAAGAAAAAATTAATGGTAATTTAATACTTACTGCGGGAGAGCGTGCTAAACTGGTATTAACCTATCATGATTTAAAGGTAGAGTGCAAAGGCGGGACAGTACAGCCTGCCATGCGGCAGCCCTTGGATGTGGAGAGAACGGAAAAACAGATGCGAAAGACCGGCGGCACAGAATTTCGGTTTGAGAAGTTTTGGGTAGAGATGGACGGGGAGTGCTTCCTTCCTGTGCAGGCGTTAAATGAGCTGCGAAGGGATGGGCTTCAAAGGCTTACGGAGGCGATTCTGGACAAATACCACAGGAAGGAGTCAGAAGCGCCTGCCTGTAAAACGGGTGAACAAGGTTTGGACTTAGAATTGAAAGGCTGTAAGGAGGATGGCAGAAGGCTTGGCCTATGTGAAATCAAGGATGAAGATCCGCATCTTGGAGTACAGAAAGAGTACAAGCCATATCTGTCCTGTGTTGTTTTGACCTTCCCTCAGCTTAAGGCTGTCATTGACTGTGGAAATATAGGGACGATATACATAGATGATGAACTTGGCGTGCAGGAGCCGGTTAGGCAATATCTGTCCAAGTACAGAAAGGCCCATCGGTATTTTCTGGCAATGCCCCACATTTTCCGTATGGCGGATATGAAGGGCTGGGAGGATTTTTATGGCGAGATGGAGAGCTTTTATGACGGTGTTCTTCTTCGCAACTGGGAAAGCTACCAGTGGCTTTTGAGTCGTGGTTATAAGAAAGACATTTGTTCTGACTCTAACCTGTATGTATTTAACAGATATGGCAAGACTTTTATGAAGAAGCAGGGAATTAGCCGGTTCACGGCTTCGGCTGAGCTAAACGTAAGAGAGCTTAAGAGGCTTGGAATCCAAGAAGCAGCATTACAGGTCTATGGATATCAGCCAGTCATGGTGACGGCAAACTGTATCCAGAAGACAACAGGAAGATGTCAAAAGGAGGAAGGGGTCGCTTTTCTGACTGACCGCTATCAGAAACGGTTTGCGGTAAGGCGGTGCTGCCGCTATTGTTATAATGTGATTTACAACAGCGCCCCTTTGTTCCTTGCGGATAAGGAGCCAGAGATCAGAGGGCTTATGCCGGAAGAACTAAGGCTTGATTTTACCATAGAAACAAAGGAGCAGGTGCGGGAAATCACGAGGCTTTATGAGGAGGCATTCCTTTTTTGCCAGGATGTGGCGCCGCCCCAGGGGGAATATACGAGAGGGCATTTTAAAAGGGGAGTAAAGTAGGTGAAGATTTGGTAAATATTATTATTGAATTATCAAAATATTTAATGATCGTGCTGCTTACCATGTATACATATCTGTGTTTCAGCATTTTTGGGTATAGTGATCCGGACAGGCAGAGAAGTATGCTAAGAAGGCAGAATGTTCTGATGTTTATGATCCATATCAATGCATTTATGGTGATGTATCTTGAAAAGGAGGACATCAAGATTCTTGCATTTTATGTGATACAGGTGATATTATTTATCACAACTATAACGCTGTATACGAATATTTATCCCAAGTCCTCCAGACTGGTGGTGAATAATATGTGTATGCTGCTTTGTATCGGTATGATCATACTGGCCAGGCTCAATTATGAGAAGGCTGTGAAGCAGTATGTCATTGCAGCAGGGGCGATTGCGGTCAGTATGGCGGTTCCGGTCATAATTCGGAAGTTTAAGAAGCTGTCAGAATGGAGAAATCTGTATGCCGTTGCCGGAATTGCATCCCTTGCCATTGTCGTGGTAGTTGGGCGGGTGTCCTACGGGGCGAAGCTTGGGTTCACGGTTGCAGGAATCAGCATCCAGCCGTCAGAGCTGGTGAAGATTATTTTCGTGTTTTTTGTGGCATCCAGCTTCAAGATGTCGCTGGAATTTAAGAATATTGTGATAACCACGGCTCTTGCAGCCTTCCATGTGCTGATTCTCGTGGTGTCTAAGGATTTGGGGGCAGCCTTGATTATTTTCGTGGTGTATTTGGCCATGCTCTATGTGGCGACTCATCAGTTCCTGTATGTTGCCGCCGGACTTGGCGCAGGCAGCGTGGCGTCAGTGGGCGCCTATTACTTGTTCAACCATGTGAGAACCAGGGTAGAGGCATGGAGAGATCCCTTTGCGGTCTATGACAACGGAGGATATCAGGTTGCCCAGTCCCTTTTTGCCATCGGTACAGGCGGATGGTTTGGAATGGGGCTGTTCCAGGGGATGCCGGAGAAGATTCCTGTTGCGGATGAGGATTTTATCTTTTCCGCCATATCAGAGGAGATGGGATTAATATTTGCCCTGTGCATCATTCTCATCTGTGTCAGTTGTTATGTAATGTTCCTAAATATTGCCATGCAGCTTCACAATATGTTCTACAAGATGGTGGCTCTTGGACTTGGGACCTGTTATATTTTCCAGGCTTTCCTGAATATCGGGGGAGTGACCAAGTTCATCCCGTCTACGGGAGTGACGCTGCCGCTTGTAAGCTATGGAGGAAGCTCGCTGCTTAGCACGCTGGTTATGTTTGCTATTATTCAGGGATTATATATAGTAAGGGAAGACGAGGAAGAGGATATTGAGAGAAGAAAAAAGGAAAGGCTACGAGCAAAGAGAGGCCCAGAAGCGGGTGTGGGCAGACCGAGAAAGACAAGAGATGTCCCGGAAAGAGAGAAAAGAAGCCGACCGCCAAGACCGGAAAAAGAACAAGGCAAAGCGCGCAAGGAACAAAGAGTTCGCTAGGGTCACGTATATTTTCGTCGCGCTGTTTCTGGCTATGATGGGATATATCAGTTATTTCCAGGTTACAAGGAGTAAGGAGTACATCCAAAGCCCCTACAATGCCAGAAAAGATTCCTATGCGGAGCGGGTGGTGCGGGGAAATATTCTGGACAGGAGCGGGAACGTACTGGCCAGGACGCTGGTGTCTGAGGACGGAACCGAGACGAGGGAGTACCCTTATGGCAATATGTTTGCCCATACGGTGGGCTACAGCGACCACGGCAAATCAGGGCTCGAATCTGTGACGAATTTTGAACTTTTGACATCCAATGCATTTTTTCTTGAGAAATTAAAAAATGAGTTCCAGGACAAGAAGAATATGGGGGACAGCGTGGTTACCACGCTGGACGCAAATCTACAGCAAACGGCATATCAGGCCATGGGGAACGCTAAGGGAGCAGTTGTGGTGATGGAGCCGAGCACAGGCAAGATACTGGTGATGCTCTCAAAGCCGGATTTTGACCCGAATAGGCTGTCGGAGGATTGGGAATACTTGAATACAGATGTTAATAGCGCGCTTCTGAATCGCGCCACCCAGGGGCAGTACGCGCCTGGCTCTACCTTCAAGGTGATTACAGCCCTTGAGTATATGCGGGAGAATCTGGGAGCTTCGAGTTACAGCTATAACTGCGGCGGGGCCATTGAGCAGGACGGGACGACGATCCATTGCTTCGGCGGAAATGTCCATGGGCAGGTGTCTTTTGCGGACAGTATTGCATATTCCTGTAATACCTCTTTTTGTAATATTGGGCTTTCGTTAGATATGGGCAGATTTAAGAAGACATCTAAGGAGTTGTTGTTCGACTCAAAGCTTCCTTCTGTTCTGCCTTATAGTAAGAGTAAGTTTATGCTGGATACAGGGGCCACCAGCGCGGATAAGATGATGACTGCCATGGGCCAGGGCAAGACCCAGGTTAGCCCCTATCATATGGCATTGGTGACATGCGCCATCGCCAACGGCGGGATTCTTATGAAGCCGTATCTTGTGGATTCGATTACGAACTATACTGGACAGGAGGTGGATAAGAACCTTCCGGAAGAGTATAAGACGCTGATGACGGCGGACGAGGCAGCGCAGCTTAAGCAGTATATGACGGGTGTGGTGGAGTACGGGACGGCAACGGTGCTTCGGGGCCAAAGCTACACGGCGGCAGGAAAGACCGGAACGGCGGAGTACAGCTCTGACAAGGAGAAGGACCATTCCTGGTATATTGGTTTAACCAATGTGGACAACCCTGAGCTGGTAATCAGTGTGATTATCGAATCCTCTGATGGGGAAGGGAAAGCCGTCAATGTGGCGAAGCAGGTATTTGACGCCTATTATTAAGTTTTTTGATATTTTAGTGTACAAGAGGGGCGGAATATGAGATACTATAAACATCTATATGTGGCGGAGGGGCTTCGGAAAAAGGAGAAGATCATCCGTAAGCTTAACAATAATAAACTGCAAATGAATATCCATGTCATAACTTTGGCGAATAATGAGAAGAATCAGTTGGAGATCTATCATTCCATGGTCTTTTTACAGCCGAATTTTCCTCATGACGACTTATTTGTGGTCGGACTTGCAAAAGGTTATGAAGATGCGGTAGAAATGGTGGAAGAAATCGCTCAGGAAGTGTATAATAAGACAAAAGGGGCAGACATTCGTTCCTATATATTAGAGAGAGAACAGGAAGAGTAAGATGCTACATATTCTATTGCTTATCTTGAAAATCATAGGGATTATAATTGCAGTAATACTGGGGATACTTGTATTACTGGTTTGTGTCGTTCTTTTTGTTCCGGTCAGGTATGACATGGAGGCCGTATCAAAGGGCACATTTGCCAAAACCTGTATGAAAGCTAAAGTGACGTGGCTTTTACATCTGGTCAGAGTGAATCTGTGCTATGAGGACAAGGTGTTTTCCTGGCAGGTTCGGGTTGGGTGGAAGAAGATACAAAGCGGTCAGGAAGAAAAAAAGACTATAGAAGCAGAGGTGAAGACATATGATGAAGAAGTGGACGAGGATTGGGAAGAAGAACTTCAACAAGAGCCGGTCTCTTTTGGGTTTGGTTCGGAAGAAGCCGGTAAGAGGCATCGGGAAGTTCTGGAAGAAGAAAAGGGTAAGCCCGTTAAAGAGCCTGAGGAAAAACGGGAAGGTTCTGTGGAAGGGCTCCAAGAAAGGCACAGGCATCATTCAGAAGGGCCTGAAGAAAAACGGGAAGGTTCTGTGGAAGGGCTTGAAGAAAAACAAAAGGTTTGGGGTGCGTCTGGCAGAGATGTGCGGAATTCGTCCAAAGAGCCGGAGCAGCTGGTGGACGAGCTGGAACGGGAGATGGAACGGGTTCTTGAGGCCGAAAAAGATATGGAGGAAGAAGAGTCCGCTGATTGTAAGGAACGGCAGGAAGATTGGGAAGCTGACCAGCAGGAATGGAAGATGGCTTCTGAAGACAGCGGGGAAGAACGGGAAACGGATTATGAGGGAAGTGAAGAAGAAGGGACCGGAATATGGCAGAAGGCTGCAGGCATCTGTCAAAGCATTTACCAGAAGATAGCCAATCTGTACCGCAAGATTGCTGGGATACCGGAGAAGATTGGCAGTACCGTAGAGGGGCTTATCCAAAAGGTTCAGGGATTGCTGGAAAAGAAGGATAAGATCATAGAGTTTCTCTCGGACGAGATTCATCAGACAGCATTTATGAAGGCAAGGGATGAAGTGCTTTTCCTGCTTCGCAGGCTGAAGCCTGGGACAATTCAGGCGGATATCCGCTATGGATTTGACGATCCGTCCCTGACTGGTAAGGTTCTGGCTGGACTTAGCATGTGTTATCCCTTCTTGGGCGACGATGTGGATATTCATCCGGATTTTGAGAAAAGGGTGTTTGACGGGCAGCTAAAGATTGCAGGGCGGCTTCGGGCAAGCTATTTTTTGAAGCTATTGTGGAAACTTGTGTGGAGTAAGGAAGTGCGCATGACCTACCGTCATGTGAGAAATTTTGAATTATAAGCAGTAGGAGGAATCGGATTATGACGGATCATCAATTTAAGGGAACAGTGGAGGCTTTGTTTAACGGAATGGATGGGGTAATCTCATCTAAGACTGTGGTAGGAGAAGCAATCCATATCGGGGATACCATCATCCTTCCTCTGGTGGATGTGTCTTTTGCCGTGGGCGCAGGAGCATTCAACGGGGACAAGAAGGAGAAGGGCGCAGGCGGGCTTGGCGGTAAGATTACTCCCAGTGCGGTGCTTGTAATTCAGAATGGACATACGAAGCTTGTGAATGTCAAGAATCAGGATACCATGACGAAGATTTTGGACATGGTGCCGGATATGATTGACCGTTTTGGGTCCAAAAAAGAAGATAAGATGACAGAGGATGAGGTGATGGACATCTTAGATTCGGCACAGGATGACCAGTAGGTTTTATAATATTGCCAGGTATTTAGAAGAACGGAGGCATTTTTTTAAGGGACGGCACATATGATATAAAAAATGCGGGCAAGGGTGGCTGTGATGAAGCGAGTTATAGGATTTGCCCTGTTCTGTGTGGCGCTTGGAATGGTTCTGGCACTTATTCTGCCGAACATGTTTGTGGCGGTGTTGTGTATCATCTTGTGTATCCTGGCGGGATATAATTTATTTTGCTGTTGAAAGAGACTGTTCTATGAAGTGAAATTGCGCAAGGTATGGTATTGTCTATGATTTGGATTTTACTATATCTTGTGCTTTATGCTTTGTGGGGCGGCTTTTTTAGCTCATGGCATGTATGTGGATTGGGGCAGCAGTAAGCAGATGAATGTATATCACTTTTATTCCCGAAAACCCACCATTTCATTCCATTATGATTGAAAATCAGAATTCTTTGTCGATATACTTATAGGGCACATCGTAAGCGGAAGCTATTTGTCTATGACCAGAACAAAATAGGAGGAATGAAGATGGAGTTTGAAGTGACAGGCAAATCAAAAGGGTACAATTTAACGGAGCTGTTTCTGAAAAAAGAAGGAGCGGGTAAGAATGATGGCATGAGTTTTGCAGAGCTTGCGGCTGCAAAATCAGCAGAGGAATCGGCAAAGCAGCCGGATACTTTGGAAGGAACGAAAACCGGACTTTTTATGGGTGAAACATATGAGGAACGCCTTAATAAAATTGGGGATAAAAATTCGGCCAATGCCTTTCGGGATGCTTATGCGAAGAAAATGGCGGGTTCTGTGGATTATGTTTCAGCCATTAGTCAATTATTTAACACCGGATATGTAGGCGCGGATAATTTTGCAGATGCCTTCCCCCAGTATGACGTCATCACCCATGTGGGAAATGCAGATATTTCTTCTGCTAACTGGCAGAGAAATGATTTCCCCTTTTGGGAGTATTTTAAAAGAGATACCAGTGCAGACGCTTTAAATGACTGGAGACCTTTAGGTGAGAATCCACCTCAGACCCGCGGTGATTTGCAGAGAAACTATGGCAGTATCGGCCCTGGCCGAATTGCAATTCTCATCCCGGAGAGTCTGCAAAAAAAGATGGACGCAGATCCTGCCTATGCGAGAAAGATTGTGGCGAAGCTAAGGGAATGGAAGGAGGATTATGACAGATGGGACAATACGGTGGCTGCATCCTACGGAGGGAATGTAGCAGAGCATCAGGCGAGCAAAAGTTATGTGTTTGATCTGGATGAAAACGGAGATGTGAGGAATTGTACTGTTACCAGCAGCGGCGGAGAGATTACGGGGCCTACAGAGGAAGAAAGAAGGCAGTTTGAGGCTGAACAGGAAAGGAAATGGAGACTGCGTGTGAAGTATATTAAGATTATGGAGGATGGAGCTGAAAGTAAGATACAAAAGGAACTGGAGGCGTTACGTTTCTTTCAGAGCCAGCGCATAAGACAGGAGGTATTGCTGTAACTATGAACGTTTTAACTGTAAAGGGTGATTTGGCTGATGTGTCTTCATTTGTGGGGAAAACACAGAAAAAGGCTGACGGAGGTATAAGTTTTATAGAGCAATTACAGAGTATCAGCGAAACAACGGGTTCTTCGCCGGTGGAGGCATATCAGAAGTATCTGGAGAGAAGGTATGGAAATGTGATGGTCCAAAGTGTCATGAACGACCAGAAAAGTATGGATAGAATCGGAGGAGCAACGTTTGGAACAGGGAATGTGGTAATAGCGCCCAACATTTTAGAGCAGATGGCGAGCAATCCGGAAAAAGCAGCCTATTATGAAGGGAAGATACAACATTACTTCCAGACTCTGCCCGCGTGTGAAGCGCAGCTTTCCGCTATGGGGCACGAAATTCACTCGTCGGGTGTTGTGATTCATCCGGACGGAACGGTAACCTATTATGTCACTGGTGATTTAAAGCCGGAGGTGAGGGCGAAGATCGAAGCCCAGATTAGAGCCGAGGATGAAGCTAAGGCAAAGAGGAAAAGAGAGTATCAGAGGCTCAGTGAGGAGGCGGCAGAAAGGCGGAGAGAAAGTATACCCTTAGGGCATCCCGTGATGCATGCCCCTGGCGGGGCGGGTGGACTGCGTCCATTAGGGTATGCGGATTTCTGCTGTGGCAGGCTGTGAAATTACGGGATGCCCTTTGGGTATAGAAATGTCTCATGTTTTGGGATAACTGCCTGGACTTATGGTAAGGGGGCAGGGGCAGCCCTGATTGGCTGAGGGGTTTGCCAAGACTTTTATGTAATCAAGAAAATTGAAGATAAAAAAACAGGCGCAAGGTATCTCCGTGATTTTGGAAGTATCTTGTGCCTGTTTATATTTGAAAAAAGACGTTACGAAAAAGTATACTTTTTCATAATGGTACATTTAAAATAAATTCTCAACCATTCTAATATATTATCGACAAAAAGTCAATAAACTTAATCTCTATTT
>ERZ808028.263-NODE-263-length-52774-cov-5.475112_pt1 | contig 52774 bp, 42 predicted proteins | sample MGYA00380184_ERZ808028 | MGnify/ENA primary metagenome ERZ808028 (study PRJEB31490, sample SAMN06133397) | mouse gut metagenome | isolation source: J8_1 | host: mice | place: China: Chengdu | collected 2015-05 ...
GAGGCGGATTCCCAGCTGCTCCAATTCATTGGCTGCTAACCGCGCAGCAAGTGCGCGGTTGCAGGCTGAACTGTTACACTAATGCAACGGTTTCACGGGCGATCGCCAACTCCTCATTGGTGGGGATTACCATAACCTTTACTTTGGAATCCGCCGTAGAGATTGCAATCTCCTCCCCGCGCTTCTTATTCGCATCTTCATCCACACTGATTCCCAGATATCCAAGATATTTCAGTACAGAAGAACGTACAGTGCCGGAATTCTCTCCGATACCTGCCGTAAATGCGATTACATCCACGCCGTTCATGGCTGCAACGTAGCTTCCCACATATTTTGCAACACGGTAAGCGAAGACCTCCAATGCGATTCTTGCCTCGTTATTGCCGGAATTGGCTCCGTCCTCTAAGTCACGGAAATCGCTGGATAAGTTGTTGGAAAGCCCGAATACACCTGATTTCTTATTCAGCATATTCATAAGCCCTGCAATATCCAGTCCTTCCTTCTTGGAAATGAACTCTAAAATCGCTGGGTCAATGTCTCCTGAACGGGTTCCCATTACAAGTCCCTCCAAAGGTGTCAGTCCCATGGACGTATCCACAGACTTGCCGTTCTCCACTGCGCAGATGCTGGCGCCATTTCCCAGATGACACACAATGGTCTTTACCTGGTCGTAAGGCTTCTCTAAAAGCTCTGCCGCCCTCTTGGAAACAAAGCTGTGGCTTGTACCGTGGAAACCGTATCTTCTTACTTTATATTTGTCATAGTACTCATATGGAAGACCATACATATATGCTTTCTCCGGCATGGTCTGATGGAAAGCAGTATCGAATACGGCTACCATCGGTGTGTTTGGCATCAGCTTCTGACATGCGTTAATACCGATTAAGTTTGCCGGATTGTGAAGAGGCGCAAGGTCGTTGCAGTCCTCGATTGCCTGCTTCACTTCGTCTGTAATCACGACTGAGCTTGCGAACTTCTCTCCGCCATGTACCACACGATGTCCTACTGCCCCAATCTCGCTTAAGCTCTTAACAACCCCTGTCTCGGCGTCTGTCAGAGCGTCTATTACGAACTGGATTGCCTCTGTATGAGTAGGCATAGCCTTGTCAGACTTTACCTTCTCCCCACCCTCTGGCTGGTAAGTAAGGCTTCCGTCAATCCCGATTCTCTCGCAAAGTCCCTTTGCAAGTACCTGCTCGGAATCAGAATTAATTAACTGAAATTTTAAAGATGAACTTCCACAGTTGATAACTAATACATTCATTTGTTTTCCCTCTCTTGTTTTTTATTGAAAAGAACTAACCTTCCGTCATGCACTGAACAGCCGTGATTGCCACCACGCCCTCAATATCCTGTGCGCTGCAGCCTCTGGACAAATCATTCACCGGTGCTGCAATTCCCTGTGTAAGCGGTCCGTATGCTTCTGCCTTGGCAAGTCTCTGCACCAGCTTATATCCAATGTTACCTGCGTCTAAGTCTGGGAATACCAGCACATTCGCTTTTCCAGCTACGGGACTTCCCGGCGCCTTGGATGCTCCAATCTCCGGCACAATCGCTGCATCTAATTGGAATTCTCCGTCAAGCAAAAGACCCTCTGGCGCGTTCTCCTTGGCGATGCGTGTAGCCTCCACCACCTTGTCCACATCCGCGTGCTTCGCGCTTCCCTTGGTAGAATGGGAAAGCATTGCCACAACCGGCTCCTTTCCTGTCAGCGTCCTAAAGGACTCTGCAGAGGAGAGTGCGATTGCCGCTAACTTCTCTGGATCTGGGTTCTGCTCAAGACCAGAATCTGCAAAGATAAAGGTTCCGTCTGCGCCCATGTCACAATCTGGCACCACCATCACGAAGAACGCAGAAACCAGCTTGGTTCCTGGCTTCGTCTTCAAAATCTGAAGACATGGTCTTAAAGTATCCGCGGTAGAATGACACGCACCACTTACCATACCGTCTGCATCCTTCATCTTCACCATCATAACGCCATAATAGAGATAGTTGCTCAGAAGAAGTTCTCTTGCCTGTTCTTCTGTCATACCTTTTTTCTGTCTTAACTCCACAAGCTTTGCGATGTAGGCGTCCGTCTTCTCACTGGTAGCCGGATCAACAATCGTTGCGCCGCTTATGTCAAATGAGCCTTTGTTCTTCGCAATCTCATCTTCGTTTCCCACAAGAATCAGGTTCGCGGTTCCTTCCTTAAGTACCGCCTGGGCTGCCTCATATGTCCTGATATCCTCAGTCTCCGGCAGAACGATGGTCTTCTTGTTTGTCTTGGCCTTTGCCTTGATCTCATCTATAAATCCCATGATTATAGACTCCTTTCCATATATTCTCAATATTTTTATTATAATACAAAGAACCCTTGCGGACAAGGTCTCTTACCCAATCTTATGTCTATTTTTTCGTACATTACTGGACAAAGTCCACCCAACCCGTCAGAGGCCTGTATTGCGGTGTGCCCTTTGGGTATACTTATAGTGCGAATACTGCGCTTACAATGGCAAAATACACACTAATCGTACTGATATCTACCAGCGTTGAGATTAAGGGCGTCGCCATAATCGCCGGATCAAGCCCCACCTTCTCCGCTACCAGCGGCAGGGTACATCCCACCACCTTTGCAATAATGATCGTACACGCCATGGTAACCCCAATCGTAAAGGCCATGGTAGCATCCCCCTGTCCCATCAGCATAATACGGATACCATTGACCACCGAGAGCGCCACACTGATTAAAATGGCAATCCGCACCTCTTTCCAGATTACCTTCAAAATGTCGGCAAATTCAATCTCCTCCACCGCAAGACCTCGGATGACCAGGGTAGAGCTCTGAGAACCGCAGTTTCCGCCCGTACCCGTCAGCATGGGGATGAAGCCCGCAAGCTGCGGCATCACGGCAAGGGCGCTCTCATAGCTGTTCATAATCATCTGAGTGACAGTGGCAGAGAGCATGAGAAACAAAAGCCAGGGAATACGACTCTTCACATGCTCGATTACCGTAGTGCCAAAATAGGATTCTTCACTGGGATGAACACCTGCCATGATACTGATATCCTCTGTAGTCTCCTCCTGGAGAACCAGCATGGCGTCATCAACCGTGACGATTCCCACCATACACATCTCATGATCCACAATCGGCAGTGCAATCAGGCCGTATTTCGTAATGGTCCACGCCACATCCTCCTGATCGTCCGTAGTACGGGCATAGAGCATGTTCGTCTCCATGATTTCCTCAATGAGTTTGGATTCACTGGTGGTCAATAACTCCTTCACATCCACCTGTCCAATCAGCTTCTTCTTCTCCGTCACGTAACAGGTGTAAATCGTCTCCCGATTCAGCCCCACCTGCCGAATCTTAAGAATGGCCTCTGCAACCGTCATTTCTTTGCGAAGGGCGATGTAATCCACATTCATCACACTTCCGGCGCTGTCGTCAGGATACTGTAACAGTAGGTTAATCTGCCTGCGCTTCTCTTCATCCGTAGCCATCAAAAGCCGGTCCACCACATTGGCGGGCATCTCCTCAAGCACATCCACCGTATCATCCAGATACATTTCTTCCATGACCTCCTCAAGCTCGGAGTCCGTCAAAGAGTTAATCAAAAGCTCCCTTAGGTCACTGTTCATATAGGCAAATGTCTCCGCAGCCTCCTCCTTGGCCAGAAGGCGGAAAACCATCACCATCTGCTTTTGCTCAAATCCCTCAAGTATATCCGCCAGGTCAACCGGATACATATTGTTCTCTAATTCTTCTTTTAATTCCTTATACTGGCGTTCCTCCAGAAGCTGCAAAATCCGCTCGTCCGTCAGCTCCTCCTTCTGTTCTTCTACCCATTCTTCACTCATCATGTATCCCTCCCTCCTGACATATCATCCCATGTAAATGTAAAGACAAAAAGTTCTACCCCAACATACATTTGCACATACAACTTTAATATAGTATAATCAATTTCAGAAAGATATACAAGGAGATTCTTTATGAAAATAGTCGGACTCATCACAGAATACAACCCGTTTCACAACGGGCATTTATACCATATTGAGAAAGCAAAAGAAATCACAGGCGCAGATTTTGTCATCGTGGTCATGAGCGGCAACTATGTACAGAGGGGCGCCCCTGCCATTATGCCAAAGCATCTGCGGGCTGAGGTTGCTTTAGAAGCAGGGGTAGACATTCTTATGGAGCTGCCAGTATGCTACGCTGTGGGAAGCGCAGAATATTTCGCCGCAGGAGCCATCGATTTGTTTGAGCAGCTTGGCTGCGTAGATTCCATCTGCTTTGGCAGCGAATGCGGCGACTACGGACTTCTTGCCAGAGTCGCTCACATCCTTGCTGATGAGCCTGAGGGGTATCGCCAGTCTCTGAAGGAGGCCCTGAAAAACGGCATGTCCTTCCCCCTGGCCCGCCAGACGGCGCTCACGGAATATTTACAGGACGACACGCTTGATTCGGTTCTTGCACAGCCCAACAACATCTTGGGAATCGAATACATTAAGGCTTTGTACCAACGGCACAGCCCTATGAAATCCTACACCATTAAGCGCATGATTTCCGGCTACCACGACACAGATCTTACCAGCTCCTACAGCTCAGCCTCCGCCATCCGAAGGCTTCTAAGCTACACCAGCCAGTCTGTTCTACTGGACAAGGACGGCATGTTCGACGAGCCCTCCATGTCCGAAGTCCTAAGCCGCCTGGAGGGACAAGTTCCTCCCTCCTGTATCCGAATGCTTGAGGAAACCCACCACAGCCGCTACCCTGTATACGCTAATGATTTTTCCCTGCTGTTAAAATACCGTCTTCTGACCGAGACCAAAGAATCTCTGACAGAATATCTGGATATCTCGGAAGATTTGGCAAACCGTATCATTAACAATGCCAACGACTTTATTTCCTTCGACCAGTTTAGCGACCAGTTAAAGACCCGCGACATGACACTAAGCCGCATCTGCCGCTGCCTGTTCCACATCCTTCTGAATATCAGGAAGGAGGATTTACTTACCTATCAGGAACATGGTTACTGCCAGTATGCCCGTATCTTGGGCTTTCGCAAGGACGCGCGCAGGCTGTTTGCCTTGCTGAAAAACCGCTCCCAAGTCCCTCTGGTGACGAAGCTGACCCAGACAGAAAAGTTAAGCCATACAGGGCTGTCCATGCTGAAAACGGACATCTTTGCCGCCAACCTCTATGAAAGTATCATTACCAACAAATATAAAATGCCCTTTATTAACGAATACCAGCAGCAGATCTTAAGAATCTGATGCTGGTATCCTGCAAATTAATATTCCGCCTTCTTAATACAGGCAATCGCTTTCGAGCCTGCTCCGATATGGCAGGACACGCTTAAGGACAGCTTGTCCATATGGATATCATAGCCTGGGAACTTCGCCTCAATCTCACTTTTCCACTCTTTCGCTTCTTCGTCAGAGCAGGTATAGGCTGCATGGACATACATCTCTTTGCCTTTGAATCTCCCCGTCAAATCCTTCTGCGCTGCATCCAGCATAGCCTTTTTTGCCGCCTTCCAGCCACGCACTTTTGCAAATGAATCCAGCTTCTCTCCCTGGATTTGAAGCACCGGCTTTAGATTCAGCACCGTACCAATGGCCGCTGCCGCCGGAGTAATTCGTCCGCCCTTTTTCAAATATTTCAGCGTATCCACCGTAATATAAATGCTGGCTTCTAATTTTTCACGCATGAGCACATTGTCAATCTCCTGGGCGCTCATACCCTTTTTCGCCATCTCAAGGGCATCCAGCACAGACTGACGCTGAGATATGGAAATCCTTTGGTTATCAATGACATGCACTTTTCCGTCATAATCCTTAGAAAGCCCTATTGCAGTCTCACATGAGCTGCTTAAGCCGCTGGACATGGGAATATAGACAATCTCATCATACTCCTTTAAAATCTCGTCCCACAAATCAATTACATCCCCCGGCGACGGCTGAGAAGTGGAAATATCCGCATCCTCTAAAAGTCTCTGGTAAAACTCCTCCTGTGTCAGCGTGATATCCTCAAGATACAGCTCTCCGTTAATAAAAAACGGCATGGGCAGCACCCGTATTCCAAGCTCCTTTGCCTCCTCCTGTGTAATTCCACTGTTACTGTCTGTCGCAATCGCTACTTTTCCCATACTAATACCTCACATGTCTTATAACGTAATAACCTCTGACACGGTATCCCTCTTTGCCACCATCATGGGGATATCCTCCCCCTTATAGGGATTGTCACCGAAGCTTACCTCCAGCTTCACCGTCTCATAGGCCAGTTCTTCATAGTTATTCTCCTTACTTAGATGGCCTAAAACCACATACTGTAAATTATCATGCAGAATGTCGCAAAGAAGCCTTCCCGACAATTCGTTGGACAGATGCCCCTCATCTCCCATGACCCGCCTTTTCAGCGTATAGGGATAAGGTCCCACCTCCAGCATATGGATATCATGATTTGCCTCCAATACCAGTGCATTTAAGTTCTTAAGATGCTCTACTGTATATCCGTCATATTTTCCCAAATCCGTTGCTACAGCCACGGATTTCTCCTGATTCTCAATCCGGTAGCCCGATGGCTCCCTCGCGTCATGGGAAATGGTGAAGGGACAAATCCTCATGCCGCCTAAGGCAAACGGCTCGTCCGCCCTGATCTCATTCAATAGCCCGTCCGGCATCTTCCCCAATGTATGGCAGCAGCGGATTCCCTCCAATGTTCCTTTCGTCCCATAAATAGGAATCTTATATTTCCTGCTGAATACACCAAGCCCCTGAATGTGGTCTATGTGCTCATGGGTAACCAGAATCCCACTTAGCTCATCACCTTTAACACCCAGCGTATGTAACCCCTGCTCTATACGTTTCCTGCTGATTCCAGCATCCACCAGCAGATGGGTCTTGTCATCCCCCACATAGATACAGTTGCCGCTGCTTCCGCTGGCAATGCTGCATAGTCTCATCATTTCTTCTGCCCTTCCTACAAATCTGCCATAATCTCGTCAAGCTGCGCCTGGGTCTCTTCAAATGTATTACTATTGTCAATCACCCTGTCACAGTGCTTCATGAACTCATCCTTGGGAAGCTGGGCAGCAATAATATCATCTACCTTCTTGGCGTCATATCCCCTTGCATAGACCAGCCGTTTCTTGCGGATGGACGCCTCCACGTAAACGTACCAGACTTCATCACAGATCTGGTCATAATGGGTCTCAATCAAAAGAGCTGACTCGATTATAAACAGATTGGTATTCTTCCGTTCCTCCTTACCAATCTTCTTACGGATCTCCTCCTCCACCGCAGGATGGACGATTCCGTTAAGTTCTTCTCGCCTGGCGCTGTCGGAAAACACAATACCAGCCAGTTTATACCTGTCAAGCTCTCCTTTTTCATCCAGTATCTCCGTCCCGAAGCTCTCCACGATAGCATCAAAACACTTCGTTCCCTTCTTCTGAAGCTTTCTCCCCACTGCATCTGTCTGGCAGACGGTGGCGCCGTATCGATTGTTCAGATATTCCAAAATCTGTGTCTTTCCTGCGCCTACACCGCCTGTAATTCCTATAATCTTCATGACCTTACACCTCTATTTCGCTTCGTACCAATTCTCTCCCGTGTGCATATCCACTTCCAGCGGTACATCTAAAGAAACAGCCTTCTCCATTTCTTCTCTGAGAATCTCCTTAACTTCCGAAAGCTCCGGCTGATATGCTTCGATTAGCAGCTCATCGTGAACCTGTAAAACCAGCCTTGACTTCATCTGCCTGCCCTTCAGTCTTTTGTGTACGCCAATCATGGCAATCTTGATAATATCGGCAGCCGTTCCTTGAATGGGCGCATTCATCGCCACACGCTCGCCGAAGGAGCGCTGCATGAAATTGCTGGAGGACAGCTCCGGCACAGGACGCCGTCTCCCAAAAAGAGTCACCACATACCCCATCTCCTTGGCGTGCTCTACCGTGTCATCCAGAAAGCTTTTGATTCCAGGATAGGTTTTAAAATAATCCTCAATATACTGGGCCGCCTCTTTTCGGGTAATGCTTAAGTCCTGGCTCAGCCCGAAGGAGCTGATTCCATACACAATCCCGAAATTAACTGCCTTGGCATTGCGCCTCTGCTGTGAGGTCACCTCCTCAAAGGGCACATGGAACACCTGGGAAGCTGTAATCCTGTGGATATCCTCCGCCTCCCTGTACGCCTCAATCAGATTCTGATCGCCGGAGCAGTGTGCAAGAACCCTAAGCTCAATCTGGGAATAATCCGCATCCACGAACACGTATCCATCCTCCGGTATAAATACCTTCCGGATCAGTCTTCCTAACTCCATGCGCACAGGAATATTCTGAAGATTGGGCTCCGTACTGCTAAGCCGCCCCGTGGCCGTGATTGTCTGGTTAAACTTGCTGTGGATTCTTTTGTCCTCACCAATATAGTTCGCAAGCCCGTCCGCATATGTGGACTTTAGTTTTGAATATTGGCGGTATTCCAGAATCTTGGCGACAATCGGATAGTCGGGCGCCAGCTTCTCCAACACGTCTGCAGCCGTGGAATATCCTGTCTTGGTCTTCTTACCGCCAGGAAGCTTCATATTCTCAAAAAGGATGACCCCAAGCTGCTTGGGTGAATTGATGTTAAAGGTCTCGCCTGCATCCTCATAGATCTCTTTTTCCAGCTCCGCAATCTTACTGCCAAGCTGGCTTCCGTAGAACTTTAAGGCTTCCGCCTCCACCTTGACACCGTTTTTCTCCATATCGTACAGCGTAAATACAAGCGGCATCTCAATGTCTGCAAACAGCCTGTCCATCTGACACTCTTTAAGCTTCTCCCAAAGGAGTGAGGAAGCCCTATAGGCCGTATAGGCCTCGTAGCATACTTTTACCTGTTCCTTTGCCTTCTCATCAATCAAAATCTCCAACTGTTCCCGCGCCACATCCTCATAAGTATAATTATTCTTTAACGGGTTCAGAAGATAAGCTGCCACAGTAGCGTCAAAGCAATTCTTCGGATCTTCAAGCCTAAGATATGCCAAAGCCTCCTTCAAATCAAACATCACGAACCGCCCTGCACTTCCTGCCGTCTCAGACAATCGCTCAAGAAGCCATTTCTCGGAAATCCCTTCTCCGGTTCGGATACAATAGCTCTTATCCTTCTGAAAACACAGTCCGATTCCCCCCATCTGGGCCTGGTCAGCAAAAAGTGGAAGCACGTCTTTCCCATTTTTGAAAATGCAGGCTCCCACGCACTCTGCCCCTGCCGCCTCCAAAAAGACCTGTTTTGCTGTGTACAAATCAGAAATCTCTAGGAACCCTTCCTCAACCTTTTCCGCGGCTTTCGTTACGTCGAATCGAGACAAGAGATTCTTAAACTGAAGCTTCTGGAAATAATCATAGGCCTCCTCTGTATACAGGCTGCCAAGCTTTGCCTCGTTAAGCTCATAGGGGAAATCTGCGGTCACATTGATGGTGGCAAGCTTCTTACTCATAACCGCCATATCCCAGTGCTCACGAAGGGCCTTAGAAGCCCTGGGGGGCTTTAATTCCTCCACATGGTCGTGAGCATTTTCAATGGAATGGTACTCTGCAATAATCTTTGTTGCAGTCTTCTCCCCAATGGATGGAACTCCCGGAATATTGTCAGAGGCATCTCCCATAAGAGCCTTTAGGTCAATAAACTCTTGGGGTGTCACCTGATATTTCTCCTTCACATCCTTAGCATAGTAATCCTCCACCTCAGTACGCCCCTGTTTGGTCTTGGGGATTCGGATTTTCACATGGTCTGTCGCAAGCTGCAAGAGGTCGCGGTCGCCGGAAATGACGGACACCTCCATCCCCTTCTCCTCACATCGTTTGGACAAGGTTCCTAAAAGGTCATCCGCCTCAAGGCCGGCACACTCAATGGTCAAAACCCCCATAGCCTGAAGAACCTCCTTAATCACAGGCACCTGCTGACGCAGCTCCTCCGCCATGGGCTTTCTGGTTCCCTTATATTCCGCGTACATCTTGTGGCGGAACGTAGGCGCATGGACGTCGAAGGCCACTGTCAGATATTCCGGCTTCTCCTCCTCTAGTATCTTAAACATGATGGTCAGAAAACCGTAAATTGCATTGGTGTGCAGCCCCTCTGAATTCGTCAGGTCCGGCAGCCCGTAAAATGCACGGTTTAAAATACTATGTCCGTCTATTAACACGATTTTATTGCTCATATCAGATTCCCCCTGTTTTTCCTACAGTCCAGAATACAGATGCTAATCTACTCTGCAATCTCCTTAAGCCTCTTTATAATGGGAAGATGCTGTGTACAGTGACGTTCACATCTGCCGCAGCCAATACAATCTTTCGCCTTATCCTTCGTAATGCCCCAGTGGTTTTCGATTCGGTCCAAAATAGCGCCTTTATCTCCTGTCAAAATCATCTGGTTATATGCATCCATATATTTGGCAATGGGAATCTGCTTTGGACACACCTTGCAGTAAGAGCACCCTGTACACAGATTATTCAGCGCCACGCCTTTTCCCTCGTATTTCTTCACAATTTCACTGGTAGGCTTCTCTTCAAGGTTCTCAACAGCCTTCACTGCGTCGTCAACATGCTCTTTCTTGGTACAGCCTGCCAGGGTCACCGTAATCTCCTTATGGGAGGCCACGAATCTTAGGGCCGCCTGAGGTACGGTCAAATCCGTCCCTTCCGTCAGATAGGAAAATGCATCAGGATTCTCTGGAATCATGCCCCCGCCCAGAGGATTCATGACCACCACGCCCATTCCGTTCTGATAAGCCGCCTCAATCCCGCTCTGGCGGAAACGGTGATTCAGCGCATTGTACCCAATCAGCATACCGCGAAATTTTCCCGTTTCAACCACTGTCTCAATCTCGTCTCCCTGCATATGGGAAGAAAAAACGATATTGCGGATTAGCCCTTCCCGCTTCGCATCCTCAAAAAAGCCGTAGAGAGCATCCATATGCTTCTCCCAGGACTTAAGGCTTAACATACACCACATATGGTAAAAATCAATATAATCCGTCTTAAGCCTGTCAAGAGACATTTCAAGCCTTTTCCTAAAGTCCTCCTTCTTCGGATGGTCGCCTGCATCTATTGTGCCCAAATTTGTCTTAGAAGTTACATAGACTTCGCTTCTTTTTACCTGGGACAAAGCGATTCCTGTCACAATCTCGCTCTTGTCTTCGCAATAGAAGGGTGCTGTATCCCAATAGTTAATCCCTTTCTCAAAAGCATAAAGAGGAATCTCCGCACATTTCTCCAAGCGGTCTGCCTTAATATCCTCCTCATCATAACGCATGGTGCCAAGGCCGATTGCCGACACCTTCATATCCGTGCTGCCATACTGTTTATAGTACATATGCTCTTATCCTCCTGGTATTTTCCTTTTCTAGTCCTTTGTATCTTTGGTTAAAGACGGGTTCTGATACAACTTTTGTTCAATAAATTCTCTTTCAAACTCAATTACCTCTAATGCCTCTTTATCTTTGGTTACTGCCTCAATCCGTTTAAGCAATCTAAGTTGATCGATAAGATAACCGTTATATTCTTTTTCATTGTTCGGCATATTTTTCACCTCTCTTTTTAAAACGCCGTTTTCTTAGTACTTTTATTATATCAATCGGTGATTGCAGTGTAAAGCCCTTATTACGCCGACCCATATTTTACGGTTCTGTCAAAGTTACTGTTCGCACCCATGATGTTCACAGTAACCCGTCAAATTCAAATAAAAAAAGATACTTAGATAAATGAACAAACTCACCTTATCTAAATACCTCTTAGTACTGCGGATGGTGGGACTTGAACCCACACGAGGTCGCCCCCGCAAGATTTTGAGTCTTGTGCGTCTGCCATTCCGCCACATCCGCTTATCGTTGCCGGTAATCACCGGCAACATGATAAATTATAACTGCTAATGCAGCTAATGTCAATGCTTTTATTAAAAAAATTTAGAAGCAAAGATTTTAGAAAGCATCTGACGGGAATAAAGCGTCATCCAATGCTGTCATATCGGTCTGATCGATAAAGTACACACCGTCAGAATCCGGCTTAACGGTAATGGTCACTGTAGTAGGATCTCCGTAAGTAGGAGACGCTATCTTTGCAGCCATGATCTCATACATCTTCTGGAATACCAGCTCATTGACTGCATTCTGGTCATTCACATCAATAGTCTCCACCTCTGCCATTGTAGCAGCCTCTACTTCTGCCTGAAGCCCGTCAAAACCAGTAAAAGGCTTCACTGTCACATCAACTGTATAAGCCTTGTCTCCCGCTTCCTTTGCTTCACCAACTTCATAATTCGCCTGTTTAATCATGTCCAGGAATAACTGTCTGTAATTAGCGTTCAGCTCCTCAGACAGACCAAGCTGTGAAAATCCCGCTTCCTGCATGGTAGTATCAACATTGCTCTCATAAAGCTTCTGGGCTTCTTCCTTTGATGACTTCGTCCATTCAACATACTTGTCAAACTCTCCCTTATAGCTTGCGTCCATGATGGACTTAGCATAAGACTGTGCGTCCTCCGCACTCATACCTCCACAACCACATAACAACGCCATGACTGCAATGAGTAATACTGCCAGTAATCCTCTTTTTTTCATGATTATTCCTCCTTCACAAAATAATGCGCCGGCATCTGGCAAATGCCTGCACCTGTGACCCTCAACGCCTCTCTATTACGTTGATATTTCGCACATAAACTATATTACTCTCATTATTGCACAAAATCAACTCTTGACAGAGGAATTATTTCATCAAATTTTTAGCAACCTCAAAACAATCGAAGGTGGCAAAATAGTCGGCAGGCGTTTCAGCCCTTCGGATTAACTGTACACCTCCGTCCTCCTTTAACAAAAGCTCTGCGGACTTTAGCTTTCCGTTGTAATTATATCCCATGGCAAAGCCGTGAGCCCCTGTATCGTGAATCACAAGGAGATCACCCATGTCAATCTTTGGCAGCATACGGTCAATGGCGAATTTATCATTATTTTCGCACAGAGAGCCCACAATGTCGTACTTGTGGTCCAGAGCTTTTTTCTCTTTGCCCATAACCGTAATATGGTGGTAAGCGCCGTACATGGCCGGACGCATCAGGTTGACTGCGCAGGCGTCCACGCCTATGTATTCTTTGTGGGTGTGCTTCTGGTGAATGGCTTTTGTAACCAGACAGCCATAGGGTCCCATCATAAAACGTCCAAGCTCTGTATAAATGGCCACGTCGTCCATCCCCTCCGGCGTAAGCACCTCCTCATATACCCGACGGACTCCATCGCCGATCATACGGATATCGTTGGGCTCCTGGTCTGGAGTATAGGGAATCCCGATTCCACCTGACAGGTTGATAAACTTAATATGGACTCCGGTTTCCTGTTTTAGTTTAACGGCAACTTCAAACAGCACCTTGGCAAGCATGGGGTAATATTCGTTGGTCACCGTGTTGCTTGCTAGAAATGCATGGATTCCAAACTCCTTAGCGCCCTTTTCTTTCAGTATTTTAAATGCATCAAACAACTGCTCTGTGGTCATGCCGTATTTAGACTCCCCAGGATTATCCATAATATCGTTGCTGATCTTAAATAAACCGCCGGGATTATAACGGCAGCTAATGGTTTCCGGAATATGACCGATTACATTTTCCAGAAAATCAATATGGGTAATATCATCCAGGTTAATGATTGCACCCAGACGGTCTGCATAGGCAAACTCCTCTGCTGGGGTATCATTGGAAGAAAACATGATATCCTCCTTAAGAGCCCCTATCGCCTCAGAGAGCATAAGCTCTGTGTAGGAGGAGCAGTCACAGCCGCAGCCGTATTCCCTCAATATATTTATCAGAAAGGGATTGGGCGTCGCTTTGACGGCAAAATATTCCTTATACCCTTTGTTCCAGGAAAACGCTTCCTTAAGCGCCCTAATATTCCTGCGAATCCCCTTTTCATCGTACAGATGGAACGGTGTCGGATATTCCTTCACAATTTCTTCTAACTGATCTTTTGTCACAAATGTCTCTTTCTTCATTGTTACTGATTCTCCTCTCGCATGGATAGTAATTTAATCTCATTGGAAAGCGCAGTCTTATATAATTCTACGAAATTCTTCTGTCCGGAATACAGGCAGGTGTTCATACTCCCTTCCCCGTATTCTCCTGTAAGGACATAGCGTGAATCTGCAATTACACCGATACGCATGCCCCGATCCTCTCCTATGTATACCTTTGCCCTTGGAAAAGCAGTAGGCTGGTCTGTAATGATAACCACCCGCTTCATGTCCATGATAAGCTCCTGCAGCTCCTTAATCAGAAGCAGCAGATAGTTCCTGGTCAGGCTGATGTAAACCTGCCCCTCTACTTTTTTTAGAATATTACGCATCTTGTCCAGGATATGCTCAGAACCCTCAATGGTAATATATCCCTCCACATATGTTTTCTCTGAAGGCATATGCTCGCCAAGCCAATTCTTGGTTTCCGTAAGCTTCCGAATCCGGTTTTTGCAGAATTCATCCAGAGGCACAGGAACATATTTGCGGGTATGTCCCTCCTCCACCAGATAAGAAGCGCCTTTTTCTGTCATGTTTGCCAAGGAATTGTACGCATTAGATCTGGAAATCCCTGTCTGCTTCGCCACCTCATAGCCTGTCACTTTCCCCTCAGTGAGCAGACAATGATAGATGTTGGCCTCCTGACGCGTAAGCCCAAACTCCATCAGGCGTTCTGTAAATGATACTTGCTCCAATTCTTCACTCCTCATCCCCGTAGTTCTCACAAGGAACACTATACTTGATTCCTAGGGCATGTGTCAACATTTTTTTACAATAAATTCTAATTCTAATAATATTATATGCCAAACCAAAACAAGATATGGCAAAATCTGATTCTCAGAAAATACCATATCTTGTATATTGACACCTAATTTAACTGATTGGTCCGTCGTTTCTCCTTACGCTTACTCAATCACAGTAATCCGCATAATATTGCTGGCTCCGCCCCGCTCTGCGGTCACATTGGCAGCCGGAATTCCGGCAGTCAGCACCACGATATCCCCTGCTTCCGCCATCTGCTTTGCACATACCAAATCAATGGCTCCGTTGCAGACGTCCTCCATGGAGCTAAGAGGAATGGATTTTAGCGGAATAATTCCCCAATAGAGCTGCATCCTGCGAAGCGCAGCCTCATTTGGAGTCACGCCTATGATATCCATACGCGGCTTGAACTTTGACACTACCCTTGCCGTCACACCGGATACTGTGGGCGTAATGATACATTTGGCTCTTAAATTATTTGCCGTCGTCACCGCCGCATGGCACAGAGCGCTGGAGGTACTCTTCATATGATGAGCCTCCGTCTTTTTCATCATCAATTCATAATCCAGATGCTGCTCCGTATCCTTTACAATGTGCACCATCATCCGTAATGCCTCCACAGGATACTTGCCCTGAGCCGTCTCGCCGGAGAGCATTACGGCATCCGTACCGTCATAGACCGCATTGGCCACATCCGTCACCTCCGCCCTGGTAGGACGCGGATTGCGCATCATGGAATCCAGCATCTGGGTGGCAGTAATAACCGGCTTATAATTCTCATTGCACTTCTGAATAATCATCTTCTGCAGATAAGGAACCTCCTCGGCAGGAATCTCCACACCCAAGTCACCGCGGGCAATCATAATACCGTCTGCGCAGCGAATAATCTCATCAATGTTCTTAATCCCTTCTGCATTCTCAATCTTAGCAATAATCGGGATATTCGGCGCATTGCACTCCTTAAGGAAAGCACGAATCTCAAGGATACACTCTGCATTGCGCACAAAAGACGCTGCAATAAAATCAATCTCCTGCTTGGCGCCAAACCGGATATCCTCCCGATCCTTCTGCGTGATTGCCGGAAGCCTTACCGGAACATTGGGGACATTGACGCCTTTCCGCTCGCCAAGCTCACCTCCATTCACAACTGTACAGATGATCTCCCTGCCATTCTTCGCCTTGACCTTAAGGCCTATCAGCCCGTCGTCAATCAGAATGGTACTTCCGACCTGAACATCATCCACAAGACCTTCATATGTAATGGATACCTTTTCGGCATCTCCCGTCAACTCTTCCGCTGTCAGAACAAAAGTATCTCCCTCATTCAGCGTAACCTTCTTCCCGTCCTTTAAGGTACCCGTCCGAATCTCCGGTCCCTTGGTATCCAAAAGTATGGCAATGGGCTTTCCTTCCTCGTCGCGAATTCTCTTAAGTCTGTCCATTCGCTCCTTTTGTTCTTCATGGGTTCCATGGGAAAAGTTGAATCTGGCAATATCCATACCTTTTTGAACCAGAATCCTCATCAGCTCGTCATCGTCGGTCCTTGGTCCAAGCGTACATATGATCTTTGTCTTCTTCATCGTTTCGTCTTCCTCCTGCTATATAATTTGTGACTGTCCTGACAGCAGCCTTAATACAGGTAATCCTCTTAAATTACTGCTGTCATTTGACATGTGTATGTGTGAACAGATGATCCTGACAATATTCATAATTGCCGTTGCATTTCGAGCAATATCTGAATTCCAGGTTGGGATCATCCAGTTCAGTCCTCTTACAGATTGCGCACATATGCTTCGCACCGTTGGCATAATTCTGAACCGGACGCTGCGCCCTCCGTATATTCTGCTGAAACTCCTTCTTCCTCCTGCGCTGCTTGGGCGTATACGGTCTCATATTCCTTGACCCAAGGAAAAAGATCAGGAAATTAAGAAGAGACACCACCGATTCCACCGCCGCCGCTTTGTAGAAGCCGCCCACCAGCGCATGCCCCCCGTAGGCTGGAAGAAATGCCTGGATAATGGGATAGATAAAATACAGCGCGTCAATCAAAGCAAGGTATTTTACCTTGACAGGGATCACAAAAAACACCAGAAACTGCACATCCGGATACAGGGCGGCATAGGCAAAAAACAGAGACATGTTCAGATACCACACGGACATTGGCAATATCATCCCTGTAATCACATACAATAAAAGGGCCGCTACTATATGGAACAGCATTCCGGAAAAGAAGTACAGGTTAAACCGAAACGCACCCCAGGCATTCTCTAACTGCTGGCCAATCATATAATAGAGATACAGGGCAAACACGATAAAAATCAGACTGTTTGAAGGGGGCTGGATGATAAATGTCACCACCCTCCAAATCTGCCCGTTCAGGATTGCCTGGGCATTAAGACTCAGATACCGATAATAAAATTCAGGATTCAATATATTTAATACGAATCCAGCCGCATACAATATAATAATATAGTACATGAGGTTGGGAATGGCGTACCTGCCAAACCTTCTCTCCAGCTTTGAAAGCCAATTTTCCATAAGACAAACTCCTTAAATTCCAATATTTTACACTAGATGAAGATATCTGAACATTCTCTTAACATCATTTTTATACTGTAGTAATTCTACCGTTTTACGCACTGTTTGTCAATTCTGCTATGGAACTTTACAACTTTTTTAGATTTCTATAGCATTTTCTTAATTGTTATTTTAAAAATTTTGTCGTATAATGTTACAGGCTGTAATTAAGACAGCCGTAAAGGAGTGTTATTATTATTATGAGTAAAAACGAATTGTATACACTGGGCATTGACATCGGTTCAACCACTGTGAAAATCGCTATACTCGACAAGGACAACGATGTCGCCTTTTCCGATTACGAAAGGCATTATGCTAATATCCAGGAAACTTTGTCCGACCTTCTGGGACGGGCAATCTATAAATTAGGGGGAATCTACGCCTATCCGGTAATCACCGGCTCCGGCGGCCTGACTCTCGCCAAGCACTTAGACGTCCCCTTCGTTCAAGAGGTGATTGCCGTATCCACAGCCCTTCAGGACTATGCTCCCCAGACAGACGTGGCCATCGAGCTGGGCGGTGAAGATGCCAAAATCATCTATTTTGAAGGCGGTAACGTAGAGCAGCGCATGAACGGTGTCTGCGCTGGCGGTACAGGCTCTTTTATCGACCAGATGGCGTCCCTTCTTCAGACCGACGCATCTGGACTTAACGAATACGCCAAGAATTACAAGTCCCTCTACTCCATTGCCGCAAGGTGCGGAGTATTTGCCAAATCCGATATCCAGCCTCTCATAAACGACGGCGCTTCCAAGGAGGACTTAGCCGCCTCCATCTTTCAGGCGGTGGTAAACCAGACCATCAGCGGTCTGGCCTGCGGCAAACCAATCCGCGGCCATGTGGCGTTCTTAGGCGGCCCCTTACATTTCCTCTCTGAATTAAAAGAGGCCTTTGTCCGGACTCTGAAGCTGGATGACAGACATACCATTGCTCCAAACCACTCTCATCTGTTTGCAGCCATTGGGTCTGCCATGAATTCAAAAAGGGAACGTCAGGTATCCTTACAGGAGATGCAGAGCCGCTTAGAGAAACGGATTAAGATGGAATTCGAGGTTGACCGGATGGAGCCTTTGTTCACAAGCGAGGCAGATTTTCATGGGTTTGAAAAACGCCACGCAAGACACCAGGTTCCGGTAAAAGATCTGGCAAGCTACACCGGCAAGGCCTTTCTTGGGATTGACGCCGGCTCTACCACCACAAAAGCCGCTTTAGTGGGAGACGACGGCACTCTTTTGTATTCCTTCTACCACAACAACGAGGGAGATCCCCTTGGAACCACCATCATGGCCATTAAGGACATTTACAGCAAGCTGCCAGAGGGTGTCCAAATCGTCCACTCCTGTTCTACCGGTTATGGAGAGGCATTAATAAAATCTGCCCTTCTGCTGGACGAAGGAGAGGTTGAGACGGTTTCCCACTACTATGCGGCTTCTTATTTCGAGCCGGATGTAGACTGTATCCTGGACATTGGCGGACAGGATATGAAATGTATTAAGATTAAGAACCAGACCGTTGACAACGTGCTTCTAAATGAAGCCTGCTCGTCGGGGTGCGGTTCTTTCATTGAGACGTTCGCCAAGTCTCTGAATTACTCTGTGGAGGATTTTGCCCATGAGGCTTTATTTGCCCACAACCCCATTGACCTTGGCACACGCTGTACGGTATTCATGAACTCAAAGGTCAAGCAGGCCCAAAAAGAGGGGGCCGAGGTTGCGGACATTTCCGCCGGCCTTGCCTATTCTGTCATAAAAAATGCCCTGTTTAAAGTGATTAAGGTATCCGACGCCTCCGAGCTTGGAAACCATATCGTGGTGCAGGGAGGTACGTTTTACAATAATGCGGTGCTTAGAAGCTTCGAGAAGATTGCCGGCTGCGAGGCCATTCGTCCGGATATAGCCGGAATCATGGGGGCTTTCGGTGCTGCTCTCATTGCCCGTGAGCGTTATATGGACTGTCAAGGAACCACCATGCTTTCCATCGAGGATATTGAGGCCCTTGAATACTCCACCACCATGGCCAAATGCAAGGGCTGCACCAACAACTGCCGCTTAACCATTAATCATTTCAGCGGCGGAAGAAAATTTATCACCGGAAATCGCTGCGAGCGGGGACTTGGAAAGGAAAAAGCCGACAACAAGCTGCCCAACCTGTTTGAATACAAGCTTCACCGGTATTTTGACTACACCCCCTTAGAAGGGTACGAGGCCACAAGGGGTGTAATTGGTATCCCGCGGGTGCTGAACATGTATGAAAACTATCCCTTCTGGTTTACATTTTTCCATACTCTGGGCTTCCAGGTGGTACTGTCCCCTGCTTCTACCCGCAAGATTTATGAGCTGGGGATTGAATCTATTCCCAGTGAGTCTGAGTGCTATCCGGCCAAGCTGGCCCACGGCCATGTACAATGGCTGATTAATCAGGGAATACACCGTATTTTCTACCCCAGTATTCCCTATGAGAGAAATGAATTTCAGGAGGCTAACAATCACTATAACTGCCCTATTGTTACCTCCTATCCGGAGAATATTAAGAATAATATCGACGCCATTGTAAACGGCGAGGTGGAATTCCTCCATCCCTTCCTGTCGCTAAAAAGCGAGGAGACCATTTCCTACCGTCTGGTGGAGGAGTTGTCAGAAAAGTTCTCCATACCCCCATCCGAAATCCGCTCTGCCGTACATAGGGCCTGGGATGAGCTTTTAGCATGCCGCGAGGACATGAAAAAGAAGGGTGAGGAAACCATTGAATTTTTGAACCGCACCGGCAATCGGGGAATCGTTCTTGCCGGACGCCCCTACCACATTGACCCTGAGGTGAACCACGGAATTCCGGAGCTTGTCAATTCCTACAATATTGCGGTACTGACAGAGGATTCTGTTTCCCATCTGCATCCTGCCGAGCATCCGTTAAATGTGATGGACCAGTGGATGTACCACTCCAGGCTCTATGGGGCGGCCAACTTTGTAAAGACCAGGGATAATCTGGATTTAATCCAGCTTAATTCTTTTGGCTGCGGGCTGGACGCCGTCACCACAGACCAGGTGGCCTCCATCCTCAACGATTCAGACAAAATCTACACCTCTCTGAAAATCGACGAGGTGAATAACTTAGGGGCAGCAAGAATTCGGGTGCGCTCTCTTCTTGCCGCCATCCGCGTTCGGGAAAAGAGGAATGAGAAACGGACCATTCAGTCTTCTGCTGTCACAAAGGTTCCGTTTACCCAGGAGATGCGAAAAGACTATACCATCCTCTGCCCCCAGATGTCACCCATACATTTTGATTTGTTAGAGCCTGCTTTTTCGGCCTCTGGCTACAACATTGAAATCCTGCCCAATGATAATAAGCAGGCGGTGGACGTGGGGCTTAAGTATGTCAATAACGACGCCTGCTATCCCTCCCTGATGGTGGTGGGACAGATTATGGACGCCATCCTCTCCGGCCGGTACGACACAGACAAGATTGCCGTGATTATCAGTCAGACCGGCGGCGGCTGCCGTGCCTCCAACTATATCGGCTTTATCCGCAGAGCCCTTAAAAAAGCCGGATACGAGCATATACCGGTTATCTCTGTGAATTTAAGCGGACTGGAGGGGAACCCTGGCTTTAAGCTGACGCCCCGCCTTATCATGCGCAGCATGTATGCAATCGTGTTGGGAGATATCTTCATGAAATGCGTGTACCGCATCCGCCCCTATGAGGCGGTCAAAGGCTCTGCAGACGCTATGCATGAAAAATGGGTGAAGGTCTGTAAAGAGTTCTTGTCAAAGGGGTATCCTTCCAGACACAGGTTCAAGCGGCTCTGCAAAGAGATTATTGAGGATTTCGATAAAAACATTGAGCTTTTGGATGTAAAAAAACCCCGTGTGGGGGTGGTCGGTGAGATTCTGGTGAAATTCCTGCCTGCCGCCAACAACTATCTGGTGGAGTTGCTGGAAAGTGAGGGCGCAGAGGCAGTAGTGCCAGATCTTCTGGACTTCCTTTTGTACTGCTTCTATAACCAGAACTTTAAGGTGTCCCATCTGGGAATGAAAAAATCCAAGGCCACTGTAGGAAACTTAGGCATCAAGGCTCTGGAATGGTTTCGTGCGCCGGCAAGCAAGGCATTTAAGGAGAGCAGGCATTTTGACCCTCCGGCAGATATTAAAGAGCTTGGGAAGATGGCCTCTGATATCGTGTCTCTTGGCAACCAGACCGGAGAAGGGTGGTTTCTCACCGGCGAGATGCTTGAATTGATACACAGCGGCGCGCCGAATATTGTGTGTACGCAGCCCTTCGCCTGCCTGCCCAATCATGTGGTGGGGAAAGGCGTGATCAAGGAGTTAAGAAGGCGGTATCCGGAATCGAATATTGTGGCAATCGACTTCGACCCTGGTGCAAGCGAGGTGAACCAGTTGAACCGGATTAAGCTTATGCTTTCTACGGCAAATAAGAATATGAAGGCTTGACTTTCATAACCGATTATAATATAAAAACAGCATGGTTTCCGGATGAAAGGCCGAAAGACCATGCTGTTTTTCTGCAAAAATCAATGTATCTGAACAAAAATACTCACCTTCGCCCCATGGTTTTCTGCATTTTCAATCGCCAGATATCCTCCCTGTGCTCTCACAAATTTTTCAGCCGTATGAAGCCCTATCCCGTAATGGTTCTTTCTGCTGCGGCTGTCGTCCCCTTGATAGAACCGGTCTGTTGCATGCTTTAAATCCTGGGCCGTAAATCCTGGGCCCTCGTCTAAAACGGTTATAACCAAATATTCTCCCTTATGTTCTCTTTTTATCTCCAGCGAAACTTTGATTTCCCCCTTAGCCGGACTGTAATCCATAGCATTGCTCAAAATATTATTAAACGCACGCAGAAGCTGGCTGACGCTACACCAGACCTCCCCATGGACAGCCTTTGCGTCAAAAACCACGGGATACTGCCTTGCAGACGAAAGAAGCCTTCCCTGCTCCATAAACAGCTCTAAAAGAGCGTCGCAGGAAATTGTCTGATTCTGGACGCCAGACTCTCCCTCCTCGTCCTCTGCTAAAATCTCGTTCAATGTCACAAGATATTCTTCAATCATTGACACACTCTGGAGAATGTCCTGGTTATACTCCCTTTCCTCCTTCCCAAGCTCTGCCTCTGCCAACAGCTCCCCATTGCCCCGTATGACCGTAAGAGGCGTCTTAATATCATGGGCAAGGGCGGCGATCTGCTCCTCCCTGCTCTTTTCCAGGCTCCACTGTCTGTAAAGAGAAGCCTTAAGGGCCTCCCTCATTTGGTTTAGGGAATTTAGAACTTCATCCACTTCCTTTAACTCAGAATGTTCTTCCTCAAATTCCAGATTCTGATTCCTGATTTTTGCCGTAACCTCATTGAGAACCACCAGCCTGTTCTTCATATATTTTCCAAAACGGCGCGACATGATGACCGTATGAAGCAGAAACAGCACGATAAATGAACAGACCATCAACAGGTCCGGACTGGGCAAAAATTTCTCCAGAAATCCGTTTTGAAACTGTGTCCTAATCTCATACCTTGCAATGCATACCTCCCCTGAATCGCAAACAAAAAACCGATAATATCCACTTCCATGGGTATAGATGTCGTTCCTTTGGTATTTCTCCCAGGCCTGCTTGATCTCCTCTGAGGGAAACGTACCATAAAGCCAACTGCCATCCCCTTCATACACTCCATATATACACCCCTCTGGAAGCATTTCCTTTGTAATTCTCGGCGCTTTTCGTATTTGATCTGCGGCTTCATTAAGCCTTATCTCCATATGGTTCGCCGGAAGGATTTCTCCGGTCACCTCCAGCACAAACCAGATAAGGAACAATAAAAATATCAAAAATAAGACGCCGGCTGTGTAGAAGCAGGCATACCTGAAAAACACCGACGTAACGGTCTTCTTTTTTCCTTTTATCTCCATCGATATCCAATCCCCCAGACCGTCTCAATGGGTTGAAAACCAGCCTTCTGGCATTTTGCCCGAATATTCTTCACATGCTCTGTAATCACAGAAGGATCGCTCTCCTTGTCATACCCGAATACATGCTCGTAGATTCTGTCCTTGGAAAACACCTGTCCGCGATTCATGGCAAGATACTCGCAGATGGCATACTCGCTCTTGGTAAATCCAAGCTCCATCTCTCCATAGCGCACCTTCTTCTCCTTCAGATAGAACATTGCGCCGTCTACGGTCACCGCATGCTTTTTCTCTCTCGTCTCCCTTCGCAGATGGGCCGCCACCCTGGCGCGCAATTCCCCGATTCCAAAAGGCTTGGTGATATAATCGTCCCCGCCGACGCCAAGCCCCTTCATAATATCCGCCTCATTCGTCTTTGCTGTCAAAAATAAGATGGGACAGTCCACGCTGTCACGTATTTCCTCGCACAGCGCAAAGCCGTCAAGTCCAGGCATCATTACATCCAGAAGGATTAACTGGTAATCCGTAAGCTTCAGGTTTTTAAGTGTACGAGGGTCACCTTGCACCGTCACTTGGTAACCCTCCTTCTCCAATGCATTTCTGATTAGCTTCAAAATCTGCTCATCATCGTCTACTGCCAATATCCTCATTTTACTGCCTTCCCTCATAGTAATGAAACCAGAGCAGCGCCCCACACCAGAACAGAATTGTAACAACTGCTCCCACAACCAGGCTGTTTGCCACATATTCTCCTGATACACTCTCGTTTCCCTTCCAATATTGTAACAGATATCCACTCCACCTGCCACCCCATGCGCAGGGAAAAAACTGCCACCTTCCCTCCCCAAGCCCTGTTAGAAACAGTGCAGAAACCGCCAACTGTGCAGTTCCCATACACAGGGAAATGGTCTTAGAAAAGGCAAGATTCAAAAAGAGATGGAGAAGATATAAGTTCATACTCCCAAGCCACAAAACCACTGCCAAAACTAAATACTCTCCCACTGAGAGCACCGTCCTCCCTGTCTGGATACCAAAACACACTCCAAAACCTAGAACCGCCAGAAGGATTGCAGCAAATCCCATACTCCACAATACCATCCACTTGGCAATCAGGGGACTCCTCTTATACACCGTCACTGTGAAAAGGGCTTGAAAATGCCCCTTCTCCTCCAACTCCACAGACATTGCGCTGACCACGCTGACGATTAGGGGCAGCACAATGGAAAGTACCTCCATGTATCCGTACACTTTCCCCTGGTCACTCCATCCTGAAAAGGAATAGTAGGAAAGGAATACTAAAATTCCGAGCAAGGGAATCATCAGATGCAGCCATTTAAGCAGAGTATGGCGCATTTTCCACATCTCTCCTCTCACATTCCGGTACAATTCCTCCACATTTCTCTTTAAGTTTTCCATTTCTATCTTTCCACCTGCCTCTCAAACCACTTACGGCCTGCCTTCCAAAGCAGCACGAACCATAGAGCAGAAGCGGCAATTCCCACAGGCAGCCCTCTCCATTCCAACAACTCCTGAGTAAATGTCACGTTCCCTGGCTCTGCCACCAGCCCATTGGGAAGTATTTTTAAGATGATACACATCAGCCTTGCCGTAATTCCGCCAGGCAGGGCCATAAAAAATGGGTGAAGTGCTAACTCCACTGAAAGCAATGTATAACTCCCCATATGAAGCAGCAGCATAGGGAATACGCCCATAAGCTGCTGCAAAAGCAGACAGAAGGGAATCTGCCACAGAGACGTCACAAATAAGACTACTACCGCCAGAAGCTGTTCGCCCACCGATGGATTAATGGGAAATACCTGTTGTATATGTTCAAGCCATGTGCCGACTGCAAGCGTCATACCCAAAAAAACCAGCAGGGCAATCCCCATGCACTGGATGCCGTACAATACTTTTGCATCCCAGACTGCCCCCATTTTTACAGGCAGTACACGAATTGTACGGTTTCCCATCTTCTTATCTCGGTTTCCTACAGAGGCGCCAACAAGAGCAACCATTGATGGAAACAGGACCATATACCACCAGTTGTAACTGTCGATCATGAAATAATCCGTCGCAAGCCAGGCGGACAGACACACCACTGCCACAGGCATGAGCACCATCAATTTTTGCAGATAGGTATGACGGTTCTTCATCTTTTCTGCAAGAAAATATTCTCTCATCTATCTCCCCTCCTTCCGATTTTTTCCCAGACTCTCATGGCTTTCCTGCGCCGCAGTCTTCAAGAATAACTCCTCCAGACGGTCGGCCTCTGGCATACTGCCCTGGTATCCCAGCATACCGTTTACAATGATTCCAATATGGTCGGCTGTCTTTGCAATCTCGCTTAGGATATGGCTTGAGACAATGACCGTGATTCCTTCTTCGGGGAAATTACGAAGCATTTGCCGCAGCTCCTGGATGCCAATGGGATCAAGTCCGTTGGTGGGTTCGTCAAGAATTAAAAGCCTTGGATTGGCAAGAAGGGCAATCCCGATTCCAAGCCGCTGCTTCATTCCCATGGAAAATGCGCCCGCCTTCTTCTTCCCTGTATCTGCCAAATCCACCAAGTCCAATACTTCCTGGATTCTCTCATCTGGTATGCCAAGCATCAGCCCGCGGACTTTTAGGTTCTCCCATGCCGACAGGTTCTCGTACACTGGCGGCGTCTCGATTAGGGCTCCAATATCCCCAAGGTCTTTCCTGGTCCATGTATGACCGTCAAAGAGAATCTGCCCGTCTGTGGGGCGCAGGATTCCCGTCATCATTTTTAAGAGGGTGGATTTTCCTGCGCCGTTGGGGCCTAGAAGTCCGTATACACAATGCTTGGGTACTGCCAAAGAAATATGATTAACAGCATGGTGATTTCCAAAAGATTTGGTTAGACATTTTGTTTCTAAGATGTTTTGATTCATGTTGATTCCTCCTTATTTCCTCATTGTTCATGTTCTCTTTCTGAACTACAAAACAAGTATAAGGCAGGATTATAAGGAAAGTATAAGGAATTAAAACAAAGTATTAAAACTGCAGTTCCCGAATCCTCTGCAGCGTCTCTCCATACGGCTTAGCCTTTCCAAACAGAAGCGTCGTTCCAAGGACAAATCCTCGTACCCCTTTCGGTGCAAATTCAAGAATCTTGTCTGCGCTGCAGGCCCCGTCCCAGTATAATTCAAAATCCATATCTTCCTTCATTGACAGCAGCTTCGTAATCTTCTTCCCTACATATGGAAGAAACATTTGTCCTGCATTCCCCGGATTCACCGACATCACAAGCACCTTTTTAACAATCCTGAGCATCTCCATCACAGTCTCCACACTGGTTCCTGGATTAATTGCAATGCCCGGAATCATTCCCGCATTGATAATACTCTGCAGCGTTGTAGACGGATGATATTCCGCCTCCGGATGGATATATACCGTATCTCCTTTGCGCAGATTATTCAGAAACAAGTCAATCCGGTTATTCGGATGTTCAATCATTAAATGTACATCCAAAGGCTTTGGAGACACTGAAGCTATGTATCTCATATCATTCAATGACATTGCGAAATTGGGCACATAACGTCCATCCATAATATCGATATGAAAGGAATCAATACCTCCCTCTGCCAAATTTTTTACTTCCTTCTCCAGATTGCCAAAATCGGCGCACATCATGGAAGCTGTTAATTCAAAATTCATATCTGCTACACTCCTTATCTAAAATCCTCTTCCATACAAAATCACTCTTTATAAAAATATTTTCAAACTCGCTAATTTCATAGATATCAATTCCCTTCCACTTTGTATCGCAATAATTGTAATCTGGATAAAGTGCAATCTTTCGGCACTTTGCCGTCCGAATCACATCACACATGCCGCTGCGAATCCCAATAAAAGTCCCTGCTCTTTCTACCACTGATTTCATCTCACAGATTAAGGGACTAATAGGTATGGTTCCTCTAAGGGGTTTTTCATCTCCTGCAACATTTGTAAAAACCTGCCACCCTTCCTCCTGATAACCAGACACAATCTCCTCCCATACGTCTGCCGCCAATTCTGTAACAGACTTGGCATAAGGCGACAGAATAACTGCCCGCCCCTTTTCAATGGATTGCAGGTCTCTATAATCCCTCCAATATTGGGGGCTTACCGGCTTTGTCTCCTTTGGAAGTCCAAATACACCGCAGCAGTATATCTTTTCTAAGGGGATTTTTTTAATATATAGCGCTTTTGACAAATTCACAACATAGGGTCTGTCCTGATGGGCAATAAAAGCCTTGTCATCTTGCAGGTATAATTCCGCCTGAATAGCAGCATCTAATTCTTTTTGCTCAATAATTTCAACCGGACAATGAGCAAAAAGCGCCGCCACCCTTGCACATGCACGGCTGGCTACACACACAATATAATCCTTTATACTTCGCTTTTCTAAAAAATGCGGTAAATAGGACATACAGAAATATATATCTCCCAAGGCTGAAAATGGGCAGAAAACGCGAAAATGTGACGGGTACTTTTTTTCCAGCTCCTCCACCAAACGTTGCCCTTTTTCTATACGTTTCCATTTTCTCCCTATGGTTTCATTAGAAAGCGAATATTCAGCATATGTATTATAATCAACCATTTTTCGTATTTCACCTGTAAATCCAAGCTTCCTGAGCTGAGAATACATTGCTTCATAAAACCGTGCTGCAATACATACAATTACTTCTTCAGGATTCTCAGACAAGATTGAATTAGGTGGAGCAATCGGAATTCCCTGATACACTTTACCATGCTTGGAGGTGTTATTATCTAAAATTGACGTTATAGAAAATCCGCCTTCTGCAAAACATTTTACCAGCTCCTCCGTTGCATTACAATGCCCAAAGAGAAAAATTTTTTTATTTTTAAGAATACCGCATTGCCTTAGTTTACTATAACTTTCTGTCATTTCTCTATAATATTGTATCTCCAATTTCACTCCCCCTGTCCATAGTACACCAAAACGCCGCCTTTTCCTTCTCTACAAAATAAACGCTTGTAAGACTTCCTCCATCGTTAAAAATCCAGTTTTTACATAATTCAATAAACTACCATACTGTGATTCTTCAGATATGATAAAAAACTGATCAGAAAAATCATACATCCTATATAAATTTTTCAAAATATGAATCTCAGCTATCTCCAACTTACGCCACTCATAACCAGCGCAATTCTCTGAAATGATGTCCAGATCCGAAAGAACCAGCATTCTTTTCGTTTCACATTTTTTCATCAATAACCTGCTAAAATCATTCCCCCAGTCTTCCTTTATCAATCCCCCGCGCAAGATGGCAAAAATCATATCAAACTTTTTCAAATCCCTTTCCATTCTTTGGGCAGCTTCTACTATTGAATCCATTTTCTTCATCATTTACCCCTGCCATATCCCTGCTTTTTATAGTATTCAACTAACCTTTTAGCTCCTTCCTCGAATCTGACCTCCGATTCAAATCCCGTATCGCTCTTTAAATCGGAAATATCTGCTTTTAAATACATTACCTGTTTATCATTGTAAGGCCGCTTCCCAAACCCAATCTCCTTCGTATATCCGGTTAGCCTTGCTATTACTCTTATATACTCAGCCAGCTTTCTTCCTTCACCGCTGCCAATGATGTAAACCGCTTTATCCTTCCCTCTTTTTCCGGCTATGTAAACAGCCCGCGCCGCATCCTTGCTATAAATATAATCCCATACCTGGTCGCAGGGGGTAAAAAATGTTTCCTTATCTTTAAGCATATCTATAACTGCCGTGCTAATTAGCGTTTCTTTCCTGTCGTGGGGCCCATACACACTGAGTATCCTGGTCCAGATATGCCGCAGCCCTATCTGTTCACATAACAGTCTCGTCATCTGTCCTGCGCATAATTTGGAAATACCATATCCTGTTTCTGGATGTGTCGGCGTATCTGGCGACAGAACCCCTTCCGTCCGGCCATATTCTGCCTGGGAGCCTGCCCCTATAAACGTATGGCAGCCCATCTTTTGAGCAAGCCTCACTGCCGCTAATGATGCCTGAACATTATTAAGCTGAATATTAAGATTATCCCTGTCATCCCCAAACGGAGCCCTCCACGCAAGATGGAAGAACATATCAAAACCTTTTCCATCCACCTGTTGCTCCTTCATAAGTTCTAACGCGTGATCATATTCATCCAAATCAGCCCTTAAAACCCTACAGCCTGCTATCTCACTCAATTCGTCTGCTCTGACAGAAGCTCTATGGACGATCGCAAGGACCTCCTGTCCGTCTTCAATCGCTTCATTAATCAGTGCGCGTCCGATTGCTCCTGTTGGTCCTGTTACCACTACTTTTCCCATGTCACATCTAACCTTCATCGTTATATTTACAGTATTTCTCGTAATTGATTTCCTCAAATACTTCTTTTTCCAGAAATGGCTTCATATCATCAAGAGAAGGGGATACAATTCTGCCGTCCGGCAAAACTTTTGACCCAGACTTTGGCTCAAAATTCTGTTTGGGGTCTACCACCACCTCACAGACACATACTCCGGCTGATTGCAGAACCGCCCTGATTATTTCATCACACTCCGTCTCCTTTTCGATTCTGAAAAATGGTATTCCAAATGAATCTGACAATTTTGCAAAATCAGGGAAGCCTACTCCGCTTTTTGAATCAACGCCGATAAATGGCGGTTCAAAGAGATTCGACTGAGTCTGTCGGATGGAGAGATAGCCATTATTATTGAGAATAATTAATTTTAAATTTAATTTATTATATGCTGCCGTAGCCAGCTCCTGGAGATTCATCATGACGCTTCCATCTCCGTCAATACATATGGTCCGGCGGCTGTGATCTGATACTGCCGCTCCGATTGACGCAGGGAGTCCATAGCCCATTGACGCACATCCGGAATTCGTGAACATCCTCTGCCCCTGTTTGAGCTTGGCCGCCTGAAAGGTAATCACACAGGCGCTTCCATTTCCGCATATAATTCGTTCTTCCGGCTCAAGATGGGCAAAAAGCTTTTCTATAAAAACATATGGATTAATGGGTTTCTGCCCGTCATGATGATATTCGGGCAATACGACCGGAAATCGGCTCAGCAGCTCACGGCACCATACCGTCCATTTTTTATGTACAGAAACCGGCTCATATTCCTGCATTAACATACAATCCAAGAATTCTCCCACATCTGCATGAATTGGAAGCTCCGGCTGAACCGTCGGTTTCATAAGTTCTCTGGCATCAATATCAACAATAATCTTAAACGCCTTCCTCCCAAACTCATAATGATTATAACCAATCATACGAATATTCATCCGGCATCCAAGGCTAATCAGCAAGTCACAGTTCTGTACTGCGAAGTTACCCGGCCGTGTTCCGATGGTTCCCGGCATTCCAACATAATATGGATTGTCATAAGCCACTGTATCGTTGGCATTCCATGCCGTTACTACTGGAAGCTGATATTTCGCCAGAAAATCAAGCAGTTTTTTGGAAGCTTTTCCAAGCGTAATTCCCGTACCGGCCAGCACAAGCGGAGCTTTGGCTTCTTTAAGCTTGTACAGCACCATGTCAATTACAGACTGCTTTACTGCCGGCATTTTCCATGGATTTTCCTGATTCACATCGAAATGCAGCAGCATGTCCGTATCGATCAAAGCTCCCTGTACATCAAGGGGAACATCCAGCCAAACAGGTCCTTTTCTTCCACTCATTGCAAGAAAAAGAGCCTTCTCCAGATGATATGCAATCTCTGCCGGATTTGTAACCATCACCGCATATTTTGTCATATTCCCCACAGATTCAATAATCGAAAATTCCTGATCTCCCAATTGTCTAAGATTAAGCTCTTTACACGCCCATACTGTTGTCTCGCGCTTTACCTGACCCGAAATGATAAACATAGGAATGGAATCCAACCAGCCGCCCATGACCCCTGTAATCGCATTCGTACCTCCCGGCCCGCTGGTCACACAGACTGCTGCTATCTTCCCCGTCGTCCTGGCATAACCTTCTGCCGCAATGGCGCATGCCTGTTCATGATGATTGAATGTACAATGCACCCCCTGCTGATGTCCGATTGCATCGTCCAGATGCATTGCGCCGCCGCCAGTTACCATAAAGCAGTCGGATATCCCATGCTTTACTAGAAATTCTGCAATATATTTTGATACTTTCATTTTCATAAACAGCCTTCTTCCTGATATTTTAATTTTACCCACCTCTGAGAGTCAGACCGAAGCAAGACGAATATCTATTTCATCCAGATAATGGGAGTATGTAATAAATTCCACTTCTAACTCACCGCTCAGCTCCTCAAGAATTTCCTTAATATGAGTATTCAAATGAACTGCCTCACCCTTCACAAACGTATATTCCATTGCTGGTTCAAAATAATTCTCCTCGCTTGGAGAATACCCATCAAAGCCAGCACACCATACTTTTCTTACGCCGCAGGCTTTAAGTATTTTCAATAACATAATAAATGAATTATCATTAATCTTCTGACCATGCTCCAATAGAGGTTCTCTGGAAATTATATAAGGAAATCCCCCATTTTTAGCCTCAACATTCGTGGTTGCAATAAGCCTTACGTCACGGTTTTTAGCTTCCAGTAGGTCTTCTGTCATTTCAAGATATCTTTTACTCTTTGTAATAAATACATACTGAACCTTCCATGCGTCCGGAATATAATTGATTGAAATAATAACTGGCTTATGATTGCCAATAAAATCATTGACCCGTTCCCTCTGAAGCCTAATATTTTTCCCCGGACCAACCAGCAGAATCTTCTGCTCTCTCAATGCGTCCGCCAAAAGCTCACAGGTTTTCTTATCATTATAGGACTTTTCTTCAAAGAAACGATAAAGTCTCTCGCCTGCTTTCCTGTCATAGAGAAGCTTTTTCTCTTCCGGCTCAATCATTCCAAGAAGCTCATTCATTGCGGACACAGAAAGATTCTCCTTATCCAGGAATTGCTTCACATAGCTGGGATGGCATTTGTTAAGGGCACTGAGATAAAAATATGGCTTATATCCCCAAGACGCTTTCCCGTAAAATGCCATAATACTTTCGTCTATCGCCTCAAGCATGGGGTTAATCTTATAATCAGCTCCATGCTTCTCATTCAAAAACATCGCAATCAATTCAAGAGGCGCGTTGCCAGCACTCTTCCCCATACCAAATAATGTTCCGTCAACAAGAACACTTCTTTTCTCAAGAATCCGCATTTCTTCCGAAGCGTTTGGCACATACTCAATCAAGGCTCTGACATTTGAGAATGCCAGTTGAAAATTATTATGTGGGTGATAGCCAATACAAACGGATTCATCCACATGTCTGTTTAATATGGAGAAATAATGTCCTAAAATTTGGGAATCCATTAATCCATAAGTATCTACCATAGAGACGGCATATGGTTTCACTTTATTTACCAGTTCAATAAGTTCCATTAAGTCAGCGTCACTATAACTTGTCATGGAAACCAACTGAGAAAATACAATATATCCCTTTTCTTTTAAAGCCGCGCAGAATTCCATTGCTTCCCTCATGACATGCTTCTTAAAAATGACGCGTATCCCATCCACAAAGGTTTCATCAGCCGGCTGGATATGATGAAGTCCGCATGTTCCGAAATCAATCATCCCCAGCACAATCATATTCTGTTTATCAAGAGCGCCGTAAATCCTGTTGACAGATTCTGTATCTGGCATAATACTTCTGTTTACATCAAAGGGTCTTCTCTCATCAAGAAAACCGATTTCAATAAAATCAACCTGTGTATCTGCTAGTCTTTGGAAGATGCTGCACAAATGGTTATGCCCGAACTCCCAGTCATTTACATACCCACCGTCCCTTAATGTGCAGTCTAATAACTTAATGTCCCTCATACACCTATTCCTTTCGCTTTGCCTGACACATAGAACATCAGGAAAAACATAACGTTTACAAAGAAGCCGCTTCTTTAATGATTTTAGCCATATAATCAATCTTCTCATCCGTCATTCCCGGATAAACTCCAACCCAGAACGTATTCTTCATAATATAATCTGTTACTTCCAGGCCGCCGCTCACACGATACCTATCCGTTCCCCGGATTTGGTCAAAACAAGGGTGCCTTATAATATTTCCGCTGAATAAAAGCCTCGTCTGAATATTGTGTTCTTCTATATATCCGGTAATCCTGTCACGCATAAGGCCGCTTTCTTCCTTAATGCTGAGCAGAAATCCAAACCAGGACGGTTCACTGTTACTTGCCGGTTCCGGAAGAATGAAGCTGTCCGATATATCTTCCAGTTTTCCTCTCAGCCGCGTCCAATTTTGTCTGCGTGCCTCAATAAAGGATGGGAATTTTTTCAACTGCTCAACGCCGACTGCTGCCTGCATGTCTGTAACTTTCAAATTATATCCAAAATGACTGTATACATATTTATGATCGTACCCTTGGGGAAGCTCACCGAACTGTCCCTCAAAACGATGCCCGCATATATTGTCGCGTCCTGACGGACATACGCAGTCCCGCCCCCAATCCCGAAAACTTTTCACCAGCTTATTTAACAGAGGGTTATCTGTATATACACATCCCCCCTCTCCCATCGTCATATGATGCGGCGGATAAAAACTGCTTGTCCCTATATCTCCCCATGTTCCTGTGTACTTCGTCTCCCCATCTATGGTATACTTCGTTCCCAATGCATCGCAATTATCTTCTACAAGCCACAGCCCATGCTTTTCGCAAAACGACTTAACTTCTTTCAAGTCGAAGGGATTCCCAAGGGTATGTGCAACCATAACAGCTTTTGTTCTCAGGCTTAACGCTTCCTCCAGCTTTGAAACATCAATATTATACTGGGGTACTGTGACATCCACGAATACAGGAACCGCGCCATATTGAATAATCGGGGCTACCGTCGTCGGAAAACCACAGGCTACTGTAATCACCTCATCTCCTGGTTTAATCTGTCTCTGGCCAAGCTCCTGCGCAGTCAAAACCATAAATGCAAGCAGATTTGCAGAAGATCCGCTATTTACCAGACTTGCATAACGAACGCCAAGCCATTGGGCAAATTTCTTTTCAAATTCATCTGAAAATCGTCCTGTTGTCAGCCAAAAATCCAACGCTGAGTCAACCAGACTACACATCTCCTTCTCATCATATACGCGGGAAGCATAAGATATCCTGTCCCCTGGTGTAAACTCTTTGTCTATCTCCAATCTTTTAAACTCATGATAGTAATCTGCCACAAGACTTTTAATCTGCTCTCTCGCTTCTTTTTCACTCTTCCAAGCTGCCATCTTGGTATTCTCCTATCCTTTTCATTCCATTTTATGATTTAAAAACTCCTGTATCTGACTCTCCATACATACATTGATATCGCCCCCCAAATTCCAGCACTTTGTCCACTCCACCGTCTTTTCAACCGCTTTTTTAAGAGTCCACCTTGGTCTCCATCCAAAAGTTTTTTTAAGCTTGGAGCAATCTAACTTTAGAAAATTTGCTTCATGAGGTCCGCCGTCATATTGATTAATCCACTTCAGATTATCACCCCAGTATTTTACAAACAGGTCCGCCAGTTCTCCCGTCTGCATACAATCCTGCTCATTGGGCCCTACGTTATAGAAGCCTGCATAATTCCTATCTGCATATTGGTTCCCAGCAATCATCAAATACACATACAGGGGGTCCAGGACGTGCTGGTAAGGCCTTGTAGAATATGGATTTCGTACAACAATATCATTTCCCTGTATCGCTGCCCTCACACAGTCCGGAATAATCCTGTCCTGTGCAAAATCGCCTCCTCCGATCACATTACCTGCACGGGCAGTCGAAATCGAGACATTCTTTTTTCCGTCAGAGAAAAAAGAATTCTTATAGCTGTGGGTTACCAGTTCTGAACAGGATTTTGAATTAGAATAGGGGTCATATCCGTCCAGTTCTTCGTTCTCCCGATATCCCCACTCCCATTCCTTATTCAGATAGACTTTATCCGTGGTTACATTTAGAAAGGACTTTACACAAGTACTGTTGCGGACACATTCCAGAATGTTCACTGTCCCCATTACATTTGTTTCATAAGTATAAGACGGATTCTTATAACTCTCTCTGACTAGCGGCTGTGCCGCCAGATGCAATACAATCTCCGGCTGTACTTCGTCAAATATAGATTTTAATTTCTTATAATCTCTGATATCTCCAATTACCGAATACATCTGTTTTTCCATTTCGGCAATTTGAAAAAGCGACTGACCTTCTTCCGCTTTTAATGCATAACCGACCGTTTCTGCTTTGGCATTTTGTAACATTTTGCACAACCAGGCCCCTTTAAAACCTGTATGGCCTGTAACGAATACCTTTTTCTTTTCAAAAAAACCTAAAACCTTATCCTGCATCCTATCATATTTCCTCTTTCATTTCTAAATCCATACCTTCCAGGGCGCCTCATCCGTCATCCACAAAGACTCCAATCTGTCTTTTTCCCTCTTCGTATCCATACACTGCCAGAAGCCTTCGTGATAGTAACCTTTCAATTCCCCGTCTCTTGCCAGAGTCCGCAATGGCTCCTGTTCAAAAATCGTACCGTCATCCTGAAGGTACTCAAAAACTTTCGGATTGCAGACCATGAAGCCTCCATTTACCATGGAACCATCCGCATCTGCCTTCTCCCGAAATGCCAGGACAGTATTATCATTATCTATATTTAATACACCTTTTTGCTGCGCCAAACTAACTGCCGTTAAGGTAACGCATTTCCCATGACTAACGTGGTATTCCAGCAGCTTCCTCAAATTCACATTTGAAACAGCATCTCCATACGTAAGAAAAAAAGGTTCGTTTTCTATGTATTTTTGTATCCGCTTAATACGCCCTCCTGTCATTGTATTAAGCCCTGTATCCACAACTGTCACCCGCCAATGCTCCGTATATCTGTCATGCACCACTACTTTATTTCCATCCGTAAAATCAAAGGTGACATCAGAGGTATGAAGAAAATAATCAGAAAACCATTCTTTAATTACATGCTGCTTATAACCGGCACAAATAATAAAATCTCTGACGCCATAATAGGAATACAATTTCATAATATGCCATAAAATCGGCATCTCTCCGATCTCGATCATCGGTTTTGGACGTAAATAAGATTCTTCTGAAATGCGGGTTCCATAGCCGCCTGCCAATATCACTGCTTTCATTTCAACACATCCTCGCACTTATATACAAAAATAATTTTTTATTCCTTTTTCTTCCAGCGCAGAAATCACCTGTATCTGCTTTTCCTCGCTTAAACAAACCGCTATTCCACAATTTTCGTTTAGCTCCACCTCTGACAAATATTTCACCGTTATCCCGTCCAGATTGTCTGGCTTTGATTGTCCGTCCGATACGATAAACCCTTCTATATCTCCCAAAAGCTTCCTATATTTATCTGCATAATATCCTGCGCCATATACAAATATCCTGGGATATTCTCTCAAGAAGCTTATTAATTCTTTTTGGGTTACCTGCTCCTTCATATCTATAAAATTCTTATATTCTCCGTTATACCTTCTGTTTTGTACTGCAAGCTGCTTCAAATAATAGTCCAAATTAACTTCATTCATAGACGCATAATCTAAGCTTTCTGCAATCCCTGAAAAAAATCCTGCATCCTGAGCAATATATGTCCACATATATTGCAGGCAGGAATAGTCTTCAGCTTTCATGTCTTTAAGACGCTTCAAAAGAAACCCTCTAATCCAGAAATTTTCGGTTATTCTAAAAGGCGGCTTATCTTCTGACATAATGCATCTAAGCTTTATTTCTTCGGCCACTTGACTGACTTTTTCAAATTTTTGATTCCAACCTCTGCTATAGTCATCAAAATATCGTGAAAAAAAGGGCTGTGGATTAGATAAAAAACCTAATCTGGGTTCATCTTCAAATTTCTGTATAATGCTTGAAGCATACTCCTTACTTTTAACTAAATTCTCCCACACATTGTAAAAGTAAGATTTTCCTACACAACTAGGTTCTTTATCCGACGTAACGTCTGTATCATGCAAAACGCATACCAGGTCATACTCACATAATTCTAATAATAAGTTCAGGATATTATTTTTATGATATTGATAACAATCAAGCTTTCGTCTCTGATAGCTTTCCAACAGATTTTCTTCCTCAGAATATACTTTTACATCATAATTCTGAATTAATTCCCTAATATATTCCCAAACCAATTCTTCCGATATTGGGCAGGAAATAAAAACTGCAAACACCGCTTTTTTTCCTGTTTTTATCCCATTGGAATGTTCTGGCAGGATATATTGTAGGTGAAGACTTCTTTGCAGATCTGCCATATTGAAGGTGCGAATAATATTGTCCCATATCAGATTTACATCATATTCTGTACACTTATCTATATAGTCAATTGCCTGCCTTAAATTTTCCTGTGTCTGCTGGTATAAATTATCAAAAACTATGGGACGTCTCTTTAAGAAAGGGAAATTTCTCTTTTTAATAAGCTCATACTGGATTGCTCCATATTGCAAATAATGATTTCCTGGATTTATCTCCGAATAATTAGACTCCATATCTCCCAGCACGTCGTACTTATATCCAAAGCTAGAAAAATATTCCGTGAATTTCACCTCATATTTATTGACAACCTCACCAAGAGTATCGTAATACGGCATTGCTTCCCAGTATTCTTTAAATCTGCAATCATGTAACATTTTAGAGCGGATTGTAAGAAAATAAGTCTGTATATGCTCCAAAAAAAAGTTATCTTTAGATTTTCCTAATCCCCAAAAATCTAAAGCCTTCCTATCCATTTCTTGAAAAATACTTTCCATACTCCTAAACGGGCCGAACATGGAATCATTTACCAGAACCACTTCATCAAAAGATAAAACTCTTTGCCAGCCTATATAGCCGCATAACGCGTCTTTAAATCCTCCTGCATCAAAACCTTTATTTTCCCGATAATAGATTTCATCAGCATACTCCCTTAAAATATTCTCTCCTTTGGTTATATACCGGGCGTTACACACAACTACAAGGGCGCTGACACAAGTTTTTAGTTCTTTTAACATGTATCCCACATATCCGTCTACTTGCTTTTGTTCATCATAAGTAAGATAAATACATAATCGTTTCATATTCCCTCCTGTTTTGCCCCCTGCTTCTTTACACCCCTGTTTTAAAACCAACTTCATATCCTGCCAGCTCAAATAATTCCTCGTCATAAAACAAATTATCTGCCAATCCCTGGTTTTTCAACAGCTCTGTTACTTCCTTGGCATGACCGCCGCGCATACAGAGGACAATTCCTTTCGTGTTCAAATCCTTAATCACATGTTTGAATTCCTTTACTGCATGTCCCATAAACTCGTCATTTTGAGGCAGACAGGTAACGCAAAAATAGTCATACTGAATATGCTTCATATCACAATATGAAGCGATTACATATCCCATTTTTCCGGCTCCATATAGAACCAGATTAGGGTACCTTTTGATGAAATCTATAAAAGCGGCCAATTTCCTGGTCTTTTTTCTTTCTTCCCTTCTTTTTAGCCCTTTAGAGGGAATCATAGAGATAAGAAATATTTTCCAAGCCGGAACGGTACATACTTTTTTCCATACCTTTCTATATTTAAAAAACTCATATAGATTAAGAATTCCATCCATTCTCAAATGCTTAAAAATACTTTCATCCTTCAGATTCTTTAACTGACCTGATTTAAGAATTGCCTCTGATTTCTCAATATAGCAATCCGGCAGCCTCTCAATTGTATTAACCCAGCTTTCACATAAAATAAACAAGGAATCCCTATGCCAGCCCGACATTCTTTTATAAATCGAACTTTTAAACTCCTCACCGGCTATCGGAATATGCAATGCCTTGAATTTTTTCATTTCCACAATTCGATTGAAATATAAGCTCACATGCGAAAAATTAATAACCTCTTTTTTCAAAAAAGAAGCTTCATATAATTGCCAATTAATATTTCTCAATATAGTATCACTGTTCAAAAATGCCGCGCCGTATAAGGTCAGCTTCCATGCACACTCCTTTAAATACAAATTGAAATCTTCATATACCTTTAACCCCAAACCTTCCACATCTTCCGGATCCACTTCTACAATGTCATATCCTACGTCTATTCTTTCCACAATTTCAGTAAGCGCTTTCTTGGAAAATCGAATGGCATCGTTGCATATCCATATAAAATCATATTGTTTTTTCAAACCATATTGTTGAAATATTTTAAAAACCTTTGTATTAGAATGCATTTCTGCAGGCATAGGAATGTAATATACATTTTGTGTTATTTTACAAAATTCACTGACAACAGAAAATGTCTCATTATCCGGGCTGGAATCATAATAGTATATATCTATTCCACATCTCAGGTAATACTCTGCATATTCATACAAAAATTCACGTACACATTCCTGTCTTTCATAAGTCGGTATACACAATGCAATACTCGCCATTATATCTTCTCCCCGAAAAATCTTTATCCGAAAACAATATAATCTAACCCATGATTTTTGCTTCTTAATTGTCCTATATAATCCTCAACTTCCCTCACTCCGCTTGTTAAAACAGCTATGATAATAAGAGCCGCGCCTTCCCTTAACAATTCTTCTGCCCTGTAAACCGGATGGCCTAAAAGCTCATCTGGATTTCCCTCCTTTGTCGTAACGATAAAAGCTTCAAAATCCAGTCCGATATTCTTTAGAAGCTCTGCACATTCAACCCCATGTCTCCCCGCTCCATAGACCAACACCTTCTGATGGGCTGCATGTGCTCTTTTTATCCGTTTCATCAATTTACGGCAGAAGATAGCTCTTGACACCCAGAAGGGCGCCGCCGCTATCAGCAAATCCTGCCAATAAGCTTCCCCCACTATCAGCCGGAACCATTTGCGGTATCTGATAAAGCTCTTAAGGTTAAACTGTCCGCTTTTCCTGTAAAAGATTAATTTATACTTTGATAAAAACCACTGATCCTGTGTCTTAAGGGCCTGTTGTTTATTCGTATAGATATCCGGAAGTCCTGCAATAATACTCCCCCAACATTCTGTACAGATACGGATTGTAGCTTTATCCCAGCTTGTCTTTTCATATCTTAAAAAGTCTAAGAAGAATTCTCTTGGCAGTTCTAATCTTCCAAGTTTTATATTCTCAATCTGGGCGGCTCTCTCAAAATAAAAACCAATATGAGCATAATTTAAAGTCTTCATTCTCAGATATTTATTAGAAAATGTCTTCCAGTCTGTACCTCTTATGAAAGAAGCCACCTTCAATATAGATGCGCCAAAACTATTGAGAGGCCAGGCCCCTGACAATAAAAACTCGTTTAAATCCTTTATCTCTGTCAGGCGAAATCCATTACTCTGCATATTAAGCAGATAAAAATCATACCCCTTTGACAGGGCCTCCAATATGTTCCTCAGACCTTTTTCATTGCTGCAATATGTATGGTCATGTATCATCCATACATAATCATATCCCGTCTTCTCCGCCTCCTTAAAAATCCCGTAAACCTTTCTGTTCGGGTGAATCCTATGGTCTACATGCCTGTAAAACAGATTTTGATACCCTCTGCACTGATAATCCAAAACAAGCCTTTTTGTATCTCCATCGTCGCTTGAATCATAGATTCGGATGTCTATATTCGTTTCTTTTAGAAGCTCTAGTTCTTCTCTCAATACCCTGTCTATATATGCACTCCGGTTACAAGTAGGCATACAGATACAAAGCTTCACTCCCATAAAACTGCCCCTTCTTACACTGTCCTAAAAAATGATTATAATTCCACAACTTGTTTATACAGAATCTCTCCAATCCGGCCTCCAGGATGATTCTTTCTGAACTGTTCAAGTTTAAGCCCCATGACTGATGCTATCTGCATTGCCAATCCCTGCAGGACAATCAAATTCATTGTTGTTGAATTGTTCGGCATAATATTCCACAGGTCTCCTTCATGCTTAAGCTCAAGCACAATATGATTAGGAATCTCTTTTGTCAACGTGCTCTCTCTTACGAATGTAAGCAGCCACATATTCACATCACGCTCTTTTAAGAGACGCTCAAGATATATGGACTCTGCGGTTTCTCCGCTCTTGGTCAATAGAATAACCATATCGCCTGGTTTTACAATTCCCATATCCCCATGCACAGCGGAGTTGGTATGCAAAAAACAAGCCTCTAGCCCCATAGAAACCATAGAACCTACAAACTTTTCACATATAGGAACATTTTTCCCAAGTCCGGATACAACAATCTTATGTCCTGCTCTCAACGTTTTTACAGCCTCGTCCACCCAATGAGCAAATACTTTTTCATCTAACGAATGTATAGAATGTTCAAACTCTGCCAACTGCTTTTCAAAATAATGAATCATCTATTTCCCCCTCACAGTACCGATTCCAGATAGTACAAGCCATTATAAAAAGCTCCGCACACAGAATCATAATCCTGCCATGCATACGTCGTCAAAGACAGCCAGATAACAGCATGAAGCAATTTAATCTCATCTTCGTCTGCCCCTGTTAATGAAAAGAAATCCTTCTCCATATCTTCCCAATGATTGGAGGCAATCTTTAGGCAAACTTCATTCCCGGTAAGGTCCAATTCAAAATCCTTTAAATTAAATCTGTCATAATTGCCGACAATCGAATAATACATCTTAGCCCAATCATACCGGACATCACCAAAAAGCTTTGTATGGCCAAAATACCCTCTGGGGTCTATTAATACAGGCGTTCCATTGTCCCGAAGCATCATATTTGAAAATGTACAATCACCATGAAGCAAAACGAACCTGTCGCTTTCCAGTTGTTCAAGCCTCTTTTCCAGCTCCCTCTTATGGTAATATATATTTCTGCATTTCCTGCCATTGACAGTAATGCTTCTTTCTCTTGCAAAGGGCACCACATCTTCAAGCCTTCTAAGCCTGTCCATGGTCTTATTAAAGTAAGCCTCTTTCATACTAAAAGAATCGGCAGGTATTTGCTCCAGTGCATGAAGCCTGTCTAAAGCGTCTACTAACTTCTCTAAAATAGCCTTTTTATCCTCATACTCCAAATCACATTCATATATATTGCGTCCTTTGATATACTCCATCTTCAAGGGATGTATGTCATACACCTTAGGCAGAATGTCAAGCTTGGCTTTTCTAACCTTTTCATACCACGCACATTCAAGCCGTGCCAATTTTTCACCCTGTATATTCAAAGCCTCCTTTGTCAAAACATCATCCTCTACCGTTATACGGTTGAAGGGTCTGCACTTTGATACTGCCAGCTTTTCATATTCCTCTAACAAACCGAATTCTCTTGTACCTGCAAGTCCAAGCCTTTTAAACACCATCCCTTCCTGCTGCATCCAGCGAACCAGCTCGCCGCTGTCAGGGACACTTTCCAATTTCTCTTTATCTGTAAAAAGAAAGAAGCCGGCAACTCCATTTTCGTAAGAATGCTCCTCTATAAATCTGTCCTCTTTATAAGACCATCTGCAAGTAAAAGTCTCTGATATTCCGATATAATCGTCTTGTGGACCAGCACTTTGGGCGTACTCCTTTGGCAGTTCAAAATATGAAGGTAAGATTAAATCTGACCACACTAACATAAAGGGCTCCTTTGGGGGCAGAAGCCTTAATGCCTGTCTTACCCCTGCGCAGGTTCCGGCTCCCTGGGCGTCTACGATCTGATATTTCACATCTGAAAATGCCGCTAAATATTCCCTCAATACCTCTTTTTTATAATCTGCAATAATTACAAACCTTTTGTCTGGATATAGGTGAAATAGATGAAATATCATAGGGAGATTCTCAATCGGAACTAACGCCTTAGGTTTGTTTTTTGTAAGCTTCTTAAGACGGGTGCCTTTGCCGCCTGCCTGTATGATTATGTAATCCATTTGTTTTATCCACCTCAAATAAATCTATATTACGCAAGTGTCTCAATAACCTCTGTGACTCTATCCCCGAACTTCTCCATGGTAAACCATGTCTCATAAGTCTTTCTTGCATTATCAGCAATTAACTTTAAAGTCTCACTATTCTTCAAGCACCAGCAAATCAATCCTGCTAAAGCTTCCCTGTTTTCATTTTCAAAAATCAAACCATTATACTTATGCTTTATATACCTTGTTGTTCCAATCCCATCTGAAACGATACACGGTTTTTTCAGCATCATAGCTTCTGTTGCAACTAAGGGCAGAGAATCGCGGCGAGAAGGGATGATAACAATGTCTGTCTCAGAATACACTTGAAATATTTTTTCCCTTGATAATTCCCCCAGATATTCACAGTTGGCCTTTTCATCAATTTGCTTTCTGATACGTTTTCCATATTCATCATCATATGATTTTCCTGCAAATAAAAATCTGCATTGCTTCCTTGTCTCTCGTGAAATTATTTGTAGGGCCTCCATTAATACATCTACACCCTTTAAGGATACATGGGGTGCAATAATCGTAAAGGTTGTAATTCCCTTTCCTGTAGAAAAATCATCTCCCCCATACCTGTCGCCAATACCGTAGGGTAAAAGTTCTATCTTCTTTTCTGTGTGATAGCTATTTAAAAAATTATTCCTTGCCGCATCACTGACAGCGCTGATGATCAAGTGCTCATTTCCAAGTCCCTCCTCAATTTCATCATGCCAGTATTCATAACCACTATAGGCATCCTTGCTTTCGTGAAGCCACAAATACACCTTTCTCTTACAAGCAAGCTTAACGGCACAGCGAGCCATTATAAATGTGTTTGCAAAAACATAAGTATACTCGCTGGCCCACTCTAAATTTTCTTTACTTAAAAATTCAAGATGTTCTACTATAATTACGTTTATTCCTTCCTCTGAAGAAATCTCATCTAAAAATTTCTGTTCTGCGTAAGGAACCGCAATCGTAATGTTATACCCTTTTTGACTCAGTATACGCGCCAGATTCATGCTTGTGACAGGGCCGCCATGATACCCAAAATCATTTGACAAGATCAGTACGCTCAAAGACAAAGCCTCAGTTTTGCAAACGGGGACCTCTGCTGGAAGGCTTCCAATATAATCACGAAAATGGAGCAGCTTATCCGGCCGAACTCCCAATTCAATTAGCTGCCGTCTCATTTCAATAGCATAATTGCTGGTAATTATGATATAATCATATTCATAATGCTGTATATGTTTTGGAGACGCTACCAGACAGCCATCCACTAAAGTCCCCAAAAGGGACTGGCTATTATCAATTAAGGCTACAATCTCTGTCTTATTTTTATAAAAATAATGTTTTACCTTATTGTAAATATCACCTAGGCCAAATATAACAAGCTTCAAAATATCCTCCAATTAACATACTATTTACTCTTTGTTGCATGAATACCGTATATGACAGGATAATCCATATCTATGCTGCCAAAATCCTCCTGGCTTAATTCCTCCTGCACAGCTCCATACAAAAAAGCCATAGCAGTTTTGACATTTCCATAATGAACAATCTCAACATTTTTCTCCCCAAAGACAGGATAGAAAAGCTTCTTTAGTCCACTTAGATAAAAGGAATGAAACATTCCCCAATTATCATCATCATACCGGGCAATCTGCGATATTCCTGACACAGTAATAAGAGCGGAGCCGCCTTTATTCAGTCCCAAAAAAATATGCTTTACGGCAGCTTCAACATCATATATAAACATCAATGTCTGTGTAATAATCATGGTATCAAACGACTCTGGCGCGATCCCCTCTCCTGTTTCTAAATCTCCCTTTACAACATTAGTCCCCCAGCCTTCAACGTGGAGCATCATCGAAGCCGTCACGCGCTCCTTCCCAAACTGCTTTGTATATGTGTCCTCAGCAATTTCGAGACATTTTCCATAAATAAATTGCTTGTGCTCATTCAAAAATTTTTCGATATAATATCTATCTACAGGTTCTCCCCTTTTTCTGCCAAAATAAGCGTCAACAGGCTTCGTTTCCATTGAAAGCAGACTGTCAAGAAGCACGTCTCTTTTTCCCGATACAAAACGGTATATCTTCTTTATGTAAGATGTGTTCTCCTCCAATAATACCCGCTTACCATGAGCCAATTCACAATAAACATTGTTTGATTCAACAATTACCTGTAGAGACTCTTGCGCCAATATTTTCTCTTCTTCCTCTACCGGATAACAGACTCTCCCAATCCTGATTCTTCTGTTACATTCATTGATTCCAATAATTTTACTTACTTGGAGAACCATCTGCACAATGCAGTCTGACATTATGATAATAGGTATGTCTGGAAGCTTCACTAACTCATCAGGCAAGCACATCTTGACATGAAAACCGATTATCTCCCTTACATGATTATCCAAAATGCATATTACTTCGTTATTTTCCTCTATCAATTTCCTGCGCTCAGCAAACAGTTTTCCTGCCCCGAACAAAATTACTCGTTCTTTCATTATCCATATAATCCCCATATTTTTCTCATTTTCTTTTCCATGTCCTCCGACTCGAAAACCATATGGCGCGGTATGTTATACATATCGTCATTCACATTGATATTCCCGTTTCTAACCAACACAGACTTCTTTATTCCACACTCAGCTAATATTTGATCTGCCCCATCGCATCGATCTTCTATTCCCCCAAAAGGATATGCAAACACATGAATGTCCTTATCAATTTTTTTCTCTAATATGTCTAAAGCCTCCTCTATCTCCGAGCGTAATAATTCTCTTGAATGAAAATCTCCCATAGATAAATGTGATTTTGTATGACCTCCAATCGTTACATATGGCGATTCAGCCATTCTTACTAATTCCGACGTATTCACACACCTAAGCTCGGAAGTTTCCGGCTGTTCCAGTCCCAACTCAAACCGAAGTTTTTTCATGCTGTCTTTTCGTTCCATCGAATTCATAGGTTTTATACGATTTCTAATTGCAAGACATACTTCTTTTCTATCACTTAAATCCTTAACTTTGTATTGGATACCCTCAAACACAAATTCACCAAAATATTTATCAATAATAAACATTTTTTCCAATTCATCCCACCAATACATTTCATTCGTATCTATCAGGTCGGTGCTTACAAAGAATGTTGCAGGGACACGATACTTTTCTAAAATCGGCAGCGCGAACCGATAATTGTCTGCATACCCGTCGTCAAAGGTAATAACAACATATCTTTGGTCTGGTTTAACTATATCCTTCCATTCTTCTTCCAGCTTTAAAACCTTATAGTTCTCACTGATATACCTAATATGTTTTTCAAAGGTTTCTGGAGAAACATTTAATTTCCAAAAATTGTAATCTGAAGCTATAATCCTGTGGTACATCAGAACAGCAATATTCTTTCGTGGAGTTATTCTGTTAAATAACACTTCCTTTTCTACTACAGCCCATTCCTTCTGTGTAAGCGTTAGAAAATTAGACAGTTTACTATTTTCCAGCCGTCTGACTACATCAGTACAATACACCTCTGATACGGCAGCTATGATTACATCTTCTTGCGGCATACTGCGAGAGGCGCTCTGCGCAGCATATTCTTCTAAAGTAATGACCTTCTTCCCAAAAACATCTGTTTGTCCCTCTGACTCGCTCACAATAAATTCTTCAATATGCCCTATGTTCTGCTCCTGTATAAATGCAAAAAGCATTCTTCCATACATTCCTGCACCATAGAGGTATACTCTGCGGTGACGACAAGCAGCTCTTAATTTTGTAATCATACTGACCATAAAATCTTACCCACTCTCATATACCTTTCGTCTTGACATAAAGCCAATCTCATTACCACTTACTCTGACGCATTTTCTTGCATTGACAAAGAAACTCTTTTAGGATAGGACTGCCATAAAATGGATTTCTTTTCTATATTCTTCTGAAATAAATAATCTGCGATTTCCTCTGCAATATTCTTCTTTTCTACCGCTATAACAACATAGTCAAAATCTAATGTATGAATCAATTCTGGATCGCTTATGTGTCGATAGGGAGAATGAATATTCCTGTAATTATGATCCACCCATGCAGCAATTTCAATGCCTTCAAAATTACTTAACTGCTTATATATGCTTTGTCCGACGACTCCCGCACCATAGAGAACAACTTTTTTTCCAATTAATAACTCTGTAAATTCACATGAATATTTTTTATTAATTTGAATCTCTTTGGATGATATTAATCTGAAATCCCAAAATATTTTATGGATAAAAAACATCTGAAGTTTATCTGATAACTCAGAAAAAATTTTATACCCTTTTAAAACTTTTTCCACATTCTCATATAATGAAATCTTGTTGGACAGCGCAACCATAAAATCTTGTTGATGATCAAGGGAGCCTTCTCTTATCACGTAATGATAATAAGCATTGGGGATAAACATCATACTTTCACATTCCATAAATAAATTGCAAAAACAGAGTATATCTTCTCCATACTGCTGAGAATCTGGCAGCTTCATAAAACAATCATATAACACATTTTTTTTATAAATGCATCCGTACAAATTACAGTCAACCACTTCTTTCTCTGCATCCCATTCAAAGATATAATTCCGAAGCATCCTGATGCGAAAATCGAAATTTAAATCTCTCTTTCTATACAAATGTACTCGTTTTATGAATCTATGCTTCTTGCCATTCACCATATAATTAGAGTAAACAAAATCTACATCTTCCTTAAATATAAACTCATATAATCTTTCAACATAATCCCTTTCAACATAATCATCACCATCAACAAAAACAATATATTTACCTTTTGCGTATATTAAGCCTGTTTTTCTTGCGCCTACTGACCCTTTATTTTCCTGATAAACATAAATAATTCTTGAATCTTTCTCTGCAAATTGTTTACATATTATTCCAGATTCATCTACAGAGCCATCGTCTACAATGATAATTTCAATATCAGTATAGGTTTGTTGTATAACGCTCTCTATACACTTTCCTATATAGGCTTCAATGTTAAATACAGGAATCAGTACGCTGACAAGCTCTCTCATTTTGTTTACTCCATTCCATCTCTCTAGTATTCTTCTGTAAACAGAAGCTCTGGATTTTCTTTATGTACCCCGTACCTGTTGGGAAGCTGCATAAAATTCTCCCCATACATTTTTTCAAGGATTTTTTCTGGATTTGCAGGAGCTTCAAAATAAACATTTTCAAATAGCATAGGCTGGGTCTTGTAAATATCCTCAAATAAGTACAGTTGTTTATTATACCATCTTCCCGGAGTTGCTACATACGCTGCTCCCACCGCACAATCTACTGCCCTGCCAAGCATATCTCCTTTATCTGGTTTCTTTGAAAATAGAGGATTCTTCTTTTGAAACTCTAAAATCAGTTCATAGAAATCCCCCTCCTTATTCCAAAAACCCCTATATTCGTCAATCTTTTCCCTATATGTCTTCAAATCTGCATCTGGCGGGAAAACATCAAGAGGAACAATATCCACAATCCTGTTTCTGTTAAGTGTGTCAAATCCCTCAAATTCTCCATTTTCTGTAATGGCCAGTGTGATTTCTCCATATGCCATAAAAACTGTATAAGTTTTTTTCACTGAAATTCCCGCTTTACGCCACTTATTTCTAGCTGGTTTTGGGTCTGTCAATATATATACTTCATAATTTTCCATCAAATATTTGCATAATATATTGTATTCATATCTCGGAATACAAAAATCAAGGTCATAATCCCAAGGTATAAATCCCTTATGCCGTACTGCTCCAAGCAGCGTCCCCGCTTCCATTACAGGAATGATGCCAAGCGCATTATGAAACTCATCAAAAGCCTGTACTGCATAGGATAAAATACGCATCTGCTTTTCTCGAAGCTTTCCTATTGCCGGAGTAAGCGTCCCAGGCGCTACATGACGCAGCAGCCACTTATTCTGGGCTAAACGAATATCTTTTATGCTCTCTTGTTCACAACTAAATTTCTCCCTGTCTCTGTCCAAAAACTTCCTTGCACTTTCCCATCGTTTTTTTACATCTAAAAATACACTATACTGACAAATACCTTCTTTTTCTAATTCATATGCAATTTGGTGAATAATCCAACGCTGTTTTATTGTAATAACAATATCATATTTATTCTGTAGCTCTTTCCCGTTCCCATACTGCGCCATAAAGTCCGCAAAGGACACTACAGCTTTTCCATACGCGTCGTTTTTTTGAACATTAATATTATTGTCTATAAAGCAGATGACGTTATCATTTTCAAACCACGTTAATGCCTCTTGTCCCCCTCGCCCTGCCCCATATAGTATCACTTTTCGCATCTATGACCTCCTTCGCCTGAGTACCTTCACTAGTCTGAGCGTTCAAAATGGCAGCCTTATTTTCGTTATTGCAAATATAATCAATATACAGCTCTAAATTTAAAAAGCTATTCTTTTCATCTATAACGTTCTGAAACTGACTCGCATCCTGATAACTTTTTCTAATCAAACACTGTAGATTGTCTTTCAATTCTAAATAGGAATGATTTACCGAAAAATCATTTATATCAATACATATGAGGCTGCCGGCTGACTGATTAATACTGTAAATCATATAATCATCGGCCCACACACTGCAGCAAAATAACCCCTGTATTATATTATTTAAGAAATCAATTCCATTGGTAATTTCAAACAGTACCTCATCATATTCTTTATCCCTTATAACGATCTCGTTTCTTCCATATGGCAGACATATCCACTTATCTCCAATCCATACAGCGTTCACAAAGGGGTATATTTGATAAGAATATTTTTCATCAACAATGCTCTTTAGGCGCAATCTCCCATTTAAGTCATACTCTGAAATATATGTCCTGGCATCATCTTTTTCCCCTTTACAATAAATTGCATGAAATCGTCTGTTATCTGCCTGAATATTCACTAAACTCCATTTTTCTGGTTCATGTCCAAGATATAGAACGGAAATCTTATCATGCTGATCCAGAACAATTATGATATTTGTATTTGATATTGGAATATAAATGCATTCATTTAACACAAAAGCTTGTGTCCAAAACCAATTTGGGGAAATCTCCTTTAAATGCTCTAGCTCTGATTGTATATCAATATATGTAACAGTACTGTCCTCCAAATTATATTTTAAAATTTCTGCTTTTCTCCCAAACGCATAAAGAAACTGATTTCGTTTTATGCACCCCATTAATTCAAGATTCTGCTTTACATCTATTTTCTCGTATTTGGCAGTATATAAATCGTAAACATAGATTGCACCTTTATAATACGGAATAACATACAGCTTATGAGCATAATAGAATAATGAACGGTAGGAGCACGCTTCTGTAGAATCCGGTATCTTCCATATACATTTTAATTCTTTGGAAAACAAATTGACCTCCACAACAAAGCCGCTAAGCTCAGCAACATACCAAATACTTTTTCCATCTGTTACTTCAACCTTATGTCCTAACAAATATTGATTAATCATATACTGCACCTAACCTGTCTATCTTTCATTTAGATATGAAACAACCTTATTGATCCATATCTCTTTTGCATTCTCCGGAAAATACATATATTTATCTCGTATTTTTCTCACAACCTTCTGCCGCTCTGGCTCATTCCACCAGCCTTTTACATCACCATGAATACGATTCACCAAAGCTGCCAGTTTCTTTGGAGTCTCGGCAATGATACCAACTCTAATCATATCTTCAATATCTTTATAATTGTCATTCACTTCCACAAACAGACCCTTCGGATTATATAGTATCATCGTAGGCTTGCCTATGCTTATTGCTTCCAGCGCCGCTGCTCCCATTATTTCTGAAATCACAAGCTTCGCATTACGTATACTTTCAAAAAATATAGGCTCCTCATCAAAAATCAATTCTGGAATTAATTCCTTAACTTTCTCTTTATTCTTCCACTGAGCTTTATGAAATGGATGTAAGCGGAATTTTAATTCTGAAATAACCTCCTGCTCCAACATTTTGAAAAACTCCAGCTCCCCATCCACATATCGCTGCCAACTCCATTCATAAAGGCTAAGTCTACCGCGATGCTGGGGATATGAATAATTGGTATAGATGATTGTATTGCCAATATCGTTCTTTTGATTCGGCAGTCTGAAAAAGTTAATATACGGCATACGTATAAACTTAGTTGGTAACATATTATCTTTCGTTTCACCGCAAACCAGACACTCATCACACATCTGAAATTCCGTCAACTGATACCAGCTATACCCTCCCAAGCCATATGAAAGAGCATGCATCAGATCCACCTTTAAAACATGCTCAATATCAATATTCATCATGTATATTTTAAATAATTCATTAATTGCTGTTCCTTCACAGTCGTACAGCAATACCTTGGGTTTTAATCCCCACTTATAGTTATTCAGGGCCATGTTTTTTAAATAGTCAAATTCTTCCACATATGCAATAGGAATAAAATTACCAATTATTTTATAGACCAGACTGACAAATTCATCCTTTTCTTCATCCCTATCATTTTGTCTCAGCGTTCTCCACTCCACATCCAAATCTCTGTTGGGATTCATACTCTGCCTAATTTGACTTGTATAATCCAAAAAATAACCGGAAATTTTACCATATTTTCTTTCCATTATCTCTTTATATAAAGTAAACTTTATATAAGGAGACTGAATCACTATTTCATCTTGCTCATTTGTATTTTCCTTATATTTTCTATACTCATCTATAAAGCTCTTTACATGCTTGGGCAATTCCCCATAATCAGACACAGCAAAAGGCATTCTCTCATAATTACCTCTATGATCGACTATAATATTCGTGATATCCGGCATATATTTAAGTAACAAACTATATTCATACTTATGAAAGCCAAAATCATCATGCAAAATATCCCCAAAATCCATCTGGTCCAGTGCTGCCCCTGTACAATCTGGTTTATATAAATTTACATGAAACTTTCTATTTTCATTTTTAATCTTTTCTAACTTTAAATATTTATCATACAAAGATGGCAGAAAATAAGCCAGCCAAAAATTCAACAGAATCCGCCATTTAAATTCACTATAGTCAGTTCTATGATATTCGTTTAATATACTTTTTAAATACCTTATTGTTTTATTCTTTACCTTATCCAAATAAAGATATATGTTATGGATATCCTCCGTCGTCATATCATCTTGAAGCACCTCATATTTCTTCCCATTGCGAACACACCAATCTATGCCATTTACACAAAATGCCCCTGTCCACACATAACAGTCATATCCTGTAGGAATATCATATTCATCTGCTAACCCCAGATAATACTTTATTTCTCGTTTAATATCCATTTTATATCGCCTCACACTTTATTTTATTAAGCATTTTTCAGCACCCATTTACAGGCCTTCTCATAATCCTCATTCGTATCAAATTCAATCCAACCGTTACAAAACCTTTTTGCCTCAACCTTCTTCCCTGACTCAATAAGCGCGTTCAGTAAGTCTGTCATATAGGCTTTCCTCACTGGTTTTCCTGACTGTTGCCAGGGCTCATCTTCATATTTACGATAAGCATTTTCCATCAGCGCTTCTATGCTCTTTAGACCTTCCTTTGAAAACTTAAG
>ERZ808028.264-NODE-264-length-52748-cov-12.918285_pt1 | contig 52748 bp, 34 predicted proteins | sample MGYA00380184_ERZ808028 | MGnify/ENA primary metagenome ERZ808028 (study PRJEB31490, sample SAMN06133397) | mouse gut metagenome | isolation source: J8_1 | host: mice | place: China: Chengdu | collected 2015-05 ...
GAGGTCTCCACCAAGACCAACGACGTGGCCGGCGACGGCACCACCACCGCCACCCTGCTGGCCCAGGCCATCATCCGCGAGGGCCTCAAGAATCTGGCCGCCGGTGCCAACCCCATGGTCATGAAGAAGGGCATCTCCAAAGCCACCGACGCCGCCATCGAGGCCATCAAGGGCCACTCCAAGCCGGTGTCCGGCACCTCCGACATCGCCCGGGTGGGCGCGATCTCCTCCTCCGACGACACCATCGGCACCCTGATCGCCGAGGCCATGGAGAAGGTTAGCCACGACGGCGTCATCACCGTGGAGGAGTCCAAGACCGCCGAGACCTATTCCGAGGTCGTGGAGGGCATGCAGCTGGACCGGGGCTATATCACCCCCTATATGGTCACCGACACCGAGAAGATGGAGGCCGTGCTGGACGATCCCCTCATCCTGCTCACCGACAAGAAGATCTCCTCCATCCAGGACCTGTTGCCCATCCTGGAGCCCATCGCCCAGAGCGGCAAGAAGCTGCTTATCGTGGCTGAGGACGTGGAGGGCGACGCGCTGTCCACCCTGCTGGTGAACAAGCTGCGGGGCACCCTGAACGTGTGCTGCATCAAGGCCCCCGGCTTCGGCGACCGCCGCAAGGAGATGCTGGAGGACATCGCCATCCTCACCGGCGGCACCGTGATCTCCTCCGACCTGGGCATGGAGGTCAAGGAGGCCACCATGGATATGCTGGGCACCGCCCGCCAGGTGAAGGTCCAGAAGGAGAACACCATCATCGTGGATGGCGCGGGCGCGTCCGACGCCATCTCCGCCCGGGTGGGCCAGATCCGCAAGGCCATTGAGACCACCACCTCCGACTATGACAAGGAGAAGCTTCAGGAGCGCCTGGCCAAGCTGGCCGGCGGCGTGGCTATCATCCGCGTGGGCGCCGCTACCGAGGCCGAGATGAAGGAGAAGAAGCTGCGCATCGAGGACGCGCTGAACGCCACCCGCGCCGCTGTGGAAGAGGGCATCGTGGCCGGCGGCGGCGCCGCCTACGTGGATGCCATCCCCGCCGTGGAGAAGCTGGTGGGTACCCTGGAGGGCGACGAAAAGACCGGCGCCAACATTGTGGCCAAGGCCCTGGCCGAGCCCATGAAGCAGATCGCCGCCAACGCGGGCATCGACGGCTCCGTGGTGCTGGAGCGGGTGAAGTCCGCCGGCAAGACCGGCTACGGCTTCGACGCCTACAAGGAGGAGTACTGCGACATGATCGCCTCCGGCATCGTGGACCCCACCAAGGTGACCCGCTCCGCCCTGGAGAACGCCGCCTCCGTGGCCGCCGTGCTGCTGACCACCGAGTCCCTGGTGGCCGACAAGCCCGAGCCTCCCGCTCCGGCTCCCGCTCCCAACCCTGACATGGGGATGTATTAAGCAAATACCCTCCGAGGACCCCGGGCCATTGGCTCGGGGTCCTTTGTGCTCGGGCTTGTCGGCCAAGGGGCCCCCATCGGAGCCCAGCGAAGCGGGTCCGATGGGGAAAGGCGGAGCGGCGGAGCGAGCAAGCCTTCGCCGAAGGCGGAGGCGCGGGATGCGCAGCACGCGACGCCGCGCCCGAGCCTCCCGCTCCGGCTTCCGCTCCCAACCCCGACATGGGGATGTATTGAGAAGCGTGACAACCGCAAACACGCCGCAAAGAGGCCCCCGGACAGCCGTCCGGGGGCCTTTTCGTCTGGTTTGGTGTGTCGTGCCGCGTGAGGGCTCAGGCGTGGTAGCAGCCCCCGCCGATGAACTCCCGCATGAGGGAGGTTTTGGGGATGCTGTCCGCCGGGATGGGCAGAAAGTAGTTCAGGAACTTCAGCAGCCGCTTGGCCTCGATGTACTCCTCGCTGTCCCGTGGGACGCCGAAGAGCAGGGGCTGGACGTAGGGCTTGAGCAGGGACGTCTCATAGATGAGCGAGGAGTTGAACACCATGTCGGCGCTGTCCTGGAAGGGGAAGATGTTGTTTTCCTCCCCCCGGCGGACGGAGGGCCACATTTTGATGGTGGCCTGGGCGCTGTAGCCCCGGGTCCGGGCATCCCGCTCGATGCGGCGCAGCAGGCGGGCGTCGGTGGTGGGGATGCGGTTGTGGTCGTCCACGTTCAGGGTGGTGAGGCAGCTGATGTAGATGCGGTATTTGCTCTGGCGGGGCAGGGCGTAGGTGAACTGGTCGTTGAGGCAGTGGATGCCCTCGATGACCAGCACGTCCCCCTCCTTCAAGGTGAGGAAGTTGCCGTTGTACTCCCGGGCGCCCTTTTTGAAGTTGTAGGTGGGCAGCTCCACCGTCTCCCCCTGGAGCAGCCGGACCATGTCGGTGTTGAACTGCTCCACGTCCATGGCGCCCAGGCCCTCGAAGTCGGGGTTGCCCTGCTCGTCCAGGGGGGTCTTGTCCCGGTTGACGAAGTAGTTGTCGGTGGCGATGGCGTGGGGCCGCAGGCCGCAGGCCCTCAGCTGGGTGGACAGCCGGTGGGAGAAGGTGGTCTTGCCGGAGGAGGAGGGCCCGGCGATCATGACGAAGCGGACGTCCTTGCGCCCGGCGATGTCGGCGGCGATGTCGCCGATCTTTTTCTCCATCATGGCCTCGTAGGTCAGCACCAGCTGGGTGGCGCCCCCCTGGGCAATGGTGGTGTTCAAGTCCGCCACGTTGGAGGCGCTGAGGGCCTCCGCACGCACAGTGGACTCGGACAGCGCCCGGAACACCTTCATGGAGGGCTTAAAGTCCCCCATCTGGTTCGGGTTTTTGAGGGTGGGCAGGCGGAGCACAAAGCCGTCCTCAAACAGCTCCAGGCTGAAGATCCGAATATAGCCGGTGTCCGGCACCATGTAGCCGTAGAAGTAGTCCACGAAGCCGTCCAGAGAGTAGACGTTGACGTGGGAATTGACGCGGAAGCTGAGCAGCTTGGCCTTGTTGTACAGCCCCTCCCGCTGGAACAGCTCCATGGCGTCGTCGGTGCTGATGGAGCGCTTCTCGATGGGCAGGGCCTGGGCGGACAGCTCCCGCATACGCGCCTCCACCTGCTCCAGCAGGGCGGCGTTCAGGATGAAATTGCCCTTGGCCCGGATAAAGAGGGAACGGCTGAGGGAGTATTCCACGGCGATGCGCTCCACGTTGTCCTGGCCGGCCACGTCGTAGAAGGCCTTGAGCATTAAGAACAGGGCGCTGCGCTCATAGGTCTGGATGCCGGGCACGTCCTGGGCGGTGACCAGGCGCAGGGAGCAGTTCCGGTCCAGCGTCTTGTGGAGCTCGCAGAGCTTGCCGTCCCGGTTGACCAGCAGGATGTCGCAGGGGTACCGGTCCTGAAAGTCCGCCGCGACGGCCCGGTAGGGCGTCCCCTGGGGGTAGGTGTGCGGTACGCCGTCCACGGTGACCTGTATCATTTTTTTCTCTTCCATGGAATGGCCTCCTTGTTTCTCAGTGATGTGGCCGCGCCGGAACAGGCCGGTCCGTCTGCAAAGCCCCGGCGGATGGGTAAGCCGCCGGGGCTTTTTGATGGGTCAGTTTTTCAGCCCTTCCGCCCAGGCGGAGTAGCGGGCCACCTTGTGGTTGCAGTCGGCCTGGCTGGCCCCCTGGGCCAGTATGTACACCTTCACCTTGGGCTCGGTGCCGGAGGGCCGCACGATGACGGAGGTGCCGTCCGCCAGCTCGTAGCGCAGCACGTTGGAGCCGGACAGCTCCATGGTGGTCTTTTCGCCGGTGGCGGCGTCCACCACGCTGCCGTCCTTGTAGTCCTTCCAGAGTTTGACGGTCTCGCCGCCCACCTCCTTCGGGGGGGTCTTGCGCAGGTTGGCCATCAGGTCGGCCATCTTCTTCAGACCGTCCAGGCCGGGCATCACCAGGTTCATGGTGCGCTCGCCGTAGTTGCCGTACTTCTCGTACAGGGCCATCAGCGCGTCGTACAACGTCATGCCCTTGCCGGCGTAGTAGGCGGCCATCTCGGTCATGGCCACGGCGGCGGTGACGGCGTCCTTGTCCCGGACGTAGCTGCCCAGCATGTAGCCGTAGCTCTCCTCATAGGACATGATGACGTTGCCCTGGCCGGAGCTCTCCAGCTGGTCCTTTTTCTGGGCCAGGAACTTGAAGCCGGTGAAGGTGTCGTAGCACGCAAGGCCGTTGACCTCGGCCACCTTGCGGGCCATCTCGGTGGTGACGATGGTCTTGAGGGCCACGGGGTTTGCGGGCATCTTGCCGGTGCGCTGCTTGGCGCCGATGAGGTAGTCCAGCAGCAGCACGCCGGTCTGGTTGCCGGTGAGCACCTTGAACTCGTCGCCCGCCCGGACCATCAGGCCCACCCGGTCGGCGTCGGGGTCGGAGCCCAGAATGAAGTCCGCGACCTCCTTGTTGGCCAGCTCCACCGCCAGGGCGAAGCCCTCTGGGTTCTCCGGGTTGGGGGAGGCCACGGTGGGAAAGTTGCCGTCGATGACCATCTGCTCGGGGACGCAGATCACGTGCTTCATGCCCAGGCGCTTGAGGGCCTCGGGAATCAGCTTGTGGCCCGTGCCGTGGAAGGGAGTGTACACCATCTTGAAGGTGTCCGCCACCGCATCCACCGCCGCCTGGTCGTTGACCTGCTCCATGACGTTTTTCAGGAACTTCTCGTCGGTCTCCTCGCCCATGATAGTGATGAGGCCGTCGGCCACCGCCTTGTCGTAGTCGGCGACCTTGACGTCGAACACGTCGGACTCCCGCATGATCTTGGCCACCTGGTCGGCGTGGTTGGGGGGGAGCTGGGCGCCGTCGGACCAGTACACCTTATAGCCGTTGTACTCCTTGGGGTTGTGGCTGGCGGTGATGTTGATGCCCGCGGTGCAGCCGTACTCCCGGATGGCGAAGGACAGCTCGGGGGTGGGGCGCAGGGACTCGAACAGGCGCACAGGTATGCCCGCCGCGGCCATGATGCAGGCAGCCTCACGGGCGAACACGTCGGAGTTGTTCCGGCAGTCGAAGCAGATCGCCACGCCCTTCTTGACGGCTTCCGGGCCCTCGTTCAGAATGACGTTGGCGAAGGCCTGGGTGGCGTGGCGGATGACGTGGATGTTCATCCGGTACAGTCCCACGCCCATGGTGCCGCGCAGTCCGGCGGTGCCAAACTCCAGCTGGGAGAAAAAGCGGGACTCGATCTCCTTCTCATCCCCGGCGATGGCGGCCAGCTCAGCCTTTTCCGCCTCAGACAGGGCGGGGGAGTTCAGCCACTGCTCGTAGTTCCTTTTGTAGTCCATGGGTATTTTCCTCCTTGAAAAAATGATATGCAGATCAAAGTTCAGCTTTCACGGGGCGGACGCCGCCCCGGCGGTAGTGAAGGGCTGCCCCATCGCTGTAAAGTCTGCCGAACTCGTAGGTGGCGCCGCCGTCGAACAGGCCGTCCACGAATTCCAGTTCGATCTCCAGATGCTTTTCTTCCATGAGGCACAGCAGCTCGGCGTATTCCTTTTCAGGGCCGCCGTGGGCGGCGAACCACTCCCGGGTGTACTCGTCCAGGTGGGTGAGCAGGTCGGAGAATTTCCACCGCCCCCGGCCAAAGAATTCCGTATCACAGGAATACGGGATAAGCAGCGGGCCCTCTCTTGGGCCCTCGTTGCCCATCCATATGCCGTACGAGTAGTCAAATTTCCAGCAGTCCAGAACCTCCTCCAGCAGGTATTTTTCATAAGCATCCCACCCGACGTGAAACTTACCTATCATCAGCTTCAAAGAACGTCCGTAAAAGGAGATAAACCTGCCAAATCCCTCGTAATCTACCCTAAAGTCAAACCATTCCTGGGTGTTAGGCAGAAACTGCCGGACAAATTCCATCAGGAACTTGTCCACTTCCTCCTCCGCCTCTGCCTCCGAATCATTTTGGTACAAATTGACAAACGCTTCAAGCCAATCAAAACCGCTGTCGCGAGCGCTGGCGCGCTTCAAATAGATCTCGGAGGGCTTCGCATTCTCCAGCACCCACCGCTCCACCGCCGCCCGGTCCGGCTGGGCGATAAAGCTGCAAAAGATATCTACGGCGGCGTTCAACGCCTCCTTGCTGCACTGAGACCAGCCAGCCGGTCTCATGTTGTCTGCCATTCGTCATTCCTCCTATTGTGATAGATTGGGGAAGCGCGGGAATATACGCGATACAGATGGGCAGTTTGCCGGAAAAAACGGGCCTGCCGAAGCGATATATAGAAATTATACCATATCGAAAAGAGAAACACAATTCAATTTGCATTTTTTTCTGAGGCGCGTTATAATGTGTATCGATTTAATGGAGTAAAGGAGAAAAGCCTATGCTGACCACCGTGATCCCCCAGGGGTACGCTCCCCTGTTGAACCTGTACGACACCCAGAAGGCCATCGGCCTTTTGAAGCGGCTCTTTGAGGACGATTTGGGCGGGGCGCTGAACCTGCGCCGGGTGTCCGCGCCCCTGTTTGTGGAGGCGTCCACCGGCCTGAACGACGACCTGAACGGCGTGGAGCGGGCGGTGTCCTTCGACGTGCCCGACGCGGGCCGGGACGCCCAGGTGGTCCACTCTCTGGCCAAGTGGAAGCGCATGGCCCTGCACCGCTACCAGTTCTCGGTGGGGGAGGGGCTGTATACCGATATGAACGCCATCCGCCGGGACGAGGAGCTGGATAACCTCCACTCCGTCTATGTGGACCAGTGGGACTGGGAGAAGGTCATCGCCCCCCGGGACCGGAATGTGGACTACTTAAAGGGCGTGGTGCGCACCATCGTCAGCGCCCTGGCCGACACCCAGCAGACCCTGCGCTCGGTGTACCCCCAGCTGACCACCCTGCCCCTCATTGACCGGGAGGTGTCCTTCGTCACCGCCCAGGAGCTGGAGGACCGCTGGCCCGAGCTGTCCCCCAAGGAGCGGGAGGACCAGTGGGTCAAGGACCACCCCACCACCTTCCTCATGGGCATCGGCGGGGCGCTGAAGTCCGGCAAGCCCCACGACGGCCGGGCCCCGGACTACGACGACTGGGCGCTGAACGGGGACATCCTGCTGTATAACTCCCTGCTGGGCCACGCCTTTGAGATCTCCTCCATGGGCATCCGGGTGTCCCCGGAGTCCCTGGACCGGCAGCTTTCCATCTCGGGCCACGACGAGCGCCGGGAGCTGCCCTTCCACCGCGCCCTGCTGGCGGGGGAGCTGCCCCTGACCATCGGCGGGGGAATCGGCCAGAGCCGGGTGTCCATGTTCCTCTTGGGCAAGGCCCACATCGGGGAGGTCCAGGCGTCCATCTGGGACCCGCGGACCTTGGAGGCCTGTAAGGAGGCGGGAGTCATCCTGCTGTAAAGGAATCACAAGCGCCCCGCTCGACCGAGCGGGGCGCGTTCTTATGTTTCGTCGGCCTCCAGGTGATAGCCCAGCCGCCGCACCGCCTCAATGCGCACATTGGAGCCGATGCTGCTGAGCTTCTTGCGCAAAAAGCCCACGTAGACCTCCACATGATTTTCCACCGCGTTGGAGTCGTACCCCCACACCCGGGCCAAAATGGCCTCCTTGGACAGGTTTTTACCCCTGGCCCCCATGAGGCAGCGCATCACGTCGAACTCCCGGGCGGACAGCCGCACCCACTTCTCCCCGCAGGCCAGGGTGGAGGCGTCCAGGTCCAGCGCCGTGTTGCCGAAGCGCAGCTCGTCCACCTGCCCCCCCTGGCGGCGCAGCAGCGCCCCCACGCAGGCAAGCAGCTCCCGGGTGTCGAAGGGCTTTGTCAGGTAGTAGTCCGCTCCGGCGTTGAGCCCCTCCACCCGGTCGTCCAGCTGGTCCCGAGCGGTGAGCATGAGGATGGGGGTGGCGCACTTCTGGGCCCGCAGCCGCCGGGCGGCCTGCCGGCCGTCCAGCAGGGGGAGCATCACGTCCAGGATGATGAGGTCGTACATTCCCAGAAGGGCGTACTGCACCCCGGTCTCGCCGTCATAGGCGGCCTCGGTCTGATAGCCCCGGTCCTCCAGCAGCACCCGGAGGGAGTCGGACAGGGGCCGGTCGTCCTCGATGATGAGAATTTTCAAAGCGGCTCTCCTTTGCGATATGTGCCTCAGCGCTCCGCCAGGTCCGCGCAAAGCCGGTACAGGGTGGTCACCCCGGCCCCCGTGGCCCCGGCGGACTGGTACTCCCGGCGGGGCCGGTCCACCCAGGCGGTACCCGCGATGTCCACATGGACCCAGGGGATGTCCCCGGCGAAGGCGCCCACGAACAGCCCCGCGGTGATGGCCCCGCAGCCGTCGCTGGACTGGTTGCACAGGTCGGCCACCGGGCTTTCAATCATCTTTTTGTACTCCGGGAAGGTGGGGAAGCGCCAGTACTGCTCCCCCGTCCGGGCGGCGGCCTCCAGCAGGGCATCGCACAGCCCGTCATTGTTGGACACAAGCCCCGCGGTGAGATGGCCCAGGGTGTTGGCGCAGGCCCCAGTGAGGGTGGCGATATCCACCACCCGGTCCGCCCCCTCCTTCTGTATGGCGTAGGTGACGGCGTCGGCCAGCACCAGCCGCCCCTCCGCGTCGGTGTTGTTGATCTGGATGGTCTTGCCGGACATGGAGATGACCACGTCGCCCGCCGTCATGCTGTCCGGGGAGAGGCGGTTTTCCACCGCCGGGATCACCGCCGTCACATTCACCGGCACCTTGTTCTCCGCCAGGGCCAGCACCACGGCGCACACCGCCGCCGCCCCCGCCATGTCCGAGCGCATGGCCTTCATGCCCGCGCCCGACTTGAGGTTGTACCCTCCGGTGTCGAAGCACACTCCCTTGCCCACCAGGGCGATGGGGGCGGCCTCCGGACTGCCTCCCCTCCAGCGCAGGACGATGAGCCGGGGCGGGTGGGCGGCGCTGTCCCCCACGGCGTGGAAGGCCCCCATGCCCAGGGCCCGGGTCTGAGTCTCGTCCAGCACCTCCACCTCGGCGCCCGCCTTGTGGGCCGCCTGGGCCATGGCCTGGGCCATCATCTCCGGGGTGAGCAGGTTGCCCGGCCGGTTGGTCAGGTCCCGGGCAAAGCATACGGCCCGGGTCACCGCGTCCGTCTCCCTGAGGACAGCCTGGGCGTCCATGCCCTCGGTCCCTGCGACATAGAGGGTGAAGGGCTTGTCCTCCCGCTCCTTCCACGCCTCCTGGCGGTAGCAGGCCAGCTCCGCCCCCTGGACGGCGGCGGACAGGCCCGCCTCGCCCAGCGCCCCCTTGATCCCGGTCACGTCCAGCAGCAGGGACTGGGCCCCCAGCTCCCGGACGGCCTTCACCGCCTTGGCGGCGGCCCGGCGGGCGGTCTCCGGCGTGGCGTCCGTTCCCAGATTGGCCACCAGGGCGTGGTCCGGCCCCACCGAGCGCAGGGTCAGGGGGGCGCAGTCCCCTCCGCGCTCCATGACAAACCGCCAGTCGGTACTCTCCTGCTCCCAAAGCTTTACCATTTGCGTCCATCTCCTTGTATGAGCCGAAGCGGCCCCTCTTTCCAGGCCATTTTAACGCCTTTTGCCCCAATTGGCAAGGCTTTGTTGACAGAAAGCGTGGAAAACTATATAATGGCCTTACAAGGGCGGGCGGCCCGGTTGGGAGGAGAGAGGCATGAACATCCACGAATCCGCGGAAAACTACCTGGAGGCCATCCTGGCCCTGGGGGAGAAGGGGCCTGTGCGCTCCATCGACGTGGCCCAGCACCTGGGGTTTTCCAAGCCCAGTGTCAGCCGGGCCATGAGCCTGCTGCGGGAGGGGGGCTTTGTGGTCATGGACCAGGGGGGCTTCCTCACCCTCACCGACGAGGGGCTGGAGATCGCCCGGCGGATCTATGAGCGCCATCTGCTGCTCACACGCTGGCTCATCCACCTGGGGGTGGCGGAGGATGTGGCCGCCCGGGACGCCTGCCGGATCGAGCACGATTTGAGCGTGGAATCCTTCGACGCCCTGCGGGAGCACATCCACCGGGACCTGGGCGAGGGGTAAAAAGGGACGGGCGCCGCGGTACGCGGCGCCCGTTTTTTGCTTTGATGGGCCGGGGCCTCAGCGCAAAAGCAGGCCCACGTCCTCCATCCCACGCTGGGCCAGGAATTTGGCCCGGGGGGACAGGCGCAGCACCTCCCGGATGTCCATGACCAGGGAGCTGGCCTCGCTGGTGTCCCGCACCACGCTGAACTGCCGGTGGACGTTGTACATGCCGCCGAAGCTCTGGGCCAGCTGGCCGTACATGGCGCCGTAGGCCCCCTGGAGACGGGTGACCCACCGGCGGTCGGCGGCGAGCACCTCCAGGGCGGCCTGGGCGGCCTGGCGGGTGGACACGTCCAGCCCGTCCAGCCGCAGGGCCCGGGCGGTGACCCGAAACCGGGGCAGGGTGACGCTGCCCTCCCCCATCTGGAGGGAGAACCCCCGCTGGGTCCACAGCTTGGCGGAGCCCAAATTCAGCCCGGGGTCCACCTGGACCTTGCCGCAGTTGCCGAACAGGCACCCGCCGATGTCCCCGTCGGGGCCGCCCCCCTGGGCCTTGGCCACCTTGGCGGAGCCGGTGATGGCGATGTCGCCGCAGGCGCCCTGGATGCCCGCGCCGATGGCGGCGGCGCAGCAGGAGGCCAGGGCGGTGACGGTGCCGCCCTGGATGCGGATGTCGCCCACCGCCGCGCCCAGCGCCCCGCCGATGCCCGCACCGCCCCCCGAGCCGGTGGCGACCACCACGCCCCCCCGGATGAAGATGGAGTCGGTCTGGCCGGTGGCGGCGCCGCTGTCCCGGCCGATGCCCGCCCCGCCCGCGCCGCCGGTGGCGTTGAGCACGCCGTCGGGGAGGCTTCGATCCCCTTTAAGCTGGTCGATGGTCAGGGAGGTGCCCTCCCCCAGGGAGATGCCCGCGCAGCCCGGCCCGCTCTCAAACACGTTGTCCGTTCCCCGCTGGAGCAGCAGGGTGACGGCATTCCCCCGGCCCAGGTCGAAGGCCCGGCCGGAGCTCACCCGGCACTCCACGCCGTCCAGGGCCAGCTCCAGCCGCCCCAGGCTGTCCGCCAGGGCGATCCGGCCGCTGAAGGGGAGCTGGTTGCCGTCCGTGCCCGTCCCGCCGGAGACGGCGGTGACCTGGTTGGTGAGGAGGTGGAGGGTGTGGGTCTCCTCCTCGTACCGCCAGTCCACCCCCTGCTCGCCACCGGTGACGGTGAAGGGGTTGGGGTACATGGATGTCTCCTGGAAGCTGCCCGCCTTGTCGTCCCAGCGCACGTAGACGTACCGGACCTGGGGGTGGCCCGCTTTGTCCCGGCCCCGGAGGACCACCGTGTGGGCGGGACGGTCCTGGTCGTTCCCCTTCAGCAGCCACAGCCGCAGCAGGTCCGGCTGGTCCAGGGGGAGGGCCAGCCGGGTGTGCTTGCCGTCCACCCCTAGGGAGGTGATGGCACTCCACTCGGGCAACAGGACCTTCCACACCACGTCGAAGGGGGTGAGGGGCTTCCCCTGGGCGTTTTGAACAGCAATGCCCTGGGCGGCCAGCAGGGAGACTGGGCCGTCCACCACCACCTGGGCGTTCTGGGCGGCGCCCAGCTCCACCGCCCCGCCCGCCAGGCGCAGCGCGCTGGACGCTTCCCCCCGGAGCAGGCCGATGCGCAGCAGCCCGCCGCCGTCCACGGTGAGCACCGTGGCCTCCCCCAGCTGGAGCTGGGCCAGGGTGTTCTCCCCGGCGGTGAGCAGCCGGGCCTGGGCGCTCTGGGCGGTGAGCAGGGGAGAGGCAATTTGGTGAAGGGTCACCGTGCCCTCCCCGGTCAGGCGCAGGGCGGGGGCCTCCTGCCCCAGCCCCCGCAGGGTCAGCCCTCCCGGGCCGCCGGCGGTGAGCACGCCGGTCTCGGGGTCCAGCGCCGCCCCGGACAGGTTCCGGCCGGTGGCCTGGACCGTCCCCAGCACCTGGGCCTCCATCGTTTGCGCGGTCCCGCCGCCGGGTCCGGCGGCGGAGGCCTCCGCCCCGTCCAGCAGGGCCATCAGCCCGTCCCCCGAGCCGCCCAGGGCGTCCAGCAGCCCCATGAGCAGCTCCAACTCCCCGCCGCCGGTGAGCAGGGCGCCCATGGAGGGCATGGCGGCCTGCTCCTCTCCGCCGCTGAGCAGGAGGTTGGTCAAAAAGTCCTCCAGCCCCGGGGCGGTGCCCCCGGAGAACTGGGCTTGAAAGTCCTCCAGGCTGGTGAAGGCGCCGCCGGTGAGCAGGTCCACCGCCTCGTCGGGGGAGAGGCCCTGGGCCACCGTCTCCAGAAACTGCCGCAGCCCCTCCGCCGCCTGCTCCAGGTCCACCGGCCCCGAGGGGGCGCCCCCGGCGATGACGGAGCCCAGGTAGAGGGCGGCCAGATAGCCCCCGGCGGAGCTGTCCAGGGGGAGTTTCCCCAGGGCGGCCAGCAGTTCCGGGCCGCTGGCGGAGGCGTCCACCCCCAGGGCGGTGAGCAGGGCGGCCTTGTCCGGGGCGCTCTCCAGCCCCCGCAGGAGCCAGCCGGGGACGCTCTGAACGCCCTCCTGCCTGGCGGACAGGCCGTCCATCACCGCGTCCACCAGGGCCTCCAGGCCGTCCAGCCCGTCCCCGTCCTGGAACAGCCCCGCCTTCACGCCCTGCCGGGCCACCCGGTCGATCTCCCCCCGGAGCCGCTCCAGCTCGTCCTGGAGGGCGGCCCGGTCCTGATCTCCCTCTCCGGCGGAGCGCTGGGCCAGCTCCTCCATGCGCTCCAGGCTGTCGCCCACCTCCGCCAGGGCGGCCTCGCCGGTCTGGAGGGTCCTGCGGCCCTCCCGGACGTGGCGGTCCACCTGGCTCACCTGGGTCATCAGGCGGCGCAGCGTCTCCGAGACCGTGTCCGCCGCCCGGCCGGGGACCTGCTGGGTCTTGGCCGCGCCGGACTGCTTTTCCGCCTTGGCCGTCCCCTGATAACGGGGCACGGATATGTTTTTGTTCCTGCGAATGCTCAGCTCTCCCATCTCATGGGCCTCCCCTCGCCGGGCCGTGACACCGCCCTGTTTTTTATTTATATCGTCCCGCCAGGGGCAAAACATAAGGCCGGACCGCCAGCCGGGCTCATGCGGGGGATTTGAGAGGCGGTTGGACCGGCCGGGGAAATTTCCCTTGACAGGGGGGCGGCCCTGTGGTATGTTACATACAGACCGACGGTATGTTTTGAGGAGGGGGCGGACCTGTGGGCCGGAATAAATATCCCGAGGTGACCGTACAGAAGATCTTGGACACGGCGGAGCGGCTGTTCATCGAAAAGGGCTACGACCATGCCTCCCTCCAGGACATCATCGACGCCACCGGCCTGTCCAAGGGGGCCATCTACCACCACTTCGCCTCCAAGGAGGACATCTTCTATTCCGTATTCGACCGCATCGGACAGCGCGACCTTGCCGTCCTGTCCGCTATCCTGAACGACGATACCCTCAATGGCCTGGACAAGCTGCGGGCCGTCTTCAAGGCCTCCCTCCAGCCGGAGCGTCAGGACAATATGGTCCGCATGTTGCCCTATCTGCTGGACAACCCCAAATTCCTGGCCGCGGAGATGCGGGGCGTTTTGGAGTCCGCACCGGCGATAGAGCCCATCATCCGCCAGGGCATGGCGGACGGCTCCATCCAAACGGACCACCCCAGGGAGCTGGCGGAGGCCATGCTGGTGCTGACCGATATATGGGGCAATCCCACCGTCCGCCCCACCACCCCGGAGGAAATGGAAGCCCGGTGTGCCGTGTTCAACCAGATGTTCACCAGCTTTGGCATACCCGCACTGCTTGACCGGGAGCTCATCAACCATCTTGTGCGGCTTACGGGATTGGCCTGGCACGGGCCCCTGAGCGGGGCGGGAAGCGGCTGAAAGGAAGTCGCCTGAAAGGGCGCTTCTTTTTGACAATATAAAAACCGACGGTCGGTTTATAAAAGGAGGATACCATATGAAGCAGACGCGGACCCCCTTATTCCGCCGGGATTTCACCCTGGTGGTCATCGGGCAGATCATCTCCCTATTCGGCAACGCCATCCTGCGCTTCGCCCTGCCGCTGTACCTGCTGCGGCAGACCGGCTCGCCCGCCCTGTTCGGGGCGGTGGGGGCGGCGGCCCTGGTCCCCGCCGTGCTGTGCTCCCCCATCGGCGGGGTGGTGGCCGACCGGGTGAACAAGCGGAACATCATGGCGGGGCTGGACTTTGCCACGGCGGGGCTGGTGCTGGCCTGTACGGCGCTGCTGGGCCGGGCGCCGCTGGTGCCGCTGGTGGTGGCCTGCCTGATGGCGCTCTACGGTATTGCGGGGGCCTATCAGCCCGCCGTTCAGGCCAGCATCCCCCTGCTGGCGGCCCAGGAGCGGCTCACCGCCGCCAACGCGGTCATCAGCATGGTGAGCACCCTGTCCGGCTTGCTGGGGCCGGTGGTGGGGGGCGTGCTGTTCGGGGCCTTTGGCGTCCGGCCCATTTTGTGGGTGAGCGCGGGCTGCTTTTTCCTGTCCGCCGTGATGGAGCTGTTCATCCGCGTCCCCCACCAGCCCCGGGCGGGGGCGGGGAGCGTGCTGGCCACCGTGGGGCGGGACCTGGGGGAGAGCTGGCGGTTCATCCGCCGGGACCGGCCGGTGTTCCTGTCGGTGGTGGCGGTGCTGGCCCTGTTCAACCTGGTGCTCTCCGCCGCGCTGGTGGTGGGTATCCCGGTGGCGGTGGTCCAGGTGCTGGGCATGAGCGACGCCCGCCTGGGCGTCACCCAGGCGGCCATGGGGCTGGGGGGACTGCTTGGCGGCGGGCTGGCGGCCTGCCTGGGGGAGCGCCTGAGGCTGGGGCGGGGGAGCGCCATCCTGCTGGCGGCCAGCGTGACGGCGGCGGGGATGGGGGCCGCCCTGATGCCAGGGGTGGATGTCCAGGTGGGCTGGTGGGTGGTGAGCGCCATGAGCTTTGCCGTCATGGTGCTCTCCGCCCTGCTGATGGTGGTGCTCAGCGCCGCGGTCCAGCGCCAGACGCCCCCGGAGCTGCTGGGCAAGGTGATGGCCCTGATCCTGGCGGTGTGCAACTGTGCCTCCCCGCTGGGCCAGGCGGTCTATGGGGCGCTGTTTGAGGGCTGCGCCCCCTGGGCGGTGCTGATGGGGGCGGCGGGGGCCGCCGCGCTGACCGCCCTCTACTCCCGGCGGGTGTTCCGGGCGCTGGAGGAGGCCCAGGGCTCCGTTTAATATCCGCCTCCCCCGGATATTATGATGGGCGTGGGCGGCGGCAGGGGAAGGTCCCCCGAAAAAAAGGCGGTTTGAGCTGGGAGGGCTCTTGAGAAATGGAGCCTGCTGTGATATAATACATGACCACCGCAATGGCCGCGCCCGACGCGCGGCGGCTGAAACCACACAACGGGGCCGCAAAACGGCGCGGCGGCTGTGCTCCAGGCGCCGGAGGCCCTTGAAAATTCAGGAGGCAGAGAGAGCTATGAAGCTGGGCATCGTGGGACTTCCAAATGTTGGAAAATCAACCCTGTTCAACGCCATCACCAACGCCGGCGCGGAGAGCGCCAACTACCCCTTTTGCACCATCGACCCCAACGTGGGCACCGTGGCCGTGCCGGACAGCCGTCTGGACTGGCTGAGCGAGTTCTATAAGCCCAAAAAGACCACCCCGGCGGTGGTGGAGTTCGTGGACATCGCCGGGCTGGTGAAGGGGGCCTCTAAGGGGGAGGGCCTGGGCAATAAATTCCTGGCCAACATCCGGGAGTGCGCCGCCATCGTCCACGTGGTGCGCTGCTTCGACGACGAGAACGTCATCCATGTGGAGGGCTCCACCGACCCCATCCGGGACATGGACATCATCGACCTGGAGCTCATCATGGCGGACGTGGAGATGGCCGACCGGCGCATCGACAAGGCCCGCAAGGCCGCCAAGGCGGACAAGAAGTTCAACCATGAGGCGGAGGTGTTCGAGGGGCTGCGGGACTGGCTTAACGACGGCAAGTCCGCCCGGTCCTATCTGGCCGAGGTGGACGAGGAGGACGCCGCCCTCATCACCACCAGCGAGCTTTTGTCCCTCAAGCCGGTGATCTACGCCGCCAACCTGGACGAGGACGGCTTCGCGGACCCGGCGGGCGTGCCCTATTACAATCAGGTTTCGGAACGGGCCACCGTTGAAGGGGCCCAGGTCATCCCGGTGTGCGCCAAGCTGGAGGCGGAGATCGCCGAGCTGCCCGCCGACGAGAAGGCCATGTTCCTGGAGGATCTGGGCATCGCCGAGTCCGGCCTGGACCGGCTTATCAAGGCCAGCTATACCCTGCTGGGGCTGATCTCCTTCCTCACCAGCGGGGAGGACGAGTGCCGAGCCTGGACCATTACCCGGGGCACCAAGGCCCCCCAGGCCGCGGGCAAGATCCACACCGACTTTGAGCGGGGCTTTATCCGGGCGGAGACGGTGGCCTTTGAGGATCTGAGGGCCTGCGGCTCCATGGCCGCCGCCCGGGAAAAGGGCCTGATCCGCTCCGAGGGCAAGGAGTACGTGGTGCAGGATGGGGATATCATCCTGTTCCGGTTTAATGTGTAAGGCATAATTTCATCATTGAAACCTTGGAATTACTGGGGGTTGCCGTTATAGAGCGGCAACCCCCTTTGGCGTTTTACCCCTATTTTACCCCTATTGGCGTTTTCCGTTCAATAGTTTACCACATTCGCCAGCTTCTGCATTTCATCCCGTTTGAGGTCGCCCAGCACGTGGGTATAGGTGCTCGCTGTCTCCTGGATGTTGGCGTGTCCAAGGAAACGTTGCATGACCCGAATATCAACCTGTTTTTCTGCCCCTCTGGTGGCGAATGTATGACGCAGACAATGGGGGTGGAGGCCGCTGATACCGGCCTTATCACAGATTCGATAAAAGGTGCGGCGCATATTGATAGGGTCTTGTGGTTTGCCCAACTTGGTGCAAAAGACAAGGTCGTTGTCCTCATAGGCTGCTCCGGCCTTTGCCTTGTCCTGCTTTTGCTGTTCGAGAACATCCATCAACAGCTTAACCGCCGTCTGATGGAGCGGGATAGTCCTCTCACTGGCTGGGGTCTTGGGAGCGCCAAAGGCCAGGTGCCAGCTTTCATCCGGCTTATCCGGGTCTTTCACCTTACTGAGCGTCCGGTGAATGTGTAACTGTTGCGTCTGAAAGTCTATGTCACTCCATTTCAACCCCAGCAGTTCCCCCAGCCGCATACCAGTGCAGAGGTCAAAGACATACATATTACCCATATAGGTTTCCTTGGCTTTCTCCACGAATACGTTCTGTTGGTCTACGGTCAGCACTTCAATTTTAGGCTTCGGCACCTTGGGGAGTTGCACCCGGTTCGCAACGTTCTTGACAATCAGGCCATCGTCTACCGCCGTTTCCAGCGAATTGTGCAGGAGCTTGAATATAGCCTCTACCGTGGCCGGGGCCAGCCCTTTATCAGTCAATTCGTTGACAAACTTTCGGATGATGTCCTTACGCAGTGCCTTGAGCTTATAGTGCCCGATAGCCGGTTTGATGTGGTTCTCCACCTTCACCGTATAGGTGACATAGGTGGTGGGCTTCACAAACGGCTTTTTGCATTCAAGCATATACTTGTCCAGCCACTGGGCAAGGGTCATTTCGGTGGGGTTAATGATAAGCCCCTTCTGTAGATTGTTCAGCAGGTCAGTCATTTTGGCGTTGACCTCCTGCCGGGTCTTTCCATAGATGGATTTCCGGTTTTGCTTGCCGTCAGCCATGATACCTACCGTTACACGGGCCTCCCAGGTTCCATCTGGGCGTTTGCGGATAGAGCCTTCATTGTGACCTCTCATTTTTGCCATAGATGTATCTCTCCTTTACAATGATTTTTGCCTCCCCGTTTGGAGGTCACTGTAAATAAAGGGCGATTCCCCATTTCCTATGTGGAGTTATCTCTGAGACGGTCTCCCTCATTGAAATTATGTGTTATTGTGTTATCTGAACGACTACGGTTTAGGAAAAACAGCACATATATTACACATATTATCATATTTAATTGTAGTTTTTCAGACATACCTTTTTACAATATACAGTCCAAAATTAGGGCAATACAAACAACAAATGTTTGCTATGCCGTATACCATACCGTAAATTTGAACAAAAGTAAAGTGGGAAACTAAATTTTATCGAAATAAGGTATGCCTGGAAGATTTATGTATATCATAAGTTTAAGAGGCATAATCAGTAGATGCCTCAAATTCTAAAACAGAAAGAAGGATGGTACATATGATAAGTGCTATCAAGAGCTTCGATGAACTCCCCGTTATGCTTCAAGCCAGCCATGTCAAGCAAGTGCTGGGTCTTTCGACAGGAAAGGCATACCAGCTCATGCACAGTGAGGGCTTTCCTACGCAGCGTTTTGGACGGCGGGTAATGGTTCTGAAAGCTGACTTCATCGAGTGGTTGGAGCAGAACAAGGGCCAAAGCAGAGAGAGATAAGGAGGAAGTACAATGACCAGCGTAGCAGTAAAAGACCTGATGGAAACGGTCAATATGGCACTGGAAGATACAGGCTACTCTTTTTCAAGCTCTGGTTTGCGGCTGAATACGGGCGATGGGGCAAGGCCATTGAGCAATTTTGTTCCTGTACCGAAAGAATTTATTGTCAAAGACAATGGAAAATCTCAGGAAGTGTATGTAAAAGTATACGGATGTTCCACCTCCAAAGAATTACCAGAAGTCACCCTTACGCTGGCAGAATTTGAACGCATGAATTGGCCGTCTGCTAAATGGGGCTTTGATGCTATCAGGGAGGTGCAGTCCAATGTCCCTGGCCATATCTGGCGTGTTGCCCAGGAACTGGGACGGGAGTATGCGAAAGACGTTGTTGTTTATACGCACACGGGCTGGCGGCGCATTGGGAATAGCTGGTGTTATCTTCACAGCGGCGGTGTGATTGGTGATGAATCGGCGCAGGTGGAGTTGCCACAGGAAGTGACTGGCTATACCCTTCCTGACCATACCGAAAGCTATCAGGAGGCAGTAGAAGCCAGCCTGAGGCTGAAAGATATTGCCCCATCTGAAGTCACTATTCCCCTGCTGGCACTGGTGTATCTCAGCCCATTGAATGAGTTTTTCCGACAGGCAGGGTGTGAGCCGGCATTTGTTACCATGCTCACAGGGCCAACGGGGACGATGAAGTCAACTTTGGCGGCGCTGGCTCTTTGCCATTTTGGGCAGTTCACAGCAAAAAGTTTGCCGGGGGACTTCAATGCCACCAGAAATGCGCTGGAAGGCAGGGGCTTTGCGCTCAAAGACACGCTGATGGTGGTGGATGATTTCTACCCATCGGCATATAGAAATGAATACGCAAAGATGGCCACTACTCTGCAAGGACTGCTCCGCTCCTATGGCGACCGCTCTGGGCGTGCCCGTATGACCTCAGATATAAAACTGAGGGAAGTCTATGTTCCCCGTGGCAATCTGCTGGTCACAAGTGAGGATGTTCCCAATCTGGAACAAAGCGGGCTGGCCCGACAACTCATGTTGGAGATCAGCCCAGGCGATGTCGATAAAGAGAAATTGTCCAGTTTGCAGGGAGATTCACATTTGCTTGGACAAGCTATGCGGGGATATATTGAATGGCTGATTCCGCAAGCTGATACTTTGAAAGATGTTTTGTCGGAGAAGTTCATAGACTACCGCCAGCGGGCACAGACAGGACATCCCCGGCTGGCTGAGGTCGTGGCATGGCTGAGAATTGGCTATGAGATGTTTCTTGATTATGCCATTTTCTGTAATGAGATTCCCAGCGATAGCAGACAAATTATGCTGGATGAAGCCCTGGGCGTTTTCAAGGAGCTTACCAGCCGCCAAGCTGAGACGATGAAAATTGACACCCCAGCTTTCCAATTCCTGTCTGCGCTCAATGAACTTTTGACCTCGGGGCAGTGCCATTGTATCAAGCTGGACGATGAGGGTTCACCTGTTGGAGGCTTTGGGAATATCAAGGGACGTGGGTTCATAGGGTATGCAGATTCCGATTACTACTACCTGCGTCCAGACGCTGTCATGCCAGCAGTCATAGATTTTCATAAGCGGCAAGGTATTCACTTCTCAATTACAAAAAATATGCTCTTTAAGCAGCTTGCTAGAGCAGGGGCAATCGTAGAAACAGCAGGTCAGGAACGGGTCAACCGCACGCCTGTCAAACGCATTAGCGGGGAGAACAAGCGATATATCTGGTTGAAAAAAGAGGCGTTGGACAAGCTGAACAGCCCTGATGAAACATGAGGAAAAGAGAACCCGCCCCAGCTTCTTATGGCTGGGGCGGGTATCTCCTATTACATATTATCTTCATCAGGTTTACCGTGAAGATATTCATAAACTTCCTGCTCGGTGGCATCGTTATCCAGAACAATTTCTACGTGTTCGGCCTCTGGGAGCTTGGCTAACCTGTCTTTTTCCTGCTGAACAATTATACGGAAATTGTCCAAGTATTCCGCATATTTATGTGCCATTCTTTACTACCCCCATCTCCGAATGTTGTACTGCCTTTTAGCCGCCTCATTCTTTTCCTGCCAGATTTTCAACTTTTCCTGCTGGGGAGTAGTCTTGAAGCTATTTACCCGGTCATACTCCGCAACGTGGTCATAGACGCAGACAGCGGCCTTGAAATCAAAATCATCCCACTCACATTCACAGCCCTCGCCTTGTATCGTCCCACGCCATTTCTCACAGCGGAGGCATGGCGCCCTCATTTCCACAAGCTGGATAATCGCATTGAGCTTTTTACAATAGATACAGCCGCTTTCATCAGCGAACAACGCATGAACTACTTTCATTTGATACCTCCTATGCAATCAGGCTCTCCACCCAATCTACCAACTTTTGTTGCAGTTCGGCGGTTGATGTAGTAATGACAAATTCCTGGCCCCGGCAGACTGAGTTCAGTTCCGCATAATCGCCCTTCAAGACAGGCCGGTTATCCCCCTGCCAGGAGATGGATATACCATCCTCGGCAAAGAAGGGCGGCAAGGCCCACAGCCGCCGACTGTCCTGCCCCCGCTTTGTCAGCACCAGCTTATCATCATAGCGGAACGTGCCGTATGCGTCCGGGATATAGAGCCGGTTATTGCCCCGCTCCGCATTAAAGGCGTGGGGGTGCTGGGGACAGCGGGCCTTGATTTCCAGCGGGTCACGCAGGATTTCTCCAACCTTCATATAGCCGTAGATGATATGTAGGATGGGAGCGCCACGGGTATACTGTAATGTACCATCCTCCCGGTATTCCGTCTGGCGGTACATCCCATAGAACAGGAACACATCACCAATCCCAACGCCCATCTTGTCCAAGTGGGTGGCAGAGGCGTCACACTGCCCATAGGCCGGTTTCCAACTGTTCCCTCTGCCGCTCAAGCCATTGTATATATCCGGGTCAAGGTGGCAAGTCTCATTTTTGATGAAGTCAAACCGGGGACTGACCTGACGAATGATTTCCTGTAGGCTCTGGCCTTTGTAGGTCAAATCCGCATAGGGTTTCCCGCTCGTGCCGTCCGGGATGGGGAAGGACAGCAGCGTACCATCCGGGAGGATAGGGCTGGGGATTCCACCAGACCTGCTGTCCATGCCTTTTCTGCTCAGTATAACCTTCATAGTTGTGTCTCCTTTCGCCATATAGTGCCATCATAGCACATAGCGCAGGAAAATACAACTAATAGCATAGTGAAAAATCGCACATAGCTGGTCGAAATAAACATATGCTATCTGTATCATTTTGTTATACTAATCGCTGGATTGGAGCAACGAAATGGATTATATAGCATTGGGACAGCGTATAAGGCAGGAACGGTTGAAGCTCAACCTGACACAAGAAAAACTTGCAGAAGATGTGGGATTATCTACTACCTACATCGGTCAGGTGGAGAGAGGGGAACGCAGTTTGACACTTGGCAAGTTGGTACTAATCGTCAACCGCTTTGGAGTAACAGTGGATTACCTTCTTTCAGATTCGGTGGAGCCTGAGAATGACACCCAGTACCGCCTATGGAGCCAGCTCATGAACGGCAGGACTGAGGATGAAAAGGCCCTTGCGGTAAACATGGTCAAGCTCATGTTCAGCTATTTGGACGAACAATCTTGATTTTGAGATGGTGAGGGGGACGGCCCCGCTGTCGAGCGGGAACGTCCCCTTCTGCTGTCCAGAAATCACCGCTAACGCACTTTTCCCGCTCCACCTGGGAAATTACTCAATAGAGGGTAGGCGCACCGTATAGCGCATTTCTGAGTCTTTTCCGAATCAGCCTTAAATCCTTTAAAATCGGCTTAAATTCGACTATTCAAAGCAATATGGCTGAGATTGACAGGCTTAAATTATGTTTTAAAAATCTTTAAATCCCATTCGTTCAGACGGATGATGGATAATCTGCTGATTTCTAAAATTTTTTAAAGATACCCCCAGTTTAAATTTAAACTTTAAACTTTCCGGGGCTGATACTTGGCTCTCAACATGATATACTTGCTATCACAGGCCAAGTGATTTGTTCTCTCACGTTGGTTCACAGGCCGTTCGCCACTGGTGATATACTGCTCCAACGCCTGATAGTCTGGCTCAGTGTAGTCCTCTGTTCCTTCTATACCCTTCACCCGATAGAATATGCCATAGCCTTGTATCTGGCGGAAGTTCTTCAACGCATGATAGATAGTTCTGAAATTCTCGCTGGTGATACTTTCCATCGGACTGCCCTTTATCACATACGTAGTCAACCGTTCACAATCATCAGGCTGGCATTTGTCAACCGTACAGCTATACCGGCCCAGAGTATCATCCTCAAAGATATTATGGTATGTGAGCCGTTTGCCATTGATTAGGAGCCACCATATCCTTTGGATGGTTGCTTCAAATTCAGAGAACAGCCGATTTTTAGGGCCTGAAAATTCATTGGTAATGCGCTTATCTTCCAGATTGCCGCCGTTCCCCCAAACAGCGGCTACATGAAGGTGAGGGTGGTAGGCATCGCCTTTGCAGGTGATTTCCAAGGAGCGGAAACAGCCTTTGAAGTCATACTGGGAGAGGTCTACACCCCTCACTTTTTTGTTGCCGTTCAAGTAGGTTACAAGGGTTTTGAAACATCGGGCCATATGGCGGACGGTATCATACAATTCCTCTGCCGTACAGTCAGGTACGGTCAGCGTCATATGATACAGAGAATCCTTGTTCTGCTCTATATCGGGCTGGAGGCGGTTCCATAGCACCGTTCGTTTGACGGCCTGACAGTTGGGGCAAAATTTATCTTTGCATAGGAACGTCCTCAACAGTACCTTCACATGACTAGCCTCATAGGTTTCTGTATCCCAGTTTTTGTTACAGTCTGCCAACCGTTTCACCCGTTTCTTCATAGACTGGACTTCATTCCAGGACAGTTGTTTTCTGATGATACCGCCCACCATCATCCGCTGATACTGCCATACCACATTCTTATTTCCGACAGTGTTCTCAGCCATCCACATCTTGTAATCCGGTGTCAGCTCTCTTACTTGGGTCGTGGTTTCCATAGGTTCATAGGCCACCTTTCATAGAATAGTACGCTTCTTTCTAATACAATAGATAATATCAGGGGTGCCACGGGAAATGTTTGGTGTTCCCTGATGAAGAAGCCACTATGAATAAAGCGCCATTCGCCATTTCCTATGTGGAGCTATATATGAGGTCGCCGCCCTTCTTGGTGCTTGGCGTTATTGTGCTACTCGTGTTATGCCCGCTCACCGTTTGTACCCCTATTGCTACCCCTAACGCCTTGACGCAGGATGAAATCTGTGGTATATAATGAGCATGAAACAGCATCGATTTCAAAATCAGCGATACATGATAGGAGACTATGAATATGGTAAAATTTGGGACGGAAATGTTCCGGTTTAATGTGTAAGGCCAAAGGGGAAAAACAGAGGGCTGCCGTCCTTGACGGCAGCCCTCTTTCATTGCGGCGCATCTGATGGTTTATCGGCCAGCGCCTGGAGGCGCCGGTAGTCCTCCGGTGTGTTGCAGTTGAGAAATAGTGCCTCCTCTCCGGGCCAGTCCAGCGTCTCAAAGCCGGTTTGGTCCAGCAGTCGCCGGACGGCGGTGTTCTCCCCCAGGAGAAGGGGCTGGATGACTTGGAACAGCTCCCGGCGGTACACGCCCATCAGCGGCTCCCACTTTCCCCCATGGCACAGGAGGGTCACCGCCGTCCCGGAGGCCCGGTGGGCCCGGGCCAGCGCCGCCAGGGCCTGGGGGGGCACCAGCGGGGCGTCCACGCTGAGCACCAGGCAGTCTGGGTGGAGCGCCCGCTTCAGGCAGGCGTGCATCCCGCTCAGGGGGCCGCGGCCCGGCCAGTCGTCCGGGATGGGGCGGGTGCCGGGAAGGCTATACCTATAGCCGGAGAGCATGATGTCCCCGACGCCCAACCCTCGGAGCTTGTCCACCTGCCACTCCAGCAGGGTGGTCCCCCGGAAGGGGAGAGCGGCCTTGTCCCGGCCCATCCGGGCGCTCCTGCCTCCGGCCAGGAGGACAGCGGACACGCCCTCCAGCCCGCCGGACCTCTCTGCCTGGGACAGCGGCTCAAAATAACTCATAAGGAACACTCCTGTTCCAGGGACCGCAGGCCGCCCGGTGGGAGACCCGCCGGATTTTCCGTGACACGCCCCTTATTTTGTGCTATACTTGCTCCGGACCGGACAGACAGACGGTGGGGCGCCGGGCCGGAAAAGCACGGCTGCCCCCTGGCTCATCGGATTTTGAGGAGGGTGTTATCATGAGTGGGATCTATACGTGTGTTGACCAGCTGATCGGCCGCACACCGCTGCTGGAGCTGACCCGGGTGGAGCGAACCCAAGGTCTCCAGGCCCGGATACTGGCCAAGCTGGAGTACTTTAACCCCGCGGGCAGTGCAAAGGACCGGGTAGCCAAGTCCATGCTGGACGACGCCGAGGCCAAGGGGCTGCTGAAGCCCGGGGCGGCCATCATCGAGCCGACCTCCGGGAATACCGGGATCGGCCTGGCCAGCGTGGGCGCCGCCCGGGGCTACCGGGTCATCATCGTCATGCCCGACACCATGAGCATGGAGCGCCGCCAGCTGATGCGGGCCTATGGCGCGCGGCTAGTGCTCAGCGAGGGCTCCAAGGGCATGGCGGGGGCCATTGAAAAGGCGGAGGAGCTGGCCCGGGAAATCCCCGGGAGCTTCATCCCCGGCCAGTTCGTCAACCCCGCCAACCCCGCCGCCCACCGGGCGTCCACAGGCCCGGAGATCTGGGAGGACACCGGCGGCCAGGTGGACCTGTTCGTGGCCGGCGTGGGCACCGGCGGCACCATCACGGGGGTGGGGGAGTACCTGAAGGGGAAAAACCCCGGCGTGAAGGTGGTGGGGGTGGAGCCCGCCGGCTCAGCGGTGCTCAGCGGCGGCGCTCCCGGCCCCCACGGCCTCCAGGGCATCGGCGCGGGCTTTGTGCCCCAGGTGCTCAACACCGGGGTGTACGACGAGATCATCCCGGTGGAGGACGCCGACGCCTATGCCGCCGGGCGGCTGATGGGCCAGTCCGAGGGGGTGCTGGTGGGCATTTCCTCCGGGGCGGCGGTGTGGGCGGCGGTGCAACTTGCAAAGCGCCCTGAGAACCGGGGGAAAACCATCGTGGCGCTGCTTCCCGACACGGGGGAGCGCTACCTGTCCACCCCCATGTACCAGGACTGAGCCGTCCCCGCAACTATAGCACAAAAAAACTTCAAGGGCAACAAAAAAGGTGCCTGGGAGCGCTTCGTGAGAAACGCTCCCAGGCATTTAGTTTACCGATTCGCGCTTTGCTCAGCCTGACTCAGGCCCGGTTGCCGGTGATATCCCGGTACAGGAAGGTCACGATCTGCTCACGCGGGCAGTAGTCGTTGGGGCTGAACATGGTGGAGCTGGTGCCGTTGGTCACGCCCTTGGCGTTGGCCCAGGACACGGCCTTGGCGTAGTACTCGCGGGTGTTCACGTCATAGAAGCCGCTGTTGGTGCTGGCGGCGGGGGAACCCTCGTAGCGGTACAGGAAGGAGACGGCCTGGGCGCGGGTGACAGGCTGGCCGACGCCGAACTGGTTGGCGCTGACGCCGTTGGTGATGCCCTTGGAGACGGCCCACATCACGGCGTTGTAGTAGTACTCACCGGCGCGGACATCCCAGAAGGGGTTGTTCACATTGCCCACGGCGGGGCTGCCGGCGGCGCGGTAGAGGAAGGTCACCATCTGCTCACGGGTGCAGCTGTTGCCGGAGCCGAAGCGGTAGGTGCTCTCGCCGTTGGTGACGCCCTTCTCCACAGCCCAGCGGACGGGGTTGGAATAGTACTCGGTGGACCACACGTCCTCAAAGAGGGTGCCGTTGTTCACGTCGAACTTGGGGGTGACCACCACGTTGGTGTACCCGGAGGGCACGGAGAACTGGAAGGTATTGGCGCCGGTGCGGATGGCGGTGGTGCCGGTGACGTTCAGGCCCATGGTGCGCTGGCCCACGCCGGGGCTGGTGGTCACGGTGACGGTGGTGCCGGGAGCCACCTGGCCGCTGGTGTTGGTGCTGGCGGTGCCGGTGCCGGTGCTGGCGCCGCCCACGCTGACGGTGGGGTTGACCACCTGGGTCTTGGTGAAGGACGGGGTCACGGTCACGGTGCCGGAGGGCATGGTGAAGGTGTAGGTGCTGCCGGAGCCGGACACGCTGACGGTGGCGCCGGAAGAGGTCTTAACGGACACGCCGGAGGCGGTGTAGCCCGCGCTGGCGGACAGGGTGATGGTGACGGTGCTGCCCACGTTGGCCTTCTTGGTGCTGACGCTGGCGGAACCGCCGGTGGCGCTGGCCACCACGATGTTCTCGCCCGCGGCGGCGGTGTCCTTGGTCAGCTGAACGGTAAAGGTCTTGCCGTCCTTGCTGCGCTCCACGATCACGCCGCTGGCGCTGGCCGTGATATTGTGGTTGCCCTGAGTTACAACCTCGAACTTGCGGGCCACGCCGGTGACGCTGATCGCCGTGCTGCCCTTGTAGTTCAGGTCCACGGTAATCTCGTCCATATGGATATCATCACTCGTATCCGTCCACTCCGGCTTGGTGTCGTCCACAGCGGCCTGAAGGCTGTCGTAATAAGTAGACACCGCCGTATCGGCCGTCCCATCATCCTTCTTGGGCGTATGCTTCAACTCGACCAACGGTGCGGTGGTGTTGAACACCATGGTGCCCAGGCCGTTGGTGGTGCCGTGGGTGATCTCGAACTTGCCGGCAGCTCCCTCGTAAGCGTACTGGCCGTCCTGGTGCGCCCAAGCGGTGAGCAGCGCGCTGCCGGTGGGGAACTTGAGGGTCACGTCGATCTGGCCCAGCTCGCCAGCCAGGTTGGTCAGAGCCCGGCCGGTCTGCACGATGTAGTTACCGGAAATGTCGCCGGTGGTCTTGCCCTTGAATACATCCTTGTAATCGCCGCTGGCGGGATTCCCCACCACCACGCGGTAGGAGGGAACAAAGGTGGCGGTCATGGTGCCGTTGGCGTTGTAGGCGGTCACGTTCACCGCCAGATAGGGAATCAGCTTTACGGTGTCAAAACCTACCGCGCTCAGGTCCGTGGGCATGGTGCCGTTGTTCTTGGCCCGCCACGCTGCCTGCTGGGCCTGGGTGGTCCAGCTCTTGAGCTGGCTCTCGGTGATGGTGGCCGCGGCGGCGTTCACCGCCTGGGCCATCAGGGGGCTGGCACTCCAGTCGAACTTGGAATCTGTGCCAACAGTGCCCATCAGCTGGGTAGCCAGCGCGGTATTCTGGGCGTCGGTGTAGCCGCTCACCCGGGCGGTGACCACCACCTCTTTGCTGGCAGTGTCAATGTTCGCCTTGGCGATGGCCAGCACCTTCAGGCCGGAACCGTTCAGGGTGTACTTGGTGCCGTTGGACAGGCGCAGGGTGTCCAGGCCGGAGGTACCGCTCACTTCCAGGGTCATGCCCTGGCCCAGAGTCTGCCCAGAGGCGAAGGTGAGGGACTTGTCGCTGGAGTTATAGACCACGACCACCTGAACAGGGGTATTGGGGGCCACGTCGGTATACAGGTCGATGGTAATGGGCGTGCGGCCCTCGGAGGCCACGCCGCCGGACACGTTGATCACGTTATTGGTGCCCAGGCTGACATACACGCTCTTGTCAATGTCCGCGCTGGCAGCGGCGGCGTTCAACAGCTTCTTCACGTCGGTGGTGGACTCCTGGGCGTTCAGAGTCACCGTCGCTGTGGTTTTGTCCGGGCTGGTATAGCTGCCGCCGGCGGGGTAGGAAGTCTTCCCATCGAACCAGCTGGTCACGGTCACACCAGCCACCTCAGTGGGCAGGATGATGGGGGTATAGCCGTCGCCCTTCAGCGCGCCCCAGACGGTGTCGCCGTTCTTGAAGGTGATGGTCTGCGTGGTACCGATGGTGGGTTCCACAAAGCTGAGCGTATTGTTAGTCGAATCCAAATTCTGAGCGGTCAGGGCGAGGCCCAGCTGAGCGTCGTTATAATAGGTGACCTTGCTGTTGGCTTCCAGCTGGTATTTCAACGCGCCAGCGCCCTCGTTGGCCAGCCAGCTGGCGGGCACAGCGGCGTCAAAGGTGCCGCCCTTCACATTGTGGCCGGTGTACTTCTGGGTGGCACTGTCGGTAATCGTGCCGTAGTTGTTGGAGGGCTCGGGGGGGAGGGTCACGGTCAACTCGGCGGACAGGTTCGTGATGCCGCCGATCGTGTTGCCGGTGCCGGTGACCGTAATGGACACCTTGCCTTTGTTGGCCTTACCCAGAGTGATCACGCCCGTCTCGGCGGTGGGACCATTGACGGTCACGCTGCCGTTGTCCACGGCGATAGTGTCGGTCGTGGACGAGGTCACAGTGACGGAGCCGTTGGCGGTGGAAATAGCCCCGCTGATATTGGAGCCGCCGCTGATGGTGAAGCTGCTGGCGTTGGTGCTGGTATCGTCGGTGCTGCGCGCGATACTAGTAACGCCGGTGGGGTTGGTGCCGGTGACCCTGACCTGGGGCACGGCCACGGCCTTACCGGGATCGTTCCGCTCGCCGCTGTCCACAGTGATCGCGCCGGTCTGAGAATAGCCGCTGACCTCCACATAGCCGCCGGGGGCGGTGAGGTCGATCTTCCCAGTGGCGGTGCTGTTGGCGATCTTGGCATAGCTGCTGCTGCTGCCGGTGAGCTCCACCGCGCCGATGGAGCTGTTATTGGAGAGGCTGACGCTCTGGGCGGCGGTCTTGGTCATGTCGCCGTCGTCAGTGCCGTTCAGGGTGGCCCCGCCGGCCAGCGTGGCGTTGTTCAGAGTGATGGAGCGGGCGACGTTACCCTTGGACGCAGCGGATACGGAGACGCTGCCGGCGCAGGTCACATTGGTCAGGCTGAGGCTGACGCCCTTGGTGGCGTCAGTGGGCCAGCCGGTGGGCAGAGTGACCGCGCCGCGGTCGCTCTGGTCTCTGCCCTCGCTGGTGTACCTGGTGCTGTTGACCGTGATGCTGGTCAGGCTGGCGCCCGTGAGGGCCAGCGTGCCGCTGTACACGTCGGCGTTCACGCTGGTGGAGTCCTTCAAGTCAGCGTTGACGCTGCCGATGGATGTAAAGGTGGTGCTCAGCGGCGCCGTGTTCGCGGCGTTCATCGGGAACACGCTGTAGTACTTGCCGTTGACGACGAAGCCGCTGGTAATTTTTACGTACCGAACCTTGTTGGCCTCGGCGTCGGTGCCCTTGACCTGGGCGAACCAGCCCGGGGCGTCAGCTATGTCTACACCGTCAATGCCGAGGTTGGCGTTGGCCTTGTCAACGTAAGTCGCGGTCTCGGTGCCGTCGCCAGTAGCGCTGCTTGCCGGATCCGCCGCGAAAACGGACATGGGGAGCAATGTCAGCACCATGGCTAACGCCAAGGCGGCCGACAAAAGTCGTTTCTTCATATTTCTGTTCCTCCTTGTTTCTGGTTTGGGTAGCTCAATTCGCCGGTCTGGCCGGCTTGGTTTGTCCCGCTTGGGGGCGTGGCCGGGCATACGGCCCTCCTTCCATCGGAATGATTGGCTGACGCCTCCGACGCCACAATTATACGGCTACTATTATACTCTATCGGCAAAAATTTGCAAGCCTTAACGGAAAATTTCTGGAAAAATAAATATGGAAGGACCGGCAGGATCTGCCGGCCCTTGCGTTCCCCATTATAATGTGGTATGATAAAAATAAGGCGTCGTTGGACACGGCGGTCAGTCACTCCCCTTGCGAAAGGGGGTGAGGCGGATGGGACACGGACGCGGGAAGCGATTCCTGCGGTATGTAATATGGTTTGTCATCACGCTTTTGCTGATGATTTACATATCCCCAAAAGCAAGTTGACCGCCCGGATGGCAGCCGAGCGGTCAATTTAGAGCAAACTCTATTGACATGTGAGGACTGACCGCCACCAGCGGCGCCCCTTTGTGAGTATGATACAGCATCCTGGCTGTTTTGTCAAGCACATTTCCCCTCAGGAGGCGCCTGTATGGACTACGATACCTTATTATCCGGCTGCTGCGAGGTGGGCCGGCGGCTTTTGGAGTGCGGCGCGGAGATCCAGCGCTCGGAGGACACCGTGCGCCGCCTCCTGGCGGCCTACGGCCTGGAGGGCGAGGTGTTCGCCATCCCCAACTGCGTGATTGTCAGCGCCACCTGTCCCGATGGGCGCCTGCGCACGGTGATGCGCCGGGTGGCGCCCGCCTCGGTGGACATCGAGGGCATTGAGCGCTTCAACGACCTGTCCCGGAGCCTGTGCGCCCACCCGCCCCAGGACCCTGAGGAGCTGCTGCGCCGGTGCGGGGAACTGGTGAAGTTGCGGCGCTATCCGGCGGCGGTGTGCCTGATGGGGTATTTCGTGGGGGCGTTTTTTTTCGCGCTGTTTTTCTCCGGCGGCTGGGCGGAGGCGGCCTCGGCAGGGCTGGCGGGGCTGGCCTGCGGGGTGTGCCTGACGCTTTTGAGCCGGGCGGGCGCCAACCCGTTCTTGACCACGGTGGCGTCGGCCTTCGTACTGGGCGGGGCGGCCTGCGGCCTGGCGGCGCTGGGGGTGCCCATCAGCGTGGAGATCACGGTGGCGGGGGCCATCATGGTGCTGGTGCCCGGACTGGTGTTCACCAACTTCATGAGCGACCTGCTCACCGGGGACATGGTGGCGGGGCTGGCCACCTTTGCCCGGGCGGTGCTGTCGGCGGGGGCCATCGCCCTGGGGGCGGGGGCGGCCATGGCGCTGTTCCGGGGGGTCCTGCCCGCCCAGACCGGGGCGGCGCGGACCTACGCGCCTTTGATGTATTGCGCCTTCGCCTTTGTGGCCTGCCTGGGGTTCTGCGCGCCCTATAACGCACAGGGGGTGGGGGCGCTGCTGTGCTGCCTGGGGGGCGCCTTGGGCTGGGCGGCGTACCTGGCGGCCATGGCGCTGTGGGCCAATCCCTTTGCCGCCAGCCTGATCGCGGCGGTGGTGGTGTCCGCCTGGTCCGAGCGCATGGCCCGGTGGCGGCGGTGCCCGGCCACGTCCTACCTGATTATCGGCATGTTCCCGCTGGTGCCCGGCCTGACCATCTACCAGGCCATGGACCACGGCCTCCAGGGGAACACGGAGCTGTTTTTGGAGACCTTTTTCCGCACTGTGGGCATCGCCGGATGCCTGGCCCTGGGACTGCTGCTGGTGGCGTCGGCGCTGGCGCTGTGGCACAGGCGGCCCCATTGACCCCCTGTTACGATTTCGACTCTGATTTGTAACCCTTCGTTCCTTGACCCACTCCGAAGGGTGTGCTAACATGATTTGGAAATCAAAAAGAAGGAGTTCTGATCGAAATGCACCGCAAAAAGCCGTACCTGTCCCTGTGCGCCCTGGCGCTGGCTGTGCTGGCGGGCTGCGGGACCACCTCCGGGCACTATGTACCCTCTTCCGGCCCGGACAGCGCCCCGCCCGTGGCCTCTGACGCCCTGACCACGCCGCCGGAGCTCACCCCCACCCCTGCGCCCACCCCCACCCCCACGCCGGAGCCCACCCCCACGCCGGAGGCGGCGGAGCCCTATGAGTTCGGCACGCCCCTGGAGGAGAGCGAGCCGGTGGCGGACGACAGCTTTTTTGACACCGCGGTGTTTTTGGGGGATTCCCGCACCGAGGGGCTCCAGCTGTTCAGCGGGCTGAAGCACGGGGACTTTTACTGGGCCCGGGGCATGACGGTGTTCAAGGCGGACAGCGAGGACTACCGTCCCTTCGAGGTGGGCGGGCAGAAATACGATCTGCTGGGGGCCCTGGGGCTGAAGCGGTACGAGAGCGTGTACATCATGCTGGGGGTGAACGAGCTGGGCTACCCCGCCGAAAGCTATGAGAGCGGGCTGGGGGAGCTGCTGGACAAGATCTTGGAGCTCCAGCCCGACGCGGTGGTGTATCTCCAGGTGATGCCCCCGCTGAACGATGGCCTGTGCAGGCAGAACAAGCTGGCCCCCTACATCAACAACGAGAACCTGTCGGCCTTCAACGAGGCCATCGTGCGCCTGGCGGCGGAGAAGCAGGTGGTGCTGCTGAACACCGCCGAGGCCTACGCCGGGCCGGACGGGCAGCTCCCGGCGGAGCTGGCCAACGACGGCTGCCACTTCTCCTACGGGGGATATAAGCTCTGGGCGGACTACCTGCGCGGCCACGTCATGGACCGGGAGCGGTACTTCGCCAACCGGGCGATGGTGGGATAGATCAAATGAGGAAAGGCCGGCCGGAGTTTTCCGGTCGGCCTTTTTTCAGAAAATTTTGAGGGCCTGTGATATCCGGGCCCCCTCGAACGTTTTATAGGCGTGATCACAAAACGCGAGGCGCTGAGCGACATCCTGATGCGCGGCGGCGAAAGGAAGTGACCTGCCATGGATCCTGAAAAGCTGGGGGAGCTGTTCCGCAAGTACGGCGACGACGTGTTCCGGCTGGCTTACAGCTACCTGGGGAACCGCACCGACGCGGAGGACGTGTGCCAGAGCGTATTTCTCAAGCTGGCGGAGGGCAAGACCGTCCTCCTGCCGGGGAAGGAAAAGAGCTGGCTGCTCACCTGCGCCGCCAACCTGTGCAAAAGCCAGCTGAGGTCCTTCTGGCGGCGGAACGTGGGGGAGCTGGACGAGAGCGTCCCCTTTCAGGACGAGTCCGACCGGGAGCTGTGGGAGGCGGTGATGGCGCTGCCCCCCAAATACCGGGCGGTGATCCACCTGTACTACTGGGAGGGCTACGACCAGGGGGAGATCGGGGACGTGCTCCACATCTCCCGCACGGCGGTCCAGACACGGATGGCCCGGGCCCGGGCCATGCTGAGAAAGGAGCTGAGCGACGATGAACAACTATTGGCACATGATGGAACAGGTCACGCTCAGTGACCAGAAAAAGGAGAAGATCATGGAAATGCTGGAGAACAAGGGTACTCAGAAGCGGCGTATGCCCTCTGTCAAGGCACTGGTGCTGGCGGCGGCGCTGGCGGTGGGGTGCGTGCTGTCCATCGCGGCGGGTCTGCCCGCCCAGGTGTACAATTTCCTGGCGGGCGGCCAGGTTGTGGTCCAGCCTGACGGCGCGAGCGTGGATTTCACCCTCATGGGCGATGAGGAAACCGGCCCCGTCACCGTGGAGAACGGGCGGCTGATGTTCAACGCCGACGGGCAGAAGCTGGACATCACCGATAAAGTGGACGAGAGCACCCCTTACGTCTATGAGCACACCGACCCCGCCACCGGTAATAAAGGCTACGTGGTTGTGGGCGGCACTGTGGACAACTACGGCTGGGCCGAGTTCTTCCTCACCGAGGACGGCACCTGCTCCATGATGGGCGACAACGCCTGGGACAACATGGTTCCCGTTGACGGGAAGGACATCCCCCTCGGCCAGCTCACCGAGGACCAGATCGACGCCTTGAATGAGAGTGACGACAATCTCATGAAAACCGTGAACCGTCCCTGGCTGGACAAGGCCATCGCCCAGCTGAGTCTGGAAGTGGCGCTGGGCATCGTGGAGTGACCCCGCCCTCAATTTCAAACGTAAGAAAGCCCCGCCCGGAGTCATTCCGGGCGGGGCGCAAAAGTTCTTTTTCGGTTCCTTTTGTCACGCTTCGCCTGTTCGCGACGCGCGGCTTCCCTCCGTCTCGGACAAAACCCATCCGGGCCGTTGGCCCTCCTTGGGCTTTTGTCCTCGCTCCGGTCCATCCGCGCTGCTCACGACGGCTCAGCGCTTCTCTTTTTTCTTTCAAGAAAAGGAACAATTTCAATGCCCTTATTCCTCTTTTGGCTCTTCAGGCTTCTCCGGCTCCCCCTCCAGGGCGGGCTCCTCCCCGTCCTCCTGGGGGGCGGGCATGGGGATGGGCTCATCCACAATATGGATGTGCCGGGCGGGGGGCTCCACGTCCTCGGGGAGCTGGGCCTTGGCCTTGGTGGAGGTATAGGCGCCCTCCACCAGCGCCGGGTCCCGGCCCTCGATGATGGCCACCATCTCGCCGCCGGTGATGGTCTCCTTCTCCAGCAGGTAGGCCACCACCTTGTCCATATCCTCCCGGTTGGCCTTGATGACCTCCACCGCGTCCTTATAGCACACGTCCAGAATGGCCTTCACCGCCTTATCCATGACGGCGGCGGTGTCCTGGGCGCAGTCCAGGCCGTAGCCACCCTCCAGATACTGGTTGCGGACCGAGCCCAGGGCCATCATGCCAAACTCCTCGCTCATGCCGTACATGGCCACCATATTCCGGGCGATGTTAGTGGCCTCCTGGATGTCCTGGGACGCGCCGTTGGTCATGGTGTCCATCACCACCTCCTCGGCGGCACGGCCGCCCATGGAGACTGCGATCTTGGCCATCAGTTCCTCCCTGGTGCGCAGGTTGGTCTTGTCCTCCTCGGGCATAAGCAGGGTGTAGCCCAGGGACCCTTCCGTGTGGGGGACGATGGTAATTTTCTGCACCGGCTCGGCGTTCTTCTGCTTGTAGGCCACCATGGCGTGACCCACCTCGTGGTAGGCCACCAGCTTGCGCTCCAGCTCGGTGAGCACCGAGTTTTTCTTCTCGCTGCCGGCGATGACGAACTCGAAGGAGGCCAGCAGGTCCTCCTGATTGACCGCCCGGCGGCCATGGCGCACCGCCCGGAGGGCGGCCTCGTTCACCAGGTTGGCCAGGTCGGCGCCCACGGTGCCGGCGGTGGCCAGGGCGATCTTCTTCAGGTCCACGTCCTCGCTGAGGCGGATGTTCCGGGTGTGGACCTGGAGGGTGGACAGGCGGCCCGCCAGGTTGGGCCGGTCGATGGTGATGCGCCGGTCGAAGCGGCCGGGGCGGAGTAGAGCCTTGTCCAGCACCTCGGGCCGGTTGGTAGCCCCCAGGACGATGACGCCCTTGCCAGGGTCGAAGCCGTCCAGCTCAGCCAGCAGCTGGTTCAGTGTCTGCTCTCGCTCGTCGTTGCCGCCCATGCGGTTGTCACGGGACTTGCCGATGGTGTCGATCTCGTCGATGAAGATGATGCAGGGGGCCATCTTGCTGGCCTCTTTAAAGAGGTCCCGCACACGGGACGCGCCCACGCCCACGAACATCTCCACAAAGTCGGAGCCGCTGATGGAAAAGAAGGGCACCCCCGCCTCACCGGCCACGGCCTTGGCTAAGAGTGTCTTGCCGGTGCCCGGAGGGCCCACCAGCAGCGCCCCCTTGGGCAGCTTGGCGCCGATCTCGGTGTACTTCTGGGGGTTGTGGAGGATGTCAATGATCTCCTCCAGGCTCTCCTTGGCCTCGTCCTGACCGGCCACGTCCCTAAAGGTGACGCCGGTCTTTTTCTCCACATAGACCTTGGCGTTGGCCTTGCCCACGCCGCCGATGCCGCCCATGCCACCCTTGCCGCCGATGCCCCGCATGAGGAATACCATGGCTCCCACCATAATCACCAGGGGCAGAATGGTGGTGAGGAACAGGTAGAGGATCTGGGAGGAGTTGTCCACCGGTTCGGTCCAGCGGCGGACATTGTGCTCCTCCAGCAGAGATTCCAGCTCCAGGTCGGCGATGGGAAGCGGGGTGGTGACATACTCGGTCTCCCGGTTGTTCTGGAGAGGCACCCAGGCAAACATGTTGTTCCCCTGGTGTCTCTCCTCATCCTCCGGGATGTAGGACAGGGCCTCCTCCTCCACCCCCTCCTTGAGGGCGATGGTGAACAGGCTGCTCTCCAGATTGACGGACTCCACTAAATCCGCCGCTATCCACTGCTTGAAGACGGAGTAGTCCACCTGCACCTGATTGGAGCTGTTGTAGGAGCTGGTGCAGCTGCGGAAGATCAGCGTGAGAAACAGCGCCCACAGAATCAGCGAAATCAGGCCAAAGGTATTCTTTTTGTTATTTCCTTTATCTGGTTTCAAAGGAGCGTACCTCCAATTTTCTGCATGATACAAAACAGGTCAGAGGGTATCATACCACAGTTGCGGAATAAAAACAAGAAAATACCGTGTAAACTTCCGGTGAATTTTCTGTGACTTGAAGACTTCCTCCGCTGACAGCCTACAAAGGCTCCCTCGGGGAGGGAGCTGTCAGCCGCAGGCTGACTGAGGGAGTCCCCAGGTACCCCGCAGGCCTCCGGAGGACTCCCTCCGTCACGGCTGTGCCGTGCCACCTCCCTCTAAGAGGGAGGCTTTTGGACCCCGGCCGTTCACAATTTATTTACTCATTCAAATACCCTGGGTTTTCGTAAAATCCCACTTCCCTCCAGCGGGCAAATGTGGTAGAATATATTTTGTATGTGATTTCGACACCGGAAGGACTGGATATCTATGAACAAACGCCCCCCGCTGCGCCGCTCCGCCCCTGTGGAGCAGGAGAACGACGGCATTATCGAGGGCCGCAACGCAGTCACCGAGGCCCTGCGGGCCGGGGTGACCATCGACAAAATCTTTATCGCCAAGGGAGAGACCGACGCCGCCCTGGGACATATCGCCTCCGCCGCCCGGGAGAAGGGCATCGTGGTGGTGGACGCCGACCGGCGCAAGCTGGACAACATGAGCCGCACCCACTCCCACCAGGGCGTAATCGCCCAGGCCGCCGTCCGGGAGTATGCCAGTGTGGACGATATCCTCAACGCTGCCCGGGAGAAGGGAGAAAAGCCCCTCATCGTGGTGTGCGACGAGCTCAGCGACCCACACAACCTGGGGGCGGTCATCCGCACCGCTGACGCCGCCGGCGCCCACGGGGTAATTATCCCCAAGCGCCGGTCCGCCGGCCTCACCGCCATCGTGGGCAAGACCTCCGCCGGGGCGGTGGCCCACGTGCCCGTGGCCCGGGTGCCCAACCTGCCCGCCCTGCTTAAAGAGCTGAAGGAGGAGGGGGTCTGGGTATTCGGGGCCGCCATGGACGGGTCCACCCCCCTGTACCAGGCCGACCTGAAGGGGCCCGCCGCCATCGTCATCGGCAGCGAGGGCTCCGGCCTGGGCCGGCTGGTGGAGGAGACCTGCGACTTCACCGTGTCCATCCCCATGTTCGGCAAAATTAACTCCCTCAACGCCTCTGCCGCCGCGGCCGTGCTGCTGTATGAGGCGGTACGGCAGCGAACAGGGGGGTAAACGCAGGGGGGCGGCCTCCGTGCCGCCCCTTTCTCCGGTTTTCTGCCATCGGCGGGGCGGCGCGGAGGCCACCCCCCTACATCAACACCAAGGAGTCCCTTCCATGAGCGACCGAGACAACAAATTGAATAAAGGCGAGCTGATCGACATTAAGTCGCTCATCGGGAACGCCGACGGCGGGGACTTTTCCCTGGACGACATTCTGGCCGAGTACGGCCATCCGCCCCAGGAGGCGCCCGGCGGGCAGGAGGAGCGGTTCAACACCATCGACCTGTCCGCCATCCCCAGGCCCCAGACCGTGCCCAGGCCCAAGGCCGCCGCCCGGTCGGGGGGGAATGTGGTCTCCTTCCCCGGCGGACGAGCTGTCCAGCCCCCGGAGGAGCCCGGGGAGCCGCCCCCTCCGCCGGAGGAAGCGGAGGACCTCCCCCCGGCGGAGGAGGCCCGGATCACTCCCTTTCCCAGGAAGCGGAACAGGCTGTCCGCCCTGGTACACGACCTGAACCGGCGCGCCGACGACTACGCCGAGCACATGTTCGAGGAGGACGAGTCCATCGACAAGGCGGAGGTCCGCCGCCTGGAGCGCCTGATCCCCGGCACCGACCGGGAGGAGCTGGACGACGAGCCCCCCTCCCGCCAGTGGCGGCGGCCCAAGCGGCAGGAACCCCCGCCCCCTGACACGCCCCCCCAGGAGCTGGCCCGGCGGTATGGCAAGGGCCTGAAGTGGATGCGCACCCGGGTGCTGCTTATCTTCCTGCTGGCCGTCCTGGCCCTGGTCCAGACCCTGGCCCCCGCCGCCGGACTGACCTGGCCCGCCCCCCTGGACCAGCCCGCAGCCCAGTGCGCCCTCTCCTCCGGCCTGCTGGGGCTGGGCGTGCTGCTGTCCCTGGATGTGCTCCTCACCGGCCTGGCCCGGGCCTGCTTTTTAAAGTTCGGCATGGACACCATGGCCGCCCTGGCCTGTGTCCTCACCCTGGCCGACGGCCTCCAGCTGGCCGCCTCTGCGGAGCCCCAGCGGCTGCCCTACACCCTGGTCTGTCTGGCCGGGCTGTTTTTCCTGGTCCACGGTGCTTACCACAACCGCTGCGCCCTGCGCCTGTCCTGCCGCACCGCCGCCTCCTCCGCCACCCCCTACCGGATCACCCTGGACCCGGGCCGGTGGAGCGACAAGGACACCTATGCCAAGTGGTCCGGCTCCCAAGAGGGCTTCGGCAGCCAGATCCAGACCGACGACGGCACGCAGCGCATTTTCCGCCGCTTCTGCCCCCTGCTTGTCCTCGGGGACGTCCTCTTTGCCCTGATGGCTTCCACCGGCGGGGGCCATCCCGAGCGGCTGGTGTGGGCTCTGTCCGCCCTGTTCACCGCCACCACCGCCTTCGGCGGCACCCTGGCCTACGGCCGGGCCTTTCACAAGGTGATCCGGCGGCTGTCTCCCAGCGGGGCCGCTCTGGCGGGCTGGCCGGGCATCTCCGCCTCCCGCAGCGGCTGCTGCGTCCTTATCACCGACGGCGACCTCTTTCCTCCAGGCTATGTGGAGCTCAACGGCTTTAAGGTCACCCCCGACTTCCCTGCCGAGCGGATAGTGGCTTACACCGCCACCCTCATCCGGGACTCGGGCAGCGGCCTGACCCCCCTGTTCCACAACCAGCTGCGGACCCTGGGCGGGCTGATGCGCAACGCTGACAACCTCCAGTGCCACGAGGGGGGCGGACTGTCGGCCAACATCCGGGGCGACCAGGTGCTGGTGGGCTCCGCCGCCTTTATGAAGCTGATGGAGGTCCGCCTGCCCCAAGGGCTGAACGTGAAACACGCCGTCTTCTGCGCCGTGGATGGCCAGCTGGCAGGCATCTTCGCCCTGAACTACATCCTGCCCGACACCGTCTTTCCCGCGCTGGAGTCCCTGATGCTGGAGAAGGTGGAGCCGGTGCTGGCCACCCGGGACTTCAACCTGATCCCCGCCATGCTCCAGCAGCGGTTCCGGCTGGCCGCCGACAAGATGGCCTTCCCCACGGTGGAGCGCCGGCGGGAGCTGTCCGACCCGGAGCAGAGCCACGAAGACGGCATCCTCACCGCCCTGCTGTGCCGGGAGGGGCTGCTCCCCTTTGCCGAGGCCATCACCGCCGCCAAGCGGCTGCGCTGGGCCGCCCGGCTGGGCGCGGCGCTGTGCTGTGCCGGCTCTCTGCTGGGGATGGCCCTGGCCGCCTACCTCACCTCGGTGGGGGCCTACACCTCCCTGTCCCCCCTGAATCTCCTTATTTACATGCTCACCTGGCTCGTCCCCGTGTGGTTTTTGTCCGGGTGGGTCCACCGCTTTTAGACATGAAAATTCCCCGGCCGCGGCCGGGGAATTTTTGTGCTTTATTTGTGCCTTAATAGGTCAGCACCCGGTGGATGATCTCCGCCATGTCCACCCGGGTCAGGGGCTGGGTGGGGCTGAGGCGGCCGCCGGAGGTGGGCAGGTAGCCCCGCTGGACGGCGAAGGACATCGCCCCCTGGGCATAGCCCGCAACGCTGCCGCTGTCGCTGTAGCCGGCCAAGGCGCTGGCGTAGCCGTCGTTGGCGCTCCAGCCCACTGTCCTCATGGCCCGCTGGACCATACAGATGGCGTCCTGCCGGGTGAGGGCGGTGTCAGGGGAGAAATAGCCCCCGCCCACGCCGCTGACGACGCCCCGAGCATACAGGGTATTCACCGCCTCGGCGTAGTAGGCGCCGGAGGGCACGTCATAGAAGACGTTGGAGCTGCCGCTGGGGCTCAGCTCGAAGGCCTGGTAGACCATCCGGGCGAAGTCGCCCCGGCGGATGTGGCTCTCGGGCCCGTACTGGCCTTGGTTCAGGCCCCGGGTAATGTTGTGGTCATAGAGGAAGTCCACCGCCGCCTGCTGGGCCTGGCTGTAGCCGTTCATGTCGTTGAAGTAGGTGGAGCCGTAGCCCGGTGAGACGGTGATAATCACCTCCCCCTCGAAGGTGGAGCCGTTGGAGTTGGTGCCGGTGTAGGGGATGGACACTGTGCCGCTGTACCCCGCCCGGGGCACAAAGCTCAAGTCGGAGATCAGCGGACTGCCGCTGACCCGGTAGCTGGTGCCGGTGCTGGCCTGGCGGCCGTACTTGGTGGGGCTGACATATTGGTAGTACAGGTAGCCCGCGCTGCTGGAGGGCATGGCATCAAACTTGACGGAGCTGAGGGTGTAGCCCCTGCGGCCCAGGTCGCTGCCGTTCAGCTGCACCGGCGCGGTGCGGGTGGAGTAGCTGGCGGTAGCGTCGGCCGGGGCCCGCTCCACGTCGATCTCCACCGTCCCCTCAAAGGTGCCCCCTCCGCTGGCGGCGGTGGCCTTAAAGCCGATGTAGACAGTGCCGGTGTAGCCGCTGGCGGGGACGAAGGCCACCCGGTCCAGGTCGCTGGCCGAGATGGAGGTGTTAGAGCTGATCCGCGTGCCCTGGCTGGAGCTGGAACGGTAGTTGCGGTACAGCCAGCCCTGGCTGCTGCTGGGGATGTCAAAGCGGACCGAGCTCACATCCCGGTCGGTCTCCCACCGGGACAGGTCGTCGAAGTCGTCCCGGTCGAAGACTGCGGCAGAGCTGGAGTTTGCGGTGTAGTGGATGCTCTCCCGGCTGCCGCTGCCGGAGCCGTTAGACGAGACGGTGACGACGCCGTTAAATGTCATTCCGCTGGTGGAGCGGCCCACAAAGGGGATATTCACCGAACCGGAAAAGCTGTTGGAGGCCCGGAAGGACAGATTGTCGATGCGGGGGGAGCTGCTGCCGTTGTAGTAGCGGGTATTGGTCCGGGCCGTGCTGTTGTTGTAGTACAGGGTGCCGTCTGAGCCGCTGGGCAGGCTCTGGAACTCCACATAGTTCAGGCTGGAGCCGGTCAGGTCCCGGCACAGGCGGTTGAAGTGGGTGTCGTCAAAGCTCACTGAGCGGCCGGGGGCGCAGGTGTACAGCACATCCCCGGAGCTGGAGCCCCCCCGCACGTTGACCAGCACGTCGCCGGAGAAGACATCGCCGTTGATGGTCTGGGCGGTGAAGGGAATCTTCACCGTGCCCACAAAGTCCTCCGCCGGGACAAAGGCCAGGCGGTCGATGCGGGGGCTGCGGGTGCCGTAGTAGTAGGGGGTGCCGGTTGTGACCTGGGCTCCGGTATTGGAGGCGGAGCGGTAGTCGTAGTACAGCACGCCCTGGCTGGCGGAGGGCAGCGCGTCGAAGGTGAGGTGGTTAATGGTCTGGTAGTCATCCATGCGCTCCTGACAGTAGTCGTTAAAGTCCCTGTCGTCGAAGTAGACCACAGCCCCCTGGGAGGTCTCATAGCTCACACCGCCGATGGCCACGCCGGTGTCCTCCCCCACGTTGATGTTCACCTGGCCGGCGTAGGAGGCACCGGGGGTGCCTGTGCTGCGGGCGGTATAGTAGACGGTAACGGGCCCGGTGTAGCCGGGGGCGGGGACAAACCAGATATCACCCAGGCTGCGCAGGCTGTACTGGGCGGTGGTGGAGACAATACTGCCGTAGCTGCCCGAATTGCTGTAGTTGGTATACAGGGTGCCCTGGCGCGTGGGGGGCTGGGCGAATACCACGTGGCTCAGGCGGGCGCCGGTGCGCTCCTTACACACCCGGTCAAACTCGTTGGCGTCAAACTGGACGGCGGTGTTGTACTTGGTATTGATGGCAATTCCGGCGCTGCTGCCGGTCTCGGAGGTCACCTCCAGGATGATGGCACAGTTATAGGTTGTGCCCTCTGAGGTGAGGGCCATGTACTTAATAATCACCTGGCCGCCCATAAAGTCGGGTTTGGCCACAAAGGTGATATCCTCCAGGTCCCGCTGGCCGCTGCGGGGGTTGCGGTAGTAGGTGTCCCGGCTCGCCACGCCGGCCCCGGGCTCGGCATCGGAACTGTAGCGGTAAAAGAGGGTGCCCTGGTCGGTGGGGACGTTCAGGCCGCTCACGCTGACCACCTTGCCGCCCAGCTGGCTGCTGAAGTCGGAATGCAGCTTGCTGAAGGGCAGGGCCTCGCCGCTTTTCAGCTCGGTTTTGTACTCAATGGTGGTGCTGGGGTCGGCAATCACCTTGATGGGGATGTTTGCCTTGTATTTTTTGCTGTTGTCGCTGACCACCACGGTGGTTTCGCCCACCTGGATGCCCTTTACCTTATTGCCGCCGGTGACCATTGCGATATAGTTGTCGTTGGCGGTGTAGGTGATGCCCTTGGCGGCTCCATAGGCCGTTGCCGGCCAGAGCTCTTTCTCCTCGTTCTCCATCACCTCGATGGGCTCGGTGCTCACGTCGATGCCGCTGACCTCAACTGAGATCTCCTCCGTCTCTGCCCCATTGTCTAAGTAGGCACGAATCAAGACCTTGCCGGGCTTTCTGCCGGAAACAGTACAGGTTGTGCCGTTGCTCCTGGGGTTCAGAAGAACAATATCGCTGTTCGCACCGTATTCGCCCCACTTTCCGTTCACATAATCCTTGACCTTCCATTGGACCTGCGAATTACCGGTGATGTTGACTTTAATCTCCGCTGTGCTCGTGTTGGTGGGCTCGATGGTAAAGGGGCCCTTGTTGACAAGGGTGATGGTATCGGGAGTGGTGGTGGCCGCTGTGACAGTGACCGATGCCGTTCCTGAATACTCCGTGCCGCTGTATGTACACTTGGCAGTAATTGTGGCAGTCCCTGCGGCTACACCGGTTACTTGTCCACTACTATTATCCACTGTGGCCTTGTCCGTGGCACTGCTTTCCCATGTGAAAGTCGGCTGGCTCGTCACTGCCGTGCCGTCGTCCTTCAGCACTGCGGTAGCCGTTGCTTTCTCTCCTGCTTTTATGCTGTTTGGACTTAACGATACTTCAACTGTAATCGTCCCCCGCGGCTGAACAGCCCGGTCCCCTTCCACCGCAAATGCCGTCGGGACCAGCGTCATGCACATGGCAAGGGTCAGGAGAACCGCCAACCACCGGCGGGCAGAAAAAGTCTTTCGCATACTAAACACTCCTTTGGTGTCAGGGTTGGAATGGGGCGGCGGGAGCGGGCTGTGGGCCCGCTCCCGTGGGGGAAATTAGCCTCCTAGTCTTGTCGTACTTTTGATTTCCAAAGTCGCAGACCTGCCTATTATCTCCTCCCGTCCTTGTGCATCTACCTTGATAACTTGAAGTTGATAACTTCTCGTAACCATTCCAGAGGCACCTGTTGTCTCACCAATTTTTGCCAATCTGCAAACTATAGAGCCTTCCATTGGAATCCGGTCAGAGTTAGAGAGGGAGCCCTTGCTTACAAATGAAAATTCCTGGCCCTCGCTCATATTGCTGTAGGTAAGCGAAATTGAAGTTGTTACATATTTTACTTCATCTGTGGCTGTAACTGTAACACCACTTTTCGTTACATAATCAACAATATCAATACAGTTCTTATTTTTATCAGTATCACCACAACCTTGGTGTACAGGCAGCGCCGTGGTGGATAAACGATCTGCAACCCAATACAACTCTTTGTCGAACCGGATGGTTACAATACCATTAAATTTATTTGTAGAAGTATTGTGTTCAATTGAACCACCTGCACCGATGGCTTTTGGGGCAGCCTGGTCCGGGATAACTATGTTGTCCCTCCCCTTAAAGGTATAACTAGACGTGATATCCGAGCTGGAGGGATGGCGGCCCGTAACCAGAATTGTATAGGGGGTATTCGGTATCAGCTCACCAGCCGCAATATTTGTGGCAGTAATATCTACCGGAGTGTTTTTCTCTGTCATAAAATCATTGCCGCCGCCGCTAGGACTGTTTTGGTTACGCGATTGGATCAAATCCCGTACGAGCGCCTTGACCGAATCACTGGCATAGACATCAAACACAGAATAACCATCCAATTTGACGTCACCATCATTGCCAGCCTGGGAATGGTCATAAGTTGTAAGTATGGCCTGAAGAATCGTCATATCCACTTTTGTTTCCGTGCCATCACTTCCAATGACTGAATACTTCTGATAAAACTCTGGAATTGTTACACCCGTTGCTTTATTAGACTCCAGCTTCCACTTCAGCACGTTATTGGAGGAGATATTGTAGGAAGTCCAAATCGCATAGTCAAGATCGCCAGGAACATTCTGTGTATTGACATTAACATGACCGGCTCCCACATCATGAAGCATAATCTGTGGTTTGTTCACATTGGTCGTCTTGAATCTGTAGCAGTACACCTCAGAATATTCCTGTGCCGCGCCCTGCACCACAAAATAAGCAAAATATTCTTTCTCGGGTTGCAGAGGCGTTTTATTGGCCTCATTAAGTGTCAGCTCAAAGTTGGAGCCGCCGCCAGGATAGTCGATCACACCAGTATGAATCTTGGAATTACCGGCATACTCGGTCCGCCGGTAAATACTCAGCTTCGTCGGCGTAATCACCTTATAGCCCATATCCTCGGGCGTGCCCCCCTGGGGCGGATTACCCCCACCTTCTCCATCGTTACCATCAACCTCAGGCCAGGCCAGTTGATTATTATATGTTTTGCCATTTTTCTCGATAGTAGTGGTAATTTCTCCCACTGGCGCAATTACATAATAGATCTTACCGGCCCGGTCCAGGCCCAGGTTGATAGTCGCAAAAGTGTCGCCAATGTTGTCGTCAAGAAACTCTGGCTTGCTTGTGGCAAACTCCGGCAGCTGGGTATCGGTAAACAGCTGGCGAATCCGCAGATATTCGGTATCCTGGGGAGACAGGCCGATAGAGGCAATGCCGCTGTTCGTCAGGCCCAGCTCCTTGTACTGCTCCCACAAATCCATAGTTAAGCCTGTGCCCAAAGTATACAGGGAGTTGGACAGACCGGCGGCCACATAGACGTCGAAGGAAATCTGACCGTTCCAGGTCCCGCGGTTTTCGCTTCCCACCATCTCGGTCAGCTCAATGGAAAACTCGTAGGAGTAGTTTTCGCTCAACCGGTTCAGCGGGGGGAATTTGTTGCTTTCCAGCTTGTTAAAGTGCCGGTTTACCGCTTTACCTGCCAAATTGCCGTTCTCAGGGTTCGGGTTCACCTCGCCGCTGTTGCCAAGATACACCCAGCCTTTGCTATCAATGTCACTATACCGGCTGTCCAGCAGGTATTTTTTGTCCACCGTGCTTGTGACCGGCGTGACAGTATAACCGTCGCTTTCGATCCTCACAATGCGGTAGTACAGGTCGTACTTGACAATGGTGTCCGACCACAGATATATGTCGTAGCTGTTTCTCAGGTCCACCTTTTCCGTCGCCTGAGGGGACATACGGAAGCTCAGGTCCACAAAGGTGGCCACGTCTTTGTTGCCATTGCTGTTTGCCTGCGTTCTGATTGGCGCGTCCGACGCGCCCACGCCGGGGTTGGACAGGTTCACCTGGGCGAACACAGTGGTAAACTTGGGGATATTGTGTCCGCCGTCAGCCATGTTGGTGTAGTCCACCGTGCCGGGGACCATGGGGTTCTGCCCATTGGAGGTATCAGTGATGCTGTTAAGCTGGAAGTAGTAGGTGCCGCCGCTGGCCATCTGAAGTCCATCCTTGGGGAAGGTGAGCAGCATCTTGCCGTCCTTCATTTCCACCTTGGCCTCGGTTAAGTCGATGACCCAGTCAGAGGACTGATCCTCCCGCAGATACTTGGTCTTCACCGGCTGAGGCCGGCCGCTGCCAGTGTCCTGATACATGGTGATGGACGCATTCAGCACCCCGGCCAGGGGATTGTTGCCGGGCACGATGGCGTTGTACAGATCCACCCAGCTCTTGCTCTCGGTGGTGGCGTTGGAGCGCACCGCCTCGCTGAACTCCAGGATGATATCGGTACTGGGCAGGGGGTTCTGGGTATTGTCCCGGCCGGAGTAGTCAGAGAAGTACTGATTCACCACCGGGGGCTCCTTGTCCAGAGTGTAAATGGTGATCATTTTCACCGTTTCGGAGTAATTCCGGTTGGGGCCGGCGTTGTCCTTGGCCAGGTAGTAGAAGTCGTAGGCCTTCTCCGGCTGGAGGCCGGTCACGTTAATGGTGGCCTGGGCGTTGGCCTGCACCGTCACCTGCCCCTTCTGGAGACAGTTCATGCCGTTAGCCACCTGGAGCTTGGCAAAATCGCTGTCCAGCTTGGCCCGCTTCTGGTCCTCGGTGTTCTGGTCGGTGTCCTGATTGTTGGGCTTGGGGTAGTCGGTGCCCGACTCCACCACGGCCCAGTAGATGGTGCCGGCCTCATTGATGCTGGCGCTCAGCCGCACCGAGTTGGCCAGGAACTCGTTCACGTCCGGCCCGGTCACAAACACAGGGGGCGTCACGTCCATGGTGGTGAACTGGAGCGAGATAATCTCCGAGCTGTTCACGCCGTCCACATCGGTGAGCCACAGGTACAGGGTGTAGTCCTTCAACTCCTCCAGCCGGCGGCTGACCATGAAGGGCTCCTCCTTGTTCTTCTCCAGGTCCACGATGCCGTAGCCCAGGTTGTTGGTCACGGCGTTGGACTTCATGTCGTTGACGGTGGGGGCCTGGGCGCTGCGGGGCAGCACGGCATAGTACATCTTACAGGTCTTGGTGGGCATCACCGTCACCTGGGCCTCCGTGTCGGTAATCATGGACATGTAGGGGTAGCCCTGGGCGAAGGCGGGGACGCTGTTGTCCGGTGTGGTGAAGGAGACCACCTTCACCGGGCTGGTCCGGCCCTGTTCATCCCGCAGCAGCGCGGACAGGTAGTAGGACCCGGCCACCGTCAGGCCGGTGACCTGTGCGTTAACCACAGTGCCGCCGGTGGGCGCGGCCACAGAGCCGCCCTGGATGGCCTTGGAGCCGTAGGTGGGCGGGGAAATCAGGGCCTCCTCGCCGATAGAGCCGTCGCTGATGCTGCTCACGGCCCAGAAGATGGTGCCCTTCTTGTTGCCGGAGAAGTCCGCCCGGAAGCCGGTGGGGGCGATATCCTTAGCCGCCGGATAGCCGGACAGCAGCCGCGGGTCGGTGGAGCCCTCCTCGGCGTCGGTGTGGTCCATGATGATGCCGCCGATGCTGGCGTCCAGACCGGGCCGGATGTAAATCTCGTCAGGCAGCATGGTCACCACGCTGCCGGGGGCGTTGATGTTCAGCTTGCCGATGTCGCCCTCACCGATCACGTTGGTGGCCACATCCAGGTTCAGCTCCTCCACCTTGGCGTTGCGGTCAATCTGGACGGTGGAGTTGGTGGCGGACTCGTCCACCGTAAGCTTCTTCACCGAGCCCTTGGCCACCTGAACAGTGGAGTCGGGGCTCTTGTTCACAACTTCCTTAATTCGGCCGGCCAGGGTGAGGCGGGTGCCAGGCTCGCCCTCCAGGCTGATGTTGAGCAGGCCCTTGTCGTCGGTGTTGTTGTCCTCCAGATAGGCGGTGGTGCGCACAACAGTATCGGCGATTTCGGTAATGCCGTCGGCCCGGATCGTCACTGTCTTGTTGCGCATGTTGTCCACCAGCATCGCCTTGGCGTTCACGTTGCGCATGACCACGCTGGCGTCGCCGGCCTCGCTCTCGCCGGTGCCGCTGACGATAATCCGGCCCAGCACGTTCACATTCTCCAGCTTGATGCCGCCCAGGCCCACGCCGCCCGAGATATACAGGTCGCCGCTGATGGTGGTGTCCCGCAGGGTGACGTTGGGGGCGGTGATGGTCACGTTGCCGAACACACCGCCCAGAGAATAGGTGCCGCTCTGGCTGACGGGGGTGCCCACGCACTGGGTCACCAGCACCGCCATCTGAGCCTTGGAGATGGCGGCCAGGGGGTGGAAGCTGTTGTCAGGGTAGCCGGAGACGATATAGTTGTCCACGGCGGTCTTGAGGGTGCCCCGGGCCCAGCTGCTCACGTCCCGGCTGTCCGAGAAGGCCAGGCTCTCGCCCGGCGTCTCCTCCAGCATCATGTTCCGCCCCAGGATGCACACTGCCTGCTCCCGGGTCAGGGTGTCGTTGGGGGAGGCGGTGGTCTCAGAGGTGCCCGCCATGTAGCCGGCGGTGTAGGCGATGGACACGTCGTCATAGAACCAGTCGGTGGGCACTACGTCGGTAAAGGGGATGGCCCCTGTCTCGGTGTAGCCGTAGGCCCGGTTAATGACGGCCATAAATTCCGCACGGGTGAGGGGCGCGTCGGGATTGGCGGTCTGGTCCGCCCGGAGCACACCCCAGTCCACCAGCTGGTCCAAATAGGCGTCAGCCCAGTGGGCCGAGGCCCGGGGGGCCGCTGCGGGCAGCAGGCCGACCACCATCACGGCGGTCAGCAGCAGGGAAATCGCCCGCTTCATCCAGGCGGGGCGCTGCGTACTGGTTCTAAGGGACATATGTGGTTCTCCTTTCTGTTTCCAATGGGGAGGGGCAGTGGGCCCGCTCCCCCTTTGGGGAAGACCGCCGCCGGGGCGGCGGGAGGCGTTCAGGGTCAGTCGGCGGAGTCGATCTGGATGCAGAACACCGCCTTGCGGATAAGGGCCTCCTCGTCCTGAATCAGGTCCACAAACTTGGAGGCGTACAGGGGCTTCTCCGTGGTGTCGTCGGGCAGCTCCCGGAGGATCTGCGTCTTGACAATCAGGGGGGAGTCGGTAACGGGGAGCACCATCTCCACAATCTCCCGCTCCTCCAGGGGCTTATCGGCCCAGAAGGCCACGCCGCCGCAGCTCAGGTCCTTGGCCTTTAGAACCCGCTGGCCCTTCCAGTTCCCGGTAACGGGGTACATGACGCTCTCGAAATCGGTGAAGATGCGCAGGTTCTCCCGGGCGTTGGGCCCCAGGGCGGCGGTGGGCTGGATGACCATTTTGTCGTCCCGCTGGCGGACAATGACGCCCACCCGGTTGGGGGTGGAGTCGTCCATGCCGATGAGCTGAATCTCCCGGTGGGCGGCCACCGCCTCCACCTTGTCGTTGAGCACCCGGATCTGAAGCACCTCCGAGTTGGGCGGGGACTCCAGCACCGCATTGGCCAGGGGGGTGCCCTTGCTGTCCAGAATCAAATAGAGGCGTTCTGCCATTTAAGACTCTCCTTTCTTCTCTGCAGGGACCTCAACGGGCTGGGCCGCCTTGGCCGCCTGCTCTGCCAGGGCCTGGCGTTCCCGCCGGGCCTTATCCGGATCGCTGGGATCAAAATTCAAAAAGTAGACGTAAATTTCCACAATGGCCTGGTACAGCGCGTCGGGAATCTCCTGTCCCAGGGCCAGCTGGGACAGCATGGTGGCCAGGGAGTTGTCCTCGTAGACGGGGACGCCGCTCTCGGAGGCCACCTCCACCATGCGCTCGGCCAGGTAGCCCATGCCGGAGGCCACCACCACCGGGGCGCCCTCCCCCTCATATTTCAGGGCCACGGCCCGGTTGGTGGCCCGGTTATCATATCTTGACATTGATGCTGTTCTCCCCCTCAAAGATCCGGGGGAACACCCCGGAGATGGTCAACGGCCTGGTCATCTGCTGCACCTGGACCGCGTTGGCGGTCAGGCCGTTGTCGGTGATGATGCGGGACAGCTCCCCCTGGACCATCTGGGAGAAGGGGGCCACCCGCTCCGGACAGAACACCTGCACATCCACCTTTTCCCCCTGACAGGTGAGCACCATGTCGAAAAAGCCCAGGTTCTGGATGTCGATTTTAAACAGGAAGCGCAGGACGTTTTCCCGGCCCCCCCTGCCCCGCTTCAGGTTCTCCTCGGCGTCGGGGTCCACCCACATCTCGGAGAAGGCCATCTTCCCGTCCCACTCCAGGGGCAGGAGCACGTGGTTCAGGGGCATATGGACGCTCTCGTTCACCAGGAAGGCGGACACAATGTTGCGGAAGGCCTCCTGGGCCTCGGTGCCCGCCCCGCTCTGGAGGGCGGCGTGGGCCGCCCGGGCCAGCTGTGCGGCAAACTGGTCCCCCTCGGAGGCCTTGGCGAAGCTGGTGCTGTTCAGCAGCCGCAGCAGGGCCTCGTCGGTGAGCCCGCTCAGCCTGTCCCGCAGGCCGGGGCTGCTGTTGAGCTGGTGGAAGGCCTGGAGCAGGCCCTCCTCGCTGCCGTTCTCCAGCCGGGACACGTCCAGGGCCAGCATGGAGATCAGCGTGCGGGACAGGCCCATGTCGTTGGTCTTGCTGGTGTAGGCCGACAGGAAGGTGAGGATGGAGCCCTGAAGCAGCTTCAGCGCCCCCGCCCGGTTGCCGGCGTTGAGCAGCTCCTCCAGCTGGGACACCATGGGCAGCAGCTGGCTGCCGTAGCTGGCGGGGATCGCCCGGGTGAGACGGGTCAGGGTGCGCAGCAGGTTGCCCTGGATGTGGCTGGTGGAGGAGTAGTCGGTGTACTTCTTTAAAAATTGCAGGATGTTGCCGCGCACCGCCTCGGAGTTGCTGGAGGAATAGGCGTCCCGCAGCAGGGCGAACAGCGCCCCGCCGAAGCGGGCCCCGTTGGCCAGCTGGGAGAACAGGAATTTTCCCAGCTCCGCCTCGTCCATCTTCAGCATGTTGAGCAGCGCGCCCATCTCGCCGGCCAGCCCCTCCTCGATGCCGGAGGAGACCACCGTCCCCTCGTACATGGCGAAGATGGTGGCCAGGCTCTCCCGCAGGTCCGGGGTGTTGGCCAGCCGCTGGAGGAAGGAGGCAAAGTTAGAGTCGTAGCGCAGCCCCTGGGCCGCGTCTCCGGTGTCCTGCCGCTCCGTCCGGTTGTCCGGCCGGCCCACCCGGTTCAGGTCGGGCGCGTTCTGGATGCGGGGGTCGTTGGGGGAAACGGGCATATTTCGGTTTACATTGCTGCTATCATGGCCCGGTACCGGGTTGGTCACACCAAGCAGGTCTGGCATTGGCGACACTCCATTTCCAAATTCAAATAGGGGCGGGCCTCTGCCCGCCTGGCAGGGTAGAAAACAGGCCGGACACAAGCCCGGCCCCTACCGGGCCTGGTCAGAATTATTTTAAGCCAGCGACGGCCAAAAGTCCATCCCCAGTTTTTTTTCTAGAAAACTTAATTTTTTAATTGACACTGCCGATATATCGAGTATGATTAGATATGGGCGGGCGTACTGTGCCTCCGGGCCGGACTCCACGCCCCCCCCCCCAAACAAACCAAATGAGAAAAGGTGGCGTTTTATATGGGCAGCGGCAACGACAGCATCCTGGACATGTATCTGTATGAGACCAACACCCTGCTGGAGCAGCTGGATGGCATCCTGCTGGCAGCGGAGGAGGCGGATACATTCTCTGAGGACAGCGTCAACGAAATATTCCGTATCATGCACACAATCAAGGGCTCCTCCGCCATGATGGAGTTCAGCTCCCTGATGACGGTGGCGCACCGGATCGAGGATTTGTTCTTCCTCGTCCGCGAGAAGGGCATGGAAGTCGTCCCGGAGCAGACCCGCCCGGATCTGTTCGACATGCTGTTCCAGGCTGTGGACTTTTTCCGCGGTGAGATCGAGAAGGTGGAAAACGATGAACCGCTCTCTCAGTCTATCGACCACATCGTAAATAAAATTAATAGCCTGATTGATAAAATTCAGGGCAATCCCACCGCCGAGGCCCCGGCCGCGGCCCAGAGCGCACCCGCCGAGGAGGCGGCCGCCCCCGCCGTGGGGGCCGTCAATCAGGACTACCTCTTTGGCATCCACGTCTATTTCGACGAGGGCAGCGGCATGGAGAACCTGCGGGCCTTTATGCTGATCAACAGCGTAAAGGACTACTGCTCCGACTTCATCACCTACCCGGACAACGTGGAGACCGACCCCTCCACCTCCGACATCATCGCCGACCAGGGCTTCCTGGTCTGGTTCCGCACCGCCGAGGAGCGGGACAACGCCATCCACGCCATGAACGGCGCCGGCTCGGTCCGGGAGTATCAGCCGGTGGATGCCGCCAAGCCCGCCCCCGCCCCCGAGGCTCCTCCCGCCGCCCCTGCGGCCAAGGCGGACGCCCCCGCCCCCGCCCCCGAGGCCCCCAAGGCGGATGCGGCCCCCGCTCCCGCGGCCAAGCCGGCCGCCGCCGCCCCTGCGGCGGGCCAGCAGCACGCCAAGGAGAGCCTGATCAGCGTCAACTTGTCCAAGCTGGACCAGCTGATGGCGGTGGTCAGCGAGATCGTCATCACCGAGTCCATGGTCACCTCCTCCCCCGACCTGAAGGGCCTGCGGCTGGACAACTTCACAAAATCCGCCCGAGACCTGCGCAAGCTCACCGACGACCTTCAGGACGTGTCCATGTCTCTGCGCATGGTGCCCGTATCCGGCACCTTCCAGAAGATGAACCGCATCGTCCGTGACATGAGCAAGAAGCTGGGCAAGCGGGCCAAGCTCACCCTCATCGGTGAGGACACCGAGGTGGATAAGACCATTGTGGACTCCATCGGCGACCCCATCATGCACATCGTGCGCAACTCCATGGACCACGGCCTGGAGGAGAACGCG
>ERZ808028.265-NODE-265-length-52645-cov-5.496329_pt1 | contig 52645 bp, 44 predicted proteins | sample MGYA00380184_ERZ808028 | MGnify/ENA primary metagenome ERZ808028 (study PRJEB31490, sample SAMN06133397) | mouse gut metagenome | isolation source: J8_1 | host: mice | place: China: Chengdu | collected 2015-05 ...
AGCGTTACAAGGAGACCAGAAGGCGCCATCCCCTGTCCCTCTCCGGGGAGCGGATCGAGGCGGGGATCCAGAGGGAAAGGGAGATCCTGCGGAAGATCAGGGAAAAAGCGGATTACGTGATCGATACTTCCAATCTGCTGACAAGGGAATTAAAAGAAGAGTTAGAACGTATTTTTATCCAGAATGAAGAGTATAACAGTCTGATGATAAATGTTGTGTCCTTTGGCTTTAAATACGGGATCCCGGCGGATGCGGATCTTGTGTTTGATGTGCGTTTTTTGCCCAATCCGTTTTATGTGGAGGAATTAAAGCACCACACAGGGAATGAAAAGGAAGTGCAGGATTTTGTGATGGGTTATCCGGAGAGCCATGAATTTCTCGATAAACTGACGGATATGCTCAAATTTTTGATTCCCAACTATATCAAAGAGGGGAAGTACCAGCTTGTGATCGGAATAGGATGCACGGGCGGGAAGCACCGCAGTGTGACTCTTGCCAATATGCTGTATGAACGCCTGAAAGATAAGGGCAGTTACGGGCTCAAGATAAGCCACAGGGATATAGGGATCCAGAGCATCAAATAAAGGTATGCAGATTACACCAAGTGTTTTTGCAGAATGATGATGGAGAAAGAGGGATAGCATTGTCTTTTTCGGGAGAAGTAAAAGAGGAATTATTAAAGCAGTATGCATCCTCTGCGCATTGCATATATGCGGAATTATCTGCGATCATCCTGTTTGGGGATAGAGGACGGACAAAATCCGACAATATGGGTTTTTTGCCGGAAAATGGAGAAATAACGGTTTTTTTAAACACAGAGAATGATTTTGTGAGACAAAAAGCCTTTACATTATGCAAAAAAAACATTAATATAAAGAGTGATGCAGAGAAAGGGATATTGTCTTTTTCTGTAGAATTTTGGAAAGACCGTCTGATACCGGATTTAAAGGGAACCTTGAAAGAGCAGTGCTGCAGGAGAGCTTTTCTGCGGGGGGCATATTTATGTGTAGGTTCTATGAGCAATCCGGGGAAGAGTTATCATCTGGAATTTGACTGCATTGACGAAAAAGAAGCGGATCTTCTGCTGGAACTGACAGCGGCCTTTGATATTCCGGCGAAGGTTGCCAGGCGGAAAAAATACTATGTGGTTTATATAAAAGAGGGGTCGGCGATCTGTGATATGCTGAATATCATGGGGGCGCATGTATCCCTGATGGATTTCGAGAATCACAGGATCGTGAAAGAAGTGAGAAATTCCGTCAACAGAAAAGTAAACTGTGAGACAGCCAATATCGCAAAAACCGTGAATGCCGCGGCGGGACAGGTGAGAGATATCATGCTGATACAGGAGAGAACGGGTCTTTCCGAGCTGCCGAAAAATCTGCGGGAGATCGCGCAGCTGCGGTTGGAGTATCAGGAGGCAACGCTGCAGGAATTGGGGGAATTGTTGACACCTCCGGTGGGGAAGTCCGGAGTGAATCATAGATTGCGAAAATTAAGTGAGATTGCGGAAAGCATGAGAAAGTAGTGAGAGGAGAAAAATTATGTTAGAAAAATCTATGAAGATTCAGTTGAAAAACGGGCTTGAAGCCCGGCCCGTCGCGGTCCTCGTGCAGGTGGCGAGCCAGCATGAGAGTTCAGTTTACATTGAATCAGCAGGAAAAAAAGTGAATGCAAAGAGTATTATGGGCATGATGAGCCTGGGACTTGACAGCGGGGCGGAGATAACCGTAGTCGCAGACGGAAAAGATGAAAAAGAGGCTCTTTCAAGTATTGAAAAATTCCTGAGCGGTGAAGAGTGAAAAGGAAAATAGCCGGAGCTGCAGTCAGGGACAGAGGACTTAAAGGGCGGCTTTCGGTTATCATATAAAACAAAAATATAAAATGGAGGTACAAGGATATGCCATTAGTAACAACAAAGGAAATGTTTGAGAAAGCATATAAGGGCGGCTACGCTATCGGTGCTTTCAATGTAAACAACATGGAGATCGTTCAGGGTATCACGGAAGCCTGCGCTGAGGAGAAGGCACCGGTTATTCTGCAGGTTTCCAAGGGAGCCCGCGCTTATGCAAATCACAATTATCTGGTGAAGCTGGTTGAGGCTGCTATTGCCTGCAATCCTGATCTGCCTATCGCGCTGCATCTGGATCATGGCCCGGATTTTGAGACATGTAAGTCCTGTATCGACGGCGGATTCACTTCCGTTATGATCGATGCTTCTTCCAAGCCTTTCGACGAGAACATCGAGATCACAAAGAGAGTAGTGGAATATGCGCATGAACACGGCGTAGTGGTAGAGGCTGAGCTCGGCACACTGGCAGGCGTGGAAGATGATGTGAAAGTATCTGCAGAAGATTCCTCTTACACACATCCCGAGGAAGTGGCAGAGTTTGTGGAAAGAACAGGCTGTGACTCCCTTGCTATCGCGATCGGTACAAGCCACGGCGCATATAAGTTCAAACCCGGCACAAAACCCCAGCTTCGTTTCGATGTGCTGCATGAATGCGAAAAGATGATCCCGGGATTCCCTATCGTACTGCACGGTTCCTCCTCCGTTCCGCAGGAATATGTTGAGATGATCAACAAGTACGGCGGAGCAATGCCCGGTGCCATCGGTGTTCCGGAAGACCAGCTCCGTGAAGCAGCACGTTCCGCAGTATGTAAGATCAATATCGACTCCGATCTGCGTCTGGCTATGACAGGTACGATCCGTCAGTTCTTCGCAGAGCATCCGGATAAGTTTGATCCCCGTGAATATCTGAAACCGGCTCGTGCTAACATCAAAGAGATGGTTCGCCATAAACTGATCGATGTTCTGGGATGTAACGGGAAAGCATAAGGATCAGAAATATTTAAAATGAAATAAGAGAGATAGCAGAAATAGAAAAAAGCGGCCGATCGACCGCTTTTTTCTTATGTTGACCGGAAATGTTGTCCGGTTGATATCCTGATCGGATATTACTAACCGCGCAATTGTTCCTTCTGAATATCCTCAAAAGCCGAATACATGGGCTCTTCTTTGGAACCGTGGAAAGTCCGGCGCAGGTAGTTGGATGTGATCTTTCCGACGGTGCCGGAAAGCGCCAGAACGCCGATCAGGTTCGGGATCATCATCAGACCGTTGAAGGTATCCGACAGATCCCATGCCAGCCCGAGGCTCATCGTGCAGCCGAAATAGGTCATGATAACGAACACGGCCTTGTAAATGACGGTCGCCTTTGTGCCGAACAGGAACTCGAAAGCCTTTGTGCCGTAATGGCTCCAGCCGAGTGCCGTCGAGTAGGCGAACAGCAAGATGGCGATAGCGATAAATTTAGGCCCGACGGAGCCGAAAACACCTGCGAAAGCCTGCCCTACCAGGCCGGAACCTTCTACATCGGTCAGCATCTGCCCTGTCTCCAGATCCACCAGGCCGGAGGAGAGGATGCAGAAAGCGGTCAGCGTACAGACAACGATCGTATCCGCGAACACTTCAAAGATACCCCACATACCCTGACGGACAGGTTCTTTTACATTGGAACTGGAATGTACCATAACAGAGGAGCCGAGGCCTGCTTCATTGGAGAATGCGCCTCTTTTAAAGCCCCATGTGATCGCCCTGCTGACACCGTAGCCGATGATGCCGCCGCCCGCCGCTTTGAGGGCGAAAGCGCCTTTAAAGATGGCTCCGAAGACAGCGCCGAACTGGTCAATATTTGCAACACAGATGATAAGGGCGCCGATGATATAGAGGATAGCCATGATCGGGACCAGTTTTTCCGTAACTGCGGCAACCCTCTTTAAGCCGCCTAAAATAACGAAGGCGGAGAGTATGACAATGGCGACGCCGGTGATCCAGGTGGGAACATTAAATGCAGACTTCATATTACCTGCAATGGAGTTCACCTGGCTCATATTGCCGATGCCGAAGCTTGCCAGCAGGCAGAAACAGCTGAACAGTACGGCAAGGATCAGGCCGATCTCCTTACAGCCTTTTTTGGAGCCGAGGCCGTCCCTTAAGTAATACATTGCACCGCCGGACCATTCGCCTTTTTCATTTTTGCGGCGGTAATAAATACCGAGGACATTCTCGGAATAATTTGTCATCATGCCGAAAATAGCCATGACCCACATCCAGAAAATAGCCCCGGGGCCGCCAGAGATGATCGCGGTGGCGATACCCACGATATTTCCGGTGCCGATAGTCGCCGCAAGAGCCGTACACAGGCTCTGGAATTGGGAAATAGATTTGTCTTCTTTTTCCGTATGTTTTGTGACATGTCTGTCTGCGAAAATGGCGCCGATGGTGTTTTTGAACCAGTGCCCGATGTGGGTGAACTGGAAACCCTGGTTGACCAGGGTCATCAGGATGCCGGCAAAGAGCAAAAGACCGATGCCGAAAGTTCCCCAGACAAAGCCGTTGACGATGCCGTTGACATTGGTGATCATTTCTAACATAGATAAATCCCTCCATAAGCAATAGAAAGTACGTTCATGAACCTTCTATTGAAGTAAAATGAAATAAAATAAAAATAGATAATCCGAAGATTATCTGCTGAAAAAATGGTATAAAAATAAACGTCATTTCTTCGGATTCACGCCTTTGTGAACGGATGACAAATATGAGTTTATCAGTAATGCCCGGAAAAAGCAAGCTTTTTGCATAAAAATGCAGAATTTTGATATAGGCCGCCGCCGGATAAAATATATGGATTACTATAATCATATGGGAAATAAGAGAAAATATGACTAGAAAGGGAGGATGCCAAGTAAGGTTTCCCTTACTTGGCACTTATTATGAAAAAGTTATTTAAATTTATTACGATAATGTCTTTGTTGGGAAGATACTTCAGAACTGTTTTTAAGTTCCTGTTGTTATCTTATGTACTTAGTATAGACGTTAGATTTGTCTAAAAAATGATTTTCAAATTAAGTTTCTTTGAATTAAATATGAACAATTTGTGAACGCGGAATTCGACATATTATTCCACGATATTGTGCAGCCAAACGCCTTTTTTAACCAGTACGAGCCCGATCACCGCCTTGATGCCGTCCGCAAGCTGGACGAGGAAGTAGATCCATAAAATAGGCAGGGGCGTAAGTTTTGCCAGCGCGAAGGCTAACACAACGCTGACGCACCAGATAAACACGCTGTCAAAGAAGAAGGCTAACATGGTCTTTCCGCCGGAGCGCAGCGTAAAGTACAGGCTGTTCAACAGAGCGTGCTGCGGGACGAACAGCGCCGAGATCATGATCAGCTTTGCGGCAAGCTGCCTGATATCCTCGGATGTATTGTAAAAATCCGGGAAGAGAGGCGCTGTGATAAACATCACTACCGCCACAACGGAGCAGAGAAGGACGGCAAAGACAATGATCTTTGTGTCGGTCTCCTTGGCGCGCTTCATATCCCCCGTGCCGAGGATCTGCCCGATGATGATCGCAACGGCTTCTCCCATGGCAATAAAGGAAATATGGAACAGGTTGCATATCGTATTGGAGATATTGAGGGCGGCAACCACGTTGAGTCCTTTCAGGGAATAGCATGCCGCGAGGGTAGCCATACCCGCGGACCAGAGCGTCTCGTTCAACAAAAGCGGAGTTCCCTTTATGGCTATCTTTTTTACCGTGTCCGCCGGAATGGCAATGCTCCGGTACAATCCGAGGACAAACGGGTTCCCTTCCTTATTTTTATGTGTGGCAATGATGATAATGCCTGTCTCGACAACACGGGAGAGGACGGTTGCGATCGCCGCGCCTTTTACGCCCAGCATCGGAAAACCAAATTTTCCGTAGATCAGCAGATAGTTGAACAGCAGGTTGATAAAGATCGCCGCAACGCCGGCTTTCATGGGAAGGAGCGTCTGGCCGCATTCTTTTAATGTGCTGCCGTAAACCTGTGTGATCATGAAAAAGGGAAGCCCCGTCAGCATCAGGAACATATATTCCCTGCCGCTTGCCATGGAAGCCCGGATGCTCTCTGCGCTGCCTTCGCCGGTCAGATAAAAACTGATCAGGTTCTGTCCGCAAAGGATAAGCAAAAGAATGGTCAGTGCGGTAATGGCCATGCCTGTAAGGAGTTTGAAACGGACTGTATGCCGTATGCCGTCCGTATTTTTCTGGCCGTAGTACTGTGCCGTAAAGATCCCCGCCCCGGAGACAGCACCGAAAATACAGAGATTATAGACGATCAGTATCTGGTTGACGATGGAAACTCCGGTCATGGATTCGGTTCCGATCTGGCCGATCATGATATTGTCCAGCATATTCACAAAGTTTGTGATGCCGTTCTGGATCATGATGGGGACAGCGACAGCAAATACCATCTTGTAAAAATCCGCGTCTCCGAAGTATTTTTCCCTGAATTTTTTCATAAAAATGTGCTCCTTATATATGTAAAACCGCCGCTGGCTGCTGTTAAAACTGCGAAAAATTCCCCGCCGCATCCGGCAGGGAATTTTTGACTGTTAAATCAGTATATTCAGTTTATAAGAGAAAGTCAAGGGGTTATGCCTTAATTTTCAGAAGATCGCTCCCTGCTTTGATCTCGCCGGAGGAGAGCGCCGTGATGTCCTGGTAGTCATCCGTGTTGCAGACGATCATCGGCGTGGTACACAGATACCCGGCTTCCCGGATGGCGTTCATATCGAAGGATATAAGCAGGTCGCCCTTTTTCACAGGCTGATCTGCATTTACGTGGACGTCAAAATGTTTGCCGCCGAGCTGAACGGTATTGATGCCGATATGGAGAAGGATCTCCACGCCGCTCTCCGCCAGGATGCCGATGGCGTGTCCGGTGTCGAAGATATTATTGATCACACCATCTATGGGGGCAAAAAGCTTTCCTTCGGAAGGCTCGATGGCGATGCCGTCGCCCAAAATACAGTTTGCAAAAACATCATCCTGCACGTCCGCCATAGGCACCACAACGCCGTTCATATGCGCGCTGAGAATGGTGTCCTGCTTTGCTGAAGAGGACTTTTGTTCCGTTTTTCCTTCGGGGGCGGAAGCCATTTCGGCGGGGGAGGAGAGATCAAGTCCTGTCGCTTCGGGAGTGTCCATAAAATCGACCAGATTGGACTTGATTACAGCGACCTGAGGCCCGTAGACAACCTGTACGCCGTTGCCTTTATGGATGACGCCGGAAGCGCCGGAGCGTTTAAGCAGAGCGTCGGTGATCTTATCCGGATCAATGACGGTCACGCGCAATCTGGTGGCACAGCAGTCAACATCGGAGACGTTGGTGAGTCCCCCGAGTCCGCGCAGGATCATGGCAGAAACAGGATCGGAAGAACCTGTCTGTGCCGCGCCGTCCGGCCCTACGCCTGTCTTTGCCTTAAAATCAGAGCGGGTAAAAAGTTTTGTCTCCTCGTCGTCCGCTTCCCTTCCCGGTGTCTTCAGATCCATCTTCACGATCATAAAATGGAAAGTCGCATAGTAGAGAACAAAATAGACGATACCCACTAAAATGATCCAAATCCAATGCGTCTTTGCGTTGCCCTGCAGTACGCCGAAGAGCGTCAAGTCGATCAGGCCGCCGGAGAAAGTCATGCCCACGCCGACGTTAAAGATATGCATCAGCATATAGGAGAGGCCTGCGTAGACACAGTGTACCGCATACATCACGGGGGCGATGAACAGGAACGTAAATTCCAGAGGCTCGGTGATGCCCGTGAGCATGGCGGTGAGTGCCGCAGAGATCAAAAGTCCTCCTGCAGCTTTCCGCTTTTCGGGGCGCGCCGTCCGGTACATTGCCAGCGCCGCGCCCGGCAGCCCGAAGATCATGAACGGGAATTTTCCCGACATAAAACGGGTGGCGGAGACGGAGAATACTTCTGTGGACTTGGATGCCAGTTCGGCGAAGAAGATATTCTGGGCGCCCTGAACGGTCACGCCGTCGATGACGGCTGTGCCGCCCACCGAGGTCTGCCAGAAGGGAATATAAAATACGTGGTGCAGGCCGAAGGGGATCAGGGCGCGCTCCAGGATACCGTAGATCCAGGTGCCGGCGTAACCGGAGCGGATCACAAGATTTCCGAGTGCCGCGATGCCGGTCTGTACGACGGGCCAGATATAGAACATGGCGATCCCCACCACAAGGAACACGGCGGTGGAGACGATCGGGACAAAGCGCGTTCCGCCGAAAAAGGACAGCACCTGGGGAAGCTGCGCTTTGTAAAATTTATTGTGGAGGGCGGCGACGCCCAGACCTACGATGATGCCGCCGAAAACGCCCATCTGAAGCGTTGTGATCCCCAGCATGGAGGTGGTGGAGTTGGGAGCCATTGCTTCCACACCGCCCTTCGCAGTGATCATCGCGCAGATGGCGGTATTCATGACCAGATAGGCGATGGCGCCGGAGAGGGCAGCCACTTCTTTTTCTTTCTTTGCCATACCGATGGCTACGCCCATGGCGAAGAGAAGGGCGAGATTGTTGAACACGGCGCTGCCGCACTGGTTCATGATGTCCAACACCGTATAGAGAGTGCCGCCCTCGTAGATCACACCCGTGAGATTGTAGGTCTCAAGCATGGTCTGGTTGGTGAAGGAACTGCCGATGCCGAGCAGCAGTCCGGCGACGGGCAGCAGGGCTATGGGGAGCATAAAAGATCTGCCCACGCGCTGCAGAACGCCGAAAATTTTGTCTTTCATAAGAGTACCTCCTTATTTTTTACCGGTCCTGGCCGGTATTGATTCGTTTGAGATGAATGGTCAGATAGGTGAGCTCTTCTTCGGTGAGCTTTTTCTGATAAGCGTTCCTGACATAATCAGCTATGCGCAGGGCGCACTGATAGTGTTTTTTACAGCTGTATGCGATCATCTGGCGAAAAGAGGCATCCTCCTCCGTCTCTGTTCCGGCCAGAGATTTATTCTGAAACAAACGTTGGGCAAAAAAACGCAGATGAACCACAAATCTGCTGAAGTCCAAAGATTCCCGATCAAAAGTCTTCTGATAATAGCATTCTACGACAGCCATTGTATCCTCGATCAGTTTTGTGATATCGTACATCATGCTCATTTCCGTATTCAATTCCGCATTCACAATATGCAATGTGATAAAAGCGGCCTCGCTGTCGCTTAAATCCACACATGTCTCCTGTCGGATCACTTTCAGGCAGTGCTGCGCGAGCTGGTATTCGGAGGAGTAATAGCACATGATCTCCCCTTCCATGGGATTGCGAAATTCCAGTCCCTCCCGCTTTCGCTTGATGGCGAAATTAATATGGTCGGCGAGAGTGATGAGGAGCGATTCATTTAACGGCAGGGAGAGCTGGCTTTTGATATATTCCACCAGATCCTGCGTCAACTTCAGATGCTCCTGAGGAATCTGTTCCACCAGTTCCCGAAGTTTTCTCTGTTCTGCCTTGCCTTCCATGCGGTAGCATTTCTCTACCATGGAGGGATCCAGAGGTTCACCGATCTTCCGCTTGAAACCAATACCCTTCCCGGTAACGATCATCTCCTGCCCCTTTTTTTCAACGACACAGAGCATATTATTATTAATAACCTTTTTGATCCACAATATCCTATCCCCTTAAAAAACAAACCAACCCTATCTGCATTCTCTTCTCTTAAAGCAGGTAGAGTTGGTCAAGCCCTCATTGGTCACTTTCCAACAGATTCCGTATGTATGAGCTCCCGCTTTCTGCAGGATACCGATTGATTTAAAAATAGCATTTTTCCTGAAAAAAGTCAACAGTCTGAGGGGGGATAAAAGTCTTTGCGGGACAAAGAAAAGAAACTGATAAATTGACAGCTTATAGAACGGTATGTGGAGGGTATTCGGTTCCTTCTGAGAGCGGGTCCCATTCGTTCAATCCGAGGCGCTGCTTGAATTTTGCCTGCTCCATTGTCAGAGGTGGCAGATCTTCCTCCAGATATTCCATAAGCTCGCCGATGCCTTCTCTGGTTATATTGTTGATCAGGAAAATGCGTTCACAGCCGGCATTGATCAGCCACTGTCTGACCATAGGAATATTCGCATAGGGCGAGTCAACCTTTGTGATGATACCGATCAGGGGGCGGAGGATAAAGGTGTGAAGGCTTGGACCAAACAGGCTGAAGGGTTCGTCGGCAGCCTGGACGACCGCCACCACATCCGCCTCAAAGGAAAAGCAGGCGAGCCCCACGCTGAAGCGCTTGGATTCCGCGTACTCTCCCGGCGAGTCGATGGTGTCGTCGTTTGAATTTGTGTATTGGGTTTTCACATAGTGAAGTTCTTCACCTTTCAGTGCTTGGGTCAGCGATGTTTTTCCCGCTTCGCTCCTGCCCATCAAAAACAATTTTTTCATGATCTGCCCTGTCCCGTTTCGTCAATTCTTATAAATCTTGCAGGTTTGAAAGCCCAGCACCTCGCCGAAAAACCTGACGACTTCCTCCACGGCAGTCTGGACTTCGGACACCCCGCCGGTGAGGATCAGAGACCCGCAGAAACGATCCATAAAACCGATCTGCACGTCCGCGCTTTTCATGGCGACATCGGCAGCCACCACGACCGCTTCCCAGGGCGTAAAACGGATCAGGCCGATGGATTCCCCGGTGTGGTCTTCGCCTTCATGGACGCCGATATGAAGCCCCAGGTTCTGAAATACAGGGGTCTGCGAGGCGCTTATGATATGGGCAAGACATACTTCCTTTCCCGGAACCCGCAGGCGTGTTATACGCAGTTTTTTCCCCTTCAGGTGTTCATAATCCTCATGGAACAGCTTTTCCAGCAGTTCTTCCTTTGTGATACGTGCCACAGCCATACTTCCTATCTCTTTGTGATCTTGCAGACTACATATTCCAGCGTATCCCGAAAATAATCCACGATCTCTGTCATAGCCGACATAACGTCCGAAATCTCTCCCGTGATGATGAGTGTTCCGGTGAAGCGGTCAGCGAAACCCAGATAAATATTTCCGCTCTTGACCGCAATATCAGAAGCGATGACGGCTGACTCTGGCGGCGTCATGTTCATGATGCCGATGGCAGATGACTGGTAGTCCACCTGCGGGTTTAATCCGAGTTTCTGGTATATGATCGGTGCCGGGCCGCCCATCACATGCGCAAAAGTGATTTCCTTTCCCGCCACGGTCTCCTGCACGATCCTGATCTGTTCTTCCTGTCCGTTTGCCATTTATCCGATCCGTTCCTTCCATATTATATATATTTTTGCAAATAATATATCAGTGTTTCTTAAATCATACTATTCGTGAAATTTTCTGTCAAGAAGGAGGGGAGAATCTGAAAATAAGATAGCGTTGTATTTGCGGAGGTTTTCCTGTATGATTGTGAGTAGGGAAAATCCGGGTTGGTTTGGAAAGCACGCATGATAAAAGAAATAGAAAAAATATGTTTAAGAAGAATAGTAAGAACAGCAAGGATAACAGGCAGGATATTTTATGAAAAATAAAGTAATTAAAATAACAGGCGCCGCTGCGGCGGCATTCGGTATCTTTATGGCGTTTGGCTGGTCATTTTTTGATATGATAGTGCGCGGCAGAAAGGGAAAACAGCCTGCAGTAAGGAAATGGTTTCAACTGTCCCATACAAAGGTCAACCATCCGAGGGATAAGTATGAAAAGGAATACGAGGAGGGGAAAGCCTGGTGTCAGCGGCAGAACATGCAGGACTGTTATATCAGAAGCGGGGACGGTCTGCTGCTGCATGGGTCTTATCTGCCGGCGGCGGGGATAAAACGTTATGTTTTGCTCTGTCACGGATACCGGGGCAGCGGCTTCGGAGATTTTGCCTATACGGCAAGGTTTCTCCATGAAAACGGATGCGGCCTGCTCTTTATCGATGAACGCTGCTGCGGACAAAGCGAGGGAAAGTATATTACTTTCGGGGCAAAGGAACAGTGGGATGTGCAGCAATGGGCATATTATATTGCGAAAAGAAATAAAAAAAAGCTGCCCATTTATCTCTACGGGGAATCTATGGGAGCCGCCTCGGTGCTCATGGCATCGGGGCACAACCTGCCGAAAGAGGTGAAAGGGCTGATCGCGGACTGCGGTTTCCGCTCCATGAAGGGGCAGCTTCAGGACATTGCCGCAGGCTGGTTTCATCTGAAACGGGTGGGCCTGCTGCTGTTCAGGGTAGATCTGTTCTGCGGGATTTTTGGGGGCTTCCGCATGAAAGATGCCGACACGACGAATGCGATGAGAACTAACGAAAGGCCTGTTCTATTTTTTCACGGGGAAAAGGATTCCTACGTAGAGCCCGGGAATACCCGATATAACTACGCATTGTGCCGGGCGCCGAAAGAACTTGTCATGATGCCGGAGGCAAGGCATCTGTGCAGCCCTTATGCGGATCCGGAATTATACAGGCGCAAGCTTCTGGAATTTTTTGCAAAATATGATCATTGATTATATTGCAGCGTCAGCTCATTGAGCCGGCGCTTTTTTGGTCAATTTTATGTAAAGTGTTTGTTAAGTCCAAAAGGGGGTAGAATTCAAATATAAAATGTGTTAACGTCTCAAAAGAACAAGAGAACGGGAGGTTGCCAATGAGAGAATATTATCCTTTAACAGCGGCGCAGAAACTGCACTATAATTGGATGAAAACATACAAAACCCAGCAGGTATCGGGAGTCAGCGTTGTAGCGTCCCTAAAGGCGGAACTGGATTTCGGTCTTTTAAAGAAATGTATCCAGCTGGAATTTGAGCGTTATGGCTGTATGCGGATCCGGTTTACAAAACCTGACAAAGAGGGCGAGATAAAGCAGTATATCGCGGAAAAAGAGACAAGAGATATTCCCATAAAGGACTTGTCCGGTATGAGCATGGCGGAGGCGGACAGCCTGATGCAGCAGTGGGCCTATGAGACTTTTGACGGGGATGACATTCCGCTGTGTGATGTGACCATGGTAAAGCTTCCGGAAGGCTTCAACGGATTTTTTATACACATGGATCACCGCCTGATCGATTCCTGCGGGCTGGTGGTGATGATCAACGATCTGATGCAGCTCTATACTCATTACAGATTCGGATCTCCCTATCCGGATGCTCTGGCGGATTTCGAGGAAGTTCTGGCGAAGGATCTGAAGAAGGCAGGGGGCGAGAAACGTTTTGCCAGGGATAAGAAGTTCTGGGACGACCAGTTGGATGCGTTGGGAGAGCCGCTTTATTCCGATATTCAGGGTCCCTCTGTTCTGGAAGAGGCAAGAAAGCGCCACGGTGATCCGGCGCTGAGGGCGGCGGATATCGAACTTAATAATTTATTTGTACAGGTAAAGGATTACTATTTAGAGCCGGTGCCCACCAAAAACCTCATAGCTTTCTGTATGAACCACCAGCTTTCCATGACCAATCTTCTGCTGTTGGGGATTCGGACTTATCTGTCGAAGGTGAATAACGGACAGGAGGATATCACGATCGAGAATTTTATCTCCAGACGCTCCACGCATGACGAGTGGACCTCCGGCGGCAGCAGGACGATCATGTTCCCCTGTCGGACAGTGATTTCTCCCGAGACCGATTTTCTGTCGGCGGCCTATGAGATCCAGAATGTGCAGAACCGCATATATATGCACAGCAATTACGATCCGGCGCTGATCAGGGAGGAAATGAGGAAACGCTACCATACACCGGAGCACACGGCCTATGAGAGCTGTTACCTCACCTACCAGCCTATGCCGGTAAAGGTGGAAAACCCGCATCTTGTCAATGTTCCGCAGCATTCCAAGTGGTTTGCAAACGGCGCCGCCACCAAGAAGATGTATCTGACCGTATCCCACACCGGGGAAGGCGGCATGAATTTTTCTTATCACTATCAGACGGCGCATCTGGAAGAGCATGACATGGAGCTGTTATATTACTATATGATGCGCATTCTCTTTAAAGGGATTGCGGAGCCCGATATGAGTATCGGGGAAATTATGAAACAGGTGTAAATAGTGAGAGGTGTGCGGCGAGATGACTATACCCTTTAGTGCCGTCGCGCAGCGATTTAAAATAGGAGGAAAATGATATGACACAGGAAATGCAGTTTAAGACAATTATCGCGCAGTACTGCGAAGTAAAACCGGAGGAAATGACAGACGACATGCGCTTCAGGGAGGATCTGGGCTTCAGCTCCCTTGATTTTATGTCCTTTTTGGGAGAGCTGGAGGATACTTTTGACGTAGAGCTGGAAGAGGAAAATGCGCTGCAGGTCTTTACCATTGGGGAGGCGCTTGAGTTACTGGAAACATTGCAGCAGCAGTGACGGAGGTTCAAGATGGAAAAGTTGATTCTGGATATTTTGGAAGAAAGCGAAAAAAAGTTTTCGGAGATGGCAGCGGTAAAATGGCTGAAGAAGAAGGAAATTTGTGAGTTAAACTACCGTGAGGTGATGGAAAATGCCAGGGCGGTGAGAAAGGGGCTGTCTGCGGAAGGCTTTCAGAGAAAGCATATCGCGCTGATCGGCAGCAGTTCCGTGGAGTGGATAGAGAGCTATCTGGGAATTATTACAGGTAAAACCGTCGCCGTCCCTCTGGACGCAATGCTGCCGCCGGAGGATCTGGCGGATCTTATCAACCGTTCCGATTCCGAAGCGCTCTTTTTAAGCCCGAAAAACCAGGGGCTTTTGGAGGGGCTTTTGGCGGAATGCCCGAATTTGAAAAAAATATGGCTTCTGCAGGAGGAACCGGCGGAATTTTCCGATAGCAGAGTGGCCTGCCTCGGCAAATTAAAAGAGACGGGCAGGGAGACGGAGACGGATTCGGAGCGGCCGGAGGCGGGAGATACCGCAACGATCATTTTTACCTCCGGAACCACCGGAAAAAGCAAGGGGGTTATGCTGACGCAGGGAAATCTGGCGTCCAATGTGCTTTCCGTAGATTTTACATTGGAGCCGGGGACGGTGATCCTGAGTGTGCTTCCCGTTCATCACGCTTTCTGTCTGGTGATGGACTGGCTGAAAGGTTTTTCCCTCGGGACAACGGTGTGCATCAATGATTCCCTTATGCACATGGTAAAAAACATGGGCATCTTTAAGCCGGAGGTTATCCTGATGGTGCCGCTGATGGTGGAGACCATCTACAAGAGGCTTTCCGCTGCCGGCCCCCTTATCCCCAAAAAGATGGTAGCGGCAAAGGCATTCGGCGGAAACTTAAAGATCATTATTACCGGCGGCGCCCACCTTGATCCGTTTTATATTGATAAATTCGCAGACTATGGGATTGACATTTTCGAGGGGTACGGTATGTCGGAGTGTTCTCCGGTCATCAGCTCGAATACGCCGGAGCGCCATAAGGCGGGTTCTATCGGAAGGCCTCTTTCAAATGCGGAGATTTCTTTTGAGGATGGTGAGATTCTTGTAAGAGGCAGCAGTGTGATGAAGGGCTATTACAAAATGCCGGAGGAGACGGCAGAAACCCTGCGGGACGGCTGGCTTCACACGGGGGATAAGGGCTATCTTGACGAGGACGGTTTTTTGTTTATCAACGGACGCATCAAAAACCTGATCATTCTCTCAAACGGAGAGAATATTTCCCCGGAGGAGATCGAGAACAAACTGGCGCTTGGAAAACTGGTGGGGGAGGTCATCGTGACAGGCGAAAACAACGGCCTCACCGCAAGGATCTATCCGGATCAGGATGTGGTGAAAGCCAAACATATGGGTGAAGAGAAGATCAGGACGGAGCTTCAGGCGTTTCTGGATAACTATAATAAGTCCCAGCCTACCTACCGCCAGATCACCGGGCTGGTAGTTCGGAAGAATCCGTTTATCAAAAGTACGACAAAGAAGATCAAGCGGCAGGAGGCTGAGATCGACGAGCCGTAAGATCAGGACATAAAAGGCAGCATGCCTGAGATAAAAGACTGTGTCAGAATATCGGCAACGGCTTCTGCGGGTACTGCAAAATTGTCCTTGGTCCATTTATGGAGTACGCCGAGGGTGCTACCGATGGAACCGGCGACTATATAGGACAGTTCTTCCTTGCTGTGGCGGGAGGGCGCCGCATTTTGCGTGACATCCGCCACAAAGCGGTGGAACATCGTCAGCGCTTTTTCCAAAAATTCGTCCCCTCTGGGGCTGCGGAGCAGGTTTGCCAAAAACGGATTGTTCCTTGTGTAGTCGCAGATGGTCACAAAAAATGATTTACATATATCAGCATCATTTTTAGGATGAAAGGTTTCCATAAGGGAAAAGATATCGTCAATAGTCTTGTCCTCGATGGCAGTCACAAGAGCCGGAATGTTTTCGTAGTGGTTGTAAAAAGTGCTTCGAACGATTCCGGCTTTCTTTATCACGTCAGACACGGTTATTTTTTCTATATCTTTTTCTTTCAGAAGCAGAAAAAACGCATCATAAATAGCTTCATCGGCTACAGAATATCTCTCGTCCTGTATTTCATGCTGCATAGGGGGCCTCCTTTATTTTATCGGGGGTATTTTCCTTTTTGTTCAGTATAACATACAGCAGCTGACAGTTGCAATCAATCTTAAGTATAATGGCAATCAATGAAAACCGAAAGTATATACAGGCAGGATTACGGATCTGTGGATCAAGAAATTTTTCGTCAGATTATTTATCAGCATTTACAAATGGTAAAAGAGAAGATATCATAGAGCTTGGATAGCATATCCAAATTACAGGGAGAAAGGCCGGCAGGAAGCCGTGAAGGTAAAAGGTATGTATCAGGCAAGTAAAAATAGGTATGAGACAATGAAATACAGAAGATGCGGGAGGAGCGGCCTGATGCTGCCGTCCCTGTCTCTGGGACTCTGGCATAATTTCGGCAGTGCGGGAAATTATGAGAACATGAAGCAGATGTGCTTTACTGCTTTTGATCTTGGGATCACGCATTTTGATCTGGCGAATAACTATGGTCCGGTGCCGGGCAGCGCGGAGATCAATTTTGGAAGGATCCTGGCGGATGACCTGAAGCCTTATCGGGACGAGCTGGTGATCAGCACAAAAGCCGGTTATGACATGTGGGAGGGGCCTTACGGCAACTGGGGATCGAGGAAATATCTTCTCGCCAGTCTGGACCAGAGCCTCAAGAGAATGGGGCTTGATTACGTGGATATTTTTTACCATCACAGAAGGGATCCCGAGACCCCGATGGAGGAGAGCATGATGGCGTTAGACCAGGCGGTGAAGAGCGGGAAAGCCCTCTATGCAGGTATCTCCAACTATGATAGAGAGAGTACGGCGCAGGCGGCGGCTATTCTGCGGGAACTGAAATGTCCTTTTGTGATCAATCAGAGGAGATATTCCATTTTTGACCGCACGATCGAAACGGATGGCGTAAAGAGCTATGCCGGGGAAAACGGTATCGGCATCATTGCGTTCTCCCCGCTGGCGCAGGGCATGCTGTCGACGAAATACCTGAACGGCATTCCGGCTGACAGCCGTATCCATACAGACGGCAGATTCCTGAAAGAAAGCGATATCACGGAGGAACGGATACAGCAGATAAAGGAACTGAACGAACTGGCGAAGGAAAGAGGGGAATCCCTGCCGCAGATGGCGCTGGCGTGGGATCTGAAGGACAATGATGTGACAAGCGTGATCATCGGGGCGTCCAAGCCGGAACAGATCGTGGAGAACTGCGGAATGTTGGCAAGCGAGCCTTTCACGGAAGAACAGCTGCAGAGGATCGAGAATATCTGCGGAGGCGGCAGATGAAGCAGCGGACGAATTATTCCAGCGCATATGCGGTGGGATGGAAGGTGAGATGCCGTTAGTGGATCGGCGGAAATAGTGATAAGTTGAGAAGCGGCTGGAAAGCCGCTTCTGTTTTACGGGGAAGCAATATGATCCGATTAACCGACAGTAATATCCTCCGCGGAGCCGATCAACACTTTCTTCCCATGAAAGGCAAAACCATAGCTCCGGATACGTTCCGCAGGAATTCCCCGGGAGATGAGCTCTGCTGCATATTGTTTTTCCTCAATCTGACAAAGTGCGGAGCGCACGGTATCTTCCGGTGTCTTTTCCCGTCGGATATTTCTTATTTTGAACTCCAGAATAATGGCGTCATCCTGATTCAAATCTTTCGGTTCGAGCATTACATCATACCGGCCAAAACCGCTTTCCCGATTTGATGTGATCAGATAGCGCCCCTGCAGATCAACCATCAACCCGAGAACAAATCCGTGGTAAAAGCGCTCCGGCTCTTCTCCGGAAGGACGTTCACCGGTGTCAAAATAGCTGAACGTGTTAAGTGCTACCCGGTTCATGTATTCATTCATGGCATCCAGATCATCCGCCAACAGAGCCCTGATAAAGTCATTGTAGTCAGCCTGGCTTCCTTTGAACCATCCCCGCACTATGTTCTGAAACATGCGCTTTACTTCGTGGTTGGTGAGTGTCAGTTCATACATGGCTTCCTCACCGTCCTTCAGCGACTCTTCTTTTTCATAGTTTAAGACTTTCAGGTAACCGCTGGCAAGCAGCAGGCTCCAGATGGCAGATTCATTTACATCCAACTGGTCATAGACGATCTGCTCGTCGACGGGGACGCGGATCGTTTTTCCCCGAAGCAGCAGCTCAAACTGTTCCTTTATTCTGCGGGAGCCCTGCTGCAGCAGCTTTCCTATCAGAGAGTTGGAGCTGGTATTGGCCCAGTAGGCAGAAAGCTTTCCTTTGTCCAGAAAATTTAAAATGGACCAGGGATTGTAGATGTCTTTGTGTCGTCCGAAGACAAAACCGTCATACCACCATTTTACCTGTTCTCTCTCCCCTGAGAGACCGCATTCCTCCAGTGCCTCAAATACTTCTTCTTCCGTAAAGCCAAAGGCGGTCGCGTATTTGTCGGATGTAGTTGATACTACTTCAAGATTGTTGAGATCGGAGAAAATGGATTCCTTGCTCACCCTGATAATTCCCGTCATGATCGCCCGCTCTAACCATGGGTTGGTCTTAAAAGTAGCATTGAATAAATTTCGTGTAAAGGCAGCCAGCTCTTTCCAGTAATCCCCCGCGTAAGCTTCCTGAAGAGGCGTATCGTACTCATCCAGAAGAATGATCACCTTCTTACCATAATAACGACTCAGATATTCGGAGAGCTGTTTTAATGCGTCAGACGCCATATAGTCTTCCATGGTGGCAGATACTTTTCGATATTCCGCCTGTTCGTCTTCATTCAGATAGGAACCTTCCAAAAGAAAGCCGGACTGATTGTACAGATTTTTTATGATCTGGCATATCTTTTTTCTTGCCTCGGCAAAGGAAGTTTCCTTTACGCCGGCAAAACTCAAAAAGATTACCGGATAGGTACCCTGCATGCTGTGATACTTTTCATCTTTCCATATATCGAGTCCCTGAAACAGATCGCCGCGCCCTGCGTATTTCACGGAGAAAAACTGTTCTACCATACTCATGTTCAGGGTTTTTCCAAAACGGCGCGGACGGGCAATAAGAGTGACATCATCGCCGTTTTCCCACCACTCCCTGATAAATGAAGTTTTATCAATATATACACACTGCCTTGTGATTACTTTTTCAAAATCCTGCAATCCAATCGCAACTGTTCTTGCCATAAGCCTCCCCCGGATACATGTATTGTTGCCTGCAACTGTGTTTAGTATATCTGATTTACGTCAGAAATACAATTAAACTCTCCGACTCTCAAAGTAAGGGAACTGCTCCACGGCTTCCAGAATATCCCGGAAGTCTTCCCTGGGCGCCAGTTCGATATAGCGCTCTAAAAGGGCAGTTTCCTCATTTTTATATCTCCCGTAAAAAATATCGAATAGATTGTGTCCGCGCATATAGGTACGAATCTCTTCCATATGTGCTTTCACATCCTCCACGGAGTTGAGGTCCTGTCCGAGAATCGCTGTCAGGCGCCTGCCGCTTGTGATGCGGTACAGATACTCCTTCCATTTTTCCAGAAAGATTTCATAGAAGGCATCTTCGGATTCAATGATCCCGAGCATAGCCATGATCTTTGGGTTCAGAAAGTAATTTTCGAAGGAATAGTAGCGCAGGATCAGCACGTTCTCCGGGCGGACCCGGGGAAGCTTATCCATATCTTCCAGATTCCGCTCTTCATAATAGCGGCAGAGCTGCCGCTTCAGCCGGGAGGGGTCTTCGCCGTCGCCGTCCCGGATCATCAAAAACTGATCCCGGATGTAGATCTGGTTCATGTATTTGAGGTTTGCGTAGGTTTTAATGTTGGTGCAGCTGTTGGTGGTGATTATGGCGATACGGGACAGGTTTCCGTCCGAATCATAGGTTTCGGAATAATATTTCTTAAGCAGCAGCGGGAGACGGCTCTTGTCCTGCCTGCCCTCCACGATAAAGACGAAATTCACGTTCATCAGATCCCCCGCCGTGTAGCCGAGATCATCCAGAATGGCGCTGATATCCGTCTTTTCCCGGATGGCGGAACAGCCCTCTTTGTCCAGTATGACCTGACGGATCTGCCGGCTGTTGAAGTTGGGCAGGAGATTGGGCGAGTGGGTGGAAAAGATGACCTGATTTTTGCGGGACAGCCGGTACAGGATCTCCCCGGCAACTTTCTGAAGCCTCGGATGCAGAAAGATCTCCGGGTCTTCGATCATGATGATGCTGGGCAGAGTTTCCCTGATCTCCGTATAAGCCTCCAACAGCGAAAACAGATAGATGCACCGCATGCCTTTTCCCATCCGTTCAATGGGCCGCAGCAGATTCTGGGCAGGGGAGTGGATCTTCGTAGTGACGGAGAGCATCCTCTCCACATCCCGGTTAATGGAATAAAGGATTTCTTCCCGGCCGCCGTTCTTGCGGAAATTTTTGTTGATTTTTCGGGCAAAATCATCCAGATTCAACTGATACAGCTTGTAATCCAAAAGCTTTGAAGTCTCCATCACATTCAGTTCCGCCGGACGTTTCTTCTGGATCAGCCCGATACAGCGGAAACACTGGTTACATTTTCTCGCCTGATCGAACATACAGCAGCCCGAGCGCATTTTGAACAACAGTTCATCCTTCTGCAGGAAAAACAGATCGTTCTGAAGCTGTTCCAGACTGCGTTCCGAATCCACATAGTAGACTTTGGGAAAAACTTCCTGTATGTACGGATTGTGCTTTCTGAAGCCGTCATGATAACGGATCTGGCCGTTTCGGTTGGCCGACATGGTGAAAGTCAGCGCATTTTCGGAAAAAGAGGGAAGTTTTTTACGAAAATCCTGCATCCAGGCATCCCTTCTGCGGTATTTGCTGACAACACCTTTCTGCCGCAGCAGATCAAGGTCTTTCCCTGTAAATTCCAGAGAGACCTTGATCTCGATATTCGCCCCGTCCTCATCAAAATCCTCCGGACCGATCCGGTAATCGCCGCCCGCCGCCCGGACCGCGTTCAGCACGGTGGTCTTGCCGGTGTTATTCTGTCCCACCAAAATCAGCGCATTCTCAATATCCTGAATATGCATCCGGCGGATGGATTTGAAGTTTTGGATACAGAGTTCTTTTATCTTCATGGCGCCTCCCGTCTACCTGTCTGTCCTTACTTCTGCGCCGGTTCTTTGACGGGCTTAATCTGCAGCAGGGCAAGCCCCACACCTGCGACCAGGATAGCTGCCACTGTGGCTTCCACAATGCCGTTAAAACTGACAACGCCCATGATAATGTCTATGACCGCATCTCCGGCGATGCCGAGCGCTTTTGCGTAAGCATCTTTATATAAAATGTAAATGCCGCTCATGACAAACAGAGTATTGGTGAAGGCGCCGGCCATTCCGGCCCAGGCTAAAGCTGTGCTTGCGGAAGCCTTTTTCCGGGAGGTTATGGTCAGTATGATGAACAGAAGAACGCCGGCGATCACCCCGCCGACAGTGCCGGCGAGGCTGCTTTCCCTGTCCTGCATCAGATTATTGACAAAACCTCTGACGGAAAACAGGAAAATGACAGACAAAACGGCATTGATCACGATGCGCCATACTTTCTGGTTTCCCTTTAACAGGCGGCGGATCAGGATATAGACAAAATAAGGGATGATGCCAACCAGAATCCTCGGCACAAAACAGATGTAAAGGCTCTTAAAGATGCCGGAAACGCCTGCTATGTTTGCCGCCAGGACAGGCGAAAAGACAAAGGCCGAGGCGGTGGCCGCCTTAAAAGTGTTGTTGATGAGGCTGGTCAGGCCAAATACGAATCCTAAAAAGGCGCCTCTTTTTGGTCCTAAAAACAGGGAGCCGAGGATGACAGGGATATGGATGATCGTTGCATTGATCACGACCAAGGGGATATATCCCAGAGGGGTGAATGCCATTATGACTATAATGGAGGTGAACAGCGCTGTGAGCACCAGTTCGTAGGTTTTTTCGTTTTTCATGATATGTCCCTCCTGAGACTGTTCTTTTTACTTACCACATTCATACTTGGGCAGCTATGAGCAGACAAAGTTACCCCTGTTTTCCAATCAGTACCTTCTTTCCACAAAATGCAAACCCATACTTCCGTATCTTCTCTTTTGGCACTCCTTTCTGCACAAGAGCCATTTCGTACTGTTTCTCTTCAATCTGCACAAGAGCATCTCTGACTGTATCGGTTAATTTTTCCTCATCCTCCGCATCCTGTACTTTGAACTCGATGATGATCCCGTCGTCTCCCTGCTTCGGTTCTAACATCACATCGTACCTGCCAAACCCACTCTCCCGATTGGAGGTCACGCTGTAGCGGTCAGCCAATTCCACCAGGAGTCCCAGCACAAAACCATGGTAGAACCGCTCGGGCTCCGTCTGGGCCGAAGGTTTTTTCCCCGAGTCAAAGGTGCTAAACATGGCGAGGGCCATCCTGTTCATACAGATGTTCATCACTTTCAGATCGTCCGCTAACAACGCCTTAATAAACTCGTTGTACTCCCTCCGGCTTCCATTGAACCATCCTTTTACCATCGCGCGAAACATCCGTTTCACCTCGAGGTTGGTCAGACACAATTCATAGGTGGGTTCCTCCTCGCCTGTCGGATCCTCATCATACCGGAGTACTTTCAGGTAACCGCTTGCCAGCAGCAGGCTCCAGATTCCCTCATCATTTCCCGCCAGTTCTCCATATACAATCTGTTCATCGATAGATGCCATAATTGACTGACCGGAGAGCAAGGCTTCAAACGCCTGCTTGACATCCGCACTTCCCTCTTGGATTAGTTTCCCGATAAGGCTGTTGGAGCTGGAATTTGCCCAGTAAGTTCCTGTTTTTCCTTTATCCAGATAATTCAGGATAGACCATGGATTATAAATATCCGCACAATGTCCGAAGGAAAAGCCATCGTACCATCTTTTTATCTCATCCTTTTTATCTGCCATTTCAAACTCATCTAACGCGGCAAACACCTCTTCCTCCGTAAAGCCAAAGCTGTCCGCATACTTTTCTGAAGTGGTCGTCACAACCTCAAGATTATTCAGGTCGGAGAAGATAGATTCCCTGCTGACGCGCGTGATCCCAGTCATGATCGCCCGTTCTAAATACGGGTTCGTCTTGAAAGTTGAGTTAAACAGGCTCCTTGTAAAGGCGGCCAGTTCATCCCAAAATCCGTTTACATACGCCTCCTGCATCGGAGTGTCGTACTCATCTAAGAGGATGATTACCTTCTTTCCATAATATCTGTACAGAAAAGAGGACAGGTAATGAAGGCTCATGGTGGCGTCCTGTTCACGCATATTCTCTGATATCCGCCCAAAATATTCCTTTTCCTTTGGTGTCAGAAGATCCCCTTCTAAGAGGAAGCGCATCTCTGCATACAGGTTCATCAGTATCTGGCAGATCCTGTAGCGGGTATCCTCATATTTGATTTCCTTCACGTTGGCAAAGGAGAGGCTGATCACCGGGTAAGTTCCCTGAAGCTCTCTGTAGTTTTCGTTTTCCCAGACAGAAAGTCCCTTGAACAGATCCCCCCGCCCTGCATATTTCACGGAGAAGAACTGCTCCGTCATGCTCATGTTCAGGGTTTTTCCGAAACGCCTCGGCCTTGTGATCAGTGTCACGCTGTCCCTGTTGTCCCACCATTCCTTGAGAAACGAGGTTTTATCGATGTAGAAACAATTGTTTTTTCGGATTGTTTCAAAATCCTGGCATCCGATACTTATCGTTCTCGCCATACCCTGCACCTCTTATTTTTCTTTTACTTTACTTTCTTTACCCGATTTCATCTTACCATACTTGTTCGATACTATCCAGCATCTTTTTTATGTCCTGGGCAAATTGAAATCCTGTTCCGGATAAAATCATAAAATAAAGATTGACCTGTCCCTCCAGATTGGTTATGTAGCTGTCAAACACCCGATATTGGAGGAGGGGAAGCAACAACAAATGTAACAAAAATGACTTATGATTATACATTGTAAATGGCAGATAAATAAGTTAAAATTATTCATATCTGCATAGTTTTTATAAGGCCTGTGTGTTTTGCGGATATCAGAGTATGAAAAGGATGAAAAAGGAGAATTCATGCAATACCTGAAAAAAAGCAGTTACAGTATTCGATGGCGTATCCTGTTTGCGTGTGTCAGCCTTGTAGCCGTAGGATTGGGAATGGCGGGAATGGTGATCCAGATGATCTATCAGGAGGCACAGATCAGCAGCGCACAGGCAAACGGTAAGGTGTTGGTGGATCAGATCGCCGAGAATATTTCCAGACGGGCAGATGAATACGGAGGAATCATTTTACGCGAGGTACAAAATACCGGATTGTTCGAGCAGTATATCAATAATAAGAACAACCGGGAGTATTATATCCGTAAGACAATGGCCGAAATCGTCAACAGGCAGAATATAACGGGCATTCCGATCGCAGATATCTATGCCTGCGGAAAAAACGGGAATTGGTATTATTTTAATTATGAAGAGCAGAGTACACACGGTGTCAGCAAAGCTGTAACGGACTATGTGGAGGAATGCTGGGATGAGATCCCGCGCGGGGCACAGTGGACATGCTTTGAAGAGAAAACAGACACAGTCTATATGATGCGAAGGATCTTCAGCACTTCCGAGTTGCAGGATGCCGGTGTGGTGGTCATAGGAATCAGCAAATCGGTGTTTGAGGATCAGTTCCGGCCGCTGGAGGAGAAAGAGCACGTCCATATCCTGATTTTGTACGGGGAGGAGATTCTTTTTGGCAACAGCGCAGATATTCCTTTTGAGCAGATATTGTCTGAGGCAGAGCAGGGGAAAACACTGACAGAATTAGGGAAAGAACGATATCTGGTCTGCAGGCAAAAGGCGGGGGACGGGCTTTGGGGCGCGGCGTATATAGTGGGGGAGGAAGAATTGTTTCGACCGATCCGAAAAATGCAGAAAACGATCGTGCTGACCTGTATCTTGACCACAGCCGGAGCGTTTCTGATGTCTCTGATGATCTCAAGACGATTGACAGAAAGCATCCGTACGCTCTGTGCGTTTATCCGGCGTTTACAGAATGGTGAGTGGCAGCAGAGAGCGCCGGTCTACCATGATGAGCTTGGAGCAGTGTCGGAAGCATTTAACAATTTGACTTTACATCTGCACGATACCGTTGAAAATCTGGCACAGCAGAAGCTGCAGACTGAGCAGGCGGAGTACCGGGCTTTGCAGGCAGAATACCATGCACTGCAGGCCGCCATCAATCCTCATTTTATTTTCAACGCCATGGAATCCATCAATGCAGCGGCGAAACTGGAAGGGCAAAATAAGATCGCTTCGGCATGTACTTCACTTGGCAGGCTGATGCGGGTGGCGATCAACCGGCAGAAAGCCACAGTGACATTGGAAGAAGAGATGCGCTACATTCGGGATTATCTGGAAATCCAACGATTTATGATGGGGGACAGGCTGGAGGTAGAGTTTGATCTGGAACCCAGGGCAGACCATTGTATAGTTCCGTCCCTGTTGCTGCAGCCGTTGGTAGAAAATGCCGTAGTCCACGGGGTGGAAGGCATGGGAGAGGGAGCTGTCATCTATGTCAGCAGTGAACTTGTATTTTCGGAGGATGGGGAAGAGGAACTGCTGATCAAGATCAGTGATAACGGAATCGGTATGAGTGAGGAAGCACTTCAGAGATACAGTGATTTTAATGCGGAAGAGCAGGAGGAAAGTCATTTCGGTATTCTGAGTGTGGAAAAACGGATCAAGATCCTCTATGGATCACGGTATGGGATCTCGCTGAGCAGCGGCGAGGGAGTAGGAACTGTAGTATGGGTGAGACTTCCAGCGGAACAGCCGGAAAAGGAACCTGGAGAAGGGAAAACAGATAATGAAAAGAGTGATCGTTGTGGACGATAACCAGTTGGTGAGAGAGGCAATCTGTAAGACTATACATTGGGATGCGCTTGGGTGTGTGGTGCAGGGAGCTTTTTCCAACGGACAGGAAGGATATATATTTGCAAAAGAGCATCATCCTGATATCATTATCGCTGATATTAAGATGCCGCTGTTAGACGGCTTGTCTATGCTGGAAATGCTGGGGAAAGAATATACAGATTTTGCGTTCATTGTGATCACGGGTTTCGGAGAGTTTGAATATGCCCAGAAAGCCCTGCGGCTGGGCGCCTCGGACATACTGCTCAAACCTATTGAAAACGAGGAACTGGTGCAGATCGTGCAGAAAATATTAAACCGGGAGAATGAGCCGAAATTCAGGATGGAACAGAAGGAGGAGAGAGAGGAACTTCCGGTAAATGAACTGGTGAAACCTTATGATGTGTCGGTGCGCCGGGCGATGGAATTTATCCGGAAGAACCTTGACCGCAGGATCACGCTGCCGGAACTGGCTGATTATGTAGGGTTGTCTGCAGCGCATCTGAGCCGGCTGCTCAAGAAGAATACGGATAAAACTTTTGTAGATATAGTGAATGAGATGCGCATCGACGAGGCCATTCACCTGCTGCGGGAGGGAAAATATAAAGTCTATGAAGTATCAAATATGGTAGGGATAGATAATTATGCATATTTTTATCAGTTATTTAAAAAGATGACGGGCAAAGCACCGAAAGAATTTATGTGAACAGATACACGGAGGAGAGGCGAACACCTCTCCTTTTTATTCCCACGGGCAATACGACGCCCTTTGGGGCGCATCAAATTCCATGCCCTGCTGCTTACGGCGGGGTTATTAACTGAAACTTGTCATAATAACGAATAAAATGCAAAAATTACATAATGGTTTTATTTAATTTGATGAGTATAATGAAATTAGAAACTGCAAAGAGACAAAAATGCAACAAAAAAGGAGGAAGAATATGAGAAAAACAGCAAGTTTATTTCTTGCGGCAGTTCTGTCGCTGACGATGTTGGCCGGGTGCGGCAACAGCAGCGCCCCTGCGCCGGACACATCTGATGAGCAGACATCTGGCGGGCAGACTTCCGGGGAGGCATCGACCGATGCAGCATCCGGATCCGATGAGGAGGTTACCCTGACATTCCTGCACCATATGGGAGAGCAGGGCAAACAGGATGGTCTTGTTAAACTGGCGGAGGCGTTCCATGCGAAATATCCCAATATCACTGTAGAAGTGGAATTCCTTTCCAGGGATGATTTTATCAATCAGTATAAGCAGCGCGTATCTGCGGACAATGCGCCGGACATTATCAATTACCGTCCCTTTGAGACACCGGAATTGATCGAGGCAGGCCTGATCGAACCGTTAGATGCGTCTATGTTTCCGGAAGGCATTGATAAGAACTGTATCAACTCCCTGTCCATTGATGGTGTAATCTATGGTGTGCCTCTGGATGTGGGCGGTTACGGCTTTTACTACAATAAGACACAGCTGGAGAAGGAAGGAATAGCACCTGAATCCCTGAATACACGGTCAGGTGTTTTGGATGCCTGTGAGAAGCTGCTGGCGGCAGGATATACGCCGTTGGCTTCCGGCTATGCGGAGCAGTGGCCTGAGAATATTATCATTGAGGGCCAGACCTATACGGGAATTCTTCCCAATAATCCTACTCTCTTTACAGACCTGATGAGCGGTGAAAAATCTTTTTCCGATTATCCGGAGTTTCTGGATATCATAGAGTATGGCCAGAAACTGGTGGGGACTTATGCGCTCGTGGACGATAAGGCGGCAAGCCAGCAGGCATCGGATCAGTATGCACAGTTTGGCCGCGGCGATGCAGTGCTGATGATGCAGGGAACATGGGCGATCTCGGATATCCGTATCGCTCAGGAAGCGGCAGGAAATACGGATGAATTCGGATTTACTGTTTATCCCTGGTGCGATGATGAGGATTCCAACTATATGCCGGCTAATGCGGATGATTCTTTTATGATCTCCAAGGACGGCAAACATAAGGAAGAAGCTATGCTCTTTGCGGAGTTCTGTCTGACAGAGGAAGCTTCTAAGATATGGTGCAATGCATCCGGCTGTATCGGCGCTTTGAATGGCACATTGCCGGATGGGGCGGATCCGCTGATGGAATACTTTACCGATACGTTGGCTAACCATGCATATTTCTTTGAGATGAATCCCGGCCTTGCGGGGCAGTATTATCAGGATTTTGACAAAGTATACATTGAAAGCCGTGTGGAAGGCGCCTCCCCTGAAGAGGTTATCGAAAGATGGCAGGCGGCATATGACAATATCCGCGCGACAGGCGGCTGATCCATCAGAAATGATATTGAAAAAATATTCCGGTCCTTTGCGGGCCGGAATATTTTTACCGGACAAACTGCTGCAACTATATTTTGTAAAGGAGGCAAATTTTGTGACAAGCAAGAGGAAATGGGTTTCGGGTCTGATAGACAGTGTTTTTTTATTGCCGGCGCTTTTGATTTTTGTGGTAGTTATCGCAATTCCTTTTATACAGGCAGTGGGAATTGCTTTTACGAATTGGGACGGTCTTTCCAAAACATATCAGTTTAATGGACTGACAAATCTGACGGCGCTGTTCAGGGATAGCCAGACAGCCAATGCAGTGAAGAACACGCTTCTCTATACATGCATCACCTGTATTGGAGTCAATGTACTTGCTCTGGCGATCACAATGGGGTTGAATGCCAATATCTGGGGGGCGCGTTTCTTAAAGAGCGCCATGTTTGCGCCTATCATTGCCAGTCTCGTCATTACGGCGTTTATCTGGGGGCGTATTTATGGGGATGTTTTCCCGATCAATTTCGGAATTCCGACACCGCTCACCAACACAAAGACAGTGGTGCTCGGTATTGCGGTGATGTGTCTTTGGCGCGACACCGGTCTGGCTATGGTAATCTATAATGCGGGGCTGCAGTCGGTGCCGGAAGAACTGAAGGAAGCGGCGCGTGTGGACGGTGCGAATGCCTGGTATACATTCTGGCATGTGACATTTCCCATGCTGGCGCCGGCGGTTACTACCTGCGTGACACTGTGGCTTGGCTACGGACTGAAAGTATTTGACTATCCCAAGGTGGCGACAAACGGCGGACCGGGTAAGGCATCCGAGACATTCTGCATCTTTGTCTATAATCATTTCTTTTCCAATAACCGTGCCGGTTATGGGCAGATGGCGGCGCTGGTAATGCTGATAGTTGTGGTTGCCATTACCAGTCTGGTGACAAAGATTCTCAGAAAAAGGGAGGTACAGATGTGATGCGTAAAAAACATTTGCAGACAGTTTCGGCCGGAGCGCCGATACAGCTGAATATTGTAATGTGGCTCGTGGTTATATTGTTTGTGCTGCCTTTCTATGTCCTTTTTATTTATGCTTTTAAGCCCAGAGAGGCTACAATGCTTTCCAATCCGCTCTCACTTCCGGATTCTCTGTATCTGGATAATTTTATTGAGGCGGTGGAGAGATCCAATTTCTTTGTCGCCTTTAAAAATTCTCTGATCTGCACGGCGGGTGCGGTGGTGATATTGGTCGTAGTCTGTTCCATGGCTGCCTATATCATTGTGAGGAGACAAAAAAGCCTGTTCTATTCCATGTGGCAGTATATTTTTCTGGCATCGGTCATGCTGCCGTTCCAGACGGTGATGTTTCCGATTTACAAGAATCTGGTTTCCCTGAAGCTGCTGAACACATTGCCGGCTTATATTCTGGTCTCGGTCGGTTTTCAGCTTGGGTTTGATATTTTTCTGTATTGCGGTTTTGTCAAGACAATACCGATCGAACTGGAGGAGGCGGCACTTATCGATGGCTGCGGAAGGATGAGAACTTTTTGGAAAATTGTCTTTCCGCTGCTGAAACCGGTGACGATGACAGTAGTCGTTCTGTCGGCTCTGGCGGTTTGGAATGATTACCAGATAGCGCTGGTCGTAATATCGAAGGCGGAAGTTGCGACGCTGCCGCTCGCACAGCAATCTTTTATCGGGCAGCAGATATCCTACCTGAATCTGGCAGCGGCGGCCTGCCTGTTGTCGATCGTCCCTATTTTTATTATGTACCTGTTTTTGCAGAAGTATATTGTAAAAGGTGTTGTAGCCGGTGCGGTGAAAGGATGAGTAAAATGAAGAAAGAATTTGCAGGGCATCTTACCGATACGATCATGAAGCGCTATCCGGCGGCAGAAAAATATCCGTATCGCCCGTGGAGCTATCCTCAGGGTTATCTGCTGATCGGCATGAGTAAGCTGTGGGAAGATACGGGAGACAGACGCCTGTATGAATATATAGAAGAGTACTGTAAAACCCGTGTGGACGAAGGCGGGAAAATAAAAGGATTTACAGGCTGCAGCATGGATGACATGATGGCGGGAGCCATACTGGTCTGGATGTATGAACAGACAGGTGAGGCGCGTTATAAAGCGGCCTGCCGGAGAATATATGAGGCTTTTCGGGATTATCCGAGGACGAGGGAAGGCGGATTTCTTCACGACAGAACCCGTTATCCCGGAGAGATGTGGGTTGACGGAGTCTTTATGGGGCAAATGTTTTACTGCAGATATGGCCGCTGTTTTCAGGAACCTGCCTGTTTTGATGAAGCAAAACGCCAGCTGGAACTGATCTATCGCTATTGCCACAGCCATGACGGTCTGCTGGTTCATGCCTACAGCGAGGATAATCTGGCGCCCTGGGCGGGAGAAAAAGGCCGGTCCGGATATGTCTGGAGTGAGGGGCTGGGCTGGTACGCATTGATATTATCGGAAGTTCTGGACATCGTGCCCGGGGACCATCCGGCATGGACTGCAGCGGAGAAACAGCTGAAGGAACTTTTGGCAGGCCTGCTCGCTTTGCAGGATCCGGAGACCGGGCTCTGGTATCAGGTGGTCGATCGCCCGGGGGAGAAGAATAACTGGTGTGACGTTTCGGGCAGCGCCATGTTTACTTATGCGTTTCAGACAGCGCTGCAGCGGAAGACGGTGCAGGGCGAGGCGTATGAAACTGCTGCAAACAGAGGATATGAAGGGGTGAAAGGCAGAGCGGTGATCAATAGCCAGGGACTTTTGGATATTTATGGAGCCTGTGAGGGTTTGTGCGTACAGAACAGCTATGAAGCTTATGTGCACTATCCCCAGAAGGTAAACGGACAGGAGGCGGTATGCGGCTGCCTCTGGGCGGCAGTGGCATCGGAGCGGAAGTGAGGGATTTACAGAAAGGATATGGTGTAAGATGGAACATCGTGCAGGAATTCGCGCCCATGATATCGGGCATTATTCAGAAACGGAACTGCCGCGCCGATTGGCGGAACAGGCGGTTCCTTATGTACAGCTGACGTTGGATGATGCATTTGGTTCCCGGGCCCCCGGAGCGAAAGAGTTAAACAGCGGCTATGCGGGACGGATACGCCGGGCCTTTGATGCGCAAAATGTGGGAATTACAGTGCTCAGCTGTTATATCAATCCGATACATCCGGATCCTTCAGTACGCCGGGCACAGCTTGATAAGTTTAGCGCCTACGTGCGGCATGCCCGGGATTTCGGGTGCTCCCTTGTGGCGACGGAGACGGGTTCCTGTATGCCTGATCTTTCGTTTTCACCGGCGAATCACGGAGCGAGGGCTATGGCGCTTTTGCTGGAGAGCCTGTATGAGATGACAGATCGCGCAGGGAGGTATGGTGTAACGGTGCTGATAGAGGGCGTGCATAAATTTGCTGCACACAGTCCGGACGATATAGAGACGATCCTGCATGCCGTACCGTCAGAAAATTTGCAGGTGATACTTGATCCGGTCAATCTGTTGTGCCGGGCGGAGGAGAAAACGGCGATGGATCTGGTGGAGGAATCTTTTGCGCGCTACGGAGACCGTATTGCGGCACTCCATGCGAAGGATTATATTCGCACTGAGAGCGGTGCGATCAGGCAGGTACCCGTTGGGCAGGGAAGCCTGAACTGGGAGAGGATAGCCGCATTGTGTGCAGAATATAAGCCGTGGCTGCCTGTTATACTGGAAGACTCAGAGCCGGATCGTCTGCAGCAGGAGCTGAGTGTACTGGATACTTTTTTTGCGGCCTGCGGAGAATCATAAAATAAATGATATAACAAAGCTGAGGAGGTATGGGTAAAGATGAGAGAAACGAAATTATTCAGTGTACTGCCGGATTATATATGTACGCCGGACGGTATGGCGATCGACAGACACGGAAATCTGGTGCTGTCATGTCCGAACTATGCTCAGGACGACCTGTCGGGCGTAGTGGTACGGCTGGACAAAGAGGGGAATGTGACAAAATGGTTTGATGTTCCGGTGCATCCGGCAACCGGGGTAGCGCGCAACATGGGGATTGCTTTTGATGATGAATGGAATATTTATCTGTGTGACAACCAGGGGTGGAGCGAGAGGCCGGAATTGCTGTACAAGGGACGGGTATTAAAACTGAAGGTGACGGATGAGGGAGAGATTCTTGAGACGGTAGTGGTAGCGGACGGGATGGAACATCCAAACGGGATCCGCGTGAAGGGGGAATATATGTATGTTACCCAGAGTTATCTGCATCCGGTAAAGAGAGAGGACGGTAAACTGGTGAGCTGCGTGTATCGCTTTGGATTGAACGAAAAAGACATCCGGATCACGAATACTATGGAAGATAAACATATTTTTGCGACGTTTGTGACGCAGAATCCGGAGTGTCAGTACGGAGCGGACGGTATTGTGTTCGGGGCGGACGGCGCGCTGTATGTAGGCAATTTCGGTGACGGAGCAGTCTATCGGATCACGTTCAACCCGGACGGCAGCCTGAAGGAGAACAGTATTTTTGCACAGGATGCAGGGCAGCTGCAGAGTACGGACGGGATGATCTTCGATGAGGAGGGGAATCTGTATATTGCGGATTTTTCGGCGAATGCAATTGCGAAGGTTACGCCGGACGGAAAGGTGGAGCGTATCGCGCAAAGCCCGGACTGCACAGGGGTGGACGGCGGTCTGGATCAGCCGGGAGAACCGATCGTTTGGGACGGACGCATTATTGCTTCCTGCTTTGATCTGGTGACTGGACCGGATAAGGTAAATACCAAACATGAAATGCCGGCGACATTAGTGCAGCTGGAACTGTAGAGGAGGAGAGAAATGGAAAGCTTTGCATGGTATAATCCTACCCGCATCCAATTCGGGCGGGGTGAGTGCGGAAAAGTCGGTGAACTGACGCGTCAGTATGCGGAGCGTGTGCTGTTGCATTACGGGGGCGGCAGTATACATGCAAACGGCATTTATGAGCGGGTGACCAGGTCCCTGCAGGAGGCAGGCGTGGAATATATAGAACTGGGCGGTGTACGTCCTAATCCCCGGCTGGCATTGGTGCAGGAAGGGATCGTACTTTGCCGGAAAGAAAAGATTGATTTTATCCTGGCGGTGGGCGGCGGAAGCGTGATTGATTCTGCGAAGGCCATTGCGGCGGGAACGCCTTATTCCGGTGATGTCTGGGATTTTTATGAAGGCCGTGCCCTGCCGGAACATACTTTGAAAGTGGGGGTGGTCCTGACCATACCGGCGGCGGGATCGGAGAGCAGCGACGGAACGGTTCTGACAAAGGAGGAGGGAATGTCAAAGCGTTCTTTTTGCAGCCCTCTGTGTTATCCGCAGTTTTCCATCCTTGATCCGGAGCTGTGCCGCAGCCTGCCTGTCAGTCAGATCGCGGCGGGCGGCGCGGATATTCTGGCACATATTATGGAACGCTATTTTTCTCCGACAGAGGGACATACGCTCTCCGATCATCTGTGTGAGGGAGCGATGCGCACACTGATCAGGGAACTGCCCCGGGTGTTGCAGGACAGAGAGGATATCGCGGCGTGGGAGCAGATTATGTGGACGGGCAATGTGGCGCATAATGGACTGCTCGGCAAAGGCAATGCGGAGGATTGGGCTTCTCATGAAATAGAGCATGAATTGAGTGCGCTGTATGATATTGCCCACGGTGCGGGACTGGCTGTTATCTTTCCGGCATGGATGAAGTATGTCTGGCGGGAGCATCCGAGGAAATTCGTGCGCTTTGCGCAGAAAGTATGGGATGTATCTGAGGAAAACGAGGAGAAAACGGTGCTGTCAGCGATAGCAAAGACAGAAGCGTTTTTTGAGAGGTGCGGCCTTGCAGTGAGGCTGTCCGGGATGCAGATTGATGACAGCCGGTTTCAGGAGATGGCGGAGAAAGCATGTAAGGGCGGTACGCTTGGCGCTTTCAGGAAATTAGATCCCGCTGATGTGGAGAAGATATTCCGTCTGGCATTGGGATGAAGAAAAGAGGAGAAAATAAGAATGAACAGTAAAACAATAACAAAGGAGCAGCTGGCAGGTATGGTAGACCATACTTTTCTGAAGGCTTTTGCCACACATGCAGATATGGACAAACTCTGCAGAGAGGCAATGGATAACCATTTTGCAATGGTGGCGATCAATTCATCGCCGGTTGCCTACTGTAAAAGTATCCTTGACGGAACGGGAGTTCATGTGGGAGCGGCGATCTCCTTTCCGTTAGGGCAGACAGCGCTCGAAACAAAGCTGTTTGAGACAAAAAAGGCCATTGAGGACGGTGCGGATGAGATTGATTACGTGCTGAACATCGGGGAATTAAAAATGGGTAATACAGCATATATAGAGGAAGAGATGCGGCGTATTACGGATGTATGCAAAAGCAGGGATGTGCTGGTAAAGGTGATCTTTGAGAACTGTTACCTGACAAAGGATGAGATCCGCAGGGCGGCGGAGATCGCCCGGAAGGTAAAGCCGGACTTTATCAAAACGAGCACAGGTTTTGGCGCCGGAGGGGCCCTTGCGGAAGATGTGGCGCTTATGAAAGGTACTGTCGGGGAGGAGGTCAGGGTAAAGGCGGCCGGGGGAATCCGGAATTGGGAAGCCTGCAGCAGGATGATCGATGCGGGAGCGGAGCGGATCGGCACCAGCGCGGGGATCGAAATTGTAAAAGAGTTTATGACAAAAACAGGGGTAGAGATATGAGATACCTGATCGCACATGACATCGGCACTTCCGGAGATAAGGCTACCCTGTTTACGGAAGAGGGAAGGCTTTTGGGGAGTGTGACCGAGAATTATGAAGTTCATTTTTTTCACGGGAACTGGGCGGAGCAGGAGGCTGAAGACTGGTGGAATGCTGTCTGTAAGACAACCAGACTGCTGCTTCTGGAACAGGGGATATCCCCGGCGGATGTGGCGGTGATCTCTTTCAGCGGCCAGATGATGGGGTGCCTCTGTGTGGACCGGAAGGGAAGGCCTCTGCGTCCCTCCATTATCTGGGCGGATCAGCGCGCCCAGGAGGAAGCGGCCTGTATAGAGGAGAAGATCAGTCAGTGGGAATTTTACCGGATCGTAGGGCACCGCAATACGCCCTCCTACGGAATCCAGAAGCTGATGTGGATCAAAAAGCATGAACCGGAAGTCTACGAAAATACTTATAAAATGCTGAATGCCAAGGACTATATTGTCTTTCGTCTGACCGGAAATTTTTATACGGACTATTCGGATGCCAACAGCTGCGGCTGCTTTGACATCAACCGTCTGTGCTGGTCGGAACGCATTCTTGAGGCGGCCGGGATCCCGGCGGACAAGCTGCCGGAGTGCAAGCCCTCCACCTTTGTGGGCGGAAAAGTGACGAAAGAGGCGGCCGGGCTGACCGGATTGAAGGAAGGGACAACAGTTGTGCTGGGCGCCGGGGACGGCGTGACGGCCAACGTGGGAACAGGTTCTATCGCAGAGGGAAGGACTTACTGCTGTCTGGGGACTTCGGCGTGGGTGACGACCACAGCGGAGAAGCCGATTTTTGACCCGCAGATGCGGATCGTCAATTGGGCCCATGCGGTGCCGGGGCTCTATGCGCCCAACGGGACCATGCAGGCGGCCGGAGCCTCCTACAGCTGGGCAAAGGAGCAGATCTGCCTGCGGGAACAGGAAATGGCAAAAAAGGCAGGCGTTTCGCCCTATGAATACATGAACCGGGAGATTGCAGAGAGTGCGCCCGGGGCGAACGGACTGTATTTCCTGCCCTATCTGATCGGGGAGAGGGCCCCGCGCTGGAATCCGGATGCGAAGGGCGCATTTATTGGCCTGAAATCGGAGAATACGAGAGGGGAACTTCTGCGAAGCGTTCTGGAAGGGATCACCATGAACCTGGCGGTATGTCTGGATATCCTGAAGAACCATGTAAAGATTGAGGAGATGACCGTGGTGGGCGGCGGTGCGAGAGGAGAGATCTGGCGTCAGATCATGGCGGACATTTTCGGGACGGATATCCTGGTGCCGGAGATGCTGGAGGAAGGCGGTTCCATGGGGGCGGCGGTGATCGGCGGCGTCGGAGCAGGGATCTTTGAGGACTTTACAGCTGTGGACAGATTCCTTCGTATCAGGGGCAGACAGAGTCCCGATCGGACATTAGCCGGACTGTATCAGAAGAAGCGTGAGATGTTTGATAAATTGTATGAGGCCCTGCTGCCTCACTTTGCGGACTTGATATAAACAACGGAGGCTCCACCAACGTGTGCTGTCGGAGCCGAAGCGGAACTGGAAACAGCAAAAATACGACAGTGCACAGCTTCGATTGCGGATGCCGCAGTTCAGGCAGCCGCGATCGTAAGCTCCACCAACGTGTGCTGTCGTATTTTTGCGGAACTGGAATAGGAGAATAAGGTTATGAAAACATTGGTGGTATTAAAGACAGGGGAACTGGAAGTGCGGGAGATACCGGTGCCGGTCATAGGTGAAAAGCAGGCTCTGGTGAAGATGGTGTGCTGCGGAATCTGCAACGGGACGGATGCCAAACTGATCCATCGCTCTTTCAAAGGATTTCCGGAGGAAATGTACCCTCTTATGCTGGGACATGAAGCGGTGGGAAAGGTTGTGGAAACGGGTGCCAGCGTGACGAAATATAAAAAGGGAGACATTGTGCTGCTGCCCTTTGTGGATGCGGATAAAGAGCTGTACGGCGAATTACATTCGGCCTGGGGCGGCTACAGTGAGTACGGGGTCATCCATGACGAGACGGCTTACCCGGAGGGAGAGGCGCCGGAGTGCGCCTACGCCCAGACGATCGTGCCGGAGTATATTGATCCGGTGGATGCCACAATGATCATCACGCTGCGGGAAGTGCTGAGCAGTATCCGGCGCTTCGGGATAAAAGAGGGAGATAAGGCAGTCGTATTCGGCTGCGGACCGGTGGGGCAGACATTCATCCGTTTTCTGAAACTTCTCGGCGTAGAGGAGCTGATCGCCTTTGACGTGGTGGAGGAAAAAGTGGCGGATGCGCTGGAAAAGGGAGCGGATCATGCCTTTAACAGCACGGCCTGCGATGTGAAAAGGAAAGTCAGGGAGATCTGCCCGGAGGGTGTGGACTATGTGCTGGATGCGGTGGGCATTCCGGCCATCATCAATCAGGGCATGGGACTGATAAAGGATGGGGGAAAGATCTGCTGCTACGGGATCTCGCCCAAAAAAAGTGCGGAGATCGACTGGTCGAATGCCCCCTATAACTGGACGCTGCAGTTCCAGCAGTTCCCCTCGAAAGTCGAAGAGGGAGCCTGCACGGAGCAGATCTACAGCTGGATCAAGGACGGCACGATCGATCTGAAGGATTATATATCGGATTATTTTCCGTTCAGCGAAGTGATGAACGCATTTGAAAAGCTGGAGAAAAGGGAAATCGGTAAGAAGGGTATTATTGTATTTTAGAGGGTGGAAAGCAGATGAAAAAAATTGTATTGCTGGGAGCGGGTTCTACCGCATTTACGTTGGAGCTGGTGAGAGATCTGGTGCTGACAAAGGCACTGGAGGACTGTACGGTCCGTCTGGTGGATATTGACGAAAGCCGTCTTCAGGATGCGGCAGCGGTGGCTGAACTTTACCGGGCCGAGACAGGAGCCGGAATACACATTGAGACGTATACAGATCGGCAGGCCGCGTTGGAAGGCGCAGCATATGTCATTTGTGCGGTTAAGATCGGCGGATATGTTCCGTTGGAGAAAGAGAGAAAAATTGCTGAGGCACATGGGTATTATCGGGGGATCGGAGACAGAGTATCCTGTTATTACGGCGGTGTGGGAGCTTATTGGCAGATTCGGTTCGTGGAGGAAGTTGTGAAGGATATGCAAAGACTGTGTCCGGATGCGCTGTTGATTCAAACTTCCAATCCGGTTTTTGAAGCCACAGGGTATGTCACGAAATATCTGCACGCCAATGCAGTGGGAGTTTGTCACGGCCACTGGGGATATCAAGAGATTGCAGAGATTCTGGGGCTGGATCCTGAAAAGGTGACTGCAGAGGTCATGGGCTTTAACCATTGTGTTTACTTGACTGATTTCCGCTACGAGGGAAAGGATGCCTATCCGCTGATCGATCAGTGGATAGAAGAGAAGTCGGAAGCATACTGGAATAGTCCGGCGTACAATACCCTGAACAATTTCCGAAAATGCCCGGATGCACTTTCACCGGGGGCGGTGGATGCCTATCGCCAGTATGGTCTGATGCCTGTCGGCGATGCGGTGCGCAGCGCTTCTCCATGGTGGCATCACACAGATCTGGCTGCTAAAGAGAGGTGGTATGGAAAGAATGGCGGGTTTGATTCAGAAATTTGCTGGAATGCTTATTTGGCGCAGAAGGATGAGCAGAGAGGGGCAATCCGGGATATTTTACAGGAGGGCCTTTCAATCACGGAGAAATACCCTCTTCGCAAAAGCAATGAACAGCATATTCAGATCATTGATGCGATGGAATCAGACAGATATACCCGACTGACTTTGAACATTCCGAATGAGGGCTGTATTCCCGGACTGGATGACGATGTGCTGGTGGAAATCCCCGCCATTGTCAGCGCCAGAGGAATTCAGGGGATTCGGATGCCGGCTTTTCCGTCCAGGATGATGAATAATATAATCCTACCCAGGATGTGTCGGGCCGGCAATATTATGGAGGCTTATCGGAACGGTGACCGCAGTCTGCTGATCCTGGAACTGATGAATGACCACCGCACCCATTCCTATGAGCAGGCGAAGGCGCTGATTGATGACTTGCTGGCGCAGGAATGGAATCGGGATGCGGCGGCACATTATCGCTGAACAGGCGGGACGCGGAAGAAGGTACATAATGCTTAAGATCACTCATTTACAGAGATTTTCGCTGCATGACGGACCGGGAATCCGGACGACTGTGTTCTGTAAAGGATGCAGTATGCGCTGCTCTTGGTGTCATAATCCGGAAACCGTGGAGTCCGCTGTCCGGTTATGGCACAACAGGGAGCAGTGCATTACCTGCGGCAGCTGCCGCAGAAACTGCCCTCAGGGGCTTTTGTATGGAGAAGGCGGCTGTGATTGTACGGAACAGACCGGCTTTCCCTGTGCGGATGCCTGCCCTGCAGGTGCTCTTGCGCCGACGGGATTTCAGATAGAGGAGGCCGCTCTTTTCGAGCAGCTTCTTCGTGACAGATCCTATTATGAACGTACGGGCGGCGGCATAACTTTTTCCGGGGGAGAACCCCTGCTTCAGGCAGGGGAACTGTGCCGGATCATGGATTCAGACAGACTGGAAGGGATTTCCAGAGCTATAGATACAGCGGGCAATGTCCGCTGGGAGAATATCTGTGAGGTACTTCCCCGCACAGATCTGTTTTTGTATGATGTCAAATGCATGGATCCGGTACTGCATAAGAAGGGAACCGGTGTGGACAACGGGATGATTCAGGAAAATCTGGAGCGGCTCTGCCGTACAGGCAAAGTGATCTGGATCAGAATTCCCGTGATTCCCGGGTGGAACGATTCCGACTGCGAGATGAGAGCGATTGCCGGGAGACTGGGGCAATTGTCCGATATTCCCCGGTGCGGTATACAACGGATTGAACTTCTTGCGTTCCACCGCTTCGGCAGAGAAAAATATGAGAGGCTTGGATGGACATATCCAGCCGAAGAGGTGACACCGCCCCCCATGGGCAGGATGGAAAAGATACTGTCCCATTTTCATAGAGTGGGACTGCGGAATGTAGAAATCGGAAATCATTCGATACTGATCGATCAACAGACAGCAGGCAGGAGGGGAAATCCATGACAGACAGAACACATTTTTTGCTTACTCAGCTGGCAGAAAGAGATTTTTCGGCCAGGGCGGCAGATCTGGCGGAAGGGTATGACTGGACAATTTACCGAACGGAACCTGTGATCCGGCGGGGACACTTGATGAAATATTATCTGGAACGGCTGGCAACGCCGGTCTATTCGGAGGAGTTGATCGTGGGTGGCATTCCCTATGCGGAGGTGGATTCCAACAGCCAGATCATGCCGGATTTTCTCTTCCGGACAGAACGTGAAGAACGGGAAGAGCGAGCTCGTGATAGTTTTCTTAAAATAACCGGAAAAAGCGAGATGCCGGATTACCGGGAGCTGGAAGAACTGTTTACCGGAGTGGTCAATTATGGACACATTATTATCGGATATGAACAGGTTCTGAAGAAAGGGCTGGAGAAGCTGAAAGAGGAACTTCGGCTGAGACAGGCAGATTCTACACTGCAACAGGAACAGAAAGATTTTCTGCAGTCCGCATTGTACTGTCTGGAAGGCGCGCAGGTGTATATTTGCCGTTACGGGGAAGAGGCTTCCCGGCAGATGGAGGATGCATCCGATGTACGCCGAAGAGAACTGCAGGAAATCTCATGTATCTGTCAGCATATTGCTTCTCTGCCGCCGGTAAACTTCCGCCAGGCTCTTCAGATGACATGGTTTTTACAGCTTCTTGTGGAACTGGAGTCCGGGCTTTCCGCTTTTTCCTACGGCAGACTGGATCAATACCTGTATCCCTATCTGGAAGCGGACCTGAAGTCGGGAGTTTTAGGCGAAGAGGATGCGCAGGAACTGGTAGATTGCTTTTGGATCAAAAATGGGGAATACCCGGGTAGAATAAACGATCCGGGGAGGGGGTTGACGATCGGCGGCATGACGGCGAAGGGAGAAGACGGTGTCAATACTTTAAGTTATATGCTTTTGCATTCCATGGAGAACTGCAGACTTTTGCAGCCCAAGCTGAATGCGCGCATCTTCCCGGGAACAGATCCTGCATTTTTCATGGCATGCTGTCGGGCGAACCGACAAAATCTGGGACCGATGCTCTACAATGACGCTGTCATTATGAAGACGCTGGAAAAGTATGGCTATACGAGAGAAGAAGCTGTTGATTATGGGCTGATCGGCTGTTATGAACATGGCCTTGCGGGGACGGAACGCCCCAGTCCTATGGGAGCCGTTCTGAACATCGGTAAATGTCTGGAACTCGTTCTGAATAATGGTGTTTCGCTGACCACAGGCAGGGCGCTTGGGCTGCCTCAGGGGGATTTGACACGGTACGATACCTATGAAGAAGTGGAAGAGGCGCTGCTCAGGCAGATCAAAGAGGCGGCGGTCATGCTGACAGAGAAAATACAGCTGGAGGAATTGCGGACAGAGCTGCTTCGTCCGCAGCCTATGCTTTCTCTGTTTGTGGAGGACTGTGTGAAAAAGGCAGTTGATGTGTCTGCTTTTGGAGCGAGATATTCTTCTGTCGGAGTGCGGATGCCGGGAATCACCGCTGTTGCTGATAGTCTGACCGCGTTGAAAACATTGTGCTATGAAACAGAGGGAAAAACATTTGAAAAATTCTCCCGGGAGCGGATTCTCCGGGGAATCCGGACGGACTTTGAGGAGGATACCGTGCTTCAAGCCGCATTGATCAACAGGGCGCCAAAATACGGAAATGATGATGACGGGGCAGATCGGATCATGGTGTGGCTTTGCAGACAGCTGTGCCGGATCATCAGCAGTTGTCCGCATCCTTCAGGAAGCAGGCTGCGTCCGGGTTTGTTCAGCTTTTTGAATTTTCTGGAGTGTGGACAGGCTTGTGGCGCGCTCCCTGATGGTAGAAAAGCGGGAGAACCGTTTGTCAATGGCATCAGCCCGTCCCATGGCATGGATAAGAATGGTCCCACGGCATTTTTTCGCTCTGCAGGCAAGCTGGATTACACCCTGTCCAACAACGCCAGTACATTGGATTTTAAGGTTCCGACTCAGGCTTTTCAGGGGGAGGAAGGAGATCGTCTGCTCCGGGAACTGATCGCCGATTATTTTGAAGAGGGAGGTATGCAGGTCCAGTTGTATTTTCTGTCAAAGGAGGATCTTATCAGAGCGAGAACTCATCCGGAAAAATTTTCCGGCCTGACGGTACGAGTGACCGGCTACAGTGCTTATTTTGTGCAGCTTACAGACGATCTTCAGGAGGAAGTCATACAAAGAACCGCAGCCTTTTAAAGGCAGGTGCGGGAAAACAGAAGGAGGAAACGAAATGAAAAAAGTTCTTTTGGCCGGCTGCGGCGGATGGGGAGAGCAGTGGATAAAATATACGCTGCCCCGGTGTGAACGGGATGGTTTGATCCGGGTGGTCGGGGCGATGGACATTGTTCCGGCACATCTGGAGCTTGTCAAAAAGAATTTGGGCGAAAACAGATGCTATACCGACTTACGGGCGGCAATCGAACAGACAAAGCCGGATCTCTGCGTGATTGCAGCACCGCCGGCGGCGCACGAAGCAGTTGCCATGACTGCGATGGAGTATGGCTGCCATGTATTATCTGAAAAACCTGTCACCGATAACCCGCAGAGTCTGTTCCGCCTTTTGAAGAAGGCGGAGGAGAAGGGTGTGAAATATGGTGTGACGATGACACACCAGTTTAAGCGTCATATCTCCACTTTGCGTCAGGAGATTTTCAGTGGAAAATATGGCAGTCTGGATTATCTGTCCTGTCAGGTTACGATCAGGCAGGCAAAGATGAGCGAGCGGCAGAATAAGCTGGAGCATGTTATGCTGAATGAAGCGTCTATTCATCATTTCAGTCTGCTGGAATCACTGAGCGGAAGTCAGTGCGGATCCATCTATACTGATGTGTGGAGCCCGGAGCATGCTAAGGACATGAGGGGTGGGGCGCAGTCTCTTTCCGTGCTGAAATATGTAAATGGTGTGCGCGCCGGTTATGAGATGTCTATGGCGAGTGCCAGTTCCCAACATTCCTGGGGCAACGAACTGATACGGGCAGAATTGGAAAAGGCGGTGCTGATCCTTGACGGGTACAGACTGCACTGCTATCTAAAATCTGAGAAGGAACCGATTCCGGATCTTCCGGGAGAGGGATTCGGGATTCCGCTCATCGGTTCGGCAGATGATCGCTGGGGAAACGAGAAGCTGTTAGAACAGTTTGTAGGATGGCTGGAAGGAGGAGCAGCGATGGATACCAGATTGGAGAATGCTGCGCGGGCTCAAATGATGGTGTTTGCGGCAATAGAAAGCGGCAGGCGTGGAATCCCTGTGAATCCCGGAAGGCTGATGGAAGAATATAGAAAAGAGTTTCTGAAAAAGGGGGCAGAGAACAGATGAAAAAGATGACTATAAAGGATCTTACATTTACGGAAGGACAGTTATTTGAGGGGATATTGCCGGGAGAAAAACTTTATATGGGAGGCCTGTCTTTTTTAAGACCCGGCGAGATAAGTCATGCAGACGAAAATCCGGAAGGAACGCACATTCATGATGACTGTGAGTTGTTTATGATCGTGCAGGGCAAAGCAGTCATTCAGGTAAACGATACGGCGGAACCCGTAATGACCGGTGACATCGTTCTGACAGATCCCGGAGAAGATCACCATATTATCGCAGATCCAGAAGATCCGGCGGTGGTTTTGTGGTGTCATGCCAAATAGAGCATAAAAAAATGATATTCTGCACTTAATCATGAAATAAAGATTGACCTGTCCCTCCAGATTGGTTATGGTAGAAGATAGAAGTTTATAAAATTATAATACTGGAGGAGAAAGAGAATGGGTGATGAAAAAAAGACGCAGAAAGTAATGCTGGGTGAGGGCGGCATTTACGATGCAAGACAATTGGGCATCCCAAAGATGCTGATACTGGGCGTGCAGCATATGTTCGCCATGTTTGGAGCCACGATCCTGGTGCCCATGCTGACGGGACTGGATGTATCTACGACACTGTTGTTTGCGGGACTCGGAACCTTGTTGTTTCATCTGATCACAAAGGGGAAGGTACCCGCATTTTTGGGCTCTTCTTTTGCCTTTCTGGGAGGCTATTTTGCGATCTGCCCGATGCTTGCGGATGCAGACGGGGCACAGACCGTATCCAACGTGGAGATGATCCCTTATGCCTGCCTGGGCGTTGCGTGCGCAGGGTTGGTGTATCTGGTGATGGCCGCGCTGATCAGGGTTTTCGGAACGGGGAAAGTGATGAAGTTTTTCCCGCCTGTGGTGACAGGGCCGATCATTATCGCCATCGGCCTTACGTTGTCACAGTCCGCCATTGACGGCTGTGCCTCAAACTGGCCCATCGCGCTTGTGGCGATCGCGCTCGTGGTGGTCTGTAATATATGGGGGAAGGGCATGATCAAAATTGTTCCGATCATCATCGGCGTGGTGGGTTCCTATCTCGCGGCAGCCTGCTTCGGTCAGGTGGATTTTGCACCCGTTGCACAGGCGGCATGGTTCGGGAATCCTGTGAAGTGGGATCACACGGTATTTTACCTGTTCAGGAACGGCGCGGACAGCAGCATGATGATCACGGCCATCATCACCATCGTGCCCCTTGCGCTGGCGACCATGGTGGAACATATCGGAGATATCTCCGCCATATCATCTACTGTAGGGAAAAATTTTATCAAGGATCCCGGCCTGCACCGGACATTGCTCGGGGATGGGCTGGCAACGACTTTGGCTTCCCTGTTCGGGGCTCCTGCAAATACTACATACGGTGAGAATACCGGTGTTTTGTCGCTGACAAAAGTATTTGATCCGGCAGTGATACGGATTGCCGCCGTTCTCGCCGTGCTGTTTTCTTTCTCACCCAAGTTTGCGGCGATCATCGGCTGCATGCCGACAGCGACCAGAGGCGGGGTATCGCTGGTGCTCTACGGCATGATATCCGCGGTGGGTGTCCGCAATATCGTGGAGACGCAGACGGATTTCACTAAGAGCCGGAATATCATCATAGCAGCGTTGATCCTGGTGCTGTCCATCGGTATCAACTACAGTGCTGCGGGAGCGATCTCCTTTGACATGGGCAGCGTTACGATCAGCCTTTCCGGACTGGCGGTGGGAGCGCTCACAGGCATTGTGCTGAATGCTGTTTTGCCGGGGAAGGATTATCTGTTTGACGAGGAGAAACCCGATGATACCGGAGTGAACTTCGGAACCGGCAGGTAGGCGGAGAGAAAAGATATGGCGCGGATCCGGCAGGGGACGGAAAACGGCGGGCGATAAAAAGCGGGGGGTTGATGATGAGAACAGTCGATATGCATTGCGATACTATTTCCGCGCTGCTTCGGAAAAGACGGGCGAAAGAGGCGGCGGAACTGCGGGAAAATAATTGTCATATTGATATACAGAAGATGCGAAAAGGGGATTACCTGCTGCAGAATTTTGCCCTGTTTGTGAATCTCGGTGCCTGTGGGGATCCCTGGCGGGAAGTGCAGGAGCTTCTCGGGCTTTATGAGCAGGAGATGTTAAAAAACAGCGATGCCATCGCCCCTGCGCTTTCTTTTGCCGATATTGAGAGGAACCGGTCGAAAGGCAGAATGTCCGCCGTGCTCACTGTGGAAGAGGGCGGTGTGTGCGGCGGAGATTTGGAAAAACTGCGCACGCTCTACAGTCAGGGCGTGCGGATGATGGCTCTGTTGTGGAATTACCCCAACGAGCTGGGGAGTCCGAATCTGGACGGCAGACGGGGAGAGAAGCTGCGGGAGGCCGCGAAAGACCAGAGCTCTCCTGCGGCCAGACAGGCGGTACTGGATTATCTGAACACGCCGAATGCAGAGGACGGCCTGACGGAGACGGGAATCCTGTTTGTGCAGGAGATGGAAAGACTGGGGATGATCGTGGATGTATCACACATGTCGGACGCCGGTTTTTACGATGTGCTCACCCATACCAGGAAGCCTTTTGTGGCGAGCCATTCCAATTCCAGAGAGATCTGTCCCTGTGCGCGCAATTTGAGCGACGATATGATCCGCAGGCTGGCCGAGCGGGGCGGCGTCATGGGATTAAATTTCTGCGCGGACTTTCTCACGCAGGTTTTGCCGGGGGAACGGAATCCGGGCACTGTCGCGGCGGTGGTGGAGCATGCTAAACATATTGTCTGCGTGGGCGGAATAGAGTGTCTGGGGCTCGGCAGTGACTTTGACGGAATAGATACCCACGCGGAGCTGACAGGGGCGGACCGGATGGGAAGGCTGGCGGATGCCCTGAAAAGGGGCGGATTTTCTGAGCGAGAGCTGGATAAAATATTCGGTGGGAATGTGCTGCGGGTTTACAGGGAGCTGCTGAAATAATTCGGCGAGTTTGTCTTAAAAGAAAATATTGGATAGTATAGCAGTGATTTTATTCACCACATCCACACCTTCTATCACCTTTCCAGACAGCAATTTTTCAGCTTCTGCTATTGAGTTCATACCATATGCTGCTCACTCCCGATAGAGAAAATATTGGAAGTATGTTGCTAATATAATAAATAAGCTGTAGAATATGAAAAGAAGGCATTGTGAAATGGAAGTGCCTGGCAATGGTCAGGTAAAGGGGGAGCAGTGTGGCAGGAATTAAAGACGTAGCGAAAAGAGCGGGAGTTGGTGTCGGAACCGTGTCCAGGATGCTGAATGACAGCGGTTATGTGGCGGAGGGAACAAGAAAAAAGATAGAGATTGCCATGAAGGAGCTGAATTATACACCTAATGAACTGGCAAGACACCTCTATCATAAACGAACAGGGATCATAGCGGTGATTGTGCCGAATATATCTAACCCTTTCTTTGTGGAATTTGTGGATTATGCGGAGGCGGAACTGTATAAGGCAGGATATAAAATGATGCTCTGCAATACGGCAAAGGAAAGCAATGCGGAAATGGAATATCTGGATATGCTGAACCGACACATTGTAGACGGGATGATAGCAGGAGCCCACTCTTTGGATGTGGAGGAATACAAAAAAATACATAAGCCCATTGTTGCACTGGACCGCTATCTGGGAGAGCGTATTCCGGTGGTGGCAGTCGACCATAAGGAGGGGGGACGTCTTGCGGCCGAAACCCTGATTCGCAACGGATGCAAAAAAGTTCTGCATTTCAGGGGGACGACGACGGTGGAGTCCCCCTATCATGAGAGACACGTTGAATTTGAGCGTATCATGAAGGAAAACAATATAGAGACCTGCCCTTATGAACTGGAATGGAACCGTCTGGATTCGCTGTATTACAGGGAAGTGGTTCAGGATATATTTTCCGGAGGGCTTACATTTGACGGTGTATTCGCCGTGGACCGGCTGGCCATTGAGTGTATGAACGAGACGATCCGAAGACACCGGAAAGTGCCGCAGGATGTGAAAGTTGTAGCCTATGACGGCACTTTTATCACGGAGATGGTGGAGCCGAAAGTGACGGTCATCGTACAGCCTATTGAAGAGATGGCAAGGGAATCGGTGCGCCTGTTGGGCGACCTGATCCGTGGGAAAGAATATCAAAACATGCAGGTGGTGTTTGGCGTGCAGCTGAGAAAAGGGGATAGTACAATTCTTTGATGAAAAATGCACAAAAAATGAGCAAAGAAATTGGATGTATTAGACAAAATATAAAAACGGTATTGACAAATATTGCTGGTCTACTATAATGAAAGTGTAAATAATGTTTTGCTTTGATGTGGAACCGGTTCCCCACAAGAACAAAGTGGCACATTCAAATCTTATTTTAATTTTTTTTAACAAATGTGGAACGCGTTCCACATAATGAGAAGGAGGACGGAAATGAAAAAGAAAATGCTTAGCGTGTTACTGGCATCGGCGATGGTAATGTCGCTTATCACAGGGTGCGGTGCAAAAGAGGAGCCTGCGGCCCCTTCCGTTGAAAGCAGTGAGACAGAGAGCGGTGAGGCTGAAAGCAGCGGGACAGAGAGCAGTGAGGCGGAGAGCGGAAGCGAAGGCGGGAGCATTACGGTATTGGTGGAGAGCGGATCTCCCGCTGAGGCGCTGGCCAATGACACGGCGGCAGCTTTTGAGGCGGAGACAGGATGTAAAGTGATAGTAGATGCTCTGCCGTACACCGGAATGTATGACAAGATTTCGACAGAGATCAAGGCAAACGCATCTGCGCATGACGTGGCCTGTATGGACTTTGTGTGGCTGGCAGCATTTGCGGATGCGATCGAACCGTTAAACGGAGCAGATACCAGCGACTTTATTCCCACACTGGAAGGAAGCGGAACAGTGGACGGCAATCTTTTGGGTTATCCCATGTGGGTAAACTGCAAGGTGCTTATCTACAGAAAAGATTTGATCCCGGAAGATAAAGTTCCGAAGACATGGGAGGAATATCAGGCGTTGGCAAAAGAAGTGGCGACGCCGGAAATGTACGGTACGACTGTCTTTGGGAGCGGCTCCGATGCGGTGTGTTCCTTCCTGGATTTCGCATGTCAGGCGGGGGCTCAGGGACTGGTATTTGACAAGGACGGCAATGTCAACATTACGGATCAGGCATATGTGGATGCGCTGAACTTTATGGTGGAGAACGCCAATGCGGATTACACACCGGCGGATTCTCTTGCCACAGCAGCGACAGAATCCCAGGAACTCTTTACAAATGGTAAGGTGGCAATGCAGCTGAACTGGAGCCACCAGTATCCGGCGGCAGTAGCGGCTCTGGGCGCTGATAAAGTGGCCTGCGCACCAATGATCGCAGGAAGCGCGGGAGTGGGGGCGACTACCGGACCGTGGTATGAGTGCGTGATGAAGAGTTCCCAGAACAAAGAGATGGCAAAGAAATATGTGGAGTATATGTATGATCATAATGCAGACTATATGAACCTTACTCTGAAGATCGCGGGGAGGACATCCGTGTATGAGCAGGCGGCAAACGAGGCCGGAAACGAGCATACGACGGCAGTTTTAGATACGCTTGCAGCCGCGCAGTCACAGGCCAGACCGATGGTAGTTACATGGGCGCAGATAGAAGAAGTTCTCACAAGAGTTGTGGAATCCTGTCTGGGCGGAGCGGATGTCAAAGAGACGCTGGAATCTGCAAAAACTGAAATTGAAGCGATCGGGAAATAATATCTTCCAATGCTTTTATGACAGATCATTGGATTGACAGAGAGGATTCCGGAGGCTTTCAGAGCATGATGGAATCCTCTCTGTTGAAAGAGGAGGTAAGTAAAGTGAAGTTGATTTCCAGAAAAACTTTATTATTGTTCTTTCTGCCGGGGGCAATTTTTATGGGTGCATTCCTGATCTATCCGATATTTAACATGTTGATCGACAGTTTTTATAAAATCGGTCTTACCGGCGACAGGACTTTCATCGGTGCGGATAACTATATCCGCGCATTTACGGCGGGGGGTTTTTTAAAACAGTTGAAAAATACGCTTCTCTATATTCTGATTGCGGTGGGGATAGAGACTGCTGTCGGATTGCTGTTCGCCCTGTTTTTTGAACTGAATTACAGAGGAAGCAAGATCGTTCGTTCTTTTATGATGACGCCGCTTATGATCGCGCCTCTGGTAGCCGGTCTCACATGGAAATTGATGATGAGTTCCAGTTTCGGTATCGTGAATGAGCTGCTGACAAGGGTGGGCATTCTCGCACAAAGCAGCGATATTCTCTGGCTGGCGGATGAAAAATGGTCGCTGCTTGCGTGTTGTATCGCAGATATCTGGCTGACAACACCGTATATGATGCTGATGATCTTAGCGGGGCTTCAGGGGCTTGACAGCAGTATGGTGGAGGCCTCGAAAATTGACGGAGCAGGCATGCTGCAGCAGATCGTCTATGTAAAGCTTCCTGTGATCAAGCCGGTTTTACTGACAGCGCTGTCTGTTAGGATCATCGATGCTGCGAGGACGTTTGACATCATCTGGGCGATGACGGAAGGCGGGCCAAACAGTTCTTCTGAGACGATCAGTATTATCATCTATAAGACTTTGACCAGATACAATGATACCGGATATGCCAGCGCAATGGCGGTAGTCTTTATTGCGGTGCTTGTGATCTTCACCATGATATTTATGCAGAGCCTGTGGAATCCGAAGAAAAAAATAAACTGACATGTCGGGCAGGAGGAGAGAGATGAATAAGAAATTCGAAATAGGAAAAAAACTGGGAATCGGCATGTCTGTGATCCTTACGGTCTTCTGGCTGATTCCGTACATATATGTGATCTGCTGCGCATTCAAACCGGGATCGGAAGTGATCGCCGTCCCCCCGCGTTTTTTTCCGAGTGTATTTTCGGTGGAGAACTTTGCCGGGCTGTTCGGGAGGATGAATGCGGCAGGCTTTTTGCTCAACAGTCTGACGGCTGCCGTATGCAGTACGCTGACCGCATTGATCCTGGGTTCTCTTGCGGCGTACGCGATCCAGCGTTCCGGCGCCAAACTGGCGGTTGCGCTGGTCGTGCTGGTGCTTTGCCTGAAAATGATCCCCACATCCAGCATCGTAGTTCCGATCTATGAATTGATCTGTAAACTGGGGCTGTATGATACAAAGCTTGCGCTGATCATTGTGTATGCCGCCATCAATATGCCTTTTGTGATGTGGACGATGCTGAGCTTTTATGAGGGGATACCGATGACGTTAGATGAGGCGGCGTATGTGGACGGGGCAAGCAGCCTGCAGACTTTTGTGAAAGTGATACTGCCGATCTGCGCGCCGGGTCTTGCGACCGCATTCATATTTACACTGTTTTTGGCCTGGAACGATTTTCTTGTGGCGCTGCTTTTGACGAGTACGAATGCAAAGACATTTACCGTTGGCCTGGCAGGCTTTTTGTCGGCGTACAATCTGGATCTGGGTCCCATGTGTGCGGGTGCGTTTCTGTTCAGCTTCCCGGTCATGATTATTTCTCTCGCGGCGCAGAGATACATCGTAGAGGGAATGACAGCAGGAGCAGTGAAAGGATAAATGGTCATGGAGCAGTTTATGTCAAGGGAATCGATGCCGGAGAAGATCCGTCGGGCGCAGGCTGAGATCGAGCGAAAGAAGGATATTGTAAAAAAGGGAAAGATGCGCCAGCACTATCACTTTATGGCGCCGACCGGGTGGATCAACGATCCCAACGGACTGGTTTACTTTCGGGGAAAATATCACTGGTTCTTTCAGTATAATCCATATTATGGGTTATGGGACTATATGCACTGGGGACATGCGGTCAGTGAAGATATGATTCACTGGGAGTATTTGCCGCTAGCTCTTGCGCCCAGCGAGGCTTATGACGATTATATACGTGGAGGATGTTTTTCGGGGAGCGCAATAGAGCATGAGGGAAAATTGTATTTGATTTTTACCGGTACGACCAATAGAGGAAACGGTTATGAACAAACCCAGTGCGTTGCATGGAGTGAAGACGGGATACGCTTTGAAAAGTACGAAAATAATCCGGTGCTGACAGCACCGGAATGGATTCTGCCGAGCCTGTTCAGGGATCCGAAGGTCTGGAAGCATGGGGACAGATTCTATATGGTATGCGGCGCTGGAAGCCGTGACGGAAAAGGGCAGGCGCTGCTCTACTGCTCCGGCGATCTGCTGCACTGGGATTTTGTCAATGTGTTGGCGGAGAGCCGCGGGGAATGGGGGATTATGTGGGAATGTCCGGATTTTTATCAGTTGGGAGATACCTATGTGCTTACGATCTCTCCGATAAGGGCAGGAGAACATACGGCTGTATATTTTACCGGGGATTTTGACTATGACACCGGGAAATTTGCATGGCAGGTGTCAGGAGAGATGGACTGGGGATTTGATTATTATGCCCCGCAGTCTTTTGTCGCGGAGGATGGCAGGAGGATTGTTGTGAGCTGGGCAAACGAGTGGGAATGGATGCCGTTTTTTAAGGACTGGGGTCCGACGTATCTGGAAGGCTGGTGCGGATTTTTTAATCTTCCGCGGGAAGTGCGGCTGATGGAGGATAGCACGCTGCAGTTTGTGCCGATAAAGGAGCTGGAAACCATTCGAACCGACGGGCGGAAAATGAGCGGTTTTACAGTGGGGGAAAAAGAACTGGAACTGAAGGCGGGAGACGGGATATCTTTTGAGATAAAGATGGAAATTGACTTGAAGGAGACGGACGCCGATGAACTGGAGATTTTCCTGCGCTGCGGCGGCGGGCGAAAGACAGTCTGCACGTTTGATCTGAAACGCGCCGAGCTCAGGGTAGACCGGAATATATCGGACGGATGGAGCAAAGGGACTTCCAGAAGCGTGTTGTTCCTCAAAGGAAAACGGATGTTGGATATCCATATCTTTTCCGATCAGAGTTCCGTTGAGATATTTGCGGATGGATATCAGAACAACCATGCAGTCAATGTCTTTGCCGGAAATGAGCAGAATGAGATCCGGATTCGAGCGCAGAGAGGCAGGGCAGTAGTCAAAACGTATGAGTCGTACGGCATAAAAGAGTGATAT